>Ga0074046_10001542_pt1 | contig 20640 bp, 22 predicted proteins | sample BogForMeECP23OM3_FD_94441 | JGI IMG/M metagenome (GOLD analysis project Ga0074046, IMG submission 94441) | Bog forest soil microbial communities from Calvert Island, British Columbia, Canada - Bog Forest MetaG ECP23OM3 | ecosystem: Environmental > Terrestrial > Soil > Wetlands ... | reverse complement strand
GTTGCGCCACTCATCGCCGACCAGTTGAGGAAGACGGCTAACTAACCAAGATACTTCATTAGCGTCGTGCGATCCGGACTCCCACGAGTCTCAGGTCGTGTGGCGTTTAGGCCTGCTGTGAAGTTAGCCCACTTTAGCGCCTCCAACTCAGATCGGCGCTCGCTTAAGGCGGCCACGAAGGCTCCAAGAAAGGCGTCGCCGCATCCGACCGTATTCACGACCCTCAAGCCAGCCCGCTTCAAATCTAAACCTCGTGACACGATTCTTTGCTTTCGGCTGTACATCACGGAGCCCATAGCACCTAGTTTCATTATCACTTTCAGGTTTGGATTGGCGCGCAAGAGTTTGCGTGCCGCCGTAGCTTGGGTCTTCGTTCCCGTTAGAAATCCAACTTCGGATTCGTTGGCCAGAAAATAGTCGACGTTTCGGAGAAGCGAGCTGATAGTCTCGTAGCCTAGCTGAGACTTAATGCCAGGGTCCCATGCCACAGTCTTGTTCAAATTCTTGGCTACTTGGGCCAGCTTCAATGATGTTTCGAATGGTGGATCCATGATTGTGATTATGCTCGCGTTTTCGATCAGTTCATGCCGGTTTGCGTCGTCTAGGTCTTCCGGCAGCATTGTGGCGTTGGCGCCAAAGTACGTGTGGATCACATTTTCGCCGGTTTTGTCCACTACTATATGGGCCTGTCCAGACTGAATTGTGTCATTGCGTTTTAGTCCTGAACAGTTTACTCCTTCCTGTTTGAAGATTCTCGTATGCTCCGAGGCGAACCAATCGTTACCTATTGCGCCTATGATGGCCACGTTGTTGGGTCCGAGGAGTCTCGCTGCCGCAACGGCTGCATTTCCTGCTTTCCCTCCTGGGACGTGGTTGACCTGGCGAACAACCACTTCTGCACCCCTTCGAGGGAACCTATCCACAAACAGCGTCGTATCCCAGTTGATCGCTCCGACAACGACCGTGGAAACCATGGTGGAAGCCGCAGTCACTATGGTGCGTCTAGATTTCCTTTTATGTTTAGGTCTCAGGATGGGCTCATCGAAGAAAACGTGGCCGAAGGCCCGAAAACGAGTAAGTTGACACGAAAGTTGCCGATTCCCACCACCGTATTCGTTAGAAAGGCAACTGGACTGACTAAGCGAGTTTCGTTGTTCGATGCGATTGCCATCAACGTCAGCTACATGTCGGTAGGCCCGGCACTTGCCCTTGTCGGATACACTATGCTCGCTTTGCCAACGGTCTCGGGAGTAAACTTGGTTCTCGGATCGGCAATCGCGGCTCTTCTCGCTGTTCCACAAGCTATCGTTTACACGATGCTCTCAAGGCGAATCTCAAGGACCGGCGGGGACTACGTCTGGGTTTCCAGATCGTTGGGTGGTTTTGTTGGGAGCATCATGACGTTTACGGGCATAACGTTGGAAACGATGCCATATCTCGCCCTAATTGCGTTGTCGGCAGTCTTTGCAATAGGTTCGGTTGGGGTGGCACTCGGATATTCTAGCATGCTGGGACTTGCTTTACCGGGGAATGTGTTGGGAGGCGACCCGCTCTCTCAATTCCTACTCGCATCTTCATTATTGATCGTCCTCATCGCGATCAACATCATCAAGCCTAGGCTCGGTTTCAAGATCATCTCGATTTTCTGGGTGATCGGAATAATCGCGATGGCCGTCGCAACTCTCGCTCTACTCAACGCAGGGAAAGCCGGTGTAGAAAACTATATTGACGGGTTGGGGGTCGCGAACCTGACCTACACTTCCGTCGCGAACTCCTATTCTGGACCAACATTCGACTTGCGATCTACCCTACTAATGATGCCTTACTTCGCATTGTTTACGTACCCTTGGTTTAACGCTGCTCCCTCGGTTGGTTCTGAACTACAGGGAAATGCCCCGAGGTGGAACGTTCCGATTTCGTTGGCCTTTGCTTTCCTGATAGTCACGGTCCCCTTTGCGGCCATGTACTATGCCGCAGGGTTTCAGTTTACTACCGCAGCTTTCGCTAATTCGGCTCTGGTCTACGACCATTCATTCAACTTCTGGACGCTTGCAATGGGAGTCTCCGGAAACTTTGCAGAATCGTTCCTGATTGGGCTCGGATGGGTTGTGCTGACGGTAGCGATTCTCGCGTTCGGCATAATAACGATCTCAAGATACATGCTAGCCCAAGCCTTTGACAGATTCCTCCCATCAAAGCTCGCGTACGTCAGCCCGAAGTACGGTTCACCGGTCGTCGCTCACTTGGTAGATCTTGCGGTAACGGTCTTCCTGATCGGTTTGGCCGCATTCCTCTACGGAACGATATCCTCGCTCTACGGGGTATTGGTCGCCTCGATGGCATACTTCGCCCTGGTGGGCATCGGCGCTATGGTCTACGCATTCAAAAGGGAGAAAGGGTGGACCAAAGTTTCGCTCGCAACGGCCGGCGTACTCCAAACGCTTGTTTTCGCGTACTTAACCTACGGATTCCTCGAATACCCCAACATTTGGGGGGGCAATCCGCTAGCTTACGGATACATCACGGTATCTCTCGTCCTCTCCATTGCGATTTACGGCATCGCCAAGCACTTGCGGGCAAAGGAGGGAATGAGCATCTCGTTGGCTTTCAAGGAGATCCCCCCAGAATAAGCTCTTCACTCCCTTCCTCGATCCGCCGAATCAAATCGGCTTCGTTTTCCCTTCGAACGGACATAGATTGTTAACGGGGCATGTGGGGCAGAGAGGGCGTTGGGCTTTGCATACCCTCCGGCCAAGGGCCATGAAATACAGAGGAACGGATCGATAGTCTGTCTCAAGAAATTCTTGCATAAGCGCGGACCTAACCTCCCTATACCTGGCTTTAGCCGGCGCTAGGCCAAGGCGTTTCGAGACTCGATCGACGTGTGTGTCGACGGAGATGGTTGGCCTATCCCAAATGCTGAGCAACACGTCTGCGGTCTTAGGGCCGACATTGGGCAATTCCTGAAGACCATCACGAACCTGCTCGAACGAACCCTCCAGCGCTTCGGCGAAGTTACCGGAATATTTCTCATTTACAATCCTCGCGAGTTGCTTCAGGGCTTTAGCCTTCTGTTTGTGCAAACCCGCGACGTGGATTGCTTTCTCGATGGTTGGAACTCGCGCCCTACTCAGGGTGGAAACCGAGACACCCACACTCCGGTCCAAGATTTCGTAAGCCCGGAGTGCTGCGATATCAGTGCAGTTCTGTGAGAGAATTGTAACGACTAGGACTCGGAACGGGTCACCGGATTCCTTGGCTACACGCGAGGCGGCAAAGTCTTCTTCACGCAGAGGAATCCTCACGCGGAGTATCTTCAGGATTTCTTGGGCTCTTTCTTTATCCGCGGCGTTGACGGTTTTTTCCAAGTTTGATGTTCTTCACGCTAGTGCATTTGCTATCAGGATTGTTCTCGTCCCATAAATTAGAAGTAAGACGCCTGCGACGGCGAGTACCCATGAAACCCCGCGTTCCCATGTAGTGCCTTGGTGGAATTCGATCAATATGATCCTGACCCCGTTGAGTGCATGGTAGTCCACGAAAACCAGCAACAACTCAAGTGTGACTGCAAGCAGGATGTTTCTGTAAACCATCATCACGCTGCTAAACGCAAGGTTCTGAACGTAAGGCCCTGTTAGGAAGACGGTGAAAAGGTGCACTCCCCCTGCTACGACGATGCCGAGCCCCGTCGCGTAATGCAGAAGCATCCTAGTAGATTCTTTCATATCCTAAACCCAAAGAAAACATTCAACGCATATACCGCAGTCGCAGCAGCAAACAGAACACTGAGCCAGAATATCGCCCGTTGAGCTTTGGAAAATGACTTCGGCTCGTAGGGAAAATCGGGGCGGGAGGGCTTGCCTTGCAAGAGACCAAACTCTGCGAGCGTCAACCTGATCCCATTTATGGTGTGGTAGGAAAGCATGAACCCGATAACGATGAGTCCCGTGTCAAAGAAGGGGTTTTCTAGGAAATGGAACGTTGCAGACCAAATTGCGCTCGCAAAATCCTGGGACGGAACGCTCCAAACACTCAGACCGCCCACTACGTTTCCCGTCTCCACGATATGTGCCAAGAAATATGCTGTCACAGCAATTCCTGATATTCGTTGCAGCGCATAGGCCCACCTTTCAAGATTATAGTGAACAGGATAGAACCAACCAGTCAGTGCTCTCTTGATTTCCCGACTGAGACTTTCCGCCATGAACCATTACCTCGAAAGGACCTTCAAGCAGCATATTGACTTGAAGAAAAATCATTCTACAAGCACTCCCGTATGGTGTTAGGTGATCTGGTATCGGAGGAGGTTCGTTTTGGTCTGGGGATTGTTGACTCCGGATGCGGCTTTTGGACGCGCTTTTGCGTGACGTGGGCAGAAGTCCCTTTCGAACATCTTACCCTGAGTGCTATCTTGCTTTAGGTACTTATCAGTAAACGCGCATAACTACTAAGGGGCATTGCTGGGATGCGCGGAAATGAGCGACGGCACGAGAGCCCATTCCAATCTCGGATAAGTCGATTTTGTTATCCTGTTCTTCTCGCTATCGGAGTTCGTGTAGCGGGGGCAATGTGGCTCTTCAACGTGTTCAGCACCGCAGGTGGCGTGCGGACCTCTTGGTTCCAGATTTACACCGGCTCGGTCCCCAACAGTTCCAGCTGGCTTTGGATCTTCAATGCCTGGGATAGTTTCAACTATGGTTTCATAGCTGCCTCCGGGTACGCCCATCCTAACTATGTTTACCTACCGGCCTTACCAATCCTCGCTCATCTCGTCGGTCTCTTGAGCGGGAATAATTGGCTTGGAGTTTTTGTAGTAGTTCAATTTTTTGCGCTCGCTAGTATCGTCATGTTCCAGCTGCTGGCCGAGATTTACATGCAGCCCCTTGAAGCATTGTACGCGACGCTTCTGATGGCAACCTTTCCTTACATCAGCGTCTTCACAACATTAGGATATTCGGAAGCAGTCTTCCTGTTCTCAACTCTTGCCACGTGGTACTATTACAAGACCGACCGCATGCTGGTCTCATCTGTCTTTGCCGGGCTTGCAAGCCTTACAAGGTTGGTCGGGTTCGTATTCGTGGTGCCAGTGTTTCTTGATATTCTGAAGACGAAACAGTACCGGCGATGGGTCTACTTGCTTGTTCCAGTCGCATTTCTCGTGTCTTGGATGCTCTACTGTTTTGTTTCCGCGGGCGACGCGTTTGCTTCTTGGACCGATGAAGGTTTTTGGAGCATCTGGGCAAACGGTCAACCGGGGATCAAGTACGGTATAATTCAATCAATCCTGATTCAAGGGTTCAGGGGCCTAGTGGTTTGTTGCGCCGGCGAAAACGCTTTCGATCCGGCCGTACTACTGGGGGCGGCTCTTTTCGCATTCATACTTGTGAAGGTATGGAATGTGGATCGTTCCCTATGGGCTTACGCGATGAGCTTATTCGGGCTATTACTTTTCGCGGCCCCCCTAATCTCTCTGCTCCGATACTTCACTTTCATCTTCCCCACATGGCTGACGGTGAGAGTCAAGAACCCAGTAGTCGTTGCGGTTTGTGTGGCGCTGTTCATACCAATAGGTCTCGTCCTTTGGTTTTACGCGCTAACACGGAACTGGATCGGTTAATACCGCGCTGGGCCATGTCTTCTCGATTCCCGATCGCGCAAAATACAACGGTGATTATGTTCGGTTGGATGATGTGCTTAGTGAATTGCAGGTTCAGCGAACTTTCAGCTTTTGAGAAGCGGAACCCAATGACGTAGATTTCTATCGGGCCTCCATCACGAAGCTGATCGCTTCTGTTGGTATCCTAAAGCGTAAAGAACAGAGGTGGTAAGAAGTCCAGCGTGGGCGATAGAAGCACTAACTATCGTCGGTTAGTGATGTTTTCGGGCCGACGCGCGAGTAAGTGACCAAAATTGCAGTTAGTTTGGTGGGCCGTTAGAACCGCCGCACCCCGGGTCCGGTCCCACGTGTATTGAGAGGCAATCACAGTGAGCTGGTATCCCTCCCTTATCCATTACCGCGGAGTGGAATATTGCGTTCGAACTGAAAGGTGCAGCGACGTTTGGTACGCGAGTAGCAGTAACATTGCCCTGGTTCAAGTATACTTGAGGCGCCAAAACCAACACAACTAACAAGGCTGCGACGGCGAGAAATTCTAAGCGATGCTTCATCTTTCTCATCACTAGCAGCGTTGACCACGTACTAAAGGCTTTACCAAGCTTTTGGAAAATGTAGGTCAAAAGGCAAAGCTTTTCTTGACCACGACGCAACAAAAATGCATTACGCTGTTGCAATTAGTTGAGCTTATGCATCTTCTTGCAATGAAACATACCTTTTTTACCTAAGACTTCCTCATTATTGCACTGGTGTTTTTTCGTGTTCGAATACTCATACGGCGACCCTGAAAAGGCAACAATCGAATTGGCAATTTGGAAAAGCGTCTTGAGAAGGTCCTTGGGCGAAAGAGCGTTCAGCGCCTTAGAGCGCGCTGTGTCTGAAGAATTGAGAAACGAGACACGGGCCGAAGTCTAAGTTGCCACGGCGTAATGGTCGAGTTAAAGCCAACTCCGCTGTCCAATTTGATCGTTTCGACCTGCTTACGCTGAATTCTATTTGCGCTGAACCCCTCGCGTCACTCCAGCGGCTGGCAGAACTTGCAGGCATCTCTGTCAAATCGCTAAAACGACGTCTGGTCCTGCTCAAAGATACGTCTGTTCTTCTTCGCGTTGCTGCACGGGTGAACCTCTCAACCGTGGGCCTCCAGCTCACGCCTGTTCTTGCCTCAGTTCCCTTCAACGAGATCGAATCGGTCGAGAAAGCCTGTGACTTACATCCATACACGCGGTATAGGGTTCGCTGCATAGGATCAAGCAATGGGTTATTCATGATCTTTGGAATTCCAAGAGGTACGGAGTTTCAATTAACCGAATTCTTGGACGGATTGAAACGACTAAGCATAGTTGACGAATTCAGGATTTTGCGTATGGTTGCGGAGCCAGTATACAAAAATCCTGACTTTGCCTCGTATGATCCAGTTTCTGAGACCTGGGAGTTCAAAATCGCAAAGTGGACCCGAGGCTTGAGTTCCCATACTGCAGAGCTTCAACAATTCTCACCGTCCAATTTGAAGGAACTTGACCATCGAGATCTAGTGCTACTTCGGTTACTTACTGAAGACGCTCGCAAGCCGCAAAAGGTCCTCGCGAAGGAACTCCACGTGCCTGAGTATGAAATTAGTCGACGGCTCAAATTCATCTTGCAAAAACACATCGTTTCAAATTATGACGTTTTCTTGGGCCGAAGACTATTTCGATTTGCCCCAGGTGCTTTATTCGAAGCCGTTTGCAGCCTCGACACTACGCGAGCTGTTGCGAAAGGGCTTGAAGCGCTACCGTTCCAAGCATCCTTCATGCCAACCGCTGATGGTTTCCTGCTGTATGCGGGTTTGCCGAGCCCATTGTTTACGGAGATCGGCGCCAGCCTGCTCCGGCATAGTGAAGCAGTCAGCGTAATGTGGACGGACTACGATACGAGTATGCATTACTATTTCGACGAGGCTCCCCACATAGAAGGAAGAGGGGAGTGGGAGACCAACAGGCGTTTTGCGATCGATGAGCCATTATCTGAACTGAGGCGGAAACTTGGAAGATAAAGTAACGGCGTACACGGTACGAATTACTAGCGTTTCCGCGAATCAAACTTCAGCCGGAGCTAGTCCAAATGGAAATCAACCATTCAGTACTCTCTTGACTGAAACAATCGATCGAACCCTTACGGAACTTCTAGGGACCAAGGTGAGCCAGGCTCTATGGAGCCGTATGAGCAGAGAAATGCTCCTGGGAAAGGATGATGTTCTGCAACACGTGGGAAAACTGGCAACCTTCCTAGAGGATATCATGGGAACCGCGAGCAAGACGGTTGAAAGACGGATCCTCAAACGACTATATGTTGTGTTGAACCGTGAATATTCCGTACCGGTGGGATTCAACTTCGAGAAAGAAATCGAGAGGGCTAGAATTCTCTGGGACGAACGCCAGTAGCTAAGGTGACTGCTTACGAACTACATTGTAGTCTCATATGGTGCTTCAAACGGGGATTGATCCGAGGCCTCTGTGTCGAACGTGTTTTCCGCCTTGGCCTTTGAAGCGTTCTTCATCCCAAATATTGCCTCGCTCGTGGTAATTGTAGGCTTCCCAGTATCCGTCTTCGTAATCAGCTAGGAATCCAATTCCAGTAAGCCACTTTGCGCTTTTCCAGCCGTAAAGGTGCGGTATGAATGGTCGCGCAGGGAAGCCCTGTTGGACTGGGATAGGTTTGCCGTTAATCTTGAATGCGATCAGTGAGCCCTCAACCATTGCATCCTCCAAAGGCACTGGGGCCGTGTACCCATCTGCGCAGTGAAACATCACCCACTTCGCCTCGGGCTTAACCCCGGTCAGTTTCGCCACTTCCCTAAACGCCACCCCTTCCCAAACAACGTCCTTAATGCCCCATGTCGTCACGCATTGAAAGTCTCTCGTGAGTTTCATTTGAGGCATCTTTTGGAAGTCTTCGAAACTTAGGCTGAGTTGTGTTTCGACGAGTCCGTTGGTGGTTAAGCGCCAAGATTTGAGAACAACCTCGGGAATACCGAGGGCTGCGTAGATGGCCCATCGTTTCGCAAAAGTTTGCCCAGGGGGCACGGTTTCTTGCATACTTTTACGCCTCTGTATTCCTTTTAGAATTCAAATCTGGGAGTTGGCTAAAAAGGGTACCTCGAACCGAAGTTGAAATTCAATGAAAGATTGATCGCTCGAAACGTGGGCGTCTTTCACAAGGGGGGTTTCTTCAATGGTCTTTAATTCGAAATCGAGCTGGTAGTTGATGGATGCAACTATGCGAATTGTAGACCTATCCAACGCGTTCTCGCCGGAGGAGTTTGCCAAAGACCAGCACACCGGTACGCATCTCGACGCCCCCGCTTATTTGCTGAAGAATCAGAATGCGATCAATAACTTCGGATTGGAGTCTTTCTTTTCCGACGCGGTTATTCTAGATTTGAGCCACATAAAGCCCGGTGAGGCTGTAGATGACGAGGATTTGGAGGCGGCGGAGGAAGCGGCTGGGTTAGCTCTTCGGGAGGGAGAAGTTGCTATTGTCTACACTGGCGGCGTCCTTAAGCCTCATGCATATCTTAGCGAGAACGCCGCTCAATATCTTGAATTCAAACGCGTTGGTATGGTCGGCATAGACGCCCCAAGCATCGACAATTCAACCGCTCATGACTTGCCAGCGCACCTTACACTGCTAAGCAAGGGGATTCTGGTTTTGGAGGGGTTATGTAACCTCGGAGAGGTGGACCTTCCGAGATTCAGACTGGCAGCCTTTCCGTTGAAGGTGAACGCGCCGACTTCTCCGGTACGTGCGTTAGCTATTCTGGAGTGAGTTCGTGCGTTCGTGGCTGCGTGTGGTTATTGGCTTATGTATGATCCGTAGCCCATGTTGGCCGCGATTTGGTGCAGCCTTGCAATCCTCTTCTCCGTTCGTGGGTGGGTTGAGAAAAGTTGTGCGAACATGGAACCCCTGAACGGGTTGATGATGTAGAGTGATGATAGCGCTGGGTTTGCGTTGGTGCTGGGCTTCCGGTTTCTAGCTTGGTACTCGATCTTTTCAAGCGCACTTGCTAGCGCTAGGGGCTTACCTGATAGTTTGGCCCCGCCTTCGTCGGCGGCGTATTCGCGTGTGCGTGAAACTGCGAGCTGGACTAGCATGGCTGCGAATGGTGCGAGTATGAGCATGAACAGTAACCCCATCAAGCTGCCTCCCTGCCTATTCCTGCCGCCATAACCGCCCCCGTACCCGAACGCACCGCCAAAGAGCCATCCCCATTGGGCGAGGTACGTGATAGCGCCCGCGACCGTGGCCGCGATCGTCATCGTCAATGTGTCCCAGTGCCTGACGTGAGTCAGTTCGTGTGCGAGCACGCCCTCTAACTCTTCGTCATTGACTATACTCAAGAGCCCTATATGGACGGCGACCGTGGCCTTGCTTGGACTTCGGCCCGTCGCGAAGGCGTTCGGCACCGGGCTATTGACAAGAGCAACCTTCGGCATGGGAGTTCCAGAGGCCGCATTGAGCCTTCGAAGAGCTGCATAGACGCGCGGCGCATCCTCCTCGCCAACAACTTTCGCGCGGCCCATACGGAGGACTAAGCGATCGCTGAACCAGTAAATTATCAGATTCATGAACGCAGCGAAACCCAGAGCCACGATAGGGTCTAACCCCATCAAGTAAGCAACAGCGAACAGTATGCCCGTTAGGATACCCACTAAGAGCGTAGTCTTGATGAATGTCCAAACCATTCCTAACTCACCACAAGTTTTGTTACCTGAAGTAACATTCCAGTATAAATTCTTACCGCCCTGGTAACGTCACGTTCACGGTGCGTAGAGTAGGTTGTAACAAACCGATTGAGGGGTACGGATTTCTTTGGGTAAGAAATTGATTGATCCGCTGATCTTACTTGCGCTTCGTGATAGTCCTTCGTCTAATGAGGCCGTACGCGAGTATAATCAATATTGATAGTATTGGTAAGCCGATTGGGTATTCAGGAATCGAGGCGGGCATGACTGTGAAATTCACACAGTCAGGCGGAGTAGTGCCGTCAGTTACGCTGTAGGAACCAGCCACCAGCCCGGGAACAGTCAAACTGTAGGTTGTCGTCGCACCGATCGAAACATCGAAAACCATGTTCCCGGAAGATCAGCTTGAACCAGTAAATATAATGACATCAGCGCCGCAAGTAGTGGTCCCGCTCACGTTGAAGGCTGCCCCAGCCGTGGGCGGGTTAGGGGTTATCGTGGGGGAACAGCCTGCCCTTGCGGGGTTTATGTTTGCCAGAGACATAATGAAGATTAGAGCAACCAGTACCGTGAACAATGCGAGTCTCTGACCCAAACATCGCACCCGGGCAGAGTGTTTCAAACGACGAATATATGGACACGTATCTCGGAAAGGTCAAGTTGTCATTCATTTTAGACTGCTAGCGTCATGTCCCCTATTCTAATCCGACCTTGGTGCCCATATTCCTCTGGCGTCTAGAGAGCAGATCGCCGTCTCTCCACGGCTAGCGATAGGGTATGGGTGGCAAAAGCTCTTGAGATAGCTCCGACCAATAATCTAGCACGACCCCTTTGACCAGACCTTGCGAAATCCAAAGGGAGGCCTAAACCAGTAGAATTGGACTGTTGGTCGCGAAGCGACAAGAGCTTCTATATTGTTTTTCTACTTTTCATCGTATTCTTCACGGCCCCAGTTGTTCAAGCGCGGCCGCAGTCTCAGTATTGGATCCCAACTTTCGGGGCCAGTTGGCCGGGTCCGTTGATATATGTACGGGTACCTTCGACGCCGACGGTTGCACATGACCTTGTCGTGAAAGCGATTACGATTTGGGATCAGGCGCAGTCGTGGTTTAAGGCGACCTATTTTCCGAATGGGAAAACCTACACGTTTGCCATCGGGAACGAACAATCACGTGTTCAGGTAGAGTTCACAGATTATTGGACAGTTAGCAACTACTGTTCTTCAGCGCCCTTGGGTGTTGACGGGTGCACCCACATCCGGTGGGATGACTCCAATAACATAACCCGCGCCGTGGTCTTCCTTGATACGGGCCTCTTAACCTATCAAGGACCCAAGTATGATCCCCTGTTCTTGGTCCTGCACGAATTCGGGCATGCCCTTGGCTTAACGGACTACCCCTCCTCCATATCATGCCCCTTTCAGGATTTGTTATGCATGTACTATCCCAACGAATATCCATCCACACTTGATCTCTACGGATTGCATCAACTTGCTGGCGGAAACCGGCAGACGGATGTCCTTCTACCCACAGCCGTACCGTACGCTTATTACATGTCGGCAATCGGCCCCAAAACGCCGACGATGACGACAACTCAGGGGAGTGAACCGCAATCTGTTCCGAGGTTTACGCTAGCCGTCATCGTTACAATCGGGTGGGTAGTCCTCCTGTCTTTGAATTTGAGGAGACGGCGAGAAGACTAAAGGCCCGTCCGTAAGAGAAAGCTTACAACCGCGCCCGCGAGCCAGCAACAATGGCGCACCGTCTACATGCCTTGAACTCGCGGGATTGCGTATTTCAGGTGATCGCTCGCGTGGGATGGAAAACAGTGGGCAAATCGAAAAAGGTAACCTTGAAAAATTCTAAGGTTTCGGAGAGAGCGCGCTATGACGCTCGAAACAATCTAAACGATCTGAGTAACGTAGAGTGGTTAACGTTCACTAAGAGTGTTTGGCAAAGTCGCCCTCCTCCTCGAGATGAACTGAAAGAACAACATCCTGCAACTTTCGCGGAGAACGACATTGAGAAGCTAATCCTCTTTTTCACCAAAACCGGAGGAAGGGTGCTGGATCCTTTCTCGGGGTCTGGATCGACCTTGATTGCCTGCCTTAACACGGGCCGTGAGGGGTTAGGAGTAGAGCTGGTCGACAAATGGGTAGCGATCAGTAATCAACGACTTGAACGCGCGAAGGGAATCGGGAGACGTCTGCTGACTAAACCAACGGAGATTACGCAGCACGGCGCTGAACGGGTCAAGCAGCCAGCTCTGGAAATCATGCAGGGGGATTCGCGGACGTTTCTGAAACAGATACCGTCGGAATCGTTTGACTTCGTCGTCACAAGTCCGCCCTACTGGGCAATACTCACGAAGGCGAGAGATCACAAGTCGCAGCGGGAACGACTGAGTAAGGGGCTTCCTACGAAGTACAGCGAGGATAATCGAGATTTGGGCAATGCCCCAAGCTATCGTGACTTTCTGCACGAGCTAACGGAGGTTTTCGGTGAATGCTATCGGGTGCTTAAACAGGGAAAGTACATGGTGATAGTCGTATCGGATTTTAGGCATGGTTCAAAGTTTGTTCCATTCCACAACGACTTGTCGGAGGCCGTTCGGAAGGTTGGTTTCAACTTGGAAGGAATCACGATTCTAGTTCAAGACAGCAAGAACCTATACCCCTACGGGATGCCCTACGCGTTCGTCTCCAACATCCACCATCAGTACATCCTCATCTTCCGGAAGAAGACGAAGAGGTCCGAGTCTAACGGTGAGTGATTATTCGCTCCGTTTCCTGGTAGACTGCCAACCCATCCTTCGGGTTGGAACGTATGTTCACAAACGCGCTCATGATCTTACGCGTGATCGGCCCAACCTTGCCGTCGCCAACTTCGATGCCCCTGACTTTCACTAATGGCACGATTTCGGATAGAGTGCCAGTGAGGAATGCTTCATCAGCATTAGTGACATCAAAAGGGGTTAGGCCTTTCTCAATCACTCTGTAACCTAGATCTTTGGCAAGGTTTATGATTCTTTTCCTCGTGACGCCTTGAAGAATTCCTGAGGTTGAGGGTGGGGTGAAGACGTCGCCGTCTTTCGCTATGAAGAGGTTCGTTGTAGTTGCTTCAGAAACGAAACCTTGCCTGTCCAGCATCAGAGCGTCGTCTGCGCCGGCATCCGTTGCCTCAAGTTTAGCTAATACGCTGTTGAGGTAGTTGAGTGATTTTATTTCGTGGGTTGTAGCGTCGACCGCGTCGCGTCGTATGGATGAGATGATGACTGAGATTCCCTTTTGTTTCGTGATGACTCCAAACGATGGGTCTACGGGCTCGGTGATGATGATGGTAGACGATCTCTTGCATTTCCTCGGGTCTACGCCCAAGTCGCCTGTTCCCCTCGTAACAACCAACCTGATGTAGGCGTCCTTGAGGGAGTTGCGTTTGATTGTCTCGACAACAGCAGCCGTCATATCCTGAGGGGTGAGGGGTATGTTGAGTTTTATGGATTTGGCGGAGCTGTAGAGTCGGTCTAAGTGCTCCTTGAATTGGAATATGACACCGTCGTAGACTCGGATTCCTTCGAAGACGCCATCGCCATAGAGCATGCCGTGGTCGAAGACTGAAATTGTAGCCCTCGACTTCGGGAACCATTCTCCGTCCACGTAGACTACGAGTTCCTTAGCGCCCAATCCCTGTCCCATCGGTTGGGGTTTGGGGATGGTATAAAACGGTTCCCCCAACACGTTTCAGACATTGAAGGATTTAGGCGGCTAACAGGCGCTGGCTTGCCGTCGCACGTTCACTTTACGGTCAACGTTCATTTCAATAAGGCAGATTAGGTGGGCGCGGGAAAGTGCGCTGAACGTGTGGGCCGGTAGTTCAGTTGGTCAGAGGACACGTGTTCCGGCTTGAACGTTGCCCTTACACGGCAAAGGTCGCCGGTTCAAATCCGGTCCGGCCCACCACCTGACCCACCTCCTTGCTAAGCTCGCCCTGGTACGAACAATCTCACTTTTCCTGCGATAATTACGGTACCTGAGAAAACTTCAACTCTCTGACCCTACTAAACATGCATGTTAGCCGAGGCCATGGACAATGCTCGAGACTTTGTGGTGGGTTGAGTCATGAGTAAACTCGTGAAAAAATCGTGTTCTAAGGATTTCCCTAATGAATGCAAGGGATGCCCGGACTATGTTGAAGAAATCAACAATTCTACACTTGGTACGGCTCTTACTGGATGGTTTGGGTTCTATTCTGGCCCAGCCTACGTAGTAAAGAGATGTACACGGTTCAACCGAAAATCATACGACAGAATCCAAGGAATTAAACAGAGACAGTAATCTCACATCGCCGGGGGACGTCGCCGTTGTGGTAGAGAAAATTCGGCTAAGTTGACGCCAAGTTTGAAGCTGCTCAAATCGACTTTGCGGCGTTCTTCACCATGTCAGAGGCTTTAGGCGATAGGAGTGGTTGTCCGTGGCCGCTTAGCATCGTCTCGAAGCTCAGCTGCGAAATCTTTTGAATCGACAGTCTCGCTTGATTCATGTCAGGCGTAAACTGCCTTGGGGGTCCTTCTATCTTCCCACTGTGATATCGGAGTGTATCGCCAACGAACACGACCTTCCTGTTTTTGTCGTAAAGAGCTATGCTGCCAGGTGTGTGGCCTGGAGTGTGCACCACTAAGAGGCTCTCACCGACGATGTCATTTTCCTTCAACCTCAAGTCTGGCTCAACTGGCGACACTCTGAAGAAAGGTGAGAGCAGCGAGAAGAAGAATCCGATGAAACCCCGAGGAGAAGGATAGAGGGCTTTCCCGGAAACGAAATCAGCATCCGCCTCGTGAACAGCCAGCTTTGCTCCAGTCGATGCCTTGAGGCTGGCGGCTCCTCTGGAATGATCCATGTGGCAATGCGTCAAAACGATAGTTCTAACATCTGAAAGCCGCCGATCGAGCTTAGACACGATGTATTCAGCTATCTTCTTCCCGTCTTTCGCCATTCCCGTGTCAACGAGAATCAGAGAACCATCTTTGTCAAACACCAAGTAGCTGTTCGCATTCACACCATCTACTTGGTGCACCCCGTCAAGAATCTCCGTCAACCTTAACACTAATTGACTGTGACGCTTTACTCGGCTAAAAGCTATCTTCACGGTAATGCTCCGTGTGCACGCCTCTGCTGTAAGCATCGACTCTCGTCACCAAAACCGACCCCATCAGACGAAGAAGAGTGTTCGGAGCTACGTGGGGATAGATTGAACTCACGATATTGGTGGGTTCATATCCCACCGAACCCACGAAACTACGCCCAGCCCTCAAAGCATTAGTGCAAGATTGGCCTATTATCATTCTAGTGGGCCAAATGTGCGCGGAGGACAGGTCTCTCAAGAAACCAACAAAAACAAACATCCGGTGTTCGCGGAGCCACGCACAGGAACTGCAGGAGGTTCAAATCCCACCGGATACACGAAATGACGAACCTAGTACACTCATTTTCACTGGAGAAAAGTGTGTAGATCTAATGCTTTCAAAATTCAGAAGCTCATTTCGCCCATAGGAGGTCGTCGTTGGTGCCGGTTGGGTGGCTGAAGTTGAGGTTGCCAGCGACTGAAATGAAGCCACAAGCGTAAATACTTCATTGTCCTAACTATTAGAAAATGAAAGTGTCTTCGAAGATGATGCAATACACAATTGATGAGTGTTCCCGTGAAGTTCTGGAAGTTGTTCCTCTCGTCATGAGAGACATTCGCAATCAGCTTCGAAAGCATGGGGCCACAGAGATTTCGGTTCCACAATTTCGAGTTCTGAACTTTTTAAGTCGTAACGAGGGAGCCTCATTGTCAAAAGTGGCCGAGCATATCGGTCTCACGTTGCCTTCGATGTCCGCGCTCGTTGATTCTCTGGTGGCTGGGGGCCTAGTTACGCGGCAAACACATCCAGAAGATCGGAGACGGATGACATTGACGCTGACGGAAGGGGGGCGAGCCAGGCTCAAGTCGGCCCGCGCATTAACTGCTAATTACCTAGGCCAGAAACTGAGGCAGCTCTCTGCCGTAGATAGGATGACCGTAAGAAAATGCATGAAGATGCTTAGGACGGTCTTCGCTCATGGGGAGGTAGCCTAACGGCAATGCAGAAGGTTCAATCTGCCACCCAGGAAGCTCAACAAGCCAAGTCTATACTTCAAACACAGTCGCTAACGAAGCGCTTCGGTAAGCTGACCGCTGTTGATAACCTATCTATTTCGATTGATTCTGGCGAAATGTTCGGTTTGGTCGGCCCCAACGGCGCAGGAAAGACAACGGTCATCAAAATGTTGACGACACTGTTGCCCCCGACAGCAGGAAACGCTTCGATCGCAGGGTTCGACATCGTCCACCATGCGCAACAAGTAAGGAAGATTATTGGTTATGTTCCACAATTTCTATCAGCCGATGGAGCGCTGACTGGGTACGAGAACCTGCTGATATTCGCGAAACTCTATGATATACCTCGCAGTGAACGCAAGTCTCGCATCAACCAAGCCCTAGAATTCATGGGGCTCTCTAACGTGTCAGGAAAATTGGTTCGCGACTATTCTGGCGGCATGATCAGGAGACTAGAAATCGCCCAATCTATGCTCCACAGACCTCGAGTCCTATTCCTTGACGAACCAACAATCGGGTTGGATCCCGTGGCTCGCAAGACGGTCTGGAAGCACATGCAACAGCTGCGGAGCGAATATGGGACAACAATTTTGCTGACCACCCACTACATGGACGAAGCGGACGAACTATGCGACCGCGTCGCAATAATGCATCTTGGGAAAGTGGCTGCGATCGGCACCCCCGCTGAACTTAAGGCGTCAGTCGGAGAGGGGGTCACGCTCGATGATGTGTTCGCATATTACTCGGGTTATGAAATCGAAGCGGGTGGCGGTTACCGTGAAGCTTCAAGGACACGTCGCATAATGAGGAGAGTTGGTTAACGTGCAAGTTTCCAGATTCAACGATTACGTGGGTGCCGTTACAAACTTCGTAGGAAAGACTTTGACTATAGCGGAGCTTGAGGCTCGCAAGCTGCATCACGATTACACAGATTTACTCACGCGGGCGGTACAACCGGCGCTCTGGCTTTTGATCTACGGTGAAGTGATGTCAAGCATCAAGGCTATTCCTACAGGCAACTTATCTTATATGGATTTCGTGGCCCCTGGAATACTGGCGCAGAGCGTACTCTTCATCGCAATATTCTACGGTATCGCGATCATCTGGGAGCGTGACTTAGGAATTGTTCACAAGATGTTGGCTAGCCCAACTCCACGGTCAGCGCTCGTTCTTGGAAAAGCTCTCTCGGCGAGTGAGCGAGGATTGAGCCAGGCGGCTATAGTCTACTTGCTCGCATTGGCAGTCGGAATCCACTTGAATGGAAATCCTATGGCGCTTGTTCTTGTGATTATTGTAGTGATTCTCGGGGGGGCTCTGTTCTCGACATTCTCTCTGATCGTAGCCTGCTTGGTTAAGACGCGTGAGAGATTCATGGGGATAGGGCAAATCCTCACGATGCCTTTATTCTTTGCAAGTAGCGCCATCTACCCAATCGCGATGATGCCCTCTTGGTTGCAAGCGGCCTCTAGAGTAAACCCGCTAACCTACGAAGTTGATGCGTTGAGAACACTCATGATAGTTGGCGGACCTAGCGCATACGGACTGACCTATGACTTTGCAGCTCTCCTCCTTGCGACTGCAATTATGGTCGCCATTGCTGCGAAACTATATCCAAGAGTGGTTCGCTGACTGAAGGCGTCATATGAGCGTTCGCCTCTTACGCCCTCCTTACGCCGGTGCTCTTAGGCGGGTTATCATACGTCGTAAGATTAGACGTGATAGGAGTTGACTTGGTAAGATAAACAGCAAGCTGTCGCTGTCTGTCCAAATTAACTCAGTTACAGCGTTAGCTAACATAATACTAAAATTACGTTTCGTGCTTACCTTCTAAACCTGTGACCACCAATCGGATTGTTACAGAAGTTACGACCCATCAACGCTACGTCACCCGAGAACGCAAAAAGTTTCGGGCATCAAAATCGAGGGGGAAAATAAGTGGCTTACCCTCATACAGAACGCAAGCAAAAATATCGGTAAGAACTATTGACATTGCATGGGATCAAAGTTCCCGTTTTATGTCGGCAGGACGATTGTCTATTCTGACACAGAGAAATTCAGTGTTAAAGCTGTGGCGCGTGTTGACGAAACTCGCGGTGATTGGATACTTGCGCGGTGTCTCCTATTAGTGCAGGTAGAGGAGAAAGGCCCAGAACTCTGTTTCACCTATGCGCAGTGCAAGAAAACGACACAAGAATGGCAACAAGGAGCGCCGCGTGGGCGCGGGAAAACATATGTGAACATGTTTCCCGAAACACTAGTTGAACTTGTCCTAAAGGCGATCAGTGGCGATTGCGAAGGCAGCTTTGAGCCAGCAAAATCAAGGCTTAAACGCTTTCATGAGTTGGACGCAGCAGACGGTTTTTGACGCTAACAACAAACTAACCCAGCAGTCGTAGATTTGACGTTACCCTCAGTTGGGTAAGAGAGAGAAGAGAGAGAATGGTACGCAAAGTCATACTCGGCCAATCAGAACGCCATCATGATGAATTCTGGCGCAGAATGACTCAGAGCAAGGGAACAGCGTTCGACGCAGCTGTAGACTCAGAAGAAAGGAGTGGCCGGCATGGTTTGGCTCAGCATTTCAGAACGTAGCCACAAATGTGACTCGACAATGCGAGAGTCGTACTTTAGGGTCGCTATTCCGAAACCAATCACGGACTGGTTTTACGTGGCACTTCCTCTCCACAGGAGAGACACAAAACAAAAAGGCGACATGTAAATCCACTTCAAATAAGTATTTTCTAAAGTTTAGGAGATGCATTTAGCATATAGAAGGAACACAGTTCCGAAATCAAGCACTGACAGCGAGTTCTTGTTCTGGAACTGATCGTTGCTCGTGTCCGTGCATTGTTGCGTGGAAGAAGCAGTAAGGTTCCCCGCACTCAGTGCAAGTCCACTGAGCGTGACTAACGCAGATGAACGAAGCGCAGCGACTCAAATCGATGCCTAGTATTAGCGAATTCTGTTCCGGAGCCAGTATAAGGCTATCCCAGATAGTTGCAGGTAGACGCAACTAGGAATGAGAAAAAGTGGGCAAACTCAACCGTCACCAGCAGAATGTAGACTATCGAGAGCCCACTGTTGAGTGTGCTCTACAGAAGGCAATCAATACTTGTTAATCCTATTTTGGGCCACACATTTGTCAATCTCTATTCCTCCAAGCTATCTCTCAATGAGTGGGTTATCGCAAACTAAGCCACAAGGACCAAAATAGACGACTTGGAATGACTGGAAAGCTGCCGGAAAAGTAGCAGCAGAATCGAAGTGGCGAAATATCGTACTAAGCGTCTAGCTTGGTCTAGTCTACTGTACTGGGACGTACTGACATATTTCTGAAGGCTTCTCCATGATGCGGTTGATGGTGACTTCGCCGATGATTCTGCAGTATTTGGCGATTTGACTTAGGTTCCAGATTATGATTCGAAGGCTCGCGGCGACAGTCGCATCCTTCACGTGCGTCAAGACCTTCTGAGTTAACCTTCGTTCATCGTTCTCCGCTGTTTCAACCATTTCTACTGCTTCATTGGCGAGTTTGATGTCACCGGTGAGGAATGCCTTGAAGCTGTGCTCAGAGATCTTTGTTACCTGAGTAGAGAACTTGGCAATATCATTCAATATAGTTTCACTGGTCACCTCTCGATCCTTCAAGGCCAAGACTTCGTTTGCAATGTTCTCTGCGGAGTCCCCCATCTCTTCCAGGGTCTTGGCGACCACCCTGTTGCCCACGATGTGCAGGGGGGATTCTATGCCTATCTTGGAGGCCGTGCTTCGATCTCGTATTGCTAGGAGTAGCTGCCTGACTATCAGCCAGTAGATTCTATCCGATTCTTCCTCCATGTGGGGAACTTCCGCTGCAGGTTCAGCCCTCCTCTCCACCAAAGCCTTGAGCGAGGCATCTAGCATTGATGAGATTATGACGTGCAGTCTACGCATCAGGCCATAGATTGGAAACCTGGTCGAGTCAATGAAGCTCTGCAGCGTTATCTGCTTGAGAGTCTGCTCAACGATACTGAGACCGGTCACACGCTGCGTGGTTGCCCGGATCTCTTCAAGGTGGGCCTTCTTCAACTCGTCTCTGGCGGCGATCTGGATCGTGTCATGCCCAAGGATGTAGTTCGCTGTTATTACTCGAGTGAGAAGGTTGGGTGAACTGCAAAGGTCTGCG
>Ga0074046_10001541_pt1 | contig 20642 bp, 15 predicted proteins | sample BogForMeECP23OM3_FD_94441 | JGI IMG/M metagenome (GOLD analysis project Ga0074046, IMG submission 94441) | Bog forest soil microbial communities from Calvert Island, British Columbia, Canada - Bog Forest MetaG ECP23OM3 | ecosystem: Environmental > Terrestrial > Soil > Wetlands ... | reverse complement strand
CGTCAGCTTGACACGGATCATAAACTCTTCTGCGGTTGCCCAACCGAGTTCGCGGAATCCGAACCAGAATCTAAGTTTCTGCGCAGGCTTAGGCCAACTCAAAGCGAACTCGGCCAAGTAGACCAAGCCGCAATGTTCGAATTCCATCGCGGCAGAAGTGTCCTCTACGAGTCTGATCATCAGACATCCTGCCTCGTTGAGATGGACGAAGAACCTCCTGCTAAACTAAACCGCGAAGCCGTCGATGTATGCCTGACTGCGGCATTGTTGATGGGCGCGAAACCCGTGGATGAGATTCATGTAATGCGTAAGGTGGTTATAGACGGATCAAACACGACCGGCTTTCAACGAACCGCGGTAGTGGCACTAAATGGCGGATTGAAAGTAGACGAGAAGACGATTCCGATCACACAGATCTCTTTGGAAGAGGATGCGGCGCGAAAAGCATCGCAGTCGCAGACTGCGGCTGGTTATCTTATAGATCGGCTCGGTGTTCCACTAATCGAAGTTACCACGGGCCCGGTTTTGGAATCACCTGACGAGGTTGAAAAAGTCGCATACGCAATCGGTACCGTTCTGAGAGCAACTCGAAAAGTGAAGAGAGGGCTTGGAAGTATTAGGCAGGACCTGAATGTCTCCATTCCAGAAGGAGCTCTCATCGAAATCAAAGGCGTTCAGGAATTAGATATTCTAGGCAAAGCCGTCGAATTGGAAGTGAACCGCCAGCAGAACTTACTCGCCATCCGCAAAGAATTATCCTCCAGAAACCTGAAACCCAATCAGATAGAGAGAAAGTACGTTAACCTCTCTGAACTGTTCTTGAACTCAGATGCGCGAGTAATCAAAGCAGCGATGACCAAGGGAGGCGTAGTCTTAGCGGTAAAACTACCTAAGTTCAAAGGCCTACTGGGAAGAGAGCTTGGACCAGGGCTACGACTAGGGACCGAACTTTCCAACCGCGCATCATTCTGGGCGGGGGTAGGAGGCATATTCCATTCAGACGAGTTACCTGCCTACGGAATATCCGAGGCCCAAGTTGCCACGGTAAGGGATCGGCTAGGTCTTTCGGCTGAAGACGCGTTTGTCCTCGTCGCTGACGACAATGCCAAGGCAAAGGATGCGTTGGACGCGGTGGTCGATCGAGCAAACGAAGCGCTGGTAGGGGTTCCCGAAGAGACTCGTACAGCTATGCCTGATGGGACCACGAGGTACATGCGACCTCGACCAGGCGCGGCTCGTATGTACCCTGAAACTGATGTTCCAGAGACCCCCATTCCCGAAGAATACATCGCCACGCTCAGGGCGCACGTACCCGAGACTCCCGAGAAACTCGCGAAGCGCTTGATGGATCAATTCTCACTTAATCAGAAATTGGCGAAGCAGGTCGTCGATTCTGATTATCTGAGCCTATTCGAACGGGTCGTTGCAAATGGTGCCGTTCAACCAACCTTTGCTGCAACGTTTCTAACGGAGACGTGCAAGAGCCTTGAACGAGAGGGAGTCGCTGTTCGCACCGTCCCAGATGCCAAAATAGAGTCAATGTTCAGGCTCATGGCCAGAGGCGCGTTCGCGAAGGAAGCCATGCCTGATTTGTTCAAGTGGCAGGTTTCAAACCCAACTTCGGATCCTTCGGAAGGCATTCAACATCTTGGATTACAGATGCTATCACAAACAGAGTTGGAACAGATTATCGATCGCCACGTCGAGAAGAACAAGAAATTAATCGAGGCGAAGGGCCAGGATGCTTTTCCTTCGATCATGGGATCGATCATGTCCGAAGTTAGGGGGCGAACTGACCCTAAGTCAGTAACGGAAATGCTCAAGAAGAAACTGTCCAGGACCACCTAGACTCGATGCAGCGTCACCCCAACCCCTTGCACCGCTAACCAAGGCTCGGTCAAGTCCCCGGTTAACGTTCCCTGGGTGTGGTCCACCCTGCCGGCGCCACCCTCACCCCCTTGCATAGGGGTCGAAAGCGGGTACCGTTTCCAGGAAATGGTTTTTGGGTGACTTATTCGAGGAATTGAACGTCGTCGACTAGGCCGTCGCTGTTCATATCTAGGCCGGTTACAACGCGGGCGATGTTTTTCCTGTTCGACGTGTTGCCTTTGGCGATTTCATCAGTGTATTTAATGAAAGCCAGAACAGCGGCCCTTGTGCCGAGGTAGCTGTTCCCAGCTATGACGAACATTTTTGAGTCTTGATTGTTGGGGTTGTCGATCAATTGCACCGCTCCCTCTTCCTCGCCGGTATAGCTTCGTCCTGAGAGGCGGGAGATCATCATGTTGTGGCCGGTCAGCTCGTAGGTTATGGAGAGGTATTCGTTTGCGGTCATTGTAACGGTGTTTACCCTCGGCCCTCCAACGACTATGAGGTTTCGGGCTGACTCTTGTTGGGACAATTCTGTGTCCAAGCGTACAACACTTTCTCGTGTGACGGGGAGGAGTGATCCAATGAATAGCGCAAGGTCTGTGGCCCTGTCCCCGCAGCGTGCGCGGCTACTGAAGATGCCATGCGCATCGGGGCTTCCGAGGACAATGTGGCCGTTGAAATGGCCTTGTGAGATAAACGGGTCTAGCATTTTCGAAGCAGGCTCCGAGAGAGGCTCCTCTACTAGGTCCCGCGAGGTTGTGCCTGCCGCTCCTCGGCGCGGTATTATGGCGATCGCCTTCTCCTCTGCTCGATAATACTTAGCGGTCGCGCCCCTCTTCTTCTCCGTTCTCTCTAGCACCACAAGGCCAGCTTTCTCGAGCTCCCTCAAGTGATAACAGATTACTTGCTCACTGGTGTGGAATGATTCCGCTAGGTCTTTGGCACATTTTTCGCCATCCGACAGGTCGCTTAGGATTTTCCAACGGGTGGGTTGGAGAAGCAGTTGAGCGACTTTGGGGTCAGAGAGAATTCGTGTGGGGAGGAGTTGGTTGTTGCGTCTTTCCTTCAATAATAGATATGGCACTTCGATTGCCTCGGAACATCATTGATAAAGTAAAGATTTGACTATTAAACACATTTTTGATTAATCCACGCGCATCCTCAACCTGGACTACTTGCGAAAGGATCGATTCGTCAAAACTGAAACTCAGGAAACCTTATGACGACTGCTAGGTTACCTCGGCGAACTCTATCTGGAATCTGATACTCATGTGTGGAATCTCCGGTGTAGTGCAGAAATCTGGCGATGTCGGCCCGATACTATACGACTCATTGAAACGGCTGGAGTACAGGGGTTACGATTCAGTGGGCGAAGCGGCGATTATCAATGGAGCGATCGTCGTAAAGAAGGACAAGGGGAAGATCGACGAGGTCGAAAGCAAGCTCCGGCTCAGTGAGCTGGGTGGGGTCATAGGTATTGGTCATACCCGGTGGGCGACCCACGGTGCTCCGTCGCAAGAAAATGCTCACCCCCACACAGATTGCGTGGGCAGGGTTGCTGTTGTTCATAATGGCATAATTGAGAATTTCTTGGAACTGAAGCAGGAGTTGGAAGCTGGCGGGCACAAGTTCAAATCAAGAACTGATACGGAAATAGTCGCGCACCTCGTAGAAGAGCAACTGAAATCAGGAATGGGTTTCGTTGAAGCGGTACGATCGGCCGCGCGGAAGCTCACGGGTGCTTACGCCCTCGCTTTCATATGCACTGATGAACCCGACAAAATTGTGTGCGTGAGGCGGGAGAGCCCGCTCGTGATCGGGACGGGAGCTAACGCAAACTATCTCGCCTCAGATATTCCTGCCTTCCTCTCACGAACGAAACAGGCCATACTTCTTGAAGATGATGAGATGGCGGTTCTAGAGGCTGACAGCATACACTTGATGAAGGTTGAGAGTGGAGAGGTAGTGTCCCGCCAGCCTTTCACGGTGGAGTGGAGCGTGGAGACGGCGAGTAAAGGTGGTTTTCCGCACTTCATGTTGAAGGAGATTCATGAACAGCCGCTTTCAATTCGTAATGCCCTGCGAACGCATCCAATCTATCTTGATTTGATGGCCTTAGCAATGAACCGAGCGAAGAGAGTGTTCTTGCTCGCCTGCGGAACCTCATACCACGCCTGCGTCGCCGCCACGTATGCTTTCGCAAACCTAGCCAAAACTGGGGTCACGCCGGTCGTCGCTTCGGAATTCATAGATGGGTATGGGGCGCTGATCGATCAAGATACTGTCGTCCTGACCATTAGCCAATCAGGAGAGACTGCGGACACCCTGACCGCAGTCAGGGGAGCAAAGGATCGTGGTGCCACAATCCTCGGAATAACCAATGTGATGGGATCAACCTTGACTAGGCTCTCGGACGTTTATATCGGCCAAAACTCCGGCCCGGAGATGGGAGTGGCCGCGACTAAAACCTTCACCGCACAGTTTGCCGTTCTCGTCAAAATCGCCGTGGCCCTCGCTCTGAAACGAAAAACGTTGAGCGGCAAGGAATTGCAGGTATTAGAAGGGGGTTTCGATCAATTGCCCGACTGGGTCTCAACTACTCTATCCAGTCAAGAGAATCAGGTAAAACGGCTTGCTGAAAAATACTCGGACAGAGTAAGCTTCTGTTTTCTGGGTAGGGGAATTAGTGTGGCGACTGCCCTTGAGGGACGACTGAAGCTCCTCGAACTTTCATACCTGCCCGCAATCGCGTATCCGGCAGGTGAGTCGAAACACGGTTTCATCTCGGTCGTTGAGGATGGCTATCCAGTGATTTTCATTGCGCCCATGGATGAGGTTTACTCTAAGATTGTTGGCAACGTTATGGAAATGAAAGCCCGGCAAGCGCAGGTTATTGGTGTCGTTGAAGGAGGGGATGGGCAAGTTGCAGGTTTATCGGATGAAACGATAACTATGCCTATTGGAATTCCTTGGCCACTCACGCCGATAGTCTTCATTCTTCCTCTCCAACTTTTCGCGTATTACATGTCGGTGAGAAAGGGGTACAACCCTGATTTTCCAAGAAACCTAGCGAAATCAGTAACCGTACACTAGCAAGAACAAGTAACAAAGAGAGGTCTGGTTCAACGAACGGCGCACCAAGCGGAAGACAAGATCAACCGACTGTTCGCTCCTTTTCCAAAGCCCTAGAGCTCATTGATCAGTTTCGTAATGCGACGCGGGCCCAGTCTGATCCAAGTCGGGATTTGCTTCTTTGGAAATGCGCGGCTGAGGTTGAGTATTTGGCGTTTAGGATAGCGATCATTAACGACTTGGGTGATTATGATCCGAAGGCTAACTCCGCAGACACACTTTCTGCTGATCATGCGCGTGACCTTATCACTAAAGCCCAGGCTAGGTTTGATTCAGATCCGCGAGAGGCCTACAAAGATGTCCGCGAGGCCGTCGACGTCCTGAGAAAGATGTCCAGAATGGGCGGCAGGACTCTGAAGACCCGTCACGATTCATCACCAAGAAACGGGTAGAAACACTTTTCTTGGTAGATTCTTAGGCGTCACCGAAGACGGTTGAAGAACAATTCCCAAAGGTTCACTGTTACTCTCGCAGGCGCAGCCGTATTCTCCGCACTTGCGGCGTTGCTGACTCTCTCCAGAGCTGCAATTCCATTCCCACTCATTCCCTACCTCCAGATAGATTTTGCAGAACTTCCGATTTACATTTCATTTTTCCTCTTCGGACCCCTAGCAGCCATCATAACGGAATTAGTGCATTGGTTGTTTCTCAACATAACCGGCTCTGATGCTCCTCTGGGCCCAGCAATAAAATTGGTCGCAGTCTTGTCGACTCTCGGAGGGTTTTGGGCAGGTAGCGCTATCTACTCTCGTCTTGCACGGGGGCGAGGTCGGCCTGCGATTGCACTCTCCCTCATGTTCGGTGGCGGGATGCTACTTCGGGTTTTGGCGATGACCGTTGTCAACTACGTCGTCCTCCTCTATGTCGGGCCAGTGATTTTCGGGCTCAACTATATGGCGTTCGCGAGGATTACGCTCGTCAAGACGACGGGTTGGGAGTTCAGCGGAGATGCCATCCTGCTTTTCTGGGTACTTGTGTTCACAGCCCTGTATAACGTGATTAACCTCCTAGCGGCTGCGATTCCTGCGGGGCTAGTGGTCTCCCCGCTAACGAACTCGTTCAGACACATAACTTCGGTTGAAACTTGGCTCATGAGGAATGTAAAGAGTAAGCCTTCCAGCTAGCTTGCCCAAACTTCGGATCTGTATATCGTCGCTTCGCGAGCTTCTCCTACCGATATTATTTTCACGGGGGATTTTGTGATTTCTTCGATTTTCTTGACGTAGTCTCGCGCCTGTGAGGGCAATGAATCGTAGCCTTTCTTCGCTATTGCCGCCCACTCAGAGTTTGGTAGGTCAGGCCATCCTCTCATCTCTTCGTAAACCGGTTTGCAATTTGAGTATTCATGCAGGCCTGCGGGTTGGTCGCGGACCGTTCTTCCGTCCACCTTGTATTCGAGGCATATCTTGACGGGGTTGAACCCGCCCAGTGTATCCATCTTTGTAAGAGCTATCCCAGTGAGGCCGTTCACTCTGGCAGCTAATCTTAGCGCTACCGCATCGATCCATCCACACCTGCGTCTCCGGCCAGTCACCGTCCCGAATTCCTTTCCTTTCTCCTGGAGCCTCGACCCTAAGTCGTCTGTGAGCTCGGTTGGCACGGGTCCCGCTCCGACGCGCGAAGTATACGCCTTGACAACTCCTAACGTATCGTTGATTTTGGTCGGCCCGATTCCCGCTCCAGTACAGACACCCCCCGCCACCGTGTTTGATGATGTCCCGAAGGGATATACTCCGTGGTCGATATCGAGTAAGAGACCCTGGGCGCCTTCGAATAGAACCCGTTTTCCTCGATCCAATGCGTCGTTTAGCAGAACTGAAGTGTCGGTTATGTATTGGCGCAGATCTTGACCGAACCTTACGCATGCGTCGAGTAGTTCCTTCTCGTTGATTTGGGCATCCGATTCGTAGACGGATTTTAGCGTTCTCTGCTTCAGAATTGTGTTTTGCGAGATTTTCTGTTTCAGCAGTTCTATGTCGAAGAGGTCTACGGTTCTGATCCCGTACCGCGCTACCTTGTCTGTATATGTGGGGCCGATTCCGCGTAAGGTTGTTCCCGATCGAAGGGTTCCCTTGAATTTCTCTTCGGCTGCGTCCAACATTTGGTGGTAGCTGAGGGTTATGTGTGCTCGGTCGCTTAGCGCTAGGTCTGGCTTGAATCCTTTCGCAGTTAGGTCGGAGATTTCTTTCAGCAGTACAGACGGGTCTACGACCACCCCGTTGGCTATTACCAACTTCTTGCGATGCAACACGCCCGAGGGCAGAAGCCTTAGTCTGTAAGTTTCCCCTCCAACGTTGATGGTGTGCCCAGCGTTGCTACCGCCCTGGTATCGGGCTACATAATCCGCTTGCGACGAGAGGTAGTCAACAATCTTACCTTTACCTTCATCTCCCCATTGGCAGCCAACGACGATGAGGCTAGGCAACTTCCAAACCTCCCTCTCTTGAAAGCGAATCGAATTCGGTTGCAATTACCTGCGTTAGTCTTGGCGCAGCCAAGAAATCCGAAGTACGCGGTGCGCCCACTCAGTTTCCCCCTCAATGCCGTCGAAAACGGAATTTAAGCTTTGGCAGCAACTCGAATGTTTGGGAACAAGAGGGCGGGGCTGCGTCGAATATTCCGACGGGAGAGAGAAAGATCAGTCTGCCCGTCGAAAGCCATCACTGCGCCGGCTGAATGGCGCTCTGAACTTAAAGGATTCATCATCCAAACCTCGCAAGTCGCCGAAGCTGCCGATAACGCTTTCGGGCCGGGAACCTTGAATGCGGGTCACTCCGTCTCAAGGACGCGTCGAGTTCCCGAGAATTGGAACGAGCGCCGTGCCATGTACGTACATGCTGAGCGTTGGACGGGATGGTATTGCAGGGTTCGGGTGTGGTTTCACTTTAGCTCCTGCAGCCTGTCTTCCTCAATCTTGCGCAGGATAGCTAGGCCAAGTGGGGTTATTGAGATGGCTTTACGACCTTCGAGATCTCTGATTTCGATGAAGCCTTGGGATTGTAGTAATTGAATCGCTGAAGGTACGTTTTCGGGGGGTTCGTTAGTCAGTTCAGCTTTCAACTGGTCCTCGTCTACGGTGTTACCTCCGATGCCCTTGAGCTTCCATATAGTCAGAAGTGTTGTCGCCTGAAGTTCGGGGAGGCCGTCAGCTTGGGGCATGGTTTTCATCGGTTTCTATCGGAGATATATTCATCTTCGATATGAAACTTCGGTGTGTGGAAAAGGGAACATTAATATACCATCCGCCGTGCCATAACATCGTTGAACGTTACATGGCAGTAGACGAAGCCACCGCTTTCATGGAAATACTGTCAAAAAGCCCCCAATTCAAGGTACTCACGATACTTTCCCAACGCCCACAAGAAGATCTTACGAAGACAGAGATCGCTCAGAAGGCCGGCATCGGTCGCACAACCCTATACCGGGTCTGGGACGACCTTGAGAGAATGAAAGCAATATCCCCTTCACGGCATGTGGGTGCCGTTACTCTTTATCGCATGAACTCACAGAGCCCCGTCGTACAATCATTCCTTAACATTACCAGGAGTCTTACCACTGTAACCGACGCCGTAGCCCGTATCGAGCAGCTCCGCAAACTTCAGGATTCTGCAAAAAGTGAATTCGGAGATGCGATACCTGCTGGCCCCAGCGTCTTGGTAAAGCTTCTTCATGCAGCCGCAATTTCACCCGAAACCGCTAAGCCGAAGTCTAATCTGCACCTATCTTCATCTGAGGCAGAAGGCCTGAAGGGTCTCATGAGTGCTGGGTTGGTCTTCGATAACGCTGGAGGCTACTATCTCACTCAACTTGGAAATCAAACAGCACAGGGAGCAGCAAAGATTTGGTCCTCTGAAAGTTCACAGTCAGTAGACCAGGCCATTTCAACCGCACGAGTCGCGTTGAACCTGATAAACCAAGAAATCAGGAAGCTCAAGGGCCAAGTAAAATAATCTAATCCACGTTTTCTTTCCTGCCATCTCCGATTTCGTATCGGAGAAACTTTAAGTTCTGCGATAACTTCGTGTGAGTTATGCCGATAGACACGCGGTATTTGTTCATCACCGGCGGTGTAATGTCCGGCATCGGTAAGGGAATTACCACCGCATCAATCGCGAAAATTCTTCAAACTAGGGGTTTCAAAATCTCAGCGATGAAGATAGACCCCTACCTCAATGTTGACGCAGGAACAATGAACCCAGTCGCGCATGGCGAGGTGTTCGTTACTGATGACGGTGGGGAGATCGATATGGACCTTGGAACGTACGAACGTTTCTTGGACATTAACCTCTCCCGAAGCCACAACACCACTACAGGTCAAATCTACACATCCGTCATCAACAAAGAACGCCGGGGTGACTTTCTCGGACAATGTGTACAAATAATCCCACACATCACCGATGAGATCAAATCCGTCATCAGAGGCATAGCCACAAAGAACAGCCCAGACGTGCTTCTCGTAGAAATAGGAGGGACGGTCGGCGACATAGAGAGCCTTCCCTACTTAGAGGCCGCACGCGAGCTAAGGCTTGAGGAAGGCCAGCGGAATGTCCTGTTTGTTCACGTCACTTTAGTCCCGGCGTTGGACGTGGTTGGGGAACAAAAAACGAAACCGACTCAGCACAGTGTTCAGGAGCTACGAAGGATAGGTATCCAACCTGACGTAATTGTTGCCAGAACAAACGGCCCGCTGTTGACGGGGCCTCGCAAAAAGATCGCTTTGTTCTGTAACGTCGAGGAGCGAGGTGTATTCTCCTCGGCCGACCTGCCCACGATTTACCAAGGACCAGTCGAACTTGACTCGCAAGGAATGGGAGATTTCCTGAGCGAACGATTTGTTTTGGACAAACATGAGGCTGACTGGGGTCCGTGGAACAAAGTAGTCGCTTCCATCGCCAACCCACATGAGGTTGTTCGAATCGCGCTCTGCGGTAAGTACGCTGAGCTTGCAGATTCCTACGTGAGCGTTAACGAGGCATTGAAGCACGCGGGTGGAGCATGCGACGCTCGAGTCGAAATAGACTGGATCGAGACCGAGATGTTCGAGAATGAACCACCTAACTGCTCCATTCTATCACGCTTCGATGGAGTACTTGTACCAGGGGGGTTCGGTTCGAGGGGTACAGAAGGGAAGATAGCGGCGTTGGCCTATACGCGCGAGAAGAATATTCCTACGCTCGGAATATGTTTCGGGTTCCAGATGGCCATCCTAGAATTCAGCCGCCACTTGGGACTGAAGAACGCAAACAGCACCGAAATAGACCCCAAGACTCCCTATCCTGTAATCGATCTAATGCCCGAGCAAATAGGTGTCGATGTTAAGGGGGCAACGATGAGGCTTGGTGCACATGAAATTCGCGTCACGCCCAACACCCTAGCGGGCTATCTATACGGGCGCGACATAATTTCAGAACGCCATAGACACAGGTACGAAGTGAACCCAGAATTCATACCCCAGATCGAAAAAGCCGGAGGAGTGTTCTCGGGCAGAAGCATGGATGGACGAAGAATGGAAATTTTCGAGTTGCCAAACAAATACTTCTACATGGGCACGCAGTTCCATGCCGAATTCAAATCAAGACCGGTCAGGCCTTCGCCACCGTACTATGGCTTGATCAAAGCCTCGCTTGACAAGAAACTCGGGAAACCCGCGCCAGAACTGACCCTCCTCATCCGAGAGACTGTAAAGTAGTCGGGAACTCGTGCAACGGCTGATTCAGCCCTTATCGAGAAAACCGTAGGCTACTATTGCTTTCGGCCTGCCCAGTATGGAGAGTCTCCTGTAACACATCATATGCCCTTTCTTCATCGTTTGAAAATCAAATCGCGACAACATAGCTAAGATCCTGTGATTCGTGAGCGGGCAGGCGATCTCAATCGGTTTGCTTTTCGCTGTGTTCAGAACAAGCCGAAGCATAGCTTCCAGCTCTGTTCGTCGGAGGCCGAATGATACCCATGGCCCGAGCTCACACATGTCCGCATAGTCTTTTGCGATTATGTAGGAGCGCATCGGTCCAGCTGAGTAACCAAGATAGTGTGCAGCACCTGAATCGAGCAGGTTGACGACCAGTCGTGACCTGTCTGCCCCGAACGCCTTCCTATCCATCGTTAGCATGGCACTTCGCCGCATCGTCTTTCGCTCACGTGGTTCGTTGCTTAACCTTAGGGCAGGGCGTCCCTTGCGTCGGAATCGCGCGAATCGTTGGCCTGCCTTAAAGCCGAGTTTGCGGTAGAATTCGATGTTCTCGTCGAAAGAATACAGGGCTACGCGGGCAACTCTCGTTTTCTCTAGGTAGCCTATTGCGTGTTTGACGAGCGCTTGACCAATGTGTTTTCCTCTTCGCGATTTCTCGACAACGACATTTCCAATCCAAGCGATTTGCGTTCCGTAACTTGTAGTCGTTGCAATGCCGACACGCTTCTCGTTTTCCATCGCCACGAAACTGCCGTGCGGGTCGAGGAGTAGGATCCTCTCGAAATCGCGGGCGGGTATGCCCCAATCTTCTTGATCCGCCAATCGCACTGCGAAGCTGATGTCGCCGCGACGCATGCTTCTAATTCGTAACATCTGTGGCAGCAGCTTCAGCGTCAAGGGTAGATGCGGTTGATTAGTCGTGGGAAGGCTATTGCGTCTCGTATGTGTTCAAGGCCACATACCCACGCTACGACTCTCTCGACTCCCATCCCAAACCCTGCATGTGGAACGGTTCCGTATCGGCGAAGCTCCGTGTACCATTTGTAGTCGTCGGGGTTCAGTTTCTCCTCCTTCATCCTGGTTAGAAGTTGCTCGAGGACGTGAATGCGTTGTCCGCCTCCGGTAATTTCGCCGTACCCTTCCGGGGCGAGTAAGTCTACCGAGAGGGTGATCTTGGGGTTTTGTGGGTCAGGCATGTGGTAGAATGCCTTAATTCCCTTCGGAAAGCGGGTGACGAAAAACGGTGACTCAAAGCCTTGGGTGAGGATTTTTTCTTCCTCGTAGCCGAGGTCCTTGCCCCACTTGAATGTGGGCATCGATTTTTGGATTTTTTCAACTGCTTGGTCGTATGTGATCCTTGGGAAGGGAGTTTGAACTTGCAAAAGTTTGCTTGGGTCGCGGCCTAGCAACTTCAATTCCTCCGGCATCCTCTGTGCGATCTGCTGGCACATGTGTGTAACTAGCTCCTCCTCGAGTTGCATTAACCCTTCAAGTTCAAGCCAGGGCGCTTCAACTTCAAGATGCCAATATTCTGTGAGGTGTCTCCTAGTCCGAGATTTTTCAGCTCTGAAGGAAGGTGCGAGAGTGAAGATCTTGCCAACGCTAGCGATCATCGCTTCTGCGTAAAGTTGCCAGCTTTGGGAAAGGTAGGCCTTCTGTTCGAAATATTTGACTGGGAAGAGGGTCGAGCCTCCCTCCACAGCTGCGCTTACGAGTATCGGCACCTGAACTTCGAGGTAACCGTGATCCATTAACCATCTTCGGGCTTCCTCTATCAAGCGGCTTCTCAATCGGATGGTCGCTTGCATTTTCTCGTTACGAATCCACAAGTGCCGATAATCGAGCAGAAAATCCGGCCCGTGATACTTCTTCGCGATAGGATATCCATCCTCCGCGGGGAAAAGCACACTCACTCTCTCTCCTTGGATTTCGTACCCTCGTGGCGCCCGAGGATCCTTCTTCACGTCACCTGAAACTTCGATGGTGCTCTCGATTGGTGTGGCGCTGAGTTTTTCGAAGGTTTCCGGGTCAATCTTGTCCTTTTTCAGTGTACATTGGATTATGCCTGAGCCATCGCGGAGTTGTAGGAACAGAATTCCCCCGCTGCTGCGTATGTGGTGCAGCCATCCTCTCAGTGCAACATGGCTTCCATCGAACTTACCGTCCAATATTCCTGCTATAGTTTGAACACTATCCATCAACAGTAAACCTCGGAAAATCTTTGGTGCCTGAGATATGTGGGAGTTGTAGGTTAAACCGATTCGGTTCGGGTGTTAAAACAGTCACTCATGGGTCGGGCGCCTTGATAGGAGCAATCGTGAATCCGTATTTAAGGTAACTTCAGGAAACCGACAATCGAGGACTAGGAAACAGCAGAGGTGGTTTACTTGAATCCGATGCTGAATGCTGCGCTCGCGCCCTTGAGTACGAATGCAACTCCAATTGCCGCTATCAGTATGTTCATGACGGTGTTGAGAATCATTAGGACGGAGGGGCTCAAGACACGGGCCAACTTGTTACTTGACCTAAGAATGAGCCAAGCCAAAATGGCATTAACCGCGATTGCTGCTATAGTGGTCGCGATCCCGCTTGGTTCGTCATTCAAGATCATGACTGTGGCTATCGAGCCCGGACCTGCGAGGAGGGGGGTTGCGAGGGGCACGACAGCGATCTTATGGGCGACAGCCTCAGGCAGTCCCTTGGATTTGCCCTCAGCCGACTCACCCCTATCTGTGTAGTCCTCCCGGCCGAGTGCGTTCTTCACTGCAAAGACCAGAATGTATAGTCCACCAGCGATCATAATGTATTGCAGAGTGATTCCAAGGAATCCTAAGACTAGGTCTCCTACGAGCGCGAAAAATGCCAGAAGAACGGCCGCGATGACAATCGCTCGATTCGCAATCATATTTTTCTGCCGCCCAGTTGCGTTCGCAGTAAGCCCTTGAAAGAACGGCATCACAGCCATCGGACTGAGAACTACGAAGAGGGTGAGTATGTCTGAGCCCATGTATGCAAGAAACGTGTTCATGGTTCCATCGTCTCTGATGCTCTATCACACTTCAGCCTTTATGTAAATGGGGGTTGTCTATTCAGGTGTTCTGAACCGCATGTCGTCGATACTAAGCATGAACGTCAAGAGGCTAGGGCAGATTCTGAAGGAAGGGGCCGAGGGTCAGGTCGGTGAAAGCGGGTTGCGGCTTGAAGGCGCAAGCCGCAGTTACTGGCCCCTGGTCAGCAAATTGCTAGTCTCAGACTTCAGGTATGACCGGTCATCCCAAACGGCTCAAGACCTCTTCAAGAAACCCTCTGCCAGGTTTGCCGCGATTGACGGGTCGATGGATCAGAACCTCTTGGGTGGCTTAGCAGTGTTCTGGGCAGGAGCATATGCGGCAACGGGATCGATTACCTACGCAAAAGACCAAAACCCCACCGTAAGTTACGACACGCATTTTGTTGAGAAAGGGCATGGACTTGCGAGCTGCGTCCCAATTTACATTGATTCGATACCCGAAGTTGAACCCCAAAGCACATTCAGCCATTCTGCGGGAGAAGCGATCTCAGGCCCCCTGACGGATCAATCAACGGTAGACAACTCAACCATAGCCAACTGGATTATGCTGTTTTCAGAGCTTTACTTGGCCTACACCATGGCAAAAACCAAAGAGTACCAAATTATCTTGCTGGACCGCTCACTTTCCGGCACCCAATCCAGTCTGTTACATGACACCTCTAAACGAGCTCTCTGGAAACGTGAATGCGCCACCCTACGCATTACCAGCGACGGCTTGAGGCTTGATGAGCAGGATCTTGCTTTCAGCAGATACCGCACCCGAGACAGTGATGGCCTACTGCCACCGCGAGGCGACTACCTCCGTCACTCAGCAATGTTCCTAATGGAACAACTACAAACGGCCCTCACCGTGGACGAGCTTGCAAGTCGATTGAACATTAAGTCAGACCCGTTGAGAACCGATAAATTGGCCAGGTATCTGACTAGGGCCGCGAATGAGGGCAAATACTTTAGCGAATCCAATGGGAAATTTTCGCTGATGCCAGACCTATTGACGGCGTGGGATCGAACGCAAAGAATGGTCGAGTACATCGGCCAACGCTTCTTCGCGAGCAACATTGGAAACCCACTTCAGATCACCGACGGCGGAGAATCAAGATGGCTAACGACGCTTGACTTAGCCTTCCTCTGTTTGTTCACACTAAACATGCTTGTAGAGACCTGCCGACTCAACAAGGTTCTGCTCATAGGAATAACCAAAGACACAACTGCAAGGGACATGATTACGCATCTCATCCCATTATGTGTCGAACGTCACATTTGGGATGGAAATTCCGAACACGTAGCGACAACGGATCGTATGTTATTGCAGGCACTCAGCATGTACCATCATGACGAGGTGCAGGTTCCATGGGCCACGGTCGAGTATGACACCTCGTTCCAGACTATCGTTGGACGATTCAACGACGTGAAAGGAGACATCTCCGGTGCCGTGAAGAATCGAATAATTCAAGAGCAGCTCTTCGTCAAATCATATATTCAGTTGGACAAGTCGAAGTCCGATGATCAGTTCAGAAGCAATGTGCTGTTCATTGATCGGCTTTACCTACCGTCAGAGAAGGCGCCAACTCTCAGCTTGAAACATGAGTATGGAGGAGCCGTTGAAGAGGTAGAACCGATTCTATGGCAAGCAGCGAGTTCCGAGAATCACATTCAAGAACTGGTGATGATTACGCTGAAAGCCATGACTCATGCTAGTATTCCAGAAATCTTCGGCCACAATGAACCCCTATACATCGCGGACAAGATTGCCAAAGCCCAGCGAAGCAACGCATCCCAAATGATCAGAGGAATGGGGCATTGGCTCATCTCGCATCCGAAACTGCGAAAATACTCGTTCTACATGAACACATTCCGATCTAGAAGGAGCGAAATAGAGAATGCTAGAAACCGAACTTAACGGACAGTTCACCGACCTCGACGGCCGCTTCGAAGGAAGGCTTGCCGCCGTCTACGCCATAAAGCGAACAGACATCTCAGCTGAAACCACCGGCTTTTCTGCCAAATATGAATGCCGCGTCAAAGCCCAATACCAGAAGGATCTGATGGGCCTACTTGAAGAGGGAATGCTTCTAGCAGTACGCAACTTCAAAGCGAAGAAGTACGGCGGAAAAAGATTCACCCTTCTTGAAGTCTCGCGAATTGGACCAGAACATTTCGGACTGCGAGGTCTCTCAGAACAGACCTATTACCCATACCAGTTTGAAATAATTGAACAGAGCGTTGCAGATTGGGAGACTGACGATAAGGCAACGATGATAATACAACTCAGCGCAATACCACTCAACTACGACCTGATTTTGGAGGGAGGAGAGCAACGGTATGTCAAAGGCTTCACCTACCCTGTAGTAGGCGAGCGCGTCTTCATCCTAAACAAAGCCACAATCCATAGGATGTACAACCGAAAACTCCTGGATGAGCTGGGGCTCGCGTGGAATGAGAAGATAGCCACAACCTATGACGCCAGGAAAGACCCACGCGTGGGTACCATCAAGATGTTTCAAGAAGAAGATGGTGCAATTCCGATCTACGTTAGCTTCGAGCGACTCGTACGCTACCACTTTGGCGTATTCTCCTTCACAGGCGGCGGTAAGAGCAACTTGCTATCCAATATCCTTCGGCGAATAATCTATCATTCCAAGAAGACGAAGACCGTAATCTTCGATATTTCGATGGAGTACCCGTTCCTTCTGCAAGACGTATTTGTGGATAAGACAATTAACAGCAAGATTATCACCGAAGTGCCAGTCGCAGACGCCGACCACCTCCGGAAAGTCATAGTGACCCCTAGGGGCTTCGAAAGATATGACCTAACCCAGAACCTGGAGAATATCTTCACTCAAGGAAAGTTGGGACATTATGCAGAGGCAGGAAGACCCCCACCGACATTCGAGAACATCCTAGAACAGATTAGACTTCTTGAGAAAGGGGAAGGTGACAAACAGGTAAACCTAGACGCAATCCACGAGATTGAAGAGAAGGTCCTTGATTGGCTAAGGGATAACCGGGCAGATCGGTTTAGTATTGTAACTCCGGAATTCCTCGACTACCTACAGTCGGTTGCTACAATCGCGGTTGAGAAATTCAAGGTTTGGAAGAGCGGCTCGCTCGCTGCTTGGGCAAGTACAAGATCTGAACTCAAGTCATCACTCAGTCGAGCGGCAAAGACCGTCGATAAGAGCGCATACACCACAGAAAAACTGTTGGGGCTTTTGGATGGCGATACGAGATTGCTTTGCCTATCAGTCGCAGAACCGAATATCATCAAGAAACTCGCGATAGACCTAACATCCGAGATGCTCAGACGAAGGAAACGGGAATTTCAAGTCGAACCACAGATTCTGTTTGTCTTTGACGAAGCCCAAGAATTCATCCCGGCCTACGACAAAGCTAGAGGAATCGACCTTACCTGTACGTATCGAATCGAAACCTTGCTCCGGCAGGGAAGGAAGTACGGGCTTGGCGGCTGCGTTGCGACCCAGAGGATCGCTTACCTGAATACAAACGCCTTGCAACAACTACACACATACTTCGTCGGCCCGTTACCCCGACCATACGATCGCAGCCTAGTGAGCAGCACGTTCACAATCGACCAAGGGATTCTTGAGAAAACCCTCGAATTCGCTCCAGGCCAATGGCTATTATCTAGCTACATTGCGACAGGCATGGAAAACGTTCCCATATTCATAACCGCGGACAACTCCGAAAGGGAACTCAAGAGGGTTATTGCTGAACCGCACTCGTAAACGACACCTCTCCAACGCTTTGCCTCCTTTCCAAGAAGCGTCGATCAATTAATTATTTAATGCCGTTAAGCTCTGCCCATACCCTGTGAAGTTCCTTGGCCGCACCAGATCAGCAACTAACAAAGAAACTGGCTGAGATGAAGACGTTTCTGGAACGTCGCTTGAAGCAGCAAGAGGAAGAAGTGGGTTACCTGAAATCGTTTCTGGGGGTTGTCGATACTCTTCTTGCGGAGAGGAGCTTCCGGCCGGTTGACATCGGATCTGTAACCTCCACGCCGCCAAGTAAACCTCAACCCGCGGAGAGAACTCCATCTGACAATGTGCCCATCATGACTACGGACGGGGTGCGAATTGCTTCAATAACCATTCAAGCCAATGACCTTCGTGTTCTACCCGAGCCGGGTATCAACCTAGATTCGAATTCGCCACCTCTACGTTCGTTTCTCTTGGCGAAAGTCTTGGAGCCCATGCAAAGCAAAGACAAGGAGGCCGCGACGGCAGGTTCTCTACAACCAGACAACATGCTCACTTATGATGTTGAGCAAGAGGAAGGTCGCCTCAAGTCCATTCATGTGCAGAACTACGGAGACGACCGCAGACTGCTGGAACTGAAGAACGCAATAAGATGGACGTTCCGAAGAATGTATGAGAAAGCCGGAGCGAAGTGAACTCGTCAGTCGCGCCTAGCTGCCATCTTTGCTCCTTGAGGTAAGAACCCTTAGCGCCTCAGACGCTTCCTTCTCAACCTGATTCTCTAAGGCATTGAGCTTCTGCTCCATCTCTTTACGATAATCAGTTTCCTTGATTCCGCTCAAATTCGTTAAGACGTTAGCACTCGCGCCCTGCAATCCAGCTTGGGCCAGGAAGATGGCGGTTTTTACGTCCGAGAGCGCGTTGATGTTAGCGTATTCAGCAAGCCTCTTGGCCGCGTGTACGGTGCGTGCAGCAAACTCTGCTGTTTCGAGTGGCACCTGAGCCGCATCCTTTAGCCCCATTTGTATTTCCTTGGATCTTGCCTGTTTATCGGAGTCGGTTTCTTTCGGTAGACGATAAGCCTTCATTAGGGTAGCGAAGCTTTGTGCGTCCCGATCGACAAATGTGAGCGATTGCAACCGAAGTTTTTCGCTTTCTGCGAGAATTTCCTTTACGGCCGGCCAGTATTTTTCGTATTCAGTCTTCTTCAGTGTGAGTCTGGACACCATGCTGACAAGGCTTGCTGCCAAGGCAACGGCGTAGGCGGATGCGCTTCCTCCACCTGGGACGGGTTTTTCGGAGGCAACTTCCGAGCTGAAAGCCGCCAGGCTCATTGACACAAGTCTCTCGGATGCTGAATCGGTGAGCTTCCGTTCTAGAATTTGGTCCTTCTTGAAACTGTGGAGCCTGAGATAGAACTCAGCGCTGTCAATCAAGGCTTCTTGGGGGACCAAGCCGACGATTTCGCTCTCGACAATCTCTATGCCCTGTTCCTCAGCGAGTGTTCGGATCAATTCAAATGCTTTGAAGAGCTGACTGGCTTTGTAGTCAACCATGTTCATTGAAACTTGAACGATGCCGCGGTCCTTCAATTCGAAGCCTAATGCTTTTACTGCTGAAAGTCCGCCGTCCTTTCCCCTCACCTGTTTGGCGATTTTCTTCGCCACGTCTAAGTTAGCGGTCGCTAGGTTCACGTTGTACGCTATGAGGACCTGTCTCGCGCCTATTGCGGTAGCTCCCGCAGTCGGGTGAATTGAGTTAGGTCCAAAGTCCGGCGTCTTGTCGAGGTTTTTCCCTATTTGCTCGCGCAATCCCTCGAATTCGCCCTTCCTAACGTCTGCTAGGTTCTTCCTCTCGGGCCGCGTCGCTGCTGCCTCGTACAAGTAGACGGGGACTTTGAATCGAGCAGCGAACTCCTTTGCAAAATCCCTCGCTAACTGGACACACTCTTCCATTGTAATGTCGGAGATTGGGATGAAAGGTATGACGTCGACGGCCCCCATCCTAGGATGCTCCCCCCTGTGCTTGTTCAGGTCGATAAGCTCGATCGCTTTTGCACTGACCGCTAATCCAGCATCCTTCACGCCCTCGGGTTCCCCGACGAACGTTAAAACGGACCGATTGTGATTGGCGTCGGATTCGACGTCGAGGACCTTAACATTCCTAGCTCGCGCCTCGTTGGCAATCGCATCAATCACATCCTTCCTCCTTCCCTCGCTGAAATTAGGGACACACTCTACAAGTTTCAAAAATGGTCATGTCCGACGATGGGCCCCGAGGCTAATTTCGTTTCGGTCAATTCTCGAAAGGAATCTACTGTTCAATAAGGCGGGGTATTCATACTCCAACCCCAGAGGGAGAAGGCAGTGAATGCAAGAATAATGGACGGGAACCCCGTAGCCCGAACCATCAGATCGAAGATTGGGGATGCGGTAGTTTCGCTCAGGAAATCGAACGTTGAACCCAGTCTCGTAACCGTAATCGTTGGAAATGATCCAGCTTCGCAAGCCTACCTCAAGAACAAGAATGCAGCGTGCACCGCTGCGGGGATTAAATCACGTAACGTCGAATTGCCAGGGGATACACCGCAGTCAGCGCTTGAGAAAGTCATTCACGATCTGAATCAAGATAAGACGGTAACAGGTATTCTCGTTCAGCTTCCACTACCCGAGCCTCTTGATGAGGCCGCGGCGGTCGCGTCAATTGCGAAAGAGAAAGACGTAGACGGGTTGAATCCTTGCAACCTTGGGCGTTTGTCAGAAAGGGATGCGAAACTGGTCCCGTGTACGCCGAAGGGAGTAATTGTCCTGCTGAAGTATTATCAGGTTGGAATCGCGGGGAAGCACGCAGTAATAATCAACCGTAGTAAACTGGTCGGAAGACCGTTGACCCAACTTTTGTTGAACGAGGATGCTACGGTAACCGTTTGTCACTCGAAAACGAAGGGACTCGCCGACATTTCGAGGCAGGCGGACATTCTTGTCACGGGGATCGGGCGGCGTTCCGAATTTACCGTCGGCCCCGAGATGATTAAACCGGGAGCCGCCGTTGTGGACATCGGCACAAGCAGTGTCGGCGGCAAACTAATTGGAGATGTTGACTTCGATAATGCAATTCACGTAGCGTCTTTCCTTACTCCTGTACCCGGTGGCGTCGG
>Ga0074046_10001540_pt1 | contig 20660 bp, 20 predicted proteins | sample BogForMeECP23OM3_FD_94441 | JGI IMG/M metagenome (GOLD analysis project Ga0074046, IMG submission 94441) | Bog forest soil microbial communities from Calvert Island, British Columbia, Canada - Bog Forest MetaG ECP23OM3 | ecosystem: Environmental > Terrestrial > Soil > Wetlands ... | reverse complement strand
CAAGGAACTGCTCTACAACGTGAGCCTTCGGGTCGAGCAGGCGGAAAATCGTGAATCATACCGGGTGAGCGCCCGGGGAGAACTGCAACTGGCCATTCTTGTAGAGACTATGCGCAGGGAAGGCTTTGAACTTTCCCTTTCAAGGCCCAAGGCCATAACCAAAGAAATTGACGAACAGCTCTGCGAACCCATGGAACTTGCCACGATAGACATTCCGGAGGGCTTCATAGGGATCGTCAACGAGATGCTTAACACCAGACGGGGACGGATGACCAGGATGATCAACAACGGATTTGGCCGTGTTCGTCTTGAATTCGAGATTTCATCCCGTGGGTTGATCGGCTTTCGCAGCGAGTTGTTGACCGAAACGCGCGGCACGGGGATCATGAACACGCTTTTGCTGGGCTACCGGCCACATACGGGAGAAATCGCCGCTCGCCCCAATGGGGTGCTGGTTTCAGATCGTGAGGGAAAGTCAGTCACCTTTGCCATTCATCATCTGCAGCCGCGCGGGACAATTTTCGTGAACACGGGAGAGCCGGTGTATGCCGGGATGATCGTGGGAGAGAATTCGCGGTCGGAAGATATCTGGGTAAATATCACGAAGGAAAAAAAGCTGACGAACATCAGGGCCGCCGGCTCCGATGAAGCCCTGAGGATCATCCCGCCACGCCAGTTCAGCCTGGAGCAGGCTATGGAGTACATCACCGACGACGAACTGGTTGAGGTAACCCCCTCTTCCATCCGCCTTCGAAAGATGAAAAACAGGCAGCATTAAATCTGGACGCTCGAAATTCAGGGCGGTGTTTCAGATTGCCTCCAACCGGTGGAAGTGCACCATGCCTGCCTCATAGCAAGTTGCGTTCAAAGAGCGACGAATAATCCCAAACTGAGCGGGGGAAAGTTTCCCCCTCGATCTCCAGGCACCGCGTGCGCGGGGACACCCCCCCGGCTTGCAAACAATGCCGAAAAGGATTATAAAGCCCTCCATGCAATCCGTATCCGCAGAAATCGAGGTATCACCGTGAACGCTAACATGTCGGAAGCCCCTACAGCGGAAGAATGCGCAAGCAAAATCTTCGAGATGTCCGGCGTAAAGTTCGAACCCGAAATCGCTGCCGATTTGTGGGCGAAAATTGATCAGCATAAATGGCTTTTGTCCGAAAAGCTCGGTAGAGACGTGGGCTTTCGCACCGCATGCATCGATTTTTTGGAAAATATGGAACAGGCGGTCAACGAGTATCTGTCCTACAAGAGAAGAGACATTCTCAATGATATGGGGGCCCAGACCTTCGGAAGAGAAATCTGGGACACTATCGCCGATTCCCAACCGCCCAAACAACTGGTCCAGCGCAGAATCATTCTTCCGCTGACAATGGAAGACCTTTCACGCAAACACGGCGTGAGCACCCCCAAGACAATCATTTTCTTCGGTCCTCCGGGAACGGGAAAGACTCACTTTGTCAAGGCCATAGCAGGAGTTTTGTCCTGGTGGTACATCGAGATCGCTCCGAGCATGCTCATGGAGGAGGGCTCCGAAAAACTCGGGGCCAATTTGCGCAGGACCATGGAGAAGGTCAGGCAACTGCAGGACGCCGTCATCTTCATAGATGAATTTGAAGAGTTGGCGCCCAGCCGCGACAACGCCGATCGCCTGGACAAGTCCATAACCAACGAGTTCCTGAAGCAGGTCCCGTTATTCAAGAATGAATCCGGCCGGGTGTTGCTCGTGTGCGCTACCAATTACATCCGGCACCTGGACGCCGCATTGCTCCGCCCGGGAAGGTTCGATTGCATAATACCGGTTGGCGGCCTTAGTGCCGATGAGCGAAAGACCATTCTCGATCACTGCCTCTCGCGGCTGAATAGCGGCCGGATCGACCTGGACCGGCTCGTGGATGAGACGTCGAGATTCACCCCGGCTGACATCGAATATCTTTTCGAGCAGGTCGCTCAGTTTGCCTTTGAACGCGAAATCGCCGCAAACAAAGACTACAGGGTAGCTACCGAAGACTTCCTTCAGGTCATGGCGAACATGCGACCGTCTTTAACCGATGAGATTGTCGAGGAGTTCCAAAAAGATAGTCTTACCTATTCCAGGGTGTAGACTTGAGTTTCGGCCATCGCCTAGAGTTTACGGGGCCTTCTCCCGCTTTGCTTCCAGCCTCTATTCGACCGGTGTGGCAGGCTTTCAGGGTTTCGCCTGGTCCCACCAGCCTGCCGGGGCCCTAAATTGGGGTGTCCTGCAAACGCATCCCGTTCGATTAAACTCCTGCCACAGGCGGAAATGAAGGCGATGTCACATGTGTGGACCCGGCCCGTTTGCATAGGAGATAAGCGCATGTTTAGGCGAGGAACACGAAAGCATATGGGTTTTATAGCTTTTCTACTCGTGAGCCTTACTCTCCTGCACTATGTCAGCCCCCGAATAGCTCTTGACAGATACCATCTGGAGATTGTTTTTCAGAGGCTGTATTTTCTGCCGATTGTGCTGAGTTGCCTCTGGTTCGATCTAAGAGGCGGATTGATCACGTTTTGTGCTGTTCTGCTGCTTCTCATCCCCCACCAGGTTCGTCATTGGGCCGGGATGTCCCCCGATAATTTAACCAGAGTCATGCAGATCGTGGTCTACTTCGTCATTGCGGTAGTCCTGGGGAAGACCGCGAGCCTTCAGAAACGGGAGCAATTGAAAGCCAAACAGGCAGAAAATCTGGCAGCAATCGGAAGGGCCCTGTCGGCTGTAGCTCATGACATGAAAACGCCGTTGATTGCAATCGGAGGTTTCGCCAATTTAATAAAAAAACACCTCCTGCCCGGCAATCCCGACTGCAGCAAGCTCGATATCATTATCAGCGAAACCGCCCGGCTCGAAGGCATGGTAAAAGATATGCTCGACTTCTCCCGCCCGCTGGAGCTCAATTGCATTGAAGTTGATATTCGCTCGATGATCGACCAATGTCTGGCGATAGTCGAAGAAAATGCAAAGACTCGAAAAGTGAGCATGAAGGCAAGATCAGCCGATGATCTCCCCCTGGTGCTCGTTGACCCGATGCGCATGAGGCAGGCCCTTATCAATTTATTGACCAACGCTGTTCAATCTTGTTCAGAAGGGGATAACGTTACAATCCATTGTTACCGGAAAGGGAAAAGTCTTTTTCTGGACGTAATTGACCGTGGTTGCGGCATTCCACCCGAAATGCGGGAGGCAATATTTTCCCCGTTTTTTACCACCAGAAAGGATGGGACAGGACTGGGACTGCCAATTGTAAAAAAGATCGTCGACGCGCACGGGGGATCTATTGAAATAATTGATAATCCCTCGAAGGGGCTGACATTTAGAATAATTATCCCGATATAGCGTCCATCTGGGAAATACGGTGCGGCTCCCTGGCGGATGGGCCCGGAGTTCGTCAAAAAAATGGGGGACTTCAGCCCCCTAAGCGCTAACTTAATGACTGCGGTCGTTTCACGCGCATCTCTCTTACGATGTCTGTTTTAAAGAAATCATTGCCTCTGAAAAGAAGCGCCTCTCCAGAACATTTCGCAAGAGCATAGGGCCAGCAGGCCCCAATATTTAGTACTGCAGGATGTCGTCCGTCAACGTACTTGCAGTCCTCACAAACTCCCTGGCAAATCTCGATATACGGAAGAATCCCTAAACAGTCATTCCGGCCGGCCGGAGGCTCAAACTGCACCATTACGATGGCGCAGAATCCTGCTTGCCGCCCGTGTGATATCGAGAAGCGCCTTGTGCGCCAAGGGCGCCGTGCAGGCCCTTTCCCCCTTGACGGCGTAAATGGCCCGCTTATCGTATAACCCACCGTAAGGGCGGTTCGATTTTTGGACACCGGACAAAAGCACAAGGAGAAAAACAGATGCACTACTTTCCCATTACCACAGTTTTCTTACTGTTTCTCCTGCTTCTATTCATCTTTCTCATCATCGCCATAGAGGCGGGCATCTTCAGCTATGCATACCGCAGAATGGGGGTTGACAGCCGATATGTATTCTCCCTGCTCATTCTTTCTCTCCTTGGGAGCTACATTAATATACCGCTCTTCCAACTGCCCCCTGAGCAGATCGTAACCAACTCTTACGTCGATTTCTTTGGGATACGGCATATCATTCCCCTGGTAAAAGAGTGGCCGGCGACAATTATCGCCGTAAACCTCGGCGGAGCTGTGGTTCCCGCCCTCCTCTCCCTGCATCTTACGTTTAAGAACAAGCTATACGGCCAGTCTCTGGTGAGTATAGCCATCGTGACAATCCCGGTTTACTTCATGGCCCAGCCTGTGAGGGGAGTGGGAATAGTAGTGCCGACATTCATTCCCCCCATTGCGGCCACTGCAGTCGCTTTCATTTTCTCCTCAAAGTATGCTCCTGCGCTGGCCTACATTTGCGGGACCATGGGGACCCTCCTCGGCGCAGATATCCTCCACCTCGGAGATATCCTTGGACTCGGAGCACCTGTGGCTTCGATCGGAGGCGCCGGCACATTTGATGGAATCTTCGTCACCGGCATCCTTGCGGTCCTGCTCGCAAGCGTAATGACGGAAAAGAAGGAAAAGACATCCTCTGAACAGCACTGAACCCGTATCTTCCAGGCAGTGTGTCAAGAAGAAACCGCCGCATCGCCGCATTGGAACTGCGGAATCAGCATCTGAGCATGAAATGGATGCATGTGAAAATACGATCCGAAAATTGATTGCAGAACGATGCGAGATTGTAACCAGCCTCTTGAACGGCGCCAGGGCCAAGCTGGACAAGCTGGCGGAAACATTACTCCGTGAAGAAACCGTTTACGAACCGATTTTAGAGCAAATCCCCGGCCCTAAAAAGCAGGTTTCCAAAGAACCGAATCCCGGTGCGAAGCCTGAGACAACACGGTGATCAATATTTTTCAATGATGATCGACAGAGAAACTTGCCGGTGCGATGTCATCGTATTTATTTACCCCAAAGATCCATCGAAGGATTTCATTAAAAGAGTCATTGGAGTGCAGGGAGAAACTGTTGAAATCATTGGGGGTAAAATATATATATCGATAATACGCCGATACTTGATCCGTGGGGTTACTTCGATAAAAAAGAGCCGCCGGGTCTCATAGAGGCAGTGGAGAATTTCGGCCCTGTGGCAGTTCCGGATGCGTTCGTAGATGAGCACATTCGCGTCGACTGCTATCCCGATGGTCAAAGATCAAAACGAGGTCCGCAATAAGCTGTCTAAACTGAAGGAGATTAAATGTGGATCGTCCGCCGACTTAAAGAATCTTGCCGTTGACACCGCGCCCATGCTTGAAACCCGAATGAAAACGGCAAACCGGATCATGGAGGAGCAACGGCTTAGACTTTTTCTAATAGACCCTTGAGTGTCTGCCCGGTAACGGTAGCCTTGACAACCTCCGCACCGCTCGCCTGGCTTGAACAACGAAAAATTTACCATGAACATCGCCCTATTCTCTTTTCTAACTTTCCTTGGCTCCATGGCCGCAGGCTTCCTGGGGGCGCTAACCGGGCTTGGGGGTGGGGTTGTCATTGTACCACTGCTTGCCCTGGTTTTTGGCGTGGATATACGCTATGCAATCGGAGCTTCGCTTGTTTCGGTGATAGCGACATCATCCGGCGCAGCAGCTGCCTATGTCAAAAAGGGTTTCTCCAACATCCGCCTAGGAATGTTTCTCGAGATGGCTACCACTTTCGGAGCGTTCCTCGGTGCTGCACTTGCCGGCATGATATCCACCCGGATAATAGCAGTGATATTCGGGATGGTTCTTTTGTATTCAGCCTTCCTGTCCGCTCGCGGTCAGCATCCCACTGCTACCGAGGATGCTCCTGATTTTCTCGCCAATTCCCTGCACCTTGACAGCTCTTATCCCAGCTTGCACGGGATCGTTCCTTATCACGTACATGCCATCCCGACCGGATTCAGTCTTATGTTTTTGGCCGGGACTCTTTCCGGACTGCTCGGGATTGGCTCGGGCGCCGTAAAGGTATTAGCCATGGATCAGGCTATGCGCGTTCCCTTCAAGGTCTCCACGACTACCAGCAACTTCATGATCGGTGTCACTGCCGCTGCAAGCGCCGGTGTTTATCTCAATCGAGGCTATATCGATCCGGGATTGGCCATGCCGGTCATGCTGGGGGTCGTTTTGGGCTCCCTTCTCGGCTCGCAGGTCCTTGTCTCTTCCAGGACGCGGCTACTCCGGATAGTTTTTGCAGCAATCATTCTGATCCTGGGTTTCGAAATGGTTTATAAGGGCATAACGGGAAGGATTTAGCCATGAACAACAAAAGGTCCGCAATTTCAGATGCCATGATTGATGAAGTAATCGGCGACCTGCTTAGAGTTGGAGTGGTGCTTTCATCTTTGATTGTCTTGATTGGCGGCGGCCTGTATCTAACAAGACATGGAGCTGAATTGCCGAATTACCATATGTTCTATGGCGAACCCTCGGAACTGCGCAGCATTTTGGGAATCATCAAGGATGCATCCTCTTTTTCCGGCCGGGGTATAATCCAATTTGGCATGCTTCTACTGATCGCAACCCCCGTCATGAGGGTTGCGTTTACTGTTGTTTCCTTCATTATCCAGAGAGACCGGATTTATGTTGGCGTGACCCTTATCGTTCTGTCAGTCCTCATCTTTAGCTTGGCGGGCGGAGGCCGCTGAAGCGGTTTTGTGAAGCATCAACCGAAAGTATTTCCATCCAGGTTTGACACATTGGAACTCATCGCCGGGGAGTGAAAATGTTTAATAAAAAAGAGGCCAAACAAACTCTTCAGACCATCGTCATTTACTTTTCATGGAACAGCAAGGCTGAAAATCCTGCGGGCAAGGTCAGGTGTTCAAGGATCGGCGAACTGATCCATTAACTGGTGTCCATCCGGAAATACCGTCTCAACCGAACTTGTGGCGCACGCCGTAACCGCCTCTGGGAAAGCGCCACTCGATGTTGAAATGAGGGCAGCCGACCCGGCAGGAACCGCATTCCAGGCAGCCTTCGTAGTTAACGCTTATGCGATCTTTTTCCAGTTTGTAAACATTGGCCGGGCAGATATATAGACAGGGCTGGTCCTGACACCTGTCGAAACACACCTGCCCATCGCGCAGGCGCAGGTGGGATTCATCATCCACATTAAATCGATCCAGAAACAGTTTGTCTTCGACCTTGACGCTCATCGAACGCTCCTCCATGCGTCCCAAACAAGGCGCAATAACCTGAGCGGGGGGACCTGCCCGCGAATTGCCTTCCAGGCATCGCGTTGCCTGGCTTTTTTAGGGACTTGGTCTACTGTGAGCATTTCCCGGGCAGCGGCGCATGTTGCACGGGGAAGGGAGGTGAACAGTTCCTTGTGGGTTTCAAGAAATGAGGGAAACTTTCGATATTTTCTTAAATCCTTTAATACATAAGAATCCTGCATCCGTTTAACATAACCTTGCAGGCCGCTGGAGCTGAAATCGTTTTTTTCTATTGCCTCCAGTATGGTTTCAGCCGCAAGTCTGCCGGAAGTCATCGCCAGGTTGGAACCTTCCCGGTGCAGCGCATTGAACATCATGGCGGAATCCCCGGCAATCAGGAACCCCTCCCCGCAAAGCCGGGGCACAGTATCATAGCCGCCCTCCGGAAGCCAGTGCGCCAGGTACTCCTTAGGTTTGCCGTCCTTTATGAGAGGCGCAATCATGGGGTGTGTCTTAAGGCTTTCCAGCATCTCGTAGGGACGGGCCTGTTGCATTGCGAAGTCGGCAAGATTGGCCCCGATGCCTATCGATACGGAACTCCTGTTCGTATAGAGAAACGCTATTCCGTTCATTCCCAGCGTGACATTTCCCAGGATTTCGCAGGTAACGCCGTTTCCCGGCGATACGCCAAAACGCTCGTCGATAACTTCTTCGGGAAGTGCGATCAGCTCCTTTACCACGAGCGCCACATTCTCGGGCCTTACCTCGGGGCGAAATCCCGCCTTGGCCGCCAGCGGCGAATTGACGCCATCGGCCAGAAGAACGACTTTGGCGCGCAAGTCGCCGTCGGCCCGGTCCGTCTTCACGCCGGTGACCCTGCCGGCATCGTCTGTGAGCAAATCGGTCACAACGGTTGCACTCACTATGACGGCACCTTTGGCTCTGGCCTGATCGGCAAACCAACGATCGAATTTAGCCCTGCCGACCGTAAAGGCATTGTTACGGCGTTCCTCGAAGAAGGCCGTGTCCCGATAGGCGAAGCTGAGTCCCCCTTCCTCGCTTAGATACCAGAGTCGAGATTCGACGATGTTGCGTTCAATCGGACAATTTCTCTCAACGAAGTCGGGAATTATCTGCCGGAGGTGGTGTCCGTAGAGGACGCCGCCGAACATGTTTTTTGAGCCGGGGTACTCGCCTCTTTCCAGGACGATCACCTTTACACCCCTGTCCGCCAGAACACAGGCTGCCGAAATGCCCGCAGGCCCGGCGCCAACGATTGCCGCATCGAACGTCTCATCCATAAAGTTTACAGCTCGCTCTTCCCGTTGGATTTTTTCTTTTTGAGCTGAGCGATCAGCTCAGGGACGATCTGCTGGTAATCGCCCACAATACCTGCGTCAGCGACCCTGAAAATTGGTGCATTGGGGTCGGAGTTGATGGCTACGATTTTCTCGGCCCCCTGGATGGCCACCAGGTGTTGAACCGCTCCCGAGACTCCGACGCCGATGTAGAGCTTGGGGGCGACGGTTTTACCGGTCTGGCCCACCTGTCTTTCGTAGGGCATAAGACCCGATTGCACCACCGGTCTTGAACAGGCGATGACCCCCCCGACCAACTTAGCCAATTCCTCGAGAAGAGGAAGCGAAGACGGGTCACATGCGCCGCGTCCGGCCACTACAAGCGCTGGATAGCGGACGATATCCGTACCGGCAAAATCGCCGGAAGGGATGAACGAAACGATGGTGGGCAGATCAACGGCCGGCGCCTCCAGCTCATGACGGCTGACAACACCCTTTCTGCCCGGTTCTTTATCGGGCATCCTGAACACCTTTGGACGCACCGAACTCATCTGCGGGCGGTGGCGCTGGCAAAAGATGGTAGCCATTATATTGCCGCCAAAAGTGGGACGCGTCATCAGAAGCAGGCCTGTTTCCTTCTCGATGAAGAGTCCCGTGCAGTCGGCGGTCAAACCCGTTTCAAGCCGGGTTGCCACAACTCCTGCGAGGTCCCTGCCCAAAGGAGTTGCGCCTACGAGAAGTATTGCCGGGTGGAGTTTGCCGCAAAGATCGGACAGGGCCTTGCCGTATGTTGCCGGCAGATAGTGTGAGAGCAACGGATCGTCTATCACGTGCACCTCGTCGCAACCGTATGCGATTGCTTCATCGGTTGCCGGCCCGACATTGTTTCCAAGCAGAAGACCCAGAACTTTTGCGTCAAGTTGCCCCGCCAGCTCTCTGGCTTTGCCGACCAACTCCCACGACACCGGCGCGCCCCGTCCGTCAATCGTCTCGATGTAGACCCCCACACCCTGGTAGCCCGGCAGCCCGGCGCCCGGCACTTTCCGTTCTTCTCCAGGAAGCTTTGTGCGTTTTTTCTTCTGATATTTGACCGCGTTTACCGGGCAGCTCTCAAAACATTTGCCGCATCCCACGCACACTTCGGGGTCTATGAGTGCAACACCCTCGGGACTTAGCTCGATTGCGCCGACCGGACATTCTCCTATGCATATCTGGCAGGCGATGCATTTATCCGCCATGATCTCGGCAACTTCAATGCCCCGTGTGTTCTTGGCCATTATCTCTCAGGCCTCCCATCCTTTTCGGAATTTTGCCTCAAAATCCTCGTCGGCAAACAACGCATCGAGCGCCCCGGATACGGCCCCGGAGACTCCTTGTGCTGCGTCCCACTTAGGTCCGGCCCTGTGGATCTGCGGTGAAGCAATGGCCTTTACCCAGGTCGGGGAACCCTTGAGGCCGACCAGTTGGAGAGAGGCCCCAATGGTTTTTGCGTCCCAAACCTTAACGGGTGCGCGCAGAGAATCGACGAGCATCGGCAATGAGGCCCTCCTCGGCTTTGCAAGCTCCAATTCCACTGACAGAAGGGCCGGAAGTGGGCCGTTAATGACCTGGAACCCCCCTTCGACTTTGCGCCTGACTTGCACGCGTTTTTTTTCAGGATCGATCCATTCCACATCGACCACGTAAGTGAACTGGGTGAAACCCAGCCTCGTGGCGATTCCCGGTCCGGTTTGAGCCGTATCGCCGTCAATTGCCTGTTTGCCGCACAGGACCAGGTCGATGGGGTTTTCCTCTCTCAGGGTTTCTACGGCCCTGGAAAGAGTGTAGCTGGTGGCCAGGGTGTCGGCGCCGGCGAAAGCGCGGTCCGAAAGCAGGACGACCTCGTCTGCGCCCAGTGAGAGTGCCTGTCGCAGCGCGGATTCTGCCTGCGGAGGGCCCATCGAGACAGCCGTTACCTTTCCCCCGTATCTTTCCTTGAGACGCACGGCTTCTTCGAGGGCCGCCAAATCGTAGGGATTGGCAATGGATTCCACACCCGCTCTAACCAGCGTATTGGTTTCAGGATCGATTTTTACTTCGGCAGTGTCAGGCACCTGCTTGATACAGACAACGAAGTACATTTATGGCTTCCCTTTCCAGAACTCTGATGGGCTCAAACAAAAATCGTCTTTCTTATAGAAAAGGCTGATCAAGCATCAGACTACGAAAAGAACTCCACACCTCGCGGAGCGTGGAGACTGGCGGGGATTTTCAATCACCGGTCTCCGCCAGGCGATTCGGTGTTAAGCATCAGCTTTCAAGTTGGCAAGATTCAGTCGGGATCGGCTCAGATTCATGCCGCGACTTGCACCGCTCAGGTGGGGCACGGGTGAAAAAATCGGGGTGCAAAAAAGATAATGCAGCTCTTCTCAGGGCCTTTCGAAGCTGCCCAAAATGGGTCCGCCCGCCCGCCATAATCTAAAAAAGCCGATCGACCACAAAGATAATAAGGCTAAGCCCAACTGTCAGGCCCTTGCCGGCCGGAGCAGACCAAAACTTTTGATTGTGCCGCCGGAAATCAAGCTTCGGTTATGACGATGGCCCTGATCGTATTCATTCCGAGCCTCTTGCAGGCCCTCCAGCGTTTTTCACCGTCAAGAATTCGAAATGAATCGTGTGCGAAGCAGATGTGGATCGGTTCATGGTATCCCCGGCTCTTTATTGCATGCTCAATCTCTTCGATGCATTCGGCGGCGCAGACGATTCGAAGGTTTGGACTGATTTTTCTTACCTCAATTTCGCGGAAGTCCTCTCCCATCGATTTCCCCTTGTGGTAGGTTAAAACATCCAGGGCTATGCCTGGACTCTAATGCAAATAACGGCAAGAATCAAGAAATAAGATGCGGATTTTCTTGAATCCCGCCAGTAGGCGGCAGAGCCTGCCACTTTGAAGGGAAGAATGGGTGAGAATTTTTGGTTGAATTTTATTAAATTTTGCCTTGACATCTGCTTGAGATAAACTTAAATACATGAGTTGAAGAGTGACCGATTGTATTCGATCCTCGGTAGGTGAGGCTCCCGTGAGCACACAGGCCACTGCCCATAGGCATCCAAAGATGCGGAATTAAGGGTAGAACAGGCACTCCCGGATTAAGGGTTTACCTAAGGTGGCTGAGGCAAGAGCGCCTCTTACGGCTCACGGTGCTAAAGCTTGGACGAGTGGGGAATGTTGGGTTAAGCGATAGACCACCGAACGCAATGGTGGCTTGAGCCTCTTCCCCGCTTATGGCTGAGGGAAAGAGGTTTTTTTATTTCTCCCGGCCTATGCGGAAACCTTTAAATGGAATTGGAGTATATGGACGAAAACGACGGCCGCCCTCCGAGTTGCAGCGGCCCAGAAAACAGTGTGGAAGTTGTGTCAGTGATGCGCCGGTTTTAGTTCCCCCTCCCCATCGCCTCACCTGACCGCTTCTTCCACAACAGGCAAAAGCGGAAGGTGACAGGCGTTCTGCCCTGCTTCTTTTAAAGCAGTGAGTTAGACCCTTTCTCCTCCCAGGCAGTTTATTCGTAAATCATAGCCAACCCGTGGCGCGGTGCGTTTTTGCCCGTGGTTTACCACGCTGTGGAAATGAAGAGGGCGAAGTCCGCCCTCAGAGGCAGGACGCGAATTCGGATTATACGTAGAAAGGAGGAATCGCCATGATCTCGACAAATTATTTTCATGCAATCGATGGACGGATAAGGATCCACATCCCAGAGGTAAAGTGGTCCGGAGTGAAAGCGAGGGAAATTGCGGCAAAACTCATGGAATATGAAGGCATTCTGTATGTGAGCGCCAATCCGACTACCGGAAACGTCCTCATTAATTATGATCCGGACCGGATGTCCCAGGGCGATGTTTTCCAAAAACTGCGCGACTCAGGGTATCTAAGGGAGGGCGAACTCACTGCGTCGAGTATGCAAACGATTACATCGGCCCACTCGGTGTTGGGCGACACGATCACGAGGGTTGCTGTCGAAGCGCTGTTTCTCGCTTTGACCGGATGAAGCATTGTTCCTATGAGGTGGATAATCGCCTATAAGAGAATGGCCTTCGTCGCATCACGCCCGAGGTTATCCTCCTGCAGGCTGTCCAATCGACCGGAAATGTCTTGATCATCTACGACCCACACCGGTATCTCAATGGGATATCCTTGGACATTGCCATGTACGCAATCAGCAAGAGCATTCATATTACGAACCGCCTGTGGAAGCAGTTTGTCATTTTTCTGTCTGTCCTTGGCCCCGGCATCATCGTCATGGTTGCGGATAATGACGCCGGCGGCATCTCAACCTATGCGGTAACCGGCTCCAAGTACGGATTTTCCCTTCTCTGGATGTTCATTCTCTTGCTTCCGATGGCTTATTACGTCCAGGAGATGACCGTTCGGCTGGGGGCCGTCACGAAGCGCGGGCATGCCGAAGCGATATTCGAAGGCTTCGGTCCTTTCTGGGGCTGGTTTTCGCTTACCGATCTCGCCATTGTGAACTGGCTTACCCTGATCACCGAATACATCGGTATGACCGCTGCGATGAGCCTGTTTGGCATTCCTCCCTGGATTACATTCGTTGTCGTGACTTTTATCCTTTTTGCGGTCGTCATCACCGGCAGCTACTGGACTTTTGAGAAGTTGACCCTCTTCTTTTGTCTCTTCAACCTTGTATACATCCCGGCAGCCATCTGGGGCATGAAACTGTCCTACGCGCCCGGATGGGACGAGGTCTTGAAGGGCTTCTACCACCCGAATATTGTCGGGGGGATGACAGGAGATCTTCTTTTCATTCTTATGGCCAATATCGGTACGACCATCGCCCCCTGGATGATATTTTTCCAGCAAAGCGCGGTGGTAGACAAGAGGCTGGACATTCACGACATAAAATTCGGACAGGTCGAAACTTTCATTGGCTCGCTTTCAACCTGCATCGTTGCTGTGTTTATCATCATTACGACCGGCGCCGTCTTCTACTATCATCAACCGCAGGTAATCATCGAGGACGCCATGCAGACCGCCGAGGCGCTCGTCCCGCTTCTGCCCTCGGGCCAAGGAGAACTGGCCAAAAGACTTTTTGCTATAGGCCTGTTCGATGCCGGCTTTCTGGGTGCGCTGTGCATCTCGCTCTCTTCTTCATGGGCGGTGGGTGAAGTGTTCGGGTGGGCTCACTCCCTGAACACCAATGTAAAAGACGCCAAATGGTTTTACAGTATCTATCTTGTGATGCTTATCACCTCCGGGGCAGTAGTGCTGATTCCAGGGGCGCCCCTGGTGACCATCACGATGTTCGTTCAAGTCGTTGCGGTAACACTGCTGCCCGCCGCACTGGTCTTTCTGCTATTGATACTCAATGAACCCGCATTCATGGGAGAGCGTGTAAACACGCGTACTCAAAACATCATGAACTGGTCGATAGTGATCGTCGTCTCGATCATGTCCACCCTTCTTGGCGTTCAAACGCTGTTTCCCGATCTGTTCAAGTGACAGGTCAGATAAGGAGGCCGTTATGTTCACTCTTCATCATCACGCACCGAATGGTGTTGAACTTTCGAAGGTCGGCGGAAGCTACCGGATCCTGCATTTTTCGGAACTCTTGAACAGGCGGGTTTGCGCCGGAAAGATCAAGGACCGCATCGGGAAACTTACCGATCTCGTGTTCCATCTGGTTGAGCATTTCCCGCATGTGGTTGGGATATATATCGAGCACGGCTGGGGTAAGCCCACGGAGTTCGTGCCCTGGGAGAAGGTCACACGGATCGAAGACGATGCGATCTTCATACAGCCTGCGGATGGCGGCGCCTACCCGCCTTTTGTCGATCAGCCGGGATGGGTGCTCGTCGATCAGCACCTCATGGGGCGCACCATCCTCGATCTGGACGGGAGAAGGTGCGAGGTGGTCAATGACGTGCTGCTGGTTGAAAAAATGGGCAGGTTGGTTATCGCCGACGTAGATATTTCCTTCAACGGCTTTCTGCGCCGAATCGGCCTGGGAAGATTCAGTTGGACCAAGGACCGCCTGATTCCGTGGAAGTACGTTCAACCCCTTTCGGTCGAGGACGTGGTCGCAACGGATAAAGTCTCGCTCTCAATTACGCGAAAACAGGTGATTGAGTTGCCGAGCGAAGACCTGGCTGACGTTCTCGAAGAGTTGCAAGGCGAGGAGCAGGAGGCGCTCTTCGGGGCACTCGATTCCGAGAAGGCAGCCGAAACCCTGGCAGAGGCGGAACCAAGAGCACAACGGCAACTCGTCGAGGACCTATCCGATGAGCGGGCCCGGGAAATCTTCTCCGAGATGACCGTTCCTCAACTCGCGGATCTCTTTGCCGAGCTTCCCTTTGACGAGGTTCAGGAGTTTTTGGAATTGCTCAATGCTCAGGTCGGGGAAAGGGTGCGCAATATCCTGTCCGAGCGGGAAGCCGAGGCCGATGACATTATGTCGCAGGATTATGTGGCAATGCCGAAGGAGGCGAGAGTGGCCGAGGTGCTCATGAGCATCCGGCACTCCGGCCGGGAACCGAGGAGCATTTCGTATGTCTACGTAGTCAATGGCGACAGCAAGACCTTGATCGGTGTCGTGGACTTGCGGGAACTCGTCATTGCGCCTGATGAAGAACCGCTCGACAACATAATGGTCTCGCCGGTTGTTACGGCCGAGAAAGACACCAGCCGTGGGGACCTGATCGAGATGTTTACCAAATATCATTACCGCATGATTCCCGTTGTCGATGTCGAGGACCACATCCTGGGAGTGGTCTGTTACAACGACATCATGAAGGGCATCGTGCTCCGTGCGAAAGCCTGAGAAGGAGACAAACATGCCGCGCGTTCAGATTACAAAAACGGTAAAAGTCGCTCTCTATTGTCTGAGGTTTTACCTGCTCTTCCTGTTGGCCCTGCTTTTATTGCGATTCATTAAGGGCGTGCAGTAGAGAGCGGACCACCTGGCCGGATGAAATATTATTCGTATGAGGCGGATAATCGCCTATAAGAGAATGGCCTTCGTAGCGTCACGCCCGAGGTTATCCTTTTGCAGGCTCTCCTATCGGCCTCAACCACTGCACTGAGAGTCGTCCGCCGGTCCGGAATGGATGACCTTTACGGGGATGCCCGCGTACTGCAAGGCGCGCTTTCAATGTGGGGCCTGTTATGTGGGATTTCAAAAAGTTGTGTTTGCCAATCCTGATGGTATTTTCAGTTATCGCCGCACGAGCAGTCCATGGGGACGTTTGGGCGGCCGAGCCCGAGGGCGCCGTTGCCGATTCCAGCCAGGACAGCTCTGAGAAAGAACGTCAATACCTTCCCGATTGGTTTCCCAGGCTCCTGGGAGCGCAATTCACCGCCATATATCAAAACATGCCCCCCTTTCACAGCCCGTACGAGGGACAGAACAGCCTGATCTTCCGAAACGGCCTGGGCCGGCAAACCACCCAGACGTATGGGGTGTATTTGGGTTCGCAATTGGCTCCGGGGCTGCAGTTATATGCAGACGGCGAGTATTTTCAGGGAAACGGAATAAGCAACGGAATTGGGCTTAGCGGGTATTCCAATGGGGATGAGATAAGAGCGGGGTCGTCGAACCTGCCGAAAATCCCCTACCTGGCCCGGCTGTATCTGCGATACTATTATCCTCTCTCCGGCGAAACCGAGAAACTGGAACGGACAATTGATCAACTCCCGGGGGAGCAGCCTGTCAGCAGGTGGGAGATCAAAGCCGGAAAGTTGGCCGCCACGGACGATTTCGACCTGAATCGCTATGCCAACAATAACCGCTGCCAGTTTTTCAACTACGATTTCCTCTACAATACGGCATGGGACTACGCCGCAGACACCAGGGGCTACTCCTATGGAATTGAGGCGGCCCTGTATCAGCCGCGATGGAGAGTGGCATTTGGCGTCTATACGGAACCTACTACCGCAAACGGCGCCGATTTCCACGCTAATGACACAAGAGCGCTGGGATATAACCTGGAACTTACCTGGAAGCCGAACGACGCGGGTACCGTGGTCCGTTTTCTCACCTACTTCAATGAGGCGCGGATGGGCAATTACGATGATGCGCTTGCTCTTGCCCGTAAGCCCGGAACGGCGCCCAGCCTCCTCGATGTTGAGAAGCCCGGAGGCACCAAATACGGCCTTGGATTGAATTTTGAACAACCATTGGCAGACGGCGGAGAAACAGGCCTGTTCGGGCGCCTGTGCTGGAACGACGGCCACGACGAGACCTGGGCCTATACGGAATGCGACCGGCATGTGAGCATCGGTGCGCAGCTAAGCGGAATCCATTGGGGCAGAGGTGAAGACCGCGCAGGTATTGCATATGCAGTGGACGGTCTGTCAACCCCGCATAAGGACTACCTTGAGGCCGGCGGGATCGGCATGCTCCTGGGAGACGGCGCGCTTAACTATGGTTTAGAACAGATACTGGAAATATATTACGCCATTCAAGTTTGCAGATTCGTTCAAATCAGTCCCGACTTTCAGTTCATACAGAACCCCGCCTATAACAGGGACAGGGGTCCTGTCGAGGTGTACGGCCTGCGTTTGCATATAAGTTACTAAAGCAGTGGAAAGTGAGCGGCGAGTGATCCGTTCCCTGTCGATCGCGGGGAGGGTGAAGAAACGCCACCGAAGGCCTGCCGCCGCACACTTTTTTCATATTTTCCATATTTGATCTGCCTTGACAACAAAGCGTCGTACGGAGACAATGTCGGCTCACCCCGAAGGATATTCAAACAGGGACGGTTAGAATTGAAAAAGTGCAGCTTCATCTCAATTTGGGTCCTTCTCATCGCGGCGGCCTTATCGCCTGCTTCTGCGGCGGCGCTGCCTTCCAGAAGTAGGACGAATTCGCTCAGATCCTGACCTTACTTACTATTTCCAACTGCACTTCGAGGCTGCGATTCAGTTACTAAGGACTTGTACATCTACGCCACATCCTGAGTAATTTCCGCTACAATGCACAAATCAGATAGGAGCTATTTCGTATGTTTTGCCCCAAAGGACCATTTGACAGTTTGACAGGCCTCGTAGGAATCGGGATGCCGCTTATCGCTGCACTCGTCGTTTGTAATTACGAGAAATGTTCCTTTGACATGATGAGAGCTACCGGTCGTTCCAGGTATGGTCAAAAGTGGCTGCCAATAGTTCAACGGGATGGCGGACATCAAAGTTCCCGTCGAAAATTCTACTGCCATACTCCAACTGCATCAAGCAGGATGGACATCCGGCGGCCACCACATCGGGTCGTATTGACCTGGCATCTTCAGTTTTCTGTGCAAGGATTTTCCGAGCGATATCGGGGTGCTTGAAGCTGTATGAACCGGCAGCTCCACAACACCAGTCAGCCCGCGGCATTTCCGCGTATCGCGCACCGGGAAGAGCGACCAGCAATTTGCGTGGTTGAGCCGCAATACCCAGACGTCTGTTCAAGTGACATGAGTCGTGATAAGTGACTGTGATTCCCGGTAGAGCTTCCGGCCCCACGCTCAGCCCTGCAACGTCGACGAGATACTCGATTATATCGCGGCACTTGTCGGCAAAGCGTTCGGCCCGCTCGCGCCATATCGGATCGTCCCGGAAATCGGTTGCATACTCCCGGAGCGAGTAGCCGCAGGCTGCGCAACTTGTCACGACGAAATCGACCCCCTGCCCGAGGAAAAAATTCATTGTGGCTAGGGCAAGGCGCCTGCTCTCGGTGAGCTCACCGGCAGCCCTGTGGGGTTGCCCGCAGCATAGGACCGCCGGAGGCACTACGACCTGGATGCCCTGACGCTTCAGTACTTCCAGGACTGCCATTCCGATGCCGGGGAAGATGGAGTTGGTCAGACAACCCGGGAAATAACCGATCTTAAACCGGCCGGCAGTATCCTGGGTCTTTTGTAGCTTGAGCCAATCCATGAATGTGCTGGGAGGTGGCTGTGGAAACATTCGGACTTTTTGGCGCAATTTTTTGGGTAAAAGCCGGGTCATCCCCATTCGTCTGCTCATATCCAGCGTTCTGACCAGATATCGGAAGCTCTGCGGATGGGAACACGCCTTCAGTATCATCTTGTCTTCGAGAGTAAGGCCCAGTCGGTCCTGGATGGTCTGTTTGACCTCGGCGACCAATTCGTCGACTTTGATCTTGGGTGGACACACCGCCCTGCACGCTTGGCACCCGAGGCACGAGTCGTTGTAGAGTTTGAGCGTGGGGCTCAAGCCCATACGACCTTCAACAAACTGTCTGGCAAGCCAAATTCGCCCCCGGGCGACCATGGGTTCGCGGCGCGTTACCCTGTATGTGGGGCAGACGGTGGTGCACCGGCCGCACCGGACGCAACTGTCGGACTGAAAATAGAGCTCGATCAGTCTCTGGTTTGTGTGCAGCATGGCCCGCCCCTTAAAAGGCTTTCCCCGGGTTCAGGATGTTGTGAGGGTCAAATACCGTCTTAATGCCCTGCATCATCTGCAAAGCCAGTTCGCTATGCTGCAGGCCGGAGAGGTGCTTTTTGGCTATACCTACGCCGTGCTCTCCGGTGATACTCCCCCCAAGGCTTATAGCTGCTTGATATATCTTATCTTTTATCAGCGGGACCGTTGCTGTTTCGACCTCATTTCGAGGGTCGTAGCAAATATTCGGATGCACGTTGCCATCCCCTGCATGACCGAAGGTCGGCAACAGCACCCCGTACTCCTCTGCTATCGACTGAACTCTGGCTACCATCTCAGGCAGGCGGTTTCTAGGCACCACAGCATCTTCCGGCACCACCACGGGCTTATATGCCGAGAGCGCGGCAAACGCCGACCGGCGGCCGGCCCAAATCGCTTCCGCCTCGGCCGGAGTGGAGGCTATTCTAATATCACGGGCGTTGCATTCATGGCTCAGTTTGGAAATGGTATCGATTTGCCGGTCCACATCGGAAAGGCTCCCATCCACTTCGATCAGCAATAGTCCTTCGGCATCAGTGGGGTAACCGGCATCCATGTAGCGCTGGATCAACTCGATACTGATTTTGTCGAGCAGTTCCAGCATGGAAGGAACGATCTTGTGGTCTATGATTTTGGTTACGGTGCGCGATGTGTCGGCAAGGTCATCAAACGCGCAGATGAGTGTTCGTTTGGCTTCCGGCAACGGCAGCAGCCTGAGAATGATCTCGGTGAAAACCCCCAGGGTTCCTTCTGAACCCACAAGCAGTTGCGTGAGATTATAGCCGCTCACGTCCTTGGTCGTCTTGCCGCCGGAGCGAAGAACCTTGCCGTTGGCCAAAATCGTTTCAAGTCCGAGGACATAATTTCGCGTAACACCGTATTTAACCGCTCTCGGTCCGCCGGAATCGAGCGCCACATTCCCACCGATAGTGGACATATTGAGCGCCTGGGGATCCGGGGGATAGAAAAGGCCCTCTGCCTCGACGGCTGTTTGCAAGTCCAGGGTTATCACACCCGGCTGGCAGGTTACGGTGAGATTTTCCCGGTCGATTTCCAAAATCCTGTTCATCGAGAGGATGTCCAGAACTATGCCTCCATGTAAAGGTATGGTGGCGCCGCACATATTGGTCGCACTTCCTCGCGAGACGACCGGGACCTTCCTGCGGGCAGCTATTTCCATCACCTTGACGACGTCATCCCGGCAATGCGCGGTCACGACGACATCCGGCAAATGCTGGTACGTTGAAACATCATATGAATAACAACTTAAATCTTCCGTCCGACTGAGTACCTTTTCGGCACCAAGCGTTTTTTGCAGTTCCTTCACCAGATCTCTTTGCAATGAATATCCTCCTGGCAGAATGTCCGATGCATTGAGCGGGTATGCGGTCTATCTCTATCGTTCCTGTAACGGGACCGAAGCAACAGCCACGACCTCCGGAACATCCTTGCCTGCTTTGCGCAACGTCATAAGCAGCCCTGCCGCCGTTAACAAACAGGCCACCAGGGACATGCTTCCCCCGGTAAAAGATCCGCTGTATTCGTGAATGAATCCAATGGCATAAGGCCCATCGACTACAAGAATTATTGATTCGGTGGACAGTTTAATCTGCGGGACGCAGGAGATCACTGGGTGGCTTCGTGCTTCTTCTCCTGATATTTGCGATGTATTTCCTCGAGAGATTCAAGCTGGTGGCGCAGCCGCCGGATTTCGCGCTCGCGCAGCTCCAGCTTGGACCTAAGAGTCTGCATCTCCTTCTCCTTT
>Ga0074046_10001538_pt1 | contig 20678 bp, 15 predicted proteins | sample BogForMeECP23OM3_FD_94441 | JGI IMG/M metagenome (GOLD analysis project Ga0074046, IMG submission 94441) | Bog forest soil microbial communities from Calvert Island, British Columbia, Canada - Bog Forest MetaG ECP23OM3 | ecosystem: Environmental > Terrestrial > Soil > Wetlands ... | reverse complement strand
GCAGGCCAGGTGCGCCTGGCGGAGGATGATGATCACGTCAGTGGCCCAGGACTGCAGGCTGCCGGGGCCGAGCTTGCTGACCGCGCGGCAGCGGCGGATGACGTGCGCGGCGCACTGCTGGATGCCCTCCAGATCGGTGAGCATCTGCTGGTAGGCGGTGTACCCGTCGGTGATCAAGATGCCGGTGAAGAACGACAGGATCGCGGTGATCGCCGCGGCGCGGCGCGATCCCATCGCCCGCAGCCAGGTCAGCTTCCCGCCCGGCGGGCGGACGATCAGCACGTGCGGCGCCCCCTCCTGCGGCTCCCCGGTCTCCGGGTCCGTCTCGCGGGTCAGCACGTTGACCGGGGTCTCGTCCGCGCCGAGCACCGGCTCGTCCGCAAGGGCGGCCTGCATCGCGTCGTCGAACGCCGCGGCCTGGAGCTTCTCGTCCAGCCGGGCGCTGGCCCGGTCCACGAAGCCCGGGGAGACCGGCATGCCCAGCAGCATCGCGATCAGGCGGGCGGCGCGCTCGGACGGCACGTTCCCGTACCCGCTCAGCAGCACCGCGGCCGCGTTGATCCCCGCCCCGTAAGAAATGGTGCCCGGGTGCGCGCCCGGCGGCGCGTCCGCGGTCGTCAGCTTCCCGCAGCACCGGCACGGCAGCGACGGCAGCAGCCACTCGGTCACCCACCGGGCGATCTTCACGTCCCAGACCTGCGCCCACGACGAGCCGGCCGCACTCACCCCGGCCAGGCTCGCCCCGCACCCCGAGCACTCCGCCGGCGGATCCGCGGTCTTCCGCTCGTCCGGATCACGGTCCCGGGACAGGCCCGCGCCGGGGTGCCCGGGCTGCCCGCCGCGCTTGCGGTCCTTGCGCCGCTCCCGCTCCGAGGTATTCCGGTCCCGGCGCTCGGCCTTGCGGCGCTCTTTGGCCCCGATCGGCTCCTTCGAGCCCGGCGTGCCCGAGTTGCTGCTGTCCATGCCCAGCCGGCGTTCCAGTTCGGCGATCCGCAGCTCAAGCCGACGTTCCCGGTCCAGCGCCGCCGACAGCTCCGCCCGCAGCACCGCGTTCTCGCTGTCCTTCGCCTCCACCACAGCGCGCAGCCCGGCCAGCAGCTCACGCTGGTCCCCGGCACCGCCAGGCAGATCGGGCTCATCAGACACAAGCAGCAAGCTTGTTCAACCTGAACTGTAACTTCAAGCACCCACTACGGCGTGTCGCGCAGCGCAGTCACCCTGCAGCCCCCTGAATGGACACGGTGATGTGCCCGATCGGCGGCATGAGCGCGCGTTAGCGGCCCGGGTGGCTGCCAGCGGGCCATACGATTTCGCCTGCGCGGTTCTGCGGGTCGATCAGTACCACTGCCTTGGTCGCCAGGGCTTTCGCCGACTTGGTCCGCCGGGCCGCGAGATAGCGCCGGATGGCATCTGCCGGGTCGGTTCCGGGTGCGACCGGAAGCGAGCGCCCGAGAAGATCGACGCGCCTGCCGGAGTAACGCGGCGGGTCACCAGGATACCTGCCGAACTTCGAGGGGCCGAAGTCCCGCGTTCCGCGCCACCGGGCCGGAAAGGGCCAGTCGTCATACTGGGCATAAAAGGACCAGATATCGAAGTCCTTGACGCCGTTCTTCTCGTTCACATAGTGCAGGGCTGCGCCCTGGCACAGCGCCCGGCACAGGAGACGGCCGGCATATCGTCCGGATCCGTCCGGGTTCCGCGAGAACAGCTCAGCCTCTGCGTCAGCAGCCAGCGCGGCGAGTCGAAGCAGGTCAGCCACTTCGATCCGCGCCAGCGAGCGATCGGTATCCGCACTCACGCAGCCATATTGTCACGATCTGCCGACTCCAGCCGATCGCCACGAGCGGTCAGCGACATGAGCGATCGGAAAGTCGCACCTGGCCGGGATTGACTCAACGATCTGGCCGGATTGGCACCATAGGCATGTATGAAGCGGGTAATCGTCGTGGGCCCCGGCACGGCAGGCAAATCGACCCTTGCCGCCCGGCCTAACGGTAGTTTGTTGCACGCCCGCTGCTTGCTGGAGCTGACGGGTGCGAAGCGGATCTCAGCCCGGCTTCGGCGGATCAGGCGCCATGGACCTCCGCGTCCTGGCACCGACGAAGTCCTGCCGACCTGGGACCAGGCCCTCGACGCGATCGGGGACGAGGCCGAGCCGTGGCATGTGGCCCGGTTCGGGGACCGGTTCGACGCCCAGGGCGTGCTGTCCGGATCCAAGGACGCCAGCCGGTGCATCGGGTACCTGACCAAGTACCTCACCAAGCAAGTCGGCGACTGCCACCAGGCCCAGACCGGCGCCCGGCAGGCGCATGCGGCGCGGCTGGCCGAGGCGCTGCGATTGCAGCCGTGCTCGCCGCGGTGCGCGAACTGGCTCCGGTATGGCATCCAGCCCAAGAACGCCCGGCCCGGCCTGGTGCCGGGCTGCTGCAAGGGCAAGGCGCATGACGCTGATCACCTCGGCTACGCGGGCCGCCGGGTGCTGGTGTCCCGCAAGTGGTCCGGCAAGACGCTGGCCGACCACCGCGCCGACCGGAAAGAGTGGCTGCTGTCGACCCTCGGTGTTTCGGCAACCGACCCGGCACGCTACGCCTGGGAACCCGTCGCGCCTACTGACCCGGACCACCTGGAGTATTCGCGGCGGCTGCTGCATGCTGTCGCCGACCGCGCCCGATGGCGAGCTGCACTTAACAAAGCGAGCTGCACTTAACAAAGCTCGGCGCAGATCCGAAACAGCCCAAGGAGACAGTACGGCTGGCAGGAGGGCGGCATGACAGGTCAACGGAAGGAACAAGAGACGCTGCTCACTGTTGAGGCTGCGGCTGATCGCATGGGTACATCGGTCCGGTTCGTCCGCCGCCTGGTCGCCGAACGGCGGATCGGGTTCATCAAGCTGGGCCGCCTGGTGCGGATCACCGAGTCAGATATCGAGGTGTTCATCGAGGCGGGTCGCATGCCCGCGATCACGTCATCTGATGGGTGGCGTGCGGCAAGGAGGATCGCATTATGGCTAATAAGCCAGGTCACCGGCGGTTCGGCAGCATCCGTCAGCTTCCCTCGGGTCGCTACCAGATTCGTTACCCGGGGCCAGATGGCCGGGTCCGCAGTCATCCTGAGACGTTCGCGCGCAAGGGGGATGCGGGCCGGGGCCTTGCGGTGATCGAAGGGCAGCTCACGCAGGGCACCTGGACCGATCCGGAGCGGGCGCGGATCACGCTGGCCGACTACGCAGAAGCCTGGATCACGCAAAGGCCCGGTCTGCGGCCAAGGACGGTGGAGATCTACCGGGGATCGCTCAAGCGGCACATCGTGCCCCATCTTGGTGGCGGGCAAGCTGGACAGTGCCATGATCCGCGAGTGGCGCGCTCGGATTCTCGGCAACGGGACATCGGTGTCGGAGGCCGCGAAGGCCTACCGGTTTCTACGGGCCGTGCTGATGACGGCCGTTGATGACCTGATCATCCCGCGTAACCCGTGCCGGATCCGGGGCGCTGGAGCAGAACGACCTGAGGAGCGGCCGGTCCTGACTGTCCGCCAGGTGCTCGACCTGGCCGAGCGGATGCCAGATGCCCGGTTTCGCATGATGGTGCTCCTGGCCGCGTTCGCCAGCCTGCGCTGGGGTGAACTGTCCGCGTTGCGCCGCTGCGACCTTGACCCGGTGGCGGGCACGGTGTCAGTCCGCCGCCAGCAAGTCGAGCTGGACACGGGACAGCTGCTTGTCACGCCGCCCAAGTCAGCGGCTGGCGTCCGGACGGTCGCGCTCCCGCCTGCCATCTGGGGCACGGTCCGTGAGTATCTGGAAGCTGGCGCCGGTCAGCCGCCTGATGCGCTGCTCTTTACCGGCACCCGCGGCGGCATGCTTCGCCGCAGCAACTTCCGGCGTGCTGTCGGCTGGTCAGCCACGGTCGCTGCGGTCGGCGCCCCCGGCCTGCATTTCCATGATCTCCGCCATACCGGCAACACGCTGGCCGGTGAGGGAGGGGCGAGCCTGCGGGATCTGATGGAGCGCATGGGCCATGACAGCGTGCGCGCCGCGATGATGTACCAGCACCCCACCACCGAGGCCAGCCGCCGCATCGCCGACTCGATCAGCGGCATGATCCAGCGCGCCGAGGGCGCCGATGGCCACGATGAGCCGAAGGGCTAATGGCACGTTAATGGCACGACGCTCCGATCTGATGACCACCGAGACTATGTTTTGCCTGGTGGGCGCAACTGGGTTCGAACCAGTGACCCCTCGCTTGTAAGGCGAGTGCTCTACCACTGAGCTATGCGCCCCTGCGTTCCGGGCGCCGTACGACACCGCGAACGCAGCTAGCGTACCGGTTTCCGGGGCCGTCGGCCGCATCGGGAGGCCAACGCTTCCGCCTTCGGTGCGGTTAACCCGTCAGCCAGGCAGGAATCGAGGTCGTTCGGCATCAATTTGGGCGCGGGAGGCTAACCGGGCTCCTTTCCGCCGGCCTGGGTGAGGCCCTGAGCCGACGGCCGGGACCGAACGTAGCAGCAAAGGACGGGCGTCGTACCGTCCGGGTTCGCCCAGCTCACGGCCGGTTTGGTCAGCTCCATTATGTGAGCAGGGCGAGGCCTTCGGCGGCGATCCTGTCGACCTCGCCGCTGATATCGCCGAACTCCTGCCCGGCCATCGATCCGGCCTGCACGCGCGCCGCGATGCCCTGGGCGATCGCTGCGGACTTGAAATGGGCCAGCGCGACCCAGGCGGGCAGCTCGCTCAGGTCGGCGCCGGTCCGCTTGGCGTACCGTTCGGCCAGGTAGGAGCGGGGCGGGAAGCCGGGCAGCATGGTCGGCGCGGGTGTCAGCACCGGTTTGGCCTCGCCGGCCTGCCGCCAGTAGAACAGCAGCAGGCCGAGGTCGGCCAGCGGCTCTCCCAGCGTGGCGAGTTCCCAGTCGAGCACGGCCGCCACGGTCGGCGGCATCTGCCTGGCCAGCAGGCAGTTGTCGATCCGGAAGTCCCCGTGGACGATCGCTCCTCCGGGCCCGGTCGGCGGGTTCGCGCGCAGGCGGCGGGCGAGTTCGTCGACGGCGGGGACGTCCCGGCTCTTGGATCGCTCCCATTGTTCGCTCCACCGGCGTACCTGCCGCTCCCCCAGGCCGGACGGACGGCCGAAATCGGACAGGCCGACGTCGGCGGGATCCACGGCGTGCAGGTCGGCCAGCGTGTCCACCAGGACGTCGGCGATGGCGTGGCGGTCCTGCGGCGACTCGGCGTACCCGGCGGGGAGGGCGTCGCGTATGACGTAGCCGTCGACCTTGGCCATCACGTAGAACGGAACGCCGATCAGCTCGCCGGCGTCCTCGAGCAAGATGGGCGGCACCGGTACGGCGGTGGCGGCCAGCGCGCGCTGCACCCGGGCCTCGCGGGCCATGTCGTGCGCCCGCGGCAGCAGCGGCCCGTCCGGCGGCCGGCGCAGCACGGCCTCGCCCGCGCCGCTGGTGAGCTCGAAGGTCAGGTTCGACTTGCCGCCGGAGATAAGCGAGGCCTCCAGGCGTTCCCACCTGGGATCGCCGAGTGCCCGCGCGAGCGCCGGGCCAACCAGGTCAAGCCGGGTCAGGTTCTCGTACATCGGATCCCTCCTCTGGCCGACCTTAGCGGGCACGGTCAGGTGGACGGTTCTGCGGCGGCGGTTCGGCTGACAAGGCGCGCTGGTTCGGACATGAGTTCCTATAGCTCATGGGCGCGGTCGCGCAAGACGTTCTTCTGGATTTTGCCGGTGGAGGTCTTGGGCAGATAACAGAATTCGAAGCGTTTGGGGACCTTGAACCGGGCCAGCCGCTCGCGCGCGTACTCGATCAGCGCGCCCGCGTCGACGTCGTCCTTCCTGAGCGTCACGAAGGCGACGGGCACCTCGCCCCAGCGCTCGTCCGGCATCCCGACGACCGCGCTCTCGACCACCGAGGGATGGCTGTCCAGCACCTGCTCGACCTCGACCGAGGCGATGTTCTCGCCCCCGGAGATGATGATGTCCTTGCTCCGGTCACGGATCTCGACGTACCCGTCCGGATGCCGCACGGCTAGGTCTCCGGTCAGGAAGCAGCCGCTGCGGGTGGCCTCCCGCGTCGCCTCGTCGTCACGGTAGTAGCCGAGCATGACGTTGTTGCCGCTGACCGCGATCTCGCCGATCGTCTTCCCGTCGGCCGGCACGTCCCGGCCGTCGTCATCGAGGACCCGCAGCGGGCGGGCGATGATGTTGGGCGCTCCCTGGCGGGCGCGCAGCGTGGCCTGCTCGTCCCGCGAGAGTTCGTTCCACTCCGGCTGCCATTCGTTGATCGCGAGCGGGCCGTAGGTCTCGGTCAGCCCGTACAAGTGGGTCACGGCGAAGTTCATCGACTCCATCCGGGCCAGCAGCGTGGCCGACGGCGGCGCGCCGCCGGTATCCACGTGCACCGGGTAGTCCAGCTCCCCGGCCGCGGGATCTTCGGCGATCATGGTCAGCACGGTCGGCGCGGCGCTGAAGTGGGTGATCCCCTCGTTGCGCAGCAGCCGCCAGATCTCGGCCGTGTCCATGGTCCGCAGGCACACATGCGTCCCCCCGGCTGCGGTAACGGCCCAGGTGAAGCACCAGCCGTTGCAGTGGAACATCGGCAGCGTCCACAGGTACCTGGCCCCCGGGCCCAGCCTGGCGTGGTAGGCCATCGCGGTGGCCTGCAGGTACGCGCCCCGGTGGTGGTACATCACGCCCTTGGGCCGCCCGGTCGTGCCGCTCGTGTAGTTGATGGCCAGCAGCTGGCGTTCGTCGATCGGCGCGGGGCTGACCTCGTCGGCTCCGCCGATCCACGCCTCATAGGAGTCTTCGGGGCCGCCGGCGATGAAGCACGGCAGCCCCGCTTGTTCGGCCAAGCGCCGGGCTCGGTCGGCGAACTCGTGCGTGGCGACCAGGACCGAGGAGCCCGAGTGGTCCAGCAGCCCGGCCATCTCCTCGGCCGACAGCCGGGTGTTGAGCGTGACCAGCGCGGCGCCCATCATCGGCACCCCGTAGTGCAACTCCAGCATCACGTGGCTGTTGGCGCACAGCGCGGCGACCCGGTCCTGCTGGCCCACGCCGTGGGCGGCTAGCGCGCCGGCCAGCCGACGGCACCGCCCGGACATGTCGCGGTAGGTGAACCTGCGCTCGCCGTCCACGATCGCAGTCCGGCCGGCGAAGACCGCGGCCGCGCGGTCGAGGAAGGATGCGGGCGTCAGCGGGGCGAAGGTGAACTCTGCCATTTAACTAGCCTTTCCCAGCACGTGGTCTGTTATGCACCCGGACCGTTCGGTACGAAAATCTCATAGGACCGAACGGACCGCGCTACGCGCCCCAGCGTTTTGTACGTGTTCAAAACCGGTGGTGGCGTTCCGCGGCAGCAGCCGCCGTCCGCTCGCCGTTAGGCGTGACCGACGGACAGACTGATCTATCTGGACGTGCATTCCGGTGGAGCCTCAGCTGGCGCGGGCGGGCTCGGCCTGTTCCTGCTTCCGGTGCCGGCCGCTGCCTCGGCTGGCCAGGGTCGCGTCCAGCAGGGCCTCGGCCGCCGCCCGGGACGCCGCGGTGACCCCGGCGTTCCCGTCCAGGCCGGCCGCCAGCATCGCGCCGTCGTAAAGCAGGTGGATCTGGCTGGCCAGCAGGCCAGGATCGGGTGCCCCAGCCGCGGCGGCCAGTTCGGTGAGAAAGTCACGGAGCCAGGCGCGGTAGGCCCGCGGGACCTCGTAGGCGGCGCTGCCCGGCTGGGCCTCGGCGGTGGCCCGGTTGAAGGGGCAGCCTTGGTAGCCGGGCCGGGCGAAGACCGCGGCCTGCACGCCGAAGACGCTCAGCAGACGCTCGCGCGGATCGCCGTGCGCCTCGACGGCGGCCCGCAGCCTCGCCTTCGAGATCTCCATCCGCTGTTCCAGGTACGCGCGGATCAACTCGTCCTTGCTGCCGAACGCGCTGTAGAGCGAGGCCCGCGCGACATCGGCCCGCTCGATGAGCCGGTCGATGCCGACGCTGTGCACCCCCTCGGCGTAAAACAGTTCGTCGGCCGCCTTCAGCAGCCGCTCCCGGGGGGAGGGACGCCGGGACCTGGCGCCGGCAACGTCGCTCGGCATGGGCACCTCCTGGACAGACTAGTCAGTCTATGTTAACCGAACGCCGAAATAGACGCCACACAGGTGGTTTCGCCGGTGCTCCTGGTGATCTGAGTGCGCCCGGGCCGCCAGCTCCTTGCGCGAGGTACAAGCGTGCAGGCCACTCACGCTTCCGGCGAGCCGACCCTAAGCATGGGGGGCAATGTGGCTCCGGGAGGGGCATAACCGGGACAATGCGGGTAGGCCAGCAGCAGATATGGCCCCGGTTACATTCCCGGACCGCACCGCGCGGCCGGGCAGGACGGGTCGCCGGCGGATAGGACAGGTCGCCGGCGGATAGGACGGGCTCGCCCAGGAGGTCGAACGTGAAACCTTTTGTGATTAACCGGCACGGTCGGCTGGTGTTCCCGGCTAATTTCCTCGGCGAACTTGACTTCTCGGTCCTGGAGTCGCTCGATCAGTTCACCGCCGTGATCGGGCGGGATTTCGAGTCAAAGGCGCCGACCGGGACCGACATCCTGTCGCGGGTCGAGTCCGGGAGCTATCCCGGGCGCTTCGAGCTGCTGCGGGACCTGGGCCAGAACCTGTTCTGGGTCAACCGGTACGCGATCACCATGTTCGACAAGCGGCCGACCCGCTGGCGCGACCTGGCCAAGCGCCGCGACGACGTGTTCCTGCCGGTGCTGACCCCGTGGGAGGACAGCGAGCGGAAGGTGGCCGCGGTGGAACGCGCGTTCCGCGCGCTGCCCGCGACGTGGGATGCCGGTACCGAGAACCGGATCTTTGACCTGCTGTTCGGCGTGTTCAGCACCAAGCCCCACCACGCCACCGAACTGCCGGCGATCAAGCCGACGGTGGCGGAGTTCGTGGCCAGGCCGGACGCGCTGACGTTCGTGGTGCCGGATCACGACCCCGACTACCCGGTCTTCAGCATCGAGGAGATCATCGACGCGCACGAGGAGGTGCCCGAGCTCGAAGCGCTGACGCGCTGGGCGATGGTGCTGTACAACCAGTACCCCTGGGACCGTTCCCGCACCGAGCTGCGCGGGCCCGGGCAGATCGGCGACGACGACTTCGTCGTGGCGTTCCACCCCCGCAACCGCGACGTCATGGCCTTCATCGATCGGGTCAGGCGTTCGGCGGGCGGCGGGCGGACGCCGGCCACCTTGGCTGGCCAGGGCGGGCAGGTCGAGGCCGTGGCTCCCGTGACGCCCTATCCGCCGGTCCAGGTCCGGGAGGCGTTCAAGGTCCAGCCCAAGCTCGAGGCCCTCGCGATCGTGCGCGGCGAGCACGTCTGCGCCAACGATGACGTGATCAGGAACGCCAGCTTTTCCTGGTCGCCGATGAGCGCCGCGGAGATCAGCGCGAAAACCGGGATCAACCAGCGCCGCTACACCAGCCGGGAACCCGAGCAGCTGGCGCTGCCCGTGGCCCGGGCGGCGCTGGCCAAGTCCGGCCGCTCCCCCGAGGAGATCGGCGCCGTGCTGGTCAGCACGTGCACGAGCAACCGGCTGATCCCGTCCCTAGCGTGCTGGCTGTCCGGCGAGCTCGGCCTGCTGCAGACCCACGCCTCGGCCGACCTGATCGCCGCCTGCGCGGGGCTGCCCTACGGGGTGGCCGAGGCCATCCGGCAGCTCCAGGAGGTCGGCCGGCCCGTCCTGCTGGTCTGCGTGGAGAAGTTCTCCGACAAGATCGGCAGCGTCCGCACCTCGCGGATGATCTTCGGGGACGGGGCCGCGGCCATGATCATCGGGCCCGCCCCGGCCGGCGATCCGGGAGACGTGGAGGTCGTGCAGACCTACGCTAGCGGGCCGCACACCGAGGTCAACTCGATCATCTGGCCGAACGCGGAGTTTGACAATGACATCACCGTGTACGGCCCCGAGGTCAAGTCGCTGGTACAGCGCTACCTGGTCCAGATGCTGGACGAGCTCGGTGCCCTGCCCGATCCCGACGACTCCGGGCGCACGCTGCTGGAGGGCGTCGAGCTGATCGTGCCGCACCAGGCCAACAAAACCATGATCCTCGACCTGGCCGGCAAGGCCGGGCTGTCAGCTGACCAGCTGTACTTCAACGTGGACCGGATGGGGAACGTGTCGGCGGCGAGCATCCCGATCGCACTCTACGACGCCGTGCGTGACGGCGCGATCTCCCGCCGGACCCGCGTCTTCGCGCCCGGCTTCGGGGCCGGCGCGGTCGGCGGGTATGCCGTGATGCAACTCGACCCGGCCATCGTGGCGGACGAGGTGGTGCTGGACGTCCTGCAGGAGACCGCAACGCCGCCGCCGCGGGCCGGGGGCACCAGCGACGACATGCGCGCCGCGTTCGGTGGGTAGCAGGATGAACCAGCCAGCCCGGCCCGCCTTCGCCTTCCACCGCGTCGCCGTCGTCAACCGGGGCGAGCCGGCCATGCGGCTGATCAACGCCGTCCGGGAGTGGAACGCCGAGGGACGTCCGGCCCTGCGGGTCATCGCCGTGTATACCGCCGCCGACCGGCACGCGACGTTCGTCCGCGAGGCCGATGAGGCGGTGCTGATCGGCCCGGCTGACGTCGGCGCCGCGTTCGCCGGGAGCCCCTACCTCGACTACGCCGAGCTGGAGCGCGCGCTGCGGGCGTGCCGGGCCGACGCGGTGTGGCCCGGCTGGGGATTCGTCTCGGAGAAGGCCGAGTTCGCCGAGCTGTGCGACCGGCTGGGGATCACCTTCATCGGTCCCTCGGCCGAGGTCATGCGCCGGCTCGGCGACAAGATCGAATCCAAGCGGCTCGCCGAACAGGCCGGCGTGCCGCTCGCGGCGTGGAGCGGCGGCCCGGTGGCCGACCTGAAGGAGGCCCACGCGCAGGCCGAGTCGATCGGTTACCCGCTGATGGTCAAGGCGACCGCGGGCGGCGGCGGGCGCGGCATCCGGCTGGTGAACTCTCCCGAGCAGCTCGACGAGGCTTTCGAGCGGGCCAGCTCGGAGGCGTCGAAGACGGCGGGTGACGCCACGGTGTTCCTGGAGCGGGCGATCCGCGGCGGGCGGCACGTCGAGGTGCAGGTCGTCGCCGACGCCGAGGGCACCGTCCGGACGCTGGGGGTCCGGGATTGTAGCGTGCAACGGCGTAACCAGAAGGTGATCGAGGAGTCCGCCTCGACGGCGCTAGACGCCGAGCAGGAGCATCGGGTCCGCTCCCATGCGGCCGAACTGGTCCGGGCCGCCGGGTACATCAACGCCGGGACGGTGGAGTTCCTGTACGAGCCCAGCCAGCGGCTGCTGTCGTTCCTCGAGGTCAACACCCGGCTGCAGGTGGAGCACCCGGTCACTGAGGTCACCACCGGCGTGGATATCGTCAAGCTGCAGCTGCACATCGCGGCGGGTGGCACGCTGGCTGACTCCGGCGCCGCCGAGCCGCCGGTGCACGGGCACGCCATCGAGGCCCGGCTGACCGCCGAGGACCCGGAACGCGACTTCGCGCCCGCCCCGGGCCTGATCGAGCACCTGGCGCTGCCGACCGGCCCCGGCATCAGGGTCGACACCGGGGTCGCGGCGGGTGACGTGATCCCGCCGCAGTTCGACTCCATGATCGCCAAGGTGATCGCCTGGGGCCGGGACCGGTCCGAGGCCCGCGCCCGGCTGTCCCGCGCGCTCAAGCAGACCGCCACGGTCATCCGCGGCGGGACCACCAACAAGGCCTTCCTCCTCGACCTGCTCGACCGGCCGGAATTCGTCCGCGGCCAAGTGGACACGACCTGGCTCGACACGATGATGGCCGACGGCTACGCCCCGCCCCGGCGGGTCGACGTCGCCTTGCTGGCCACCGCCTTCGAGGCGTACGAGGCGCACGACCGGCGGCAGCAGGGCCGCCTGTTCGCCTCCGCCGAGCGCGGGCGTCCGCAGGTCGGGCACGAGACGTGGCACCAGGTCAATGTCCGAGCGGGCGGTGAGGCCTACCAGCTGACGGTGTCCCGGTGCCGTCCGCACCGGTATCACGTGGAACTTGACGGCCGTTCGGTGGAATTCGATGTCGAACGATCGGGCCGGTTCGAGCTCCGGCTGGGCGTCGGCGGCGAGACCTTCGACGTGCTCTCGGTCGCGCAGGGCCCGGACTACCTCGTCGAGGTGGACGGCGCGGTGCACCGGATCTCCGGCGGCGAGGCCGGGCTGGTCCGCGCCCCGGCGCCGGCCATGGTGGTGGCCATCCCGGTCGCGGTCGGGGACGAGGTCGAGGAAGGCAACGTCGTGGCCATCGTGGAGAGCATGAAGCTCGAGACGGCGCTGCGCGCCCAAGCCGCCGGCCGGGTCGCCGAGGTGTACGCCGACGTCAACACGCAGGTCGAGAGCGGCACCAAGCTGGTCCGGATCGAGCAGGCCGCGGACGAGACCGGGGATCCGGAGCCGGGCGCAGAAAGGGTTAGGCTCGATCTGAGCGCGCTGGGCGGCGAGGCGTCCGCCGATCGTGACCCGGCCGCGACGGCCGCCGACGCGCTGGTCGCCCTGCGCTCCCTGGCCCTCGGCTTTGACATCGACGAGCCCGAGGCCAGGCGGCAGATGCAGCGACTGACCGCCGCACGGGCTGAACTGCCCGCCGACGACCCGCACCTGCTCGCCGGCGAGGCCAAGATCCTGCAGATCTTTGCCGACATGTCCGCGCTATGGCGGAATCGCCGGACCTCGGGGGAGGCCGAAGCCGACGAAGAGGCCGCCGTAGACGCCGAAGCCGCCCGCAACCCGCAGGAGTACCTGCACGCCTACCTGCGCACCAGGGATGCCGACGAGGAAGGCCTGCCTGAGTCCTTCCGGATCAAGCTGCGCCGGACCCTGGCCCATTACGGCATCACCGATCTGGAGCCTTCGCCCGACCTGGGCCCGGCCCTCTACCGGATCTTCCTGGCCCACCGCCGGGCGGCCGCCCAGGGGCCGGTCGTGGCGGAACTGCTGCGGTGGCGGCTGCGCCACCCGGAATCACTGCACCCGGAATCGCTGGCCGACGAGGCCCGCGACGATTACCGGCGGGTCGTAGACCAGCTGGTGTCGGCCACCCAGCTGCGGCATCCGGCGATCGGCGACCTGGCCCGGCAGGTCCGCTACCGCCTCTTCGACGCCCCGCTGATCGCTGCCGAGCGGGCCCGGGCGCAGCAGCAGGTACGCGCGGAACTCGACCGGCTCTCGTCCGACCCCGAGACCAGGGCGGCCCAGATTGACGCCGTCGTGGCCTCAGGCGCACCGATCCTCGGCGTCTTCGCCGAGCGGCACGACGCCGTCATGCTCGAGGTGATGACCCGGCGGTACTACCGCATCAGGCGCCTGGAGCACGTCCAGGTCGCCGAGCGGGGCGGCCGTCCGCTGCTGACCGCCGAGTACAGCCACGACGGACGCGACTACCTGGTCATCGCGACCGTGGCCGACGATGCGGCGCGGATCGACCTGGCCCAGCAGCTTGACGAGCTGCCCTCCGGCCGCACCGTGCTCGTCGATCTCTACCTCACCTCCCAGGCGCCGCAGGACGAAGGCGACGCCGGCTCCGACGCCGGCGCGGACCGGATCCGCGGCCAGCTCAGCCCCATCCCGGCTTCGGTCGCGCGGGTCGCGGTCGCGGCCCGCCGCGCCGATGGCGCGGAGAGCGGTGCCCCGGCGTGGTTTACCTTCACCGGCGGGCCGGACGGGGCGGCGGTGGAAGACCGGACGCAGCGCGGCTGGCATCCCCTGGTGGCCGAACGACTGGCCTTGTGGCGGTTCTCCGCGTTCGAGCTGACCCGGCTGCCCGCGGCCCCCGACGTCCACCTGTTCCGTATCCAGGGGCACCAGGTGCCCGACGATCAGCGGCTCCTCGCCCTCGCCGACGTCCGCGACCTCACCGTCTTGCGCGACGAGGACGGACACATACGCGGGCTGCCGCAGCTCGAGCGCACCCTGGACGCCTGCCTGGATAGCCTGCGCGCCGCCCGCTCCGCCGACGGTGCGCTGGCGAAGCTGGACTGGAACCGCGTCAAGCTCTACGTCTGGCCGGTCGTGGACGTCGACCTGGCCGAGTTCGACCAGGTCATCCGTTCGCTCGCGCCGCGCACCGAAGCGCTGGGGCTGGAGCAGGTGATGGTGCAGTTCCGGGTGGCCGACGACCGCAGCGCTGAGTCCCGCGAGCTGATGCTGCGGATGTCCCGCCCGCCGGGGGCCGGGCTGACGCTGCGCATCACGGACCCGCCGCCCGAGCCGCTGCGCGAGCTGAACTCCTACACGCAGAAGGTGATCCGGGCCCGCCGCCGCGGCGCCGTGTACCCGTACGAGCTCATCCCGCTGATCACCTGCTCGCCGGAGCAGGACGGCGCCCCCGGTACGTTCACCGAGTACGATCTCGGCGACACGGGCGCCCCGGTGCCGGTGGACCGGGCTCCGGGTCTGAACACCGCTAACCTGGTGCTCGGCGTGGTCAGCACGCCGACGAAACGTTACCCGGAGGGGATGCAGCGGGTCATCTTGCTCGGCGACCCGACCCGCGCCCTGGGGGCGCTCGCCGAGCCGGAGTGCCGCCGGGTCCTCGCGGCCATCGAACTGGCGCGGCGCCTGCAGGCTCCGGTGGAGTGGTTCGCCATCTCGGCCGGGGCGAAGATCTCGATGGACTCCGGCACCGAGTCCATGGACTGGATTTCCCGGGTGCTGCGCGGGATCATCGAGTTCACGCAGGACGGCGGCGAGATCAACGTCGTGGTCACCGGCATCAACGTCGGCGCCCAGCCGTACTGGAACGCCGAGGCCACGATGCTCATGCACACCAAGGGTGTCCTGATCATGACCCCCGACTCGGCCATGGTCCTGACCGGAAAGCAGTCGCTCGACTACTCCGGCGGGGTCTCCGCCGAGGATAACTTCGGCATCGGCGGCTACGACCGGATCATGGGCCCCAACGGCGAGGCCCAGTACTGGGCGCCCGACCTGTCCACGGCCGTCGACATGCTGCTCGCACATTACGAGCACACCTACACCGCGCCGGGCGAGCGCTTCCCCCGGCCGGCTCCGACCAGCGACCCGCCCGACCGGGATATCTCCCCGTCGCCGCACAACGCGCCGGGCACCGAATTCAGCACGCTCGGCGAGATCTTCGATGCCGCCAGCAACCCCGACCGCAAGAAGCCCTTCGACATGCGCTCGCTGCTGCGGGGCGTGGCCGATGCCGACCACCCGACGCTGGAGCGCTGGGCCGACATGGCCGACGCCGAGTCAGCCGTGGTGCTGGACGCGCACCTGGGCGGGCAGCCGGTCGAGCTGATCGGCTTTGAGTCGCGGCCGCTGCCCCGGCACGGGCCCTCCCCGGTGGACGGCCCGTCCCAGTGGACGGCCGGCACCCTGTTCCCCCGCTCGTCGAAGAAGACAGCCCGGGCGATCAACGCCGCCAGCGGGAACCGCCCGCTGGTGATCCTGGCCAACCTGTCGGGCTTCGACGGCTCACCGGATTCGCTCCGCCAGCTCCAGCTGGAGTACGGCGCGGAGATCGGCCGCGCGGTGGTCAACTTCGACGGCCCGATCGTGTTCTGCGTGGTCTCCCGCTACCACGGCGGCGCGTTCGTGGTGTTCTCCGGCACGCTCAACGACAACATGGAGATCGCCGCCGTCGAGGGCTCCTACGCCTCGGTGATCGGCGGCGCGCCCGCCGCCGCGGTGGTGTTCGCCGCCGAGGTCAGGAAGCGCACCGCCGCCGACCCCCGGGTGGCCGACCTGCAAGCCGCGATCGCCGAGGCCACCGCCCGCGGCGCCCACGACGAGGCGTCCACGCTGCGGGCCAAGCTGGCGTCAGCCTGGCCCGCCGTGTACGCGGAGAAGCTGGGCCAGCTGGCCGACGAGTTCGACAGCGTGCACAGCATCGAGCGGGCCCGCGAGGTGGGTTCGGTCGATGTCATCGTCCCGGCCGCCCGGCTGCGCCCCTACCTCATCGAGGCGGTCCAGCGCGGAATGGCCCGAACGCTCGGCGGATAAGAAGGCGCAGCTTCGCGGGAAGGCCGCGCTGGGGGGTCGGTGGGCCCTTGGGTACGTAAGAAGGTACCCGGGGTGCCACCGACCCACCGGCGGGTGGCCAGCAACGGACAGGTCATCGCGGGCGGGGTAGTCAGCTGGAGGAGATCCGCTGGCGTCACGGTCGTCAGCGCCCGGTGCCACCCACTGGTCAAGGGGCGCGTCACCGTAGACGAATTGGCTGAGAGCACCGGCCGGGCCGGGAGGCTTCAACGGGTCGGTCATGCCTCTACTATCGCAGGCCGTTAGGAAGGGGCACGCCGCGTAGCTGATCAGTCGGTGCCGGATTCTATCGCGGCGTGATCGAGCAGTTCGTCGGCGGCGACGCTTCCGCGGGAGGCGATCGCCTCGGCCCCGCCCTCGGGCATCGCGCCGATCAGCGCGGCCGGGGCCGCCTGTGCGGCGCCGGCCAGCGCCGGGTGCGGGCCGCCGAACAGGCCGAGTCCGGCGTACTGCTCCAGCCGGGCACGCGAGTCCGCGATGTCGAGGTTGCGCATGGTCAGCTGGCCGATGCGGTCGGCCGGCCCGAAGGCAGAGTCCTCGGTCCGTTCCATGGAGAGCTTGTCCGGGTGGTAGCTGAACGCCGGGCCGGAAGTGCCCAGGATCGAGTAGTCCTCACCGCGCCGCAGCCGGAGGGTCACCTCGCCGGTGACCGCCGTCCCGACCCAGCGCTGCAGCGACTCGCGCAGCATCAGCGCCTGCGGGTCCAGCCAGCGGCCTTCGTACAGCAGCCTGCCCAGTCGCCGTCCCTCGTTGTGGTAGCCGGCGAGGGTGTCCTCGTTGTGGATCGCGTTGACCAGCCGCTCGTACGACGCGTGCAGCAACGCCATGCCCGGTGCCTCGTAGATGCCCCGGCTCTTGGCCTCGATGACCCGGTTCTCAATCTGGTCGGACATGCCCATGCCGTGCCGGCCGCCGATGGCGTTGGCCTCGAGCACCAGGTCGACGGCGGAGCTGAACTCCTTGCCGTTGAGTGCCACCGGTCGTCCCTGCTCGAAGCCGATCGTGACGTCCTCGGTGGCTATCTCGATGGCGGGGTCCCAGAACCGCACGCCCATGATCGGCTCGACGATCTCGATGCCCGCGTCGAGGTGCTCGAGCACCTTGGCCTCGTGGGTCGCGCCCCAGATGTTCGCGTCGGTGGAGTACGCCTTCTCCGCGCTGTCCCGATAGGGCAGGCCGCGGGCGAGCAGCCACTCGGACATCTCCTTGCGGCCGCCGAGTTCGCTGACGAAGCCGGCGTCCAGCCAGGGCTTGTAGATCCGCAGGGAGGGGTTGGCCAGCAGGCCGTAACGGTAGAACCGCTCAATGTCGTTGCCCTTGTAGGTGGAGCCGTCGCCCCAGATCCGCACGTCGTCCTCGAGCATCGCACGCACTAGCAAGGTACCCGTGACGGCCCGCCCGAGCGGGGTGGTGTTGAAGTAGGCGCGGCCACCGGACCGGATATGGAACGCCCCGCAGGCCAGGGCCGCGAGCCCCTCCTCCACCAGGGCCGCCCGGCAGTCGACCAGCCGGGCGGCCTCCGCGCCGTACGCCGTGGCGCGCCCGGGCACCGAGGCGATGTCAGGCTCGTCGTACTGGCCGATGTCGGCGGTGTAGGTGCACGGCACTGCGCCGTTCTCGCGCATCCACGCGACCGCTACCGAGGTGTCGAGGCCGCCTGAGAAGGCGATACCGACACGTTCGCCGACAGGCAGGGAGGTGAGTACCTTGGACACGAGTGTAAGTATATGCATATGAGTGCATGATCATGCAAAGCCATGGAGCGGGCGGCGCCGGCATCGTGCGGCCGGGTGAGCCGGACACGAGGGTCTTAGTTCCGGGGGACGAGGGCGAGCTGACGCGACTGGCCGACCAGGCGCCCGGCGCTATCCCAGACTTCGCCGTCCTCCTCGAGGAAACCGGCGGTGACGAACCGGGTCGAAAAGCGGCAGCGGAGCCAGCCGGGCGCCGGGCTGGCCCGGATATGAGCGGTGAGCTCGACCGTCGGCGTCCACGCGACCGGCAGCCGCGCGTTGAAGGCGGTGGGCGGGAAGGCGTCGACCGCGCACAGCAGGGCGAGGCTGTCGACGGGCTCGTCGCCGGGTAGCCGGAACCAGCCCCGCATCAGCGCATGTCCGGACTGGCGCCCGGTGGCGAAGGCGGCGTCGTCGGGATGCAGCCGCAGATCCACCCGGCCCATGAACGGAGGCGGGAAGGTGCCGGCCGGGTGCAGGCGGACGCACTGCTCGGGCGGGGGCAGCTCGGGGGGCGCGCCCTCGACGAGCTCGGGACCCACGGCCTGTGACAGATCACCGAACGTGCCCAGCACGGCCAGCAGCGGGCGGGTACCAGAGAACATCGTCGCGGTGCCGGTGGCGAAGCGCCTTCCCTGCTTCAGGACCTGGGCGGCGATGCGGACGCTGCCTGGCTGGCCGGGCGACAGGTAGTGTGCCGTGACCGTCACGGGGTCCGGGCGGCCGGTGGCGCCGGCCAGGGCGCGAGTGGCCAGCGCGAGCAGGTAGCCGCCGTTGGCATTGCCTGCGATGTCCCAGCCCGGATGGATAGAGGCCGACCACTGGCCGGCCGCAGCGGGCTGGACAGCTGTCGCGGTGGCAAATGGGCCGGGCAGGGGACACCTCGCGGGCAGGGGTTCTGGACGGATCATCAGGCAGCGGTGCACCGGCTGCCTCTGGCGACAGGCCTATCACCGAACCGGATTGATGTCGACCGGGACGGGCTTCCTCGCGCCGTTCGGGCTGGCGCTCAATAGCAGGTTCTGTCGGGCGCTGCTCTCGTAGGCTGGGCTGATGAACCCGATCGCCGTCACGGCAATCCAGGCAATGGTGGCGCCGGTGGTGCTCATCACGACGGCTGCGATCTTGTCCGGTGCCCTGCTGACGATGTACGGCTCGGTCAATGACCGCATGCGTGCCATGGATCGGGAGCGCCTGGACATCTTGACCGGCGCTGCCGGGACGCTGCTATCAGCCGCCGAGGTGCCGCCGGCTGGCCGGGAGCGGCTGACCCAGATCGACACCCAGCTGCCCATGCTCCTGCGCCGTCACCGCCTGCTGCACAATGCCGTTCTTCTCATCTACGCCGGCGTGGCCGTGCTGGTGCTGAGCGTGATCGCCATCGGGGTCGCCGTGACGGGCAGCTCCGGAGCGGCGGGGACCGTCGCCCTGGCCTTGGTCCTGGCCGGGACCGTGATGCTTCTCGGCGGGCTCTTGTTCGCCGCGCGATCGATCATGATCTCCATGGACGCGATCGACTACGAAGTGCGGCGCGCCCTGTCACTTGGCTCCTGATCACGGAGTGAAGCGAACGGCGCCTGTGGCGGACCGACATCTAGGTGGATTGTTGCTGAACAGGGGAGATCTATAGGACGATCTCGCCATGAGGACACGCCAGCCATGCATAAACCGCGAGCTCAATATACATAACCGCTTGGTCCGGGCCGATGCGCCGGTGGTCAGATGCGCCTGCTGCTGATCGGCGCTCCCGGCGCCGGCAAGGGAACACAAGCTGGGCGACTAGCCAAGCGGTTCGGCATTGCCCATATCTCCAGCGGTGACCTGCTGCGCCAGCATGTCAGGGACAGGACGTCGCTCGGGCAGAAGATCAAGTCCTACGTTGACCACGGCGATCTGGTTCCTGATGGCCTCGTGATGGATATGCTGCGCAAACCCGTGGTCGCGGCGGCCGAGGCCGGCGGCTATGTCCTCGACGGGTTCCCGCGCACCGTGGAGCAGGCCAAGGTGTCCTTCCGCACGGCTCGCACACTCGGTGCCGAGGTGCAGGCCGCGATCCACCTCGACGTCGCACGCGAGGAGCTAGTGCACCGGCTGCTCTCCCGGGGCCGGGGCTCGGACGACACCGAAGCCGTCATCGAGAACCGGCTGCAGGTGTATCTGGACAAGACCGTGCCGTTGCTCAAGTACTACGCTGGCCGGGAGTGGATGTTCACGGTCGACGGGGCCCAGCCGCCGGATGCCGTGCATGCGGACATCCTCGCCCGCCTGGCGAAGCTGGCAGACTTCGTACCACCAAGCCACCGCTAGCATGTCAGCTCGCTACCTCCCCGCGCTGGATCGCCGGAGGGCAGAGTTAGGGAGTCGCATGGAAGTCACGAGGCAGCACGTTCTCGACGTCCTGCGCCGGGCGGGATTCGCGGAGGCGGCCGATGAGCTCTCGCAGGTTCTGCCCGACACGGTTGATCTCGATAAGATCCAGCCGTTCCTCACGCCGCACGGTATTACGCATGACGTGCTCACCAGCGAGATGGGCGGCAGCCCGTGACCCCTGGCCGCGTGCCGGGTGGGGCGGACGCCGGCCGGGCACGACCCATGGCCGGGATGATCGTCATGCGGCCTGGAGCGACGTCACGCGCGCCGCGTCGAGGAGTTTCTTGAGGTACTGGCCGGTGTAGCTGTCCCCGATGGTGGCGATGTGCTCGGGCGGGCCGGCCGCCACCACCGTGCCGCCGCCCGCGCCGCCCTCGGGACCCAGGTCGATCACCCAGTCCGCGGTCTTGATTACATCCAGGTTGTGCTCGATCACGATCACCGTGTTCCCCGCCTCGACCAGCCGGGTCAGCACCCCCAGCAGCTTGCGGATGTCCTCGAAATGCAGCCCCGTGGTCGGCTCATCCAGCACGTAG
>Ga0074046_10001537_pt1 | contig 20680 bp, 13 predicted proteins | sample BogForMeECP23OM3_FD_94441 | JGI IMG/M metagenome (GOLD analysis project Ga0074046, IMG submission 94441) | Bog forest soil microbial communities from Calvert Island, British Columbia, Canada - Bog Forest MetaG ECP23OM3 | ecosystem: Environmental > Terrestrial > Soil > Wetlands ... | reverse complement strand
CGGCGATGCGGGCGAGCGGAGTATTCGATTTCAGCCAAACTTTGAAGTCGAAATAGAGCGGATACAGAAAATTCATGAAACGCACAGATGGCGACAAACGCCGCTCTGCCGGCGGCGTTTCAAGCGCGTACCCGGTATCGACGAGCAGGTTGCCGATGCTCGATTCGAGGTCGCGAACCTGCGCCGGACTGAACATGCGTTTCCAGCGGCCGATGGTACTCGCTTCCGTCTCTTTGCCGTCGCCGAGAAATGAAGAATTCGGGTTGTGCACCGATCCCAGCGCAACCCGCTGAATGCGGTCATAATCCAGATCGTGTTCGATGAATTTGCCAATGCGCGCCAGGGTTTCGCGCGGAGCCTGCACCAGATCCTCGTAATGAACTTCCATGTAGTCGGCGCCCAGCGCCTGGCCGGAGCGCCGGCCCCTGCTTACGATCCAGCGCCAGAAGATGGCGGGCACGAGAAACGCGCGCGCGCGGTCCCAGGGCAGCGGACGAATCCAGCCGATGCGGTGCAGAGAGGCGGTGACGTCGCGGCCGTCGCGAATGATGTGAACGACGAGCGCATCGGGAATCACTTTCTTGATCAACGGAAGATAGAGCAGATGCAGCGGCGTGGATTCGGCCCAGCGATGGACGCCTTGTTTGCGGGCAATGGCTTCCATCACGATGCGCAGGAAGTCGCCGGCATTGCGGCAATCTTCCATGACGCGCTCATCGATGTCCCTGGGCTCGAGTCCGGTGCGGTGAAACAACTTGCTGGTGAAGTACTCGTCGAGCAGCCGGCGGCGGTTGCTCCGGCTGGCGAGGTTGCCGTAGCGCAGGCCGAGCAGATTGAAGGCGTTACTCTCCGCGTGATAGACGGCGAAGCCTCCGGCGGAGAGCAGTGTATGGTACAGGAACTTGGTGCCCGATCGTCCGCAGCCCAGCACAAACACGGGAGCATCGGAACGAGCTCCCCGCGCAGCCGCCTGACCTGCTGGCGGATTTTCAACGAGAGCGTTGGCGCTTTCCATTGCGTTTTCCATCACTCTGCTTGCCGAGTTCACGACGATCTTCGGCCGACCCGAGGACGGGATTTCAGGATCTGACCGTCTTCGCCACCGGCACCGGTTCTGCCTGGAGTTCGAGCGCGGACATGTTGGCGAACCGGCCTGCGGGCGTATGCAACTTCAGCCACAGTTTGCCGCCGAGAAACGCCGGATACATTTCGCGCATCCAGGACTGCCGCAAGCTCCGGCGGCGCTCGGCGGCGGGCAGCGACAGTTCGTAGCCGTTTTCCTCGAGGCACTCGCCCACGGTCGCTTCGATGGCGGCGACATCGGCGTGCGCCAGGCGTTCTTTCCAGCGCCCGAGCGGATTGATTTTTTCTTTTGCGCCTTCTTCGCGAAACGAAGAGTTCGTTTCCGACAGGCGGCCCAGGCCGGCGCGCTGAATCCGATCATAGTCCAGATCGTGGTCGATAAAGCCGCTGAGTTTGTTGAGCGTTTCACGCGGCCTGGTGATCAAGTCTTCGTAGCGGATCTCCATGTAATCGGCGGGAAACTGGCGCCCATGGGCGCGGCCTTTGCGGACCATCCACTCCCAATATAGGGCGGTCGCCACCAGGCTTTCGGTTTGGCCGCGGTCCCAGGGCAGAGGCTGGAAGCCGCCCATTTTCTTGAGCGAGAGCGCAATGTCCCGCCCGTCGCGGATGATGTGTACAAACAGCGCGTTGGGTAGGTCGCGCTTCACGCGCTCAACGTGCAACACATTATCAGGATCGTAGACCGCCCAGCGCTCCACCTGCTGGCTTTGGGCTACCGCGTCCATGACGACGCGGATGAAGTCTCCGCCGTTGCGGCATTCGTTCAGGATGCGCGCCGACAACTGATCGGCATCGAGCCCGCTGCGCCGGAAACCCTTGCTCTGAAGCCAGACCTCCAGAATTTTTTCGCGATTCGCGCGGTTCTTCATGGAGCCGAAGCGGGGAATCAGGAGTTTGTAAATCGGCAGGAGACCGCGATAAATGGCAAACCCGCCGGAGGACAACAAAGTGTCGTAGAGCAGGTTCGTTCCGGAACGGTGGCATCCCATCACGAAGACAGGAGCATGTTTCCGATCAGTTGGGCTGGGCGTGGACACCCCAAAAAAGTTTACCACGCGAAGCGGCCTGGATCGTTTGAATCCCCTGTTAAAACAGGGGTTACCGAAGTCACCAGATAGTTCGTTGTTGTGGCGTTGCTGGGCGTTGCCGAGGAGAATCGAGAGCTAGTACCGTGACCGCATAATTTGTACCGTTTCACCGCCGAGAGTAGCGCCGCCGTCCCGGCGGCTGTCCGGCGGGCGCCCCTTCGACTTCGCTCAGGGCAGGCTCTCGCCCGCCGCGCCGAGGGCGGGACGCCCTCGGGACAGCCGGCAGGATGCCGGCGCTACTGGTTTTCCGCACCGTAACCTTCACGCGGTCACGGCACTAGTCTGCACCAATGGCCGGTGACGAAATCCGTGTTAAAGTAATCGGAGCGTTCTGGCCGGACTGGCAGAATCTATTGGCTCGCGTCGGTTTTCGAAGTCTTTTGCGCGGCGCCCGAGTTTCCTGCAAAATCATTTCCGAGTTTAGAAGAATCGCATCATTATGCCAAAAATCCGAAAAACGATTCTGCCCAGAGTCAAGAAAGCGCTCAAAGAAAGAGGAGTACTTGGAACGATATTGGCGGTTTGGCGAGTACCCGGGCGCCTCATCGTGGATTATCGAAAGGCCAAGAAAAACTTTGAACGCCCTGCGGTGCAGGACGAGTTCGATCTTCGCTACGGGGTTGAGACCAGTACCCGGGTGCATCTGACCGATCTCAAGATTGACAGTCCGAACTGGATCTATGCGGGCGGCTATTGGCCCACTTCCACGGAGGTCATTCATGAAGTGCTTTCCGCGCTGCCGATTCGTTACGAGGATTTTGCGTTTGTCGATTTCGGATCCGGAAAGGGCAGGGTCCTGCTGCAGGCTTCGGACCTGCCCTTCCGCAGAATCGTAGGTGTGGAGTTTTCCTCCGAGCTTCACAACATTGCCGTAAGCAATATAGGACGCTACAAGAGCGACAGCCAAAAATGCAGGGAAATAGAATCGATCTGCATGGATTTCACACAGTATGAAATACCACGAGAGCCGCTGGTCGCGTTCCTATATAACCCGTCCTCTGAAGCCATAACGGCAGCGCTGGCAAACAATATTGCGCAATCACTGATGCAGAATCCGCGCGAGCTGTGGGTCATTTACGTCACGCCTACTTACAATGTTTTTGAAGGCGGGCGGCCGCTAGATTTGCGAAAAGCGAAAGTCACCGACAAGTATGCGATTTTCAGCAACACCACTAAGTCTGTTGTCGTCCCACAGTCTGTTTAGTTCTGGATGGACCACCCGGTAGCGCCTATTCCACCCCCGCAATCGCGGCTGCAATCGCGTCAATGTCGGCGCCCAAGTCACGGCCATCGGAAGCGGCGCCTGCTCCGGGAGAGACCTTATTGCAACCCGCTCCTTTTGTGCGGCAGAGCCTTGGATCTTTGCTGACGGTGTCTTTGAGGTCGCGGATACCGGCCGCTTCGGGGGAACCCGCGGTGATGTTTCCTTTGGGAAAGAACCCGCGCCCGCCGACGATCAGGTTCTTATCGAATCTATAAGGGGCAAAGCAGGCCTCCAGCACGGCTTCACCGCCTGCCGCCTGGCTCCTGGATGCGCAACTGTCGCGACCTCCGCCCGCGGAGGCTATCGCCTGCCGCCGCTCTCCGAGGGAAAACACGCTGTTGGTCAGCGTGAAGTTCGCCAGTTTTGCGCCAGGGTTAAGGATCGCGAGCAGCACGCCCGGGACAAACGCGGTTACGTGGTCGATCTGGATATCATGCACCGGCGGCTGCCAGGAGATCAGAACCATGAAGTTTCCGGTGCCCTTGTAATCCTGGTCGTGCAGATCGTCGGCGAGAAGGTCGTGAATGCTGTAGCGGCCGCCATCGGCGGGAGGAGCGCCGGTCTTCTCGCCGGGGGCGTCGGCAACTTTCGGTTCTCCGGCGACCTTCGAGGGCGCGTTGGAGATTTGCAAGACTCCGGCAACATTGCGAATCCGGTTGAAACGGATGGTCACGTCGTTGAGGCGGCAAACCGGGCACAGGCCGTTCTGGTTTCTGGCGTTGAGCAGGATGGAGTAACCGGTCTGGCTGAAACCGCCCCAGCTGTTCTCGAGCAGATTGGACTCGAACAAAACGCGGATCGCGCTCTTGAGCTCAAAGTTGTTCTTGACGATGTAGGGATGCCCGGAAGCGGGCGTGTAGCCGGGTTCGCCCTCCTTCCAGAGCATGGGGCGGAACAGATGATTGCGGCGGATCTCGACATCGGTTGGAACGACTGTGGCCGCACTGCCACCGAACAAAATGTTCTCGCCCGAGGATTCCACGAAGTTGTTGTAAACCTTGATGGTGGAGATGGGTTCGTCGCCCTTGCCGCCACCGATGGCGACTGCATCTGTGCACTTTCCGACGTGTGCGGTGCAAGTCAGGCCGTTGATGTAGGAATTGATGACGGCAACCATCTGCGAGCCGTCGACGAATCCAACGCCATGGCCGACTTCCGTACCTTCGGGGGGGTGAACCCAGTTCCGATCGAAGATGACGTGGTTTCCGTTTTCGGAAGTTACAATCCGTCCGATTTCGATGCCGGGAAATGTAGTCCACTCAATGCCAATGAAGCGGATGTGATCGCCGACGGCTGCGCCCCGCGGACGCCGCACCACCAGGGTCGCAAGCAATCTGGCCGGTCCACCTGGGGGTTGAGCAAAGGGCGGACGCCCCGGCAGCGCAGCGACTCCTCCCCAGGCGGGAGAGATGCGCGTGCCTTCTGGGGGAAGCTTGGAGTCGGGCGTGTCGGTTCGCACCGTGATGTAGTGCTGGTCGTCGCATTTTTTCGAGGGCAGCACGGTCACATCGAAAGCAGCTCCGGCGGGTAGAAGCAGCGTGTCTCCACACTTGGCGCCTTCGATGGCGGCGGCCAGGTCGGACTTGGCGGCGACGCGAATCTGTTTTCCCGGCGATGGCGTTCCGTCGAGGGCAGTGTAGTAACAGGCTTTGGGAAGCTCGGCGGGGCCGTCCTTGTCGCCAAACTGCGCGATATTACCCTTGCCGCAATAGGCGTTTTCACCTGTGGGAGGCGCCGCCGCCATCGCCGGCAGCGCGCACCCGGCAACAAAAGCGGGGGTCAAACAGAGGACCAGCCAGAAAAAATGAAAGTTTTTTAGTCGCGAGCTTTTCATACCGGGAACGGAGCGAGAGGATCGAAGCGGAGGCATGTTTCAGTTTTCTCCTTACATCTATCGCACGCCCCGCGCATGCATTGGGTATCACCGCGGAAAGGCTTGCCGTCCTCAGTGTACCGGGATGAATGGATGATAGCACGGGCCGGCGCGATCGAATTTCTGGGCGAGGTATGCTTAAGAAAAAAGGGAAGGTCCGCGGCTCGCCGCGGACCTGGATTGCAGGGAAGCTGGAAATCCGCCGAAGCGGAAACGTTATTCGACGTTAGCCAGCAATTCGTTGAGGCCGACAATGTCGGCCCCGAGGTCCTTACCGTCTGTGCCCTTGTTCTTGTAAGGGCTGTTTGACTGAAGCTCGTAGTTTCCGCCATTGCCGTTGTTGTAGTTGGCGAACCCGACATCATCGGCGGTTTGCGGGAACATGTTGTTCGCCGGCCATTTCGACGGCGGAAACGGTGGTGGAGTCGCAACTAGGGCGTTGTTGGCGAAGGTGTAACTGGTGAAACAGTTGACGATGGTGGTGATGGGCACGTCCTTAAAGGCGCAACTGGCTTGGCCGCCTCCCGTGTTCCACACCGGGTACCTGCCGGTCATCACCAAATTGTTGGTGAAGACCAATCCATACATGGACGCATTTTGGGACAGGTTCCCCGTGACGATCATGTGGCTGTTGGGATCCGGGAAGGCGGTGACGTGATTGATGGTGACGGTGTTGAGCGCGTTCTTGGGCCAGGCGTTCATGATCTCGAACGCATCGCCGCCGCCAACATACTTTCGGCTCAGGTCGTCGAGAACCACGTCGTGAATGCTCCAGCGGGTGCCGGCTAGCGCCGGGCCTCCGCCATCCTTGCCGCTGGCGGCGAGGGCGGTGGCCAGCGAGATTCCGCCTCCGGCATGCGCGATGTGGACATAGCGGATGGTGACGTCGGTGACCTGACAGAGCGGGCAGACGCCCTGGCCGCTTGGGGTGTGTTGGTTCTTGGGGGTGAGCAAAATGCCGTAACCGGTTTGGGTGAAACCGCCCCAGCTGTTTTCCATGAGATTCGCCTCGACCAGCACGCGAACCGCGTTCTTCAATTCGAGGTGATTCTTGACGATGAAAGGATTGCCGGTGGGCCCGCCGACGAAGGGCTGGTTGCCCGGCATCCACTGCCACGGCTTGAAGAAGTGATTGCTCAGGATTTGGATATCGGAGGGGGTGAGGATGGCCGCTCCGCCGCCGAACAGGATAGCTTCGCCCGAGGCCTCCAGGAAGTTGTCCTGGATCTTGAAGGGACCATCCTGGGTGTTGCTGCAGCCTCCGGAAATGGCATGCGCGTCGGTACACTGTCCCAGGACGAGGCAATGGAAATCGCTGAAGTAAGAATCGACAATGGCTGCATTGGTCACGCCATCCAAGCTGATGCCGTCGTGAGTTTCATCCTGAGGCGCGCCATGCAACCAGGAGCGATCGAAGATGATGTGATCGGCGGTGCCCTTAACCGAGACCAGGGTGGCGGTACCGGGGGTTCCGGCGGGACGAGTCACTTCCAGACCGATGAAGCGATAATAATTGGCGCCGTTGGCGAGTTGGAACGGACCGTTGCCGTTGGTTTGAATCTGTACTTTTGCCATCACGTTCTTTGGATTGGCGCAGGGGTACTGGGGGCGCCCCTCGAGAGAAGCGACCCCGGCATAGCAGGGTGTGGCGCGCTGGCCTTCCGCAGGTAGAGCGGTATCCGGGGAACTGGTGCGAACGATGATCCAATGGTTGTTGTCGCAGTTCTTGGCCGGGACCATGAAGCGGCCGGAAAAGGCCGCTCCCGCCTGAAGTTGGATCACGTCGCCGCATTGCGCGTTATTCAAGGCCGCTTGCAGGTCGCCGCCAGCTTTAACGTTGATGACAGCTCCCGGCGCAGGCGTGTCGGACATCGCACTGGGAACGGTCACTCGCGGCAGTTCTGCGGGACCATCGTAGTTGCTGCCGGCAATGACGGTCACGCTGAAATTGCCGGTGGCAGTCTTGCCAGTGGCATCCGTGACCATAACGGTAAAACTATAGGTACCGACCGTGGTCGGCATGCCGGCAAGATCCCCGTTCGGATTTATCGCGATTCCCGGAGGAGGAGTTCCTGCGGAAACGCTCCAGTTGTAAGGCGTGGTTCCACCGGTGGCGGTGAAGACTTGGCTGTAGGTGTCCCCTTGCTGGCCCTGGGGAAGAGCCCCGGTCGTGATTTGCGGTCCCTGGTTATTCACCGGGTCAACTGTGACTGCGGCGCTGGCTGACTTTGTGGTGTCAGCATTGCTTGTGGCGGTGACGACCACGTTGGTCTGCGAGTTTACGGTCGGAGCTGTGTAAAGACCGTTGGCATTGACCGAGCCTGCCGTCGCCGACCAGGTCACCGCGGTATTGGAAGTTCCGCTGACGGTGGCAGTGAACTGCTGCTTCTGATTTGAGAACAAAGTTACGCTGGTCGGAGACACATTGACCTTGACATGGCCGTCGCCACCGCCATTACCGACGACGACGGCGAACCTCTGGCTTCCCACGTCGGGGAGCGGGAAATCGGTAACAATCACTTCGAACGAGAAGTTACCCGCCGTTGTAGGTGTCCCGGAAAATGCCCCCGTGGCTGGGTTCAAACTGATGCCGGCGGGCAGGACCCCGGTTTTCACCGAAAAATGGTAGGGAGAGCTTCCGCCACTGACTGCGAGCACAGCGTTGTAAGACTGATTGACCGCACCTGCGGGAAGGTTTCCCGATACATGCAGGTCGTTCTGCGCGCCCGCAGCTTGTGTCACGGTACCGCAAGAAGTGGTCATCAGCGTGACAGCGAGAAGGGCTATCAAAACGCTCAGGCGTTGCGAGCGCGCGCGGGGAAATCTGGAATGAGTTAGAAAAAGATTTTTTACTCTAATTATTGCCGCTGCTTCAAACATTGCGAGACCTCGACTTTACAGAATTGGGGGACCAGTCGATTGTCCTCACGCTGAATGTATCGAGATGGGGCACGGGTTCCCAGATGCCAGAAGTTCATCGTGAACGCGTTAGTGCATGTGTCCCGTGGCATGTACAGATTCGTGTGGCACCAATGTCCATCGGTGTGTCTGCTGCGAAGCAGGTACAAACAGGCGCGGGACGGGCGGTCTCGGCGGAGCCGGTCTGGGCGGTAGCGAAGCAGGTTGGGAAAACAGGGCTGAGAGCAGGGAAACCAAAGTAACCAGCGGCAGGTTACTAGCGGGGTTCTCGCAGCCAAACCGCGCGCAGGCGATCATAGGCGCGGTTTCCGAGCACGTACTGGGCGCTGCGGCGAGCCTGATGCACGAGGCGTTTCTTCCACAACCCGCGGCCCTGGCAGGCGGCGCCGAACTCTTCCCGGCCGGCGCCGCGCATAATGGCCACGCGTCCGAGTTCGTAGCGACTCGTGCTCGGCGAGTTGGCATGAAACTGGCTGTTGGCAACGGTGGCGAATCCCGCCCGGCGAGCCATCTCGAGCGTGCGCCGGTCGTAGCGCCCTCCGGGGCAGGAGAAGTGTTCCATTCGATGCCCGACGATCTGCTCGATCTGGAGTTTCGCATCCACGATTTCGCGTTTCAGTTCCGGCTCCGCTGGATCGGAGTGGTCCAGGTCGGAGAGATAAGGATGCGTCATGGAATGGCAGCCGATCTCGAAACCCTGTGCGTCGAGCTCGCGCACCTGGCTCGGATTGAGATAGCCGGGCTGGCCCAGAAATCCAGCGGTGAGATAGAAAGTGGCGTTGAAGCCGAACTCGCGAAGCACGGGCGCGGCCGCGATCAGGTCGGTCTCCGAGCCATCGTCGAACGTGATGCAGACGCTGGGCTCGGCGGGATAGTGAAGGGCTTCGCCGACGTTCAGTCCACGCCAGCCCGATTCTTTCAACCACGCCATCTGGCTGCGGAAGTTTTCGACCGGCAGAACGTAGCGCACGTAGCCGGCTGCGGATTGGCAAAGCGGGCGTCCCGCCAGCTGGAGCTCGTGATACATGAGAAAAACGCAACTTCTTGCCGCCATCGAAAGGTCCTTTGCAGCCGGGCTTTCACCAGTCTAGCAGCCCGTAAAGCCGTGCCCCGCCCAAAACCAATTTATGAAAGACGCTCCAAGCAAAGCAGGCAGCCCGGCGCCCAAAAAATACGTTTTCAAATGGCCGCTAACTGGGCGATACTAAGCGAGGTCCTTTCGCAGGTCGATTCATCGGGGAATGTCAGAGAAAACGCCCAAGAATGTGGTGTCGGTGGACGTGGAAGACTATTTCCACGCCGAAGCGTTTTCCGATGTCGTGGAACGCGCCCGCTGGGATAGCTATACCAGCCGGGTGGAGGCGAACACCCGGCGGCTGCTGGAATTGTTGGCAGGGCTCAATGTGCACGCTACGTTCTTCGTACTGGGGTGGGTTGCCGAACGCTTTCCTGCCCTGGTGCGCGAGATCGCAGCCGATGGGCATGAGTTGGGCTGTCATTCCTATTGGCATCGCTTGATCTACAAACTGGATCGGGCGGAATTCCGGGAAGACACCCGGCGCGCCAAGAACGTCATTGAACAAATCGCGGGCCAGACAGTAAGTGGGTATCGGGCACCAACTTACTCGGTGACGGACCGCTCCGTATGGGCGTTCGATATCCTGGCCGAGCTCGGATTCACCTACGATTCCAGTATCTTCCCCATCCATCATGACCGCTACGGAATGCCGGGTGCGCCGCGCGCGCCGTTCCGTTTCAAGACGCCTTCCGGCCCCATGACGGAGTTTCCCATCACCACGTTTCGCCTGGCTGGACACAACCTGCCGGTGGGAGGGGGCGGCTATCTTCGCCTGCTGCCGCGGATGTACACGCGAGTGGGATTGAAACGCGTGGAAAAAGAAGGTTTGCCCATCGTGATCTACATCCATCCCTGGGAAGTCGATGCCGAACAGCCGCGCTTGCCGGGGCGTCTCAGTTCCCGTCTCCGCCATTACACTAATCTGTCGCGGACGCTTAAGCGTTTCGAGAGCGTGCTGCAAGAAGGACAATACACCAGTTTCCGCGAAAGCGGACTCGCCGAAACGGCCAAGGATTTCGATTTCTATGAGTGGAACCAACACAACAACGGATGAAGCCCAGCAGATCGCGAAATATTGGAACGATATCGCGAACGATTTCGACGCGATCTACACCGGCGACAAAGGCCCGATTGCGCGCAGCCTGGACCGCTGGCTGCGCCGCGACATCTACCAGCGTTTCGAATGGGTGATGAGCCAGGCGGGCCCATCCCCCGACTTGCGCGGGATGACGATATGCGATATCGGGTGCGGATCGGGGCGCTTTGTAACCAGCCTGGCCAAACGAGGCGCCGAGGTCACGGGCGTCGACTTTGCGCCGGAGATGCTGAAACTGGGCGCACAGCTTGCCGCGAAAGAGGGAGTCGCGGACCGATGCAAGTTCGTGTTGAGCGATGTGCTGGACTGGAAGACGAACGAGCAGTTTGATCTGGTGATCGCCATCGGGTTCTGGGACTACGTGGCCGACCCGCTGCCGAGATTGCAGGTCATTCGTGGCCTGACCAAGACGACCTTCCTGTCGGCCTGGCCCCGTGCCGGAACGCTGCGGGCCGCAATTCGCAAAGTGCGGCTGAAAGCGGACGGCTGCCCCGTCTATTTCTTCACCCTGGCTCAGGCGGAAGACTATTTGCAACGCGCCGGCTTCCGCGTGGAGTCCTGCGAGAAGCTGGGGCAGTTACACTGCGTCCGATCTTCGGCAGTGGCGATCTAAGACGATGGCAAGGCTCCTGTTCTGGATCTCAGCCGGATTTGCGGTGTACGTCTACATCGGCTACCCCATGCTTCTGTGGGGGCTGCAAGCGGTGCTGCGCTCTGCGCCGGTCAAGCGGCCGGTTGAGCCCTCCGTTTCCCTGCTCGTGGCCGCATACAACGAAGCCGCGGTCATAGCGAACAAAATCCGCAATAGTCTCGCGCTCGATTACCCGGCCGGCAAACTGGAACTCGTGGTTGCGTCGGACGGATCCAAGGACGCCACGGCGGAAATCGTCCGGTCTTTTTCTGAAAGCGAAAGCGGCGGCCGAGTGCGTCTGCTCAACTTCGAGGAAAATCGCGGCAAGATGGCGGTCCTGAATGACGCCGTAGGGGAATTGCGTGGAGAGATCGTGGCCTTTTCCGACGCCTCCAGCATGCTGGCTGCCGATTCCATCCGCACGCTGGTGCAGAGCTTCAGCGACCCTCGCGTCGGCGCGGCCAGCGGGGTATATCGCCTGTTGAAGAAGGACCTGGCCCACCTCGGCTCGCAAGAGGACCTCTACTGGAAATACGAAACGTTCCTCAAGGTACAGGAGGCCAAGCTCGGCGCCTTCACGGGCGCGCATGGATCTCTGTATGCCATCCGCCGCGAGCTGTATCCATTCCCATCGGAGAGGACCATTAACGACGACTTCACCATCCCCATGCGCATCCTCGAGCGTGGCCACCGTGTGGCGTACGAACCCGCTGCCGTGGCTTATGAAGAGGCCCATGAAATGGAAGGATTCTCCCGCCGGGTGCGGATCACCGCCGGAAACATCGAGCAACTGCGCGAGATCAAGGGCCTGATCTGGCCGCCGCGGCCGTTTGTCCTATTCTGCTTGCTCTCGCACAAGACGGGGCGGCTGCTGGTGCCCGTGTTCATGCTGATGGCGCTCGCCGCCAATATCGCGCTGCGCGGGCAATTCCCCTACAACTGGCTGCTGCTTGGGCAAGGGCTCTTCTACGGGCTCGCTGTGCTGGGCGCGATGGCCGGCCTCAAGCCGAAAGTCCTGCGGCTTCCCTACTACTTCTGCATGATTAACTCGGCGTTGTTTGCCTGGGTCTATCAGGCCCTGCGTCACGGCCGCGCCATTCCATCGCGGGTCGAGCTTGATCGGCTGGGAAATCATCCGCCCCACAGTTAGAGCATTTCTCGTAATGGTGTAGAGTGCATCCCCCCAGCGGCCAGGAGACGGGGCTCGCCTCGCCTCCTGCGGTGTGGAGCGGGGAAACGTCCGCTCAATCCATTACCGGCCTGCCGGATGAAGCTGGCCGCTCAACCGGGCCATGAGTTCGGCCTTCAGGTATGGACCACATGCGATCAGGCCCGTAAGCAACGGGTTCTTCCGGTTGCACTTCAGATCGCTGTTCTCCAGAGTTTGCACGAAACCGCCCGCGCTCAACACCAGGGCCGCCCCCGCCGCCACGTCCCACTCATGCTTCGGGACCAGCGTGAAAGTGGCATCGGCGCGCCCCGCTGCAACCAGACCCAGCTTATAAGCGACCGATCCCATCGCGCGAATCGTGAAATCGTCCGTTTCGAACTGTCTCCATTCGCCGCGCTTCACTTCACTGCGGCTGGCGAGTACGAGCGCGCCGTGCAGATGCTTGCGCTGGCTGGGCCGGGCGGGCTTGCCATTGTAGATTACGCCAGTGTCGCGCGAGCCGAGGATGAGTTCGTCGGTTGCGGGATTGCAGATTCCGCCAGCGACGGGAATTCCATTCTCAACCATGGCGATGGAAACACAGAACTCGGGGATGCCTTCGACGAACTCGCGCGTGCCGTCGAGCGGATCGACGACCCAGACGCGCTCCTTGTCGAGGCGGGTGAAATCGTCGACGGTCTCTTCCGAGAGCCAGCCTTCGCCCGGGCGGAGAAGAGTCTTGCGCAGAACGTCGTCGACGGCGCGGTCGGCCTCGGTGACGGGATCGTATCCAACTTTGTATTCGGTTTCGATGGCGCCGGGAGTGAAGCGGTTAAGCACGGCCCGCGCCGCTTCGAGGGCGGCGTGAATGCGTTCGAGAGTTTCTGTGGAAGACGATGCGGTCATTAATTACTCCGTAAGAAGTACCCAGTAGCGGTCATTGAGACATTGAATCATTGAAGCATTGAGTCATTAAAGCAATGTCTCAATGATTCAATGCGTCAATGGTTCAATGCCTTTCACGCCCACAGCATTCTTGCTCCGGTCATCAGCAGAACCGTGCACAGGATTCTTCGCAACCAGAGTACGGGAACGCGCGTCGTCAGATGCGAGCCGAGCATTCCGCCGGGAATCGAGCCAAGGAGCAGGGAACCGACCAAATGTGCATCGACATTGCCCGCCCGCCAGTGCAGCAGGCTGGTGACGCCGGTCAAAATCACGGCGTGGGTAATGTCGGTGCCAACCATGACTTTGGGCGCGAACGAATAAAACAGAAGAAGCAACATCATGATGATGCTGCCCGACCCAACCGAAGTGATGCCGACCAGGAAACCGCCTATCAATCCGATGAGACTCATTCCGGCAAACGACTTCATGGTTGGCGGCCGGTGGGCGAGATGATCTTCAATCCGCCCCTGGAACAGAAGCAGCATGGGAATCAACACCAGCAGCAGACCCACGGCGGACTTGATGAAGTCGTTGACGCCGGCGCCATAGACGTGGCGCAGGTGCACCAGGAAAGTCACGCCGAGATAAGAACCGGGAATGCTGCCGATCGCCATCGCCAGCACGACCTTTCTGCGCACCGTGCCTTTGCTCAAGTGCATGATGCTGGCGGGAATCTTGGTGAAAAAATTGAACAGCGCATCGCTGCCGACGGCAATGATGGGGGGCACGCGCAGGCCGAAGATGAGCATGGGCAGCAGCAATACGCCGCCGCCCAGACCGGTCAAGCCGATCAGCGTCCCCACGATGAAGCCGATCAGCACTTTGAGGAGCAGGAATTCCATGCCGTTTTTGAGTTCTCAGTTCCCGGTTCTTAGTTCTCAGTAAACCAGAATCAAGTTAAGGAACTGAGAACTGGGAACCGGGAACTGAGAACTGCTTCTACCCGTTACCGTTGGCGCCTACGAAGCCTTCGCGTTCGAGGTGCAGAAGAATGGTCTGCGCCGCTTCCTCGGGGCTCAGCTTGGCAGTGTCAATCACCACTTCGGCATCGGTGGGCGCCTCGTACGGATCCGAGATGCCGGTGAATTCCTTGACGATGCCGGCGCGCGCCTTGGCGTACAGGCCTTTGCGGTCGCGCTGTTCGCACACTTCGATCGACGTGGCGCAGTGAACCAGAATAAACCCGCCGAACGGTTCAATCATCTGCCGCACCGCTTTGCGCGTCGCCTCATAGGGCGCAATCGGAGCGCAGATGGCGATGCCGCCGTTTTTGGTGATCTCAGAGGCGACGTAGCCGATGCGGCGGATGTTGATGTCGCGATGCTCCTTGGAGAATCCGAGTTCGCTCGACAGGTTCTTGCGCACCAGATCGCCATCGAGCAGAGTGACCGGGCGTCCGCCCATCTCGAGAAACTTGGTGATCAGAGCATTGGCGATGGTGGATTTGCCCGATCCCGAAAGCCCGGTAAAGAAAATGGTGACGCCCTGCTTGTGCCGTGGCGGATAACTGCGGCGCAGTTCGTGCACGACTTCCGGATACGTGAACCATGCCGGGATCTCGCGGCCTTCGTTGAGGCGCTGGCGCAATTCCGTACCCGAGATGTCGAGTACCTTAGCGCCCTTCGGCACTTCATCGGACGGAACGTAACGGTCTTCGTTCTGGAGATACACCATCATCTGGAAGGGAACCATGGTGACGCCTATTTCTTTCTCATGCTTCTTGAACAGTTCCTGAGCGTCATAAGGGCCGTAAAAGGGCTTGCCCTCGGTATCTTTTCCCGGGCCGGCATGATCGCGGCCGACGATGAAGTGGGTGCAGCCATGGTTTTTTCTAATCAGGCCGTGCCAGATCGCTTCCCGGGGCCCACCCAACCGCATAGCCAGCGGCAGCATTGACAGCTTGACCGTGCCGTGCGGGTACTTGGAGAGCAGCAACTGGTAGCAGCGGGTGCGGACGAAATAATCGACATCGCCCGGCTTGGTCATGCCTACCGAGGGATGGATCAGCAGATTCGCCTCGACCTGCTTGGCGGCGCGCATGGTCAGTTCGACGTGCGCGCGATGCATGGGATTGCGCGTCTGGAAGGCGACGACCTTGGTCCAGCCCAGGCGTCCAAATTCGGCGCGCAGATCGGCGGGGGTCAGGCGCAGCGAGCGGAAATCATAGTGGGACGGAGCCTGGAATTCTTCGATCTTTCCTCCCACGTACCAGGGATGGGATTTGTTGATGGCGTAGTCGGCGCCGGGATGCCCGGCGCTGGTGGAATTGAAGACCGCCTCGGCTTCGGCTTTGCGGTCCGGCTGCCAGACATCTTCGACGTGGAGCACGGCGAGCATCACGCCTTCGGGATCGCGCAGTGCGATCTTGCTGCTGCCCGGGGTCAGTTTCTTGGCGAGTTCCTCGGTCACGTCGAGCGTGATTGGCATGGGCCACAGGGTGCCGTCGGCGAGCTGCATGTTGTGGCAGACGCCCTCGTAATCGGCGCGGTTCATGAACCCGCGCAGCGGCGAGAAGCCGCCGCTCATCAGCAGCTCAAGATCACAAAGCTGCCGGGCGGTCAGGTCCCATGAAGGCCAATCCTTCGAATGCGCTTTTAACTCTGCGGCGCGCGCGGCCGGCACTTGCAGCTGAATAAGTTCTCCCCCATGTGGGGCGATAAGATGACTGGTGGTTGCGTTCAAAGCAGTATTCCTCCCGGATGTTCTAACCAAAATTTATGCTGAAATCAAAATCACTTGGGGGGTCTCTATCTAAGCTCGCCCTATTTGCCATAGCTCGTGAAGCGATCTGCCAGGGCTGCACGTAACCGCCGGAACAGGAGCCGAGCCACGGATGAAGACCGGTGTGCCGGTCGTGTAATCGGCCTACCGATCCATGGAACACTGGGAGGAGCAAGTCACCTTCCGAAACCCAGTCGACAACCCACCTGTAAGCCGTTAATAACAATAGTCGAAGACCATTTTACCTCAAAATGTGCAAGTTGGCTGGAAGGGGATGAAACAGATTGCAGCTTTGCGCCCAAGTGTGGGAATGAAAGTGCATTGCGATCAGCCGGCCATGTGCCGAGACGTCGCTCCGCCAAACGAAGCATAGCCGGAGAATAATCGAGCCCGACAAGTTACGACGGCTCGTCGATACGAAGCTTCAGGTGTGCTGGCTCCTTTGCGTCCCCCGTCAGTATGGACTGCAACTGCAGCTCAAGCTCCCACACCGTGAGTGGAAAATTCGCGCGCTTCAGAATTCGCCTGGCATCCCGGTGGAAGTTGCCGCCTCGATATGCGGAGAAAACGTTCTTGTAGCTGGCGCAGGCAATCCCCACCGCGGGGGCGGAAATATTCTGGGGCAGCCCGAACGGAAAAGAAAAGTAGTCAGTCGGCCCCAGCTTCTGCCGAATATCCTCGGCTGACCCAACGATTTCCTGGCGCAAGAATTCCTCATCCGTGGAGCCGCAATCGGCGTGATTGCGCGTGTGGCTGCCGATTTCATAGCCGAAGCGCTTCAGAATCTCGATCTGCTCCCAGGTGTTGGGCGGAAATCCGTGCTCGTTAAACAACTGGTCGTGGGCAAATTCGCGGCCACTGGAGATGTGTCTGGTTGAAATGAAGTATCCGATCGGCAAGCCGGTTTCTTCGGTGACGGCGCGCAGGTTCACGAAATTGTCGGCGTACCCGTCGTCGAAGGTGATGGCAACCGTGGGCACCGTGACCCCGCCTTTCCGCACCAGTTCGACGGCCTCGCTCAAACTGATCACGCGATAGTGCCGCAGCAGGTAATTCACCTGCCGCAGGAAGTAGGCGGTTGAAACTCCGAAGCGATGTGGGCGGTCGGAAACCAGATGGTGGTAGAGGATCATCACCGGGTAAGTGCCCTGACGCCGGCGCCGCCAGTTGCGGAGCGTGAGGGGCACGGAGTACAGCAGAGATTTGATCAGCAGCTTCCATGCTGGCCGCCGAAAGTGGGCGTCATCCCCTTTGCGCCGCGCCGCAAGTTTCTTTTTCATCTGCAGCAAATCTTCGGCGGAAGGACTGCGAAACAGTTGGCTGGGGCCGGTCTGCGGCGTTTCCGTTACCGTTCCATTCGCGAAGTCGCGAATCGCGGCTACGATGAGGTCCGCGCCCACCACGTCCGCCTTTAGAGCCAGACTCTCCAGAACGTCGTATGACTCGATAGGAATCAGCGCCGAACGAATCACGCCGCCCACATCGACCTTGGCCTCGACGCGATGAACGGTGACTCCGATTTCTTTCCGATCGTCGAGTAACTCCCAAAGTCCGACCGCGCCGCCGCCGCGGTAGTCGGGCACCTTGCGTTTGTGAATGTTGATCGAGCCCTGCTTCGGAATTTCGAACAGCGCAGGCTTCAGGATGCGCGTGCCGAACACCAGGCCGAGATCGGCATTGATGCGCCGCACAAAGTCAAGCGCTTCATCGGAGTGAATATCGCGGGTAATGAAGAGTTCGGCTCCATTAGCCTTGCAGTACGCCTCCAAATCGTCGAGGCCGTAGTCCGGGCGGCCATTCGGATGCTTCGGCGCCGCATGAATCAAACGGATGGCCGCGTCCAGCAGATCGCTGAGCCTGCGATCGACGGTGGTGAAGACGCGATGCAGCAGGTAGCGCCAGTACACGAGGCGCTTCATTTTCTTGAACCATGTCGCCATCCGCTGTCGCAAGGTCTTGCGAGGGCGGCGCTCATAAAGCACCCCAGCCACTCGCGATTCCGGAGCATCCCGGAGAATGCGCGCCATAATGCGCGCCACCTGCCGCGGAGGCACGGAAGTGAAGATCACAACCTTGAGCCGATTCCCTGCCATTTTCGTTCTTCGTCCCTGCCTGACTGGTACAACCGGCGAAGTTTCGCTGGTCCTGCGATAGAGCAATCCCCCAGGGATCAGTGGTTGTGGATTCCGTCCGGCGCGAACTGGAGTTGGAAAAGCGTGAATACCACGCCAATGCCGTGGGGTTCGGTTTCGATCTCTTCGAGACAAGAGCCGCTCTGAAGATCGTAGAGAGCGATGTGACTGGGGCGATGGTTCCGCCCCTGCTGCCGCACCCAATTCAGGTTCTCGCGGAACTTAGTGGGACGAACGCGCGTGAAGCCAACCCACACCAAGCGTTCGTCCAGCGGAAGCAGTCCGCGGCACCATCCCAGGGTCTCCTCGTCGGGGCCGCTCATTTTGTTCAGATCGTGGATACGCTCAATCTTGAGGGTTCCAGGATTCGCAATCACGACATGCGCGTCAACCGTGGTGAAGTAGAGAGAGCCGTTAAAGATGAAGCCATCATGCGGACGTTGAATCCCGATTTCAATCTTGCGCTGGGGATCTTGCAGGCTGATGGCGTCGCGCTGATGAAAGCGCGTGACCCAGATTTCATCTCCCAGCTGAAAAATATGATTGGCATGGGCGCGGTGTGGTTTGGTGGTCGGAATCTTGCGGTAATCAATGTTCCGGGAAAAAATGCTCCAGGTATCTTCGCCCATCACGTCCCAGTGGCGCAGTAATTTTCCGTCGAGCGAAACTTCGGCCACGATGTCGAGGCCAGTGACCATGACCAGCAGCGTGCCCTGCGGGGTCGGGTAGACGTGATGAAGATCGTTGAAAAAGGGAAGAGAAATATAAGTAGCAAGGCGAAAGGATGGGAGGTCATAAATCATGACTTCGGTGGAAGTGCAGGCATAAAGCTTGTTGTCGCGGACGGTGGTGGACTTGAACAGGATGGCTGGCAATTCGTCCGGCGCCGCTTCCTTCGGGGACTCGTATTCGACCCTATTGCGCGAACTCCTGGTGACGGGATCGATCTCGACCAGCATCGCCCGCTTGCAGGACTCCCACTCTTCAAGCTTTTGAAAGACGGTGCTTCTAAATTGGCCTCCGCCAACATAGATCTTATTCATCGGATCGCTCGCATCCCGGTTGAAACTGCGGCATGGGCCGGTACGCAGGAGTTCCACTTTGCCAGCGCTTGAATAAGCCACTTCGCAAAGCTCCACTTACAACGTACAAGTTCGCTCATCCTTTCGAAGCCCCGGTGTGGCACGGCGTGCGGCCTCGAAATCCCATGCAAGATAGGAAGGGAGCAGTTGTCCTTCCGAAGGCCCAGCCGCAACTCATTGCAAATCATTAGGAACAATAGCCAGGCTATGATTTTACCCCAACCGAGTTTCGTCCGCCGGACAGGTGTGAAACAGATTGCGACCTTCTCCCAAAGGGTGGAAATGCAAAGTGCCTTTCGACCATCACTGCTCACCCTGATACTCCACCGCAACCACCGCCTGCGGCGGTTGCTCGAATGGCAAGGGCTGCGTCAAGCCCGCAATCTCCGCGACATGAAAGGCGCGGTTAGTGCGGTAGGCCCAGAGCAATCCAATCCCATAGATCGAACTCGCCGCTAGAATTTCGAGCGCCAACTGGATCAGGTTGCGGGGATAGAAGAATCGGTTGGCGAGCCAGAGCACTGTAACCAGCGGGAGGGTCAAAAGAATGGGCAGCGTGTAGGCCTCGCGCAGGAAGGTTCCGACGGGCACGCCGATCTGCTTCTTCAAGTGGCGTGGCATGAACACAAGATAGGTAAAGCTGAGCGGGATCGCGGTTCCAAGCGCGTCGCCGATAATTCCGAGCGGGGGAACGAGCGCGATGCTGAGGATAAGGTTGGCGACACCCTCGATCACGGTAATGGCCGCCATGATTTGATGTTTGCCGAGGCCGAATAAAACGCGCGTGGAAGCGGCCTGCGACATCATGAGCGCGGAAGAAATGATCATGACCACCAGTACCGGATAGCTGGGCTGAATGTAGCGGGCACCCACCCAGATGCGGATGATGTGCTTGCCGAGAATGATCAGGATGGCGGTGATGGGAAGAATCAGGAACGCGCACACGCGGTTGCCGGCGATATAAATCTTGCGCACGCGATCGAGTTTACCCGTGGCTTCCGACTGGCTCGACATGGGCACGAAAACCTGGGCCAGGCTGGCGACGAATTCGCCGGCGTAGTCGACGATGCGGGAGCCGATGTTGAAGTAGGTGACGGCGACGGTGGACATCATGGTGCCGAGCACGAGTGCATCGGTGCGGAAACGCAGGCGCGAGGCGACCAGCACGACGAAAGTGGCGCCACCGTAATTGGCCATGTGGCGAAAGGAGGCGCGATCCACATGCTTGAGACCGAGCGGCACGGGGCACAAGCGGAATACGATGATGCCGCGGAGAACCGAGGAAATAATCGGAAAGACAATTGTGAGCAAGGCGACGGTGAGCAGGCCGTAGCCGCGGTTCAGGAAATAAACGATCAAAGCAGTGCGGGCGAGAGTAGCGCCGATGCTGGTCCAGTTCAGAATGTAGAAGCGGTTCAAACCCTCGAGCATGCCTCCGAAGACGCCCAGCGGAAAGCCCAGGCTGACCGAGGCGCCAACCATCAACAGCAGCAGGCGGGCCTGCGCATGCATTCCGGACGGAATCTTAAACACGTGTTCCACCGACGAACTCAGCAAGGCGGTTAACACCATGCTCACCACACCAATGCCGGTGTAGGTAAACAGGGCGGTG
>Ga0074046_10001536_pt1 | contig 20685 bp, 19 predicted proteins | sample BogForMeECP23OM3_FD_94441 | JGI IMG/M metagenome (GOLD analysis project Ga0074046, IMG submission 94441) | Bog forest soil microbial communities from Calvert Island, British Columbia, Canada - Bog Forest MetaG ECP23OM3 | ecosystem: Environmental > Terrestrial > Soil > Wetlands ... | reverse complement strand
TGTGCCTTGCTGGAAAAGTAAGACTCCAGCTATGATGAGAAGTACGCCGAGGGTCAATGTCTTTCTTCGCATGCCAATCATCTTCTAGCAGGGATGAGTTGGTGAATAAACCTTGAGTACGACGATTACGAGTTCTGGGCGGACGATTGCTCGCGGAAAAATCACTGGGCTTGGAAGGGCTCGGGCATGTCAGCGAGAAAACGTTTGTTTAAGGCGTAGTATGCCGTGACCATGAAGATTCCGACGAAGGCGAGCAGCACACCGACGACTGCGAACATGGTAGTCCAAGGAATTTGTACGTAGACGTTCATGAACGTTGATGGCTCAAGCCTTGAGTTCCCCAATACAACCAAGTATGGATATCTGCCGCCATCATTCATGAATTCCCCGATCATCGCCACCATGATCGCTACTGGGCCGAGAAGAAGCGCGTAATTAGGCACAACTCCGTATCCTCGCTTAATCTTGCTCCACACCTTGACGGATGCGAGGATCAAGAATGTGATCAGTGATAGTTTCAACGCGAAGAGTGGGGCAACATCAAATGTTGACCCTGCCTGGCCAAGGATATTGGAATAGAGCAATGGAGCTCTGCTGCTCAGGTTGATCAGGTAAGACGGCCCCAAAACTCCCTGCAACGCAAGGAACAGTACACCGTGCCAGAGTCCCACCCAAGCGAATCTCACGTTCACGTTACCCTTAATCGTGAAGAATGATGCGACAAGGAAACCACCTATCGAAAGGGCACCAAACCACGTGTGCAATAGCAACCAAGGATATAGGGGGTTGAAGAACACCGCTATCCGCGCAACATCGGTCATTCCTTGCATAGCCATTGCTAACGCGTACGGGTAGGTTAGCTCAGCGAAAATGTACCTGAAGCCGAAAGGAACACCAAACCCCGACACAGCCATCACTAAGCCAACTAGAGTATGCAGCCCCGGCCGAATCTTCCCCCAAGTATACCAGAATAGGGCAATTGTTGGAATCCGAATCAGTATTGAGGAAAGGGCGATGAGAATCGGCAAGAAGATTATGTCCGTCGCCGTAGCCATGAGCGTCGGAAAGAACCCGGCCAACACTACCGTTATGATCGTGCCCCAGACTCCGCTGAAAAGCTCGTGGATTATCAGAATCTTGAAGACTTTTCTCGACATGACCTCGAGATCTGGCTTGTGTTCGAACCAGGCAAGGAATCTTGCCATGGCGGAGATCCAACCCGTTCCAAGGGTGATGTTGACTAGTATTATGTGAACGATGATGGCGACCCCGAGGATCGCGAAGCCCAGTATCTCGGCGCTCGCCAGCCTAGTCCACTCCTGCTCCTTTCTTCAAGAGTTCGATGAACTTCAATCGCCTCGTTGAGACAATGTAGATGCCGTAGATTCCTACTACGGCGACGGCCACAAAGAGTAGAGCAAAGGCCACGAAGATAAGTGGGCTTATGGTAACAGATGTTATGACTTCTTCCGGGTAAATCAGCCCGTACACAGTCCAAGGCTTTCGCCCATCCTCACGTACGAACCAACCAAGGCCACTCGCGAAAATCGACGCCAAGACGACAAGCAGTGAAAGCAGGAACACAGACTTCTGTTCACCGAAACGATTGAGGATACGCCTCGTTAACCTTGACAGGGGACCGAGGTTGAAGTTCAGAGCAACCAGTCCCACAATGGCTACTAGATCCAAGATTCCGAACGCTATTTTCGCGTAGTACAGTGGATAGATCATTAGCAGCTGTGATTCGGATTTGGCTAGGTCTGAGAGACAAACAGACTTTAGGGTCACCGAGGAAGCGGACCCCAATGTGATGTTGGGGGCGGTAGAGGCCGCGAGGTTTCCGAGAGTCGTCTGCCCCAGCGAATCGCATTGGCTTCTTAGCGAATCGAACCCAACTATTGCGTGCTGCGGATTACCGTAAGCTAGGAAAGCTATGAGAGGATTTTGAGTTGTGTTGGCGACGCCTTCCATCAGGGCGAATTTCGTGGGTTGCTGATCAGCAACGGCCTTACCCATCACGTCGCCGAACACCGTTGGTTGAAGTATCAGGAGGATGAGAAGTATGGGCAGGAAAGCTTTCACAATTTTCACATATTTAGCCTGCCCAGTTCTCAAGAACCTGTAGGCGTACCCGACTAGGGCGAAGGACATCCCAACGATTATTCCCGCGTTTACGGCGTGGAGTGCGCTTGCAAATGCATAAGGAGAGGAAAAGGCGACAAATGGGTCGTTCAGCGTCAATCCGACGGTCTTTGCAAGGTTAGGGTTTTGTAAAACCTGGGATGCGGTTCCAGTAGCCAGTAGATTCTTAATGAGCTCCAGCTTCAGCTTGACGAGGGCGGATGGGTCAGCTGCGCTCGGACCGTATTGTGGTAGAAACGGGTAGAGGTTTGACGCTAGACTTCCAGTTCCCCAGGGGACGCCCAGCCAACTGTTCACCGTCATTATCAGGGCGCCAGATAGAATGGCCATGGCACCATAGAACACCATGATTCCTAAACTTGCAAGGGGCCGAACCTTGCCTAGTGTAACAACAAACAACACAAGCAGCGCGATTTCCCCAGTAAACGCTACGAGCTCAAGTGTTAGGGGCATAAGGCCGAAAGTTGCGATTACGAAGATTGTACCAGGCCAAGCCTGAACAAGCCCAAATTCAACTAGGGTTCCCGTTATGGCGCCAAGCGCAAAATTCAGGCCGAGGACAGCAGTAAGGTTCCGTGCAGCTTCGTAGTAATCCTGATCTTTAGTCCTCCACCATTGGAAAAGTAATCCTCCTATCACCCATGGAAAACCCAGAGAAATGGTGAGGAAGAAAGCGTGAATGAAAATCCCTAGAGCGCTGATTGGGAGCAACATAGAAGTTGCGACCACGACCGTCAAGCCCCCACTACTGAAATACTAGCCAAGAGCCTAGCGCGCTGAATTTTAGGGAACGGTATATAGAGAAATACAGAGTGTCGCCAAAGACGAGTGAATGTATTGATTCTCTCATTGAATTGAATGTAGACCCCTAAGCTTAACCATCAAGGAGCTCGTCAAAAGAAATCCTGACTGAGGGAATACCGCAAGCCGTGAGTTCCCTAGCATTACTCAGGTAAATTGGCGGGCCCGCGGGGATTCGAACCCCGGATCCCAGGCTTTCTTTGTCGAAACTCCGAAGGCTTGCATGACCTTGCCGGGTCTCTGTGTCTTAATCCTAGCTCGACTACGGGCCCAGCTTTTCTTAGAAGGATACCCTCTAAAAGATACCCCTACTCCTCCACAATCTGCTTCCGCTGAAGTAAGAACCAAGAATATGGGATTCGGCGGTTGCTTCCTTTCAAATCGCTGGGAGGATCCTCACGCGTGATCTGTTTCTGTCTCAGAGTTCTCAGAATCAGGAAGAATCTCGTGTGGAATTCTGTCGCCGTGGCTGTTGAACGCTCCGATGTCATTGTAAGATTGAAACGGATAGGCTACGATCACCATGATCCTCCCGTAAAAGTGGTTCAGGTCTTGAATTGATGGCCTCAGAGTCCCCGAGGGATGAGAGTGCGAGATGCCAATCACGCTTAGGTCCATTGGAAGCATGAAGCTTGAGAAACCTGAGAAACCTCGGCCATGCGTAGCAAGAGGAGGAATCAATACGTCCGTAATCAGAACCCCATCCTTCCCCCTCTTGCCGCGCAAGAGTAGTATCCCCTCTTTCGGATACGCGTGTATAGAATAACTGAGAATGCTATCTGCAACAATTTTCTTGAATCGAACAACGCTCAACATAGTGGAAGCACTCTAAATCGGCGTCTAGCACGACGCGCCTTTCCGGAAATTACCTCAACCTACGTGATAAGTCGATACGGCGCTGCGGGTATTGCGTAGCTACGTACCTGAACGAAAAACTAGAGTGCCAGACACCCCCCCTCTCCGGCGGGATATGGCTCCATGCAATTACCAGCGTGACACGGACCAAATCCGGAACAAAGGCTTGGACAAACTAGGTAAGGTAAGCTCCTCTACGCATCACTTCAAGAGGTATTAACTAGAGAAGAGTCTTGCAAGTTCCCGTGAAACTAGTTGACAGTATTGTCGGACGTAGAAATTGAGAAGTGCCTCAAGGACGGTTTGCTTGTTATCGCACCGTTTGAAGATTCTTGCCTGAACGGCGCGGGTTACGATCTCCGTTTAGATAGAGAATTGGCAATGCTGCCACGTGAGCACAGGCTTGTGGCTACGCTGGAGAGGGTTGAGATGGGTGACAACCTGGCAGGAACGTTGCATATTCGATCAACGCTTGCTCGTTCTGGCATCATCGCTAGTTTGGCGTTAGTTGATCCAGGATTTCGCGGCCAACTAACTGTCTCCCTCTTCAACGCCTCGGCGACACAATTCAGAATGACGAAGAATGACAAGTTCTTGCAACTCGTCTTGCACCACCTTGGCACCAAGACGCAACGTCCCTACGCGGGCAAGTACCAAGATAGTCAAGGAATTGTAAATACCCGACCATAGGCACCCTACCCTTTCTGTCAATTCATGTCGAAACTGTTATTACCGCTCAGCATGGGCATGTGCATATCCTAACGTGTCAAAGCATCTAGAGAAGGCAATGTCTTGAGAGCAGGTTCCCGCATATCCGACCTAAAGTACAAGCTGATGACGATCGAACTCCTCAACCTAGCCAAGAATTACTACACTTACAGAGAATTGGCCCAGATCATCGGCCTCCCTGAGACAGTGCTCAGCAGGTATGTCAAAGGCCACGTTCTACCAACCATCGACAGAGCACAGAACATCAACCGAACCCTCCAAAAGATAATGCGCCTTGAAGGCGAGATTCAGCAACGAATACGCTTTGACGAATCGGGATACTTCGATAACACCAAGCTGATCTCCGATACCCTACTTCTCGAACGAGCAGTTCAACATGCCGTGAACGCATTTGCCGGCATGCGCATAACGAAAATTCTGGCAGCAGCAGTAGACGGTATTCCACTTGCAGCTCTGCTCGCGCACAGACTAGGCGTCGGCCTAATCATCGCAAAGAAGAGCAGAGAGGTAGGAGTGCGGGAGTTCATTGAGGAAATCTACATCCCCGCCAAAACTGCCATGATGGTAAGCCTCTACGTCCCGAGGGACGCGCTAAGGAAAGGGGATTGCGTGCTTATCGTTGACGACGTCATCGACAGCGGCGAGACACAAATCGCCTTGACCAGAATCGTGCAGAAAGCGAAGGGAGAAGTTACGGGCATCTACGCTTTGATAAGCATGGGATCGGAGTGGAAGAGTCGAATCGAATCGGTCACCCACTGCCCTGTAGAAATCGTATTACAAGTAGGTAAGAAACCTCTTCAAGAAGCCTAACCTAAACTAGTCAGGCCTGAAGCAACGAAGCGTCAGCCCCAAGCCTATCTGGGGCTATCACCCCTTTCTCCGTTATGAACCCCCGTACTAATTGCACGGGCGTTAGATCAAACGCAGGATTGTAGACCGGCACACCTACTGGCGGAATTCGCTTTCCAAGAATATGCGTGATCTCCTGTGCACTTCTTTCCTCGATCTTCACGTCTGACCCTTCGCCTTGTAGGTCAAAGGTGGAACTCGGGGCGGCGACGTAGAATGGAATATGATTTGCTTGGGCGGCCAGCGCGATTAGGTAGGTTCCCACCTTGTTGGCTACGAATTTCCTCGTAATCCGATCGGCTCCAACTATCGCTTTCTGCACCATGCCTTGCCTCATAACGTAACCGACGGCTCCGTCCACAATCAGTGTCACTGGAATCTTGTCGCTGAGCAGCTCGTAGGTTGTCAGCTTTGCTCCCTGCAGGCGTGGTCGGGTTTCAGTTGCGATTACCCTCACCTTCTTTCCTTGTCGAACGGCGGACCGAATCGGGGCTAGAGCCGTCCCATAGCTAACCGTAGCGAGGGTACCCGTGTTGCAGTGTGTGAGAACCTGATCACCATCGTCAATCAACTGCGCTCCATATTCACCTATCTTCAGACTCGCTTGGACATCTTCCTCAGCCATTTCCCGGGCCTCCATCACTACGGCCGCTGCCACTTCACTAGCGTCGCCCACAGTCGTTTCAGCGCACCGAAGAACTCTGTCAATACTCCAGAAGAGATTTCGCGCAGTCGGGCGACTCCTTCTGAGCGTTTCGGCCGCCGACTCAAGTTCTGCCATGAGTCGTTCCCTGTTCTTGGTCCGGTTTGCGTTTGCTGCCAGTGCCATCCCCATCGCGGCGGTTACACCAATAGCCGGTGCTCCACGAACAGTCATGTCTCGAATGGCCTTGGCTACCTCACGGTAATTCTTCAACTGAACATAGACGAATTTGTAGGGTAACTTAGTTTGATCAATCATCCTAACGTGGCCATTAACCCACTCAACCGTCTTAACCTCCGACATAGGGCGCAATGCGGATCACTCCAACACCGGCACTCACATCTAGAATTAGCTTTCTTCGCAAGCCCGCGCCATGTCGATTCGGCGCAAAAGCATTAATTGAACGGTACCCCTGCGGGTCACCAAGTGCAAAAAGATGGAGAACACTGCTAACGAAACCGCAACAGCGACCCCAGTTCAAACTGAGGAAAAACCTCAGTTCACGCCGTGGAACACAATAGCGGACGCAAAGCGCGTCTACATACCCTACAAGCCTGAACTAATGGAACTCAGGGATCGAGGGTTCGGAGATCTTAGAGGAGACAAGCTCCTGTTCACCGCGTACGAATCCTTCTACCTGATCGAGAAGCAGAAGATACGGGTTTTTGACAAACGCAACGAGCACGAACTAGAACTGAGAGACCTAGTTCGCAAGTTTTCAGTTGGTAAACCGGAAATTTGGATTAAGTATTTGGTTTACCGAGACCTGCGAGATAGAGGGTACATTGTTCGTGAATCGACGAAGGCCTTCGACTTCGACATTTACGGAAAAGGCCCTCTGCGGCGGCTAATCTCTATCGTCTACGAAGGGGGAGAAGCTAGCTTGAGGAAGCTGGGAAAACTTCTCAAGTACTCAGATAAGGAAAAGAAAGAGCTGATACTTGCGGTCGTGGATCGCCGAACGGATATCGTATACTATACTCTGAGTTCCCTGAAAGTCTAGAATGCGCCCGACTCTGGCGGCTACTGAGGCTGCCGTGCGTTACACTGTGGGCAAGCCACAGCGCCAGATGGTAGCTGGGCACCGCACTGAACACAGTACCTAGCCTGAGATACGACTCCTGGCGTTACCTGTGCTGGTGGCAGAATCGCTTCAAGGGGTGGATGACGAATCGCTCCGATCAACGTTGCGCCAATCACTCCCGCAACCAGATCTATTCCTAGGATTATGACAACAGCCGTCTGCAATTCGGACAAAGGCGGCGTTGGACCTGAAGGGGTCGGTATTACGCCGAAGATGAATAGGATTTCTGAAACTCCAAGGTAGAATGGGGTTCCCAGGATGCCCGACAGGGCGCCGACTGCTGTAGCTTGCCCTACCTTTCCGTACAGGACATATGCTGCTATTGCTCCTCCGACGAAAGCCCCAGCCGCATCCGAATAAGGCGGCGTTAGGTTCGCTGCTTCCAGAAAAGCGGTGAGTACACCGGTAACAACAGTGCCTGCCAGTACTGCGGTCCAAAGATCTCGGCTTTTGACGGGCATTAGGATTCGAGGTGGGATAATCTACACTTCACTATAAGCCTTGCATAATCCCAGCAGCGTTTCAACTTACAACATTATAGGATGGGTTCCACAGAAGCCACGCAGATGTGAGACGAATTGTCCTCAGACACCTTCACTTTGCCTCGAGGAATGCGGGATATCGAACCTGAAGAGATGGCTCGCAGGTTATGGCTGTATGATAGGATTCGTGAGGTTGTCTCTCGATATGGGTTCCGGATGGTGGAGCCTACAACGATTGAGAGCTTGAAGACACTTGAAGCCAAGAGCGGTGAAGGAATACGTGACGAAATCTACTGGTTCAAGGATAAGGCTGGACGAAGCCTCGGCCTAAGGTTCGATCTGACGGTTGGCCTCGCTCGCATGATCGCGAACCGTTCCGACCTGCCCGCGCCAATAAAATTCGCTACAATTGGAGGAAACTGGCGGTACGACGAACCCCAATTTGCAAGATACCGATATTTCACTCAATGGGACGTAGAGATTTTCGGTTCCGAGAGCCCCCTCGCGGATGCTGAGGTGATCTGTGTCGGTGCCGACGTTCTAGTTAACGCCGGGTTGAAAGATTTCCTCGTGCGAATCAGCAACCGAAAACTAGCTGAATCATATCTCAAACAGTTGGGAATCCAGTCCGACGAGCAACTTGAACAATGCCTGAGAATCATAGACAAAATGCGGAAGGAAAGCCGCGAGCGATTGATCAAAGATTTCACGGCCCTCAAGATCAAAGAGAGCACTGTGGAAGAGATTTTCGCGTACACCTCAATCAACGGATCCCCCAGAGCTGCCCTTGACAAGCTTGCCGGTTTCAACTTCACAGAACCTGAGGCGAAGAGAGGCTTAGAGGAGTTAGAAACACTCTCAGACGCGCTCGCTGCATACGGGCGATTGGATCGTTGTGTCTATGACATGAGCATCGTACGTGGCATCGGGTACTATGATGGAATCGTGTTCGAAGGCTTCGACAAGGAAGGTGAGGATGTGGGATCGATCTTCGGAGGAGGAAGGTATGACAAGCTTTGCAAGATCTACGGAAAACGCGACATACCCGCCACCGGAATCGCGGGAGGAATCGAACGCCTAATGATATCCCTAGAGCGCGCCAACCTCTATCCCAAGACCCAACTCGGTTCAAAGGTGTTTGTCGCAACGGTGAGGGAAGAATCGAGGCTGGAAGCAGTTCGGGTTGCAGAGAGTCTTCGCGACAGCGGAATCGCAGCAGAATTTGACTTGATGGGAAGATCTTTGAGTAAACAACTTGAATTCGCGAACGCAGCAAAGATTCCATACCTAATAGTTTTGGGGCCTCAAGAAATCCAGTCCAGAATGGTCAAGGTGAAGGAGATGGCTACGGGGACGGAAACTGAAGTGCGCATCGACGGGCTTGTCCAGAAACTTCGGGAAATGAATTAGTCTCCTCCGTGGAAAACCTCTTTCTCATTGGATTGGAGAATCGCGGTAAGGGTACCACGCTCTCCCACGAGATCTCTCATCGAAACAACACCTATGGGTTTACCTTTGTCGTCGACCACGACAACATGCCTGATCCTGTTCTTGTTTATGGCTTTCGCCGCTTCCGCCACATCGGAGCTTCCTTGCACCGTGACGACTTGTTTCGTGCACACGTTGTCGACCGGTACGCTAAGGGCTCCGCCCGAAGCAACCGTCTTTATGATGTCCCTTTCAGAAATGACTCCAACTAGCTTGATGCTCTCAAGGCCTTGAACTATTACTAGCAGGCCAATGTTCTTCTCAACCATTAATTTCGCCGCATCCAATACTGTGCTACCTGCGGCGATAGTGATCAAAGGTCGAGTTACTATCTGGTTTACGTTCATTCTCGTCTACTCCATTTAGTCCTCTGCCATTCCACTTCTTGACTCCAAGGTTAGGTATGGGACACCGATCTTTCCGACGTACAGAGCCTTTGGCCTAATCAAGCGGTTAGCCTGCAAGTATTCGATCGAATGGGCTGTCCATCCTGCAATTCTACTCATTGCGAAGATCGGAGTGAATAGGTCCGTCTGAATGCCGAGGATATGGAACAGTACGCCTGAGTAGGAGTCGACATTCGGGAAGATCGTAGTCCCTTCCAGATGTTTTCGTGCGCTCATCTCAATCGCGACCGCCGTGTCAAATAGCTTGGTTTGCCCCTTCTTGATGGCAAGCTCTCCGCCGAGTTTCTTAATGATCAAGTATCGGGGATCCCAGCTCTTGTATACTCTGTGGCCGAACCCCATAATCTTCTTCTTCTGCGCGAGAGCGTCAACCACGTAATCCTCAGCCCGCGTTGCGTCCCCAACTTCCAGAACAGTCCGTAGAGCAACTTCATTTGCGCCACCGTGGAGCGGTCCCCGTAGTGTTCCGATTCCAGAGGTTAGGATAGAGTACATGTCGGCTAAGGTCGATGCAGTCACCGTGCACGCGAAAGTGGAGGCATTCATCTCGTGTTCGGCGTGCAGGATCAGGCCCACATCCATTGCACGAGCATCGGATGCATCGGGTTCATTCCCGGTCAGCATGTAGAGAAAGTCAGCCGCGTGGCCTAATCCTGGTTTAGGGGAGACTGGTTCCTTGCTGTTTCGGAAGCGGTCAAACGCGGTGATAATTGTCGGAACTTTGGCTAAGATCCTTAGACCTTTGTCTCGTCTCACTTCAATGTCATCTGACATTGGTTGTGGATCGTAAAGCCCTAACGCGGAGACCGCGGTGCGTAGCACGTCCATTGGATCACTGTGGGTGGGAAAACCTCGGATGAGCTGTAAGACGTCTGGATCAAGAGGGCGGTAGGATTCCAGCTGGTGTCTAAATTTCTCAAGTTGGCTACTCGTGGGTAGCCAGCCGTAGATGAGTAGATAGGCGGTTTCCTCGAATGTGGAATGGTCTGCGAGGTCTTCTATGCTGTAGCCTCGGTAGAATAGTTTGCTCGCCTCGCCGTCAATGAAACAGATCCTACTCTCTTTCACGTAGACGTTATCCAGTCCCTTATGTATTACGACGGATTCTTTGAAGGCGCACAAAATAGATCCAGTTAGGATTTAATTTGCTTGGCAAGCTATTTACCACTTGCCTAATACAAAAAAAGGTGTGATCCCGGAACTGTCCCTGGGTTGGAGGGGGTCTACGTTATTGTTAGTGTGCCGTCGCCCTGATACCAGAAAGGCGGCGTATAGCTTGAGTCGAGTGGGTCTTCGTTGTTCGTATTCTGGACGAAAGGTGACACGACTCCGTAGACTGCGTTGTATATGGTCTGTCCCATCGATAAGCTGGCGATGACTTGGTTTGCTAGGTCGTCCATTTGGCCGTATGTAAGAGAGATTGGTCCGTTGCAGAAGACGACTGTACCAGCGCCTGCTGTAATCATGAAGCCAGCGATTGACTCCGAGTCAGATGAGATCAGCATCATCAACTTCACGTTGGTTAGCATGCCTGAGGTGTAGTGGTTGCTGAAGAAGTTGAGGCTTATCCCAACTATGCCTGCGTTGCCGTTCATATATCCTTGAGCGAAATCGTTTTGGTATTTTGTTTCTATTCCGGAATTGGCTAGTTCCCCGACGTACCAGTATTCGATGTGTTTCCAGGTGTAAGTGTTCGTTCTCCAGATGACGATGTTGTAGTTGTTTAGTTGGGTCAGTAAGAAATCTACTGTGACTTGAGTGTTGGTGAGTGTCGTAACTTGGTACCCTGAGTGCTCTAGGTAGTAGGTAATCATGTGATTATACTGCCCCATTGGGGCGACCTGGTCCAAGGACGAGAGTATTACCGCTGACTTATGTGACGCAGCCTGTAGAGGGGGAGCGACCATCGGGGGAGTGTATGCGAACACCGGAGTGATGCCTGCTATCGGGACAGTTACCAGGATCATAAGGAGTGCAGCAAAGATTTTCCGCAAATTTTCAAACCTTCGAGGCCGCTAAGGCGTCTAGGAAATAAAGAATATCCTAGAGCAGTGACAAGCGCGAGTGAAAACTAAAGAAGTAATTTCTCGGAAATTGAGGTAAGAATACCACGCGCCCATGGACGCGCACACTACAATATGTATGGGTCCCTGCTCACCCTCTGACCATTTTTTGATACAGACCCGTTAACGCATCGACGAAGGCGATTGAAGAGTTCATGTGCGGGAGGTCATTTGCTGAAGCGAATTAGTAGCAATCCGATGACAACGAGGAGACCTCCTCGAACGATAGTGTCCCATGCTAGGTTTAGTGGGCCGAAGCGCCAGTATGATGCACCGTAAGCGTTGCCTAGGTAAACTCCTCCGAACGTGCAAACCAAACCGCCAATGTACTTGATTCGCTTGCGCATCGTTGCCAAGATAATCATCCATAAGCTAGACGCGTCCATGCGAGTTAGGTTGTCTGGTCACAACGCTTTGAAACGTTAATATACCGATCTCGGTACACTGATGTTTCGGCGCCCGACATGTCCTTCAAAGCACCACCGAACAACGACGCAATCGAAACCTCGTCGGCAGCACCAATTCTCATGCAACTCCCCCGCCCATTGCTCGACTACCGAATCATCATCGCCGTCGTCAAAGGAGACGTCGGCGCAGTAAACATACTCAAAGACGCGTTAACCGTCTCCAGAGACCTCAAACTAACCAACCCACTACTGGCCCTCGGACCAACAACACCGCTTTCCCTTCAACTCCCACCAGCCTCAAGAATTCTGTGGGCCACATTCACCGACAACTTCAACTCAACAAACGGTCAACGCCTGACGATTGTCCAACCAAACCACCTAACAGACCTCAGCCTGAGCCTCGAAAGACTCTCCAAAACCCGAAACGGCCGCGTCCCGTTAATCATCGGAGACTTCCTCGACAACGTCCTATCAGTCTCCACAGCCCCAGCAGGCCTCTATTCATTCCTATGCAGACTCTTCACCAGGATTAGAACTAACGATCAGACCGCCTTCCTCCTAGCCACAGAAGACATGCATGATCCAAAGCAAACAGCAATACTCAAACGGTTCGCCGACATCATCATTGAGTACAGCGCCACAGAGGATATTGCCGGCCACAGAATCGAAGCACGAATCCTAGACCATCTACAAAACCAATACGCGTACTGGGACAGCTCAATTCCCAGGTTAGACGGAAAATACTACATCCCCCCAAACAGGACCCAAAAATTCGGGCGCCCACAACCTTTCCTGCTCGAAAAGCCCATCAGAATTCATTACTAGATTCGCCCAGAATTTTTGGCGGGCCCGCGGGGATTTGAACCCCGGACTTCTGCACCCAGTTCGGCCGATTGGGTTCTACAGCTTTATCCGGTGTTCCTTAGGGGGTTCGGCAACCGTTCTGCCGCTCTATCCAACCTGAGCTACGGGCCCGGTAGAAACGTGGCTGCGGCCAAACTAAAAGGATTAAGGACTGACGGTTGGAAGAAGCTTAATCAATTGAACCATCTTTGTCTCGTCCTTGTGCGGGGATACCCGAGCCAGGTCAAAGGGGCAGGACCGCGAAAGTTGCGGTGTTAAACTTAAGATCGAAGAGTTGACTTGGATAAGGGATCCTGTAGCGTAGAGCCCGCACAGGGCACGTAGGCTTTCAGGGGTTCGAATCCCCTTCCCCGCACCATTGCTTACCTCAGTTTTGATTAGAGTGGGAGTTTGGCGACTAGATCAAGTATGGTTTTTCCGCATCTCCCATCCTTATCGAGAGTTGAATTATACGCAGTCAAGTTGAACGCCCGCAACTTACCCGTCTTACCAAGCGCCGCCACCACCGTGTTGACGTCCTCTGGAGCCAGCCCGTCTTTGCATGGGTAGTTGACTGCGGGCATGATCGCAGGGTCGAGAGCGTCTACGTCAAAATGGCAGATAATCCAGTCAGATTGCTTAGCTAGGGATTCAGCGATTTCTACGGCCAGCTTGTTGGGGTTTTCTTTGAATTCTGAGGGCGAATAAAGTTTCACTCTACTCGATCTTAGCGCCTCTGATTCCAAGTGATCGAAATCTCTTCCTCCCAGATGCACAACGGCGTTCTCTTCAATGATGGGTCGGTGTTTCTCGATCTGTTGGCTGAATTGGGGGCCTCGGCCGCACACGAATGCTAAAGGCATGCCGCCGACGAAGCCTGATGGAGAGGTTTCTGGAGTGTTGAAGTCTCCATGGGCATCAATCCACAGTAACCCCGGTTTGCCATGCAGCTGTTGTTTGAGGCCTGCGGCACTGCCAACCACTACGCCGCATTCTCCTCCAAGATAGAAGTTCATGCCTTGTTCGCGAGGTGCCTTTGATGCGCTGAAGATGGCGTCTGTGCATTTGAGGAAATATTCACTGTTCCGCATTTTGGGTGGGCCGCTGTCACTAGTAAGTGGCGGGAGCGCTACGTCTCCACAGTCCCTGAACTCTACACATCGCTCTCTCAGAGCTCGGTCAATTCCAAGGTTGCGAAGAGTTTGGACGCCCACGCTCATTCCACTATTCTTGGTTAGAGTGTAAAGTGGTACGCAGATCAGTGAGATGCTCAGCGTGCGTTATTCCTCGTACTTGTTTTCATTTCAGTAATCCACCTATCCTTCCACAAACCCCAATTCCACTCCTATCCAATAGTCTACATTCTCCCTTGCTCTGTCATTAACCCCCCAGATGGTGGCGTGAAATCCCACCGGACTCACAAGTTAGGTAAGTGTACCAGCAAATTGGGGTCAGAATCAGACCTCAATGTTCAGATAATTAGAAGTTTTAGTATAGTGGATCAAATATTTCTGCAGGATAGGTCGAATGACATTGCCCGCGCCCCGAATTGTTCGTAGGGGGGTGTTGATTCGTAACGGGAGTTCGGCGGTGAATCGGAGGGCGAGGCGACTCTGCCTTGAAGCGTTTGAGGCGGCGTTGCGGGCAACCGATCCGGCGAGGGCCGTAGAAAGGTGGCTTCGCATAGCGGGAGGGAGAGTTCAGATTGGCAACGTCCGGCCGCCCCTTAATTCTAAGATTCGAGTGATCGCTGTTGGGAAAGCTAGCTCCCCGATGCTCACAGCAGTGTTAAACATTTTAGGGAAACGTGTCGTTTCTGGCATTCTAGTGGCACCAGGAAATTCAAGCCTGAAGAACGCCGACAAACGAATCGTCGTATTCCGCTCGAGTCATCCGCTTCCCGACGAAGAAGGGGTTAGGGCCTCCAGGTGCGTGTTAGACTCGATAGAGGGGATGCAGGCTGATGAGCTATTGATTTGTTTGATCTCTGGCGGCGCTTCAGCTCTGCTGCCAGCACCAGCGGCCTCCATTACCCTGGAGGACAAGCGAACAGTGACACGGCAATTGATTCGCAGCCGAGCGTCCATTCATCAAATAAACACAGTGCGGAGGCATTTGTCAGAACTCAAAGGGGGAAGACTCGTAGAGCGTTGCAAAGCAGGAACTATAACCTCACTAATCATCTCCGATGTCTCAGGTAATGTTCCCTCGGACATCGCATCTGGGATGACCGCAGCCGATCCTACAACGTTCCGAGACGCCGTTAACGTGTTGGAGGAGTTCAATTTGTGGAACTCAGCCCCACAAAGGGTTAGGAACCACCTACAGCAAGGGTCAACGGGAAAAATCCCTGAAACTCCGAAGCCGGGTAATCGTGTTTTCACGAAAGTACACAACTTCGTAGTAGCAGACAACCGGACTGCATGCGAAGCCGCGAGAATGACGCTCCAGAAAAATCACGTTCCAGCTACGATCGTGACAACTTCAGTGGACATGGAGGCGAGAAGCCTAGGAAAATTGTTCGCATCTGTCGCGAGGGATAGTGAGCAGTTTGGCGGACCCGTCAAGGTCCCCGGGGCACTAGTTTTCGGCGGCGAGACAACGGTCGAGGTCAGAGGAAACGGCGAAGGGGGGAGGAATCAGGAGGTGGTTCTCTCATCGGTGGAGGGAATCGACGGTTTGAATGGAGTCGCGGTAGCCGCCCTCGGAACAGATGGAGTAGATGGAAACAGCCCAACCGCAGGCGCAATCGCAGACCCCCAAACCATTGTACGCGCGAAACGACGGGGCCTCCGTGTTCACGACTTCGCAGAAAGAAACGATTCCTACAACTTCTTCAGAAAACTAAACGACAACATCCACACCGGACCAACTGGAACCAACGTTGGAGATCTTTACCTTCTAATCCGAACAAGATGATATTTGCGAGCCCGAACGGGAGCTAGGTCTGCTTAGTAAGGTGCAAATGAGGTACAGCCTGAGCCAAGAGAGGTTTTTCAGAAAGTTACATTATCTCAAGTGTACCTTCATGAAGTTGAGGATTGTTGAAAGAGTCCGGTGTTTTGGATTTTCTGTTGAGTATCAGATCGCTTATGACTGTTGGTCGCTTTAGTGTGTATAAGTGCCATTTTCGCGAGGATGTTGCGCAGCATTCATACTACACCGCCCTGTACGCCATGATCCTCGCCGATTTGGAACGGGGGCAGGGTGCGGAGGTTGATTGTGAGCGTTTGTTGAGGATGGCGTTGTTGCACGATGCGGAGGAGGCGAGGACGGGTGATATTCATCATCCGTTCAAGCATCAGGATAGAGCCTTCGCGGAAATCTTGGACTCCCGAGGGTTGGAGTGGTTCGGTAAACTGCTCAGGGGATTACCGCAAAGTTTGGTTGGGGAATATGTGGGGCTGCGGAAGGCGGTTAGGGAAACGGGGTCGATGGAGGCGACTATACTGAAGGCGTCGGATAAGATCGAGGCACTCCTCTGGGCTTATGAGGAATACCTGTTAGGAAACGTGCAGGTGCGCGAGGCGTTGATAGTGGAGGATATTCTCCAGAAACTAGACCAAATCCAACTAACCACCGTCAAAGCGCTTGTGGCGGAAATCCGTGCAAGGCTAGAGGCGAACAGACCCGTAACCGTTTAAGCGACTTCTTCAACGCTCGTTTTCTTCGGAATAGCTGTAACACGACTTTGGACTGGCCTAGAGAATTCATCTGGGTTAGGGAATCCTATTTTAGACCCCGAGCCCACTGACAGTTCTATGGGATTTCATTATGAACGTGCGCCGGACGTTTCTGAACTTCTACTGAAAATTGTTGACAAGTTGGAGTTCACGCATGTTCCGAGGAATCGGGTTTATTGTTACCGAAGCTACGGTTCGAAGTCCAGCAACACCATAGCCCGCGTCCACTCCTTACCCAAGATTTGGCAGCAGGCCTTGAGCGAGCCGGCGTATTATGCGGTTGAGGTTTTGTCTGAGCAGTATGATCGCCTCCCATTCGATGAGAAGGAGAAAACCTTGATCCATGAACTCTTACACATACCGAAGAGTTTTGGCGGCGGATTTAGGCACCATAAAGACTGGGTCACCAGGCGACGCGTAGAGGAGCTCCACAGAGCGTTCAGGAAAACCTAGCTCGCACGTTTTTTGCGGCTGGCTCGCCATACAAGCCATGCGACCAGTAGGATTATCGCGCCGAAGACGGCTATGTTGATGTAGGTGAAAGTTGCGACGATCGCCTCCCAAGACGACCCCAGCAACCAACCCAAGTAGACTAGGGTAATGTTCCAAGGCAAACACCCGACCAGTGTGCAGAGGAGAAATTTCCATTTATCCATGCGGTAGGCTCCCGCGGGAAAAGAAATCAACACTCGCGCCCCTGGAACGACGCGGAGACCCGCCACCGCCACCGGTCCATAAACGTCAAACCACCTCTGCGCCCTCTGAAGATTTAGAGTTCGGAGGTAGGGGATTTTCACCTGCCCTGAGATTAGTGGGTTTCCAAGCTTCAAGCCCACATAGTAGTCGATGAATGAGCCGATGAGTGCGGCTACGGTGCTGTACAGGATGACTGGCCAGAACTGTAACACTCCACGTGAGACGAGGTAACCCGCGAGGGGGAGGATGATTTCACTGGGGACCGGGAAGGCCGCGGCTTCAAGCAACATGAGGGAGAAGATTCCCAAGTAACCTGCGGTTGAGGCGAGTTGGATTATGTGGGTTGGGAGGTTGGTGATTATGGGTATGACGCTCGCCGACCATTCCGACCCCCCGGTTTCGGTGAGGTCTTCAAGGTAATTCGTGAGGATGAAAACGGCTGGAAAAACCACCACCAGCCCGACCAGGAGGTTGCGAACCCAGCGTTGCATCCGGTAAACCACGCATTGACCGGAATGAAATCTTTGACCGAGAAAAAGCGTGCGGCTAATAGTTATTCGTCTGAAAACATTGTGGGCGTCTTTGGGATAGGACTTTTCGGCGTACACATATGACTAATGCGAAGGCGGCTACGAGTGCCGCCCACAGCAGGAGTTGGGGTTGCGGAAATTCTGGGATTGGAATCATGTTGGAGGTTTGCAGGATGGTTCCTTGGCTTCCGGGGGCGGCGGGTGCGCCGACAACGAAACCAAACCCGTTGTTCGTGATGTAGATTGCGTCTAGGTTCGGGTTACCCGAGAGCGGCGGGGCTGGAGTGAACTGGTTCCAGCTGAACCCGGTCCATTGGAGGATTGTGGCGGAGTCGCCGACCGCCCAAGCTAGCTGACTGGTAACCTGAACGACCCCGTTTAGGTTAGATGCGACCGGACCGGCAACACTCAACCAGATCGAACCATCGAAATGTAAAATCGTTCCACCCGCGCCCACCGCCCAACCGTGCGACGGGTCGAGGAGAGAGATGGAGTTGAGTTGGCTGGTAGTGGGGCTGGGGTAACTAATCCACAGCCCATTCACACCCTGATAACGAAGTATCGTTCCCGCATCACCCACCGCCCAACCATCCGAACCCCCAACCATGAAGATACTCCGCAAATTATCTAAAGTCGGCGAGGCTACCACACCCCATGCGCCGCCAGAATAGTGTAGGATGGCTCCGTGGTCTCCGACCGCCCACCCGTTCCCGGAATCAACCATGAACACCGATCTGAGAACCCCGCCGGTAGGTGGGGCGGAGACCTGTACCCAACTTCCGCCAGTGAAGTGTAGGATTACGGGTGTAGTGCCAATTCCGCCCACCGCCCAACCCTCAGACCCGCTCAGCATGTAAACTGAGAAGAGGTCGGAGGTTATGGCGGATGAGGTTCCGCGCGTGAACGAATTCCCATTCCAATGAACGAGTACCGGTTCACCCGCCCCAGACCCACAACCCCCAGTCGAACAACCGACAACCCAACCATCCCCTGAGTCGGATAGGTATACTGACGTGAAGGTTGCGGACGGTAAGCCCTGCGGCGATTGGCTGCTTAATGAGATGAGGGTTCCGACATTTCCAACCGCCCAACCACTCGAACCCGCGAAGGAGAGGGAGTTCAGATCCTGGGTTGTTCCTGAAAGGCTCTGCAGAAGCGTCCACACCCCGCCTGAGTATTGGAGGATTGTGCCAGCGGCGCCAACCGCCCACCCATCCGTTGGGTCAGTCATGAAAACGGAGTTCAGGTTCTGGCTGGTCGCGGCGGGGGATATTGGTCCGGTCCACGTGCCGGATAGGTAGTGGTAGAGAATCCCACCCGACCCCACAGCCCAACCCTCATTTTGGTTAACGAAGAAAACGGAGTTGAGAGTCTGAGCGACACTCGTATACAGGCTCCAAGCTCCGCCATTGTAATGGTAGATTACGCCACCCGAACCAACCGCCCAACCATCCGTCGGCCCCGTCATGAAGACAGAGTTCAGCCCCGCGCCCGCGGACCCCACCATATTCCAACCCCCACCCAAGCCCGCCTGACCCGACCAATGCCAGAACCCGCCCGTAACACCATCCACAGCCCACGCATCCGTGGAACTTAACGCGGAAACTGAAGATAACCTCTGAGCACCAGAAAGCCCACTAGTAATTTGAAACCACGACACGCCTCCCCAGTAGAGCGCCACCGCCGTCCCGCCGCTTCCACCAACCGCAAACCCCGCACCCGCGTTAGGGTTCGTGGGTGGGCCGAAGGAGACGGAGAATAGGTCTGAGGGGGTTCCCGACGCGATCAAAGTCCAAGAGGAGCCGTCAAAATGCTGAATCGTACCCGCCGCCCCAACCGCCCAACCCTCACCCCCACTCACCAGTGCAACTCCGTTCAGATTATCCGTCGTCGACGCAGACGGAGCAACTGCACTAGCGGAGCAGAAGAGGAGCATGACGAGGAGAAGGCTGAACACTATGAATAGTGATGGGGCCGGTCGCATCTTCAAACCCGCACCCTACTCCGACACTCGAACATATACCCTTTAGCAGTTTCGCAATCTGAACCATTTCATTTGCCCCCTCAAAATTCAGAGTTGCCGAGCACAGTGGCCATGGACGGCTTGAAGGATCGGTGGATAAAGGAGTGGTAAAGGTGAAAATGGATGAATCATCCTCAAACCATTATTTCCACAGTACTAAGGGGAGGATGGTTGAAGCGGAATGCCCAACACTCACCACACCCTGGATAAGATTGTTGACTGGTTGGTTGAGAACGTTAGACCGTTCAGTTACTTGCTCCCCGACTCCCTCGAACTCGCACTCTACCTATGCCTCATCATTTATTTCGCGACACAGATTGGACAACAAACAGCATGACAGATAGAATTCCCCTGCGTTAACAAAGAAATGCAGGATACCTAACAGACAAGTGAGGTTCCAGAATGCTTGAGTCTGCGCTACCTGTCTCTGAACCCCCACACGCCTGAAACTACTTGTGAGACGCTGTGGACCCATCGTCAACGGCTCTCATTACGCGAGTCATGAGGGCTGGTGGATTGCCCCGTATCGTCTCATTTTGAGGCTTCTCAAGTATAAGCCGGCCTCTCTGAAAATAGGCTCTGAAACCCTCTCTCAGGCGTTCCACGTCTTATATGATCCGAGGGTTCCGCCCCGTATTCGACGAGATTTAAGCGGAAATACGCCTCTCTAACCGCTTAATCAGCCCTCAAACATGTGAAATTCAGTGCTACTCCACCCGCGGGGTGGGCATGTGCTAGTGTCCAATCGAAAAATCAACTCCAGCCCGCGTGAGGGTAACGAAGCCGTTACACGAAGACCGTGTTGGCTCCGCATTTAGGTCGCTTTGATTGCGTGGAGGTGATTTGATGGCTAGAGAGAGTATGCTTACACAGAAGTCGATTATGGCAGACGACACG
>Ga0074046_10001535_pt1 | contig 20688 bp, 19 predicted proteins | sample BogForMeECP23OM3_FD_94441 | JGI IMG/M metagenome (GOLD analysis project Ga0074046, IMG submission 94441) | Bog forest soil microbial communities from Calvert Island, British Columbia, Canada - Bog Forest MetaG ECP23OM3 | ecosystem: Environmental > Terrestrial > Soil > Wetlands ... | reverse complement strand
TGCATGCAGCCACTCTCGGTCGCGTTTAGCTCATTGTCGCGCCGCGAACTTCCCCGAACTCCTTGCCAACCCAGGGACTCTCACCCCTCAGCACCGGGCGAGTCCTGGGTCACTCTCCTAGCCCGCGTCGTGCGGCAGGGCGCCACCCGATCGATCGTGGTTTATGCCGCAGGCCCAGAAGCCCGCATCGAGGAAAACCCAGAGTTTCCGGGCGGCTTCTTCGATCCCCGGCGCGGAGGGAAAGCCCGCCACACGCTCGAAAACGACCGGTGAACGGCACCTGGGGAGAGCGGGCGGGCCATGAGCCGAGGGAAGGGGATCTCGGCCAGACGCTTGGTGCTCGTGGCTTCTCGCGGGACCCCTCGACCGTACGCGACTTCCTTGGCAGCGTGGTGGATACTGCGCCCGGTTTTGCAAGCTTCGCCGGAGAGCTCCCAACCCGGGCTTCACGGGGGTGAACTCCGGGCTACAGGACGCAGAGCTCATGCATGAGAACCGGCGCGCCGCCCTGTTAAGTACTATGTCTTCGTTCGCCGACGTAGAGCCGGTCACCGACGCGCTGTGATCCAGGGCGACGCGAGCCGCACGCAACCCCAAGACGAGGAGCTCGACTTCCCAGATGCAGCCGAACAAGCGAAGGAGTCGCAGAGGCGTAGCGGTCCTCTCGGCCGCACTCGTCCTCTCGGGCGTGACGGTCCTTACCCCCGCGGCCTCTCGGGCAGCGGATTCGCCGCGCACGGTCGTGGAGCTCAACTCCCAGAAAGTGCTCGCGATCCTAAACTCGGGGGATACCGACGACGAGAAGATCAAACGCTTGGAGCAGCTCGCCTACGGCGCCATTGACTTCGACACGGTAAGTCGCCTCGTGCTGGCCAAATACTGGAAGCAGTTCACCCCAGAGCAGCGCCAACAGTTCGAGGAGGAGTTCAAGCGCGCCCTCACGGTGAGCTATGGCAGACGCATTGGCCAGTTTGGCCAGGAGAAGGTGGTCATCCTGGGAGAACGCCAGGAGCCCCTTGGCGACGTGACCGTCCAGTCGCACATCGTGGGCGGCAAGGCAGGAGACATCAAAGTCGACTATCGGCTGCGCCAGAAGGACGGAACCTGGTACGTGATCGACGTCATCGTGGAAGGGGTGAGCATCGTTTCGAGCTACCGCACCCAGTTCCAGGAGATCATCGGCCAGGGAGGCCCGGAGCGGTTGCTCGCCGAGCTGCGCCAGAAAAATGCGAGCGGCGAGGGCCTCGCGCCGGTCGAAACCACAGCCAAAGACGGGACCTCCACCGCCCAGTAACGCGCAATCGACCTGCGCCGGGAGCGGTGCGGGTTTGCGACGGGAGGGCGTCTTCTCCTGGACTCGCGCCGCCGTCCCAGCGACCCGCGGCCCCGATCGAAGGGGCTCGCCGTGGGCCGGCTGTACGCCGGTTGCTTGCTATCGTCCCGGCCGTGCGTCCGGCGCCCGCCGGGCCCGCACCCCTGGGCACTCGGGAAACACGAGGGTGGCCCCGCTGTCCCCGGGACCCCAAGCGAAGGAGAACTCTGCAATGACGGACATTCGATACGACGGCCGGGTGGCGATCATCACCGGCGCGGGGGGCGGCCTCGGCAAGACCTACGCGCTGCTGCTTGCCTCGCGGGGAGCCAAAGTGGTCGTGAACGACCTCGGCGGGAACGCGGACGGCACGGGTGCGGGTACGAGCATGGCCGATGCGACGGTCAAGGAAATCGTTGAGAAGGGTGGCGAGGCGATTGCGAACTACGACTCCGTCTCAACTCCCGAGGGCGGGGAGGCCATCACGAAGGCCGCGCTCGACGCCTTTGGGCGCGTGGACATCGTGATTAACAACGCGGGTATTCTCCGGGACAAGACCTTCGCAAAGATGGCGCCAGCCGACGTGGAGGCGGTCGTCGACGTGCACCTCAAAGGTGCGTTCTTCGTCACGATTCCAGCTTTCCGAGTGATGAAGGAGAGCAACTACGGCCGCATCGTCTTCACCGCGTCGGCTGCGGGGATCTTCGGAAACTTCGGACAGACCAACTACGGCGCAGCGAAGATGGGGCTCGTCGGCCTGTCGAATGTGCTCTCCCTCGAGGGAGCGAAGAACAACATCAAGTGCAACGTGATCGCGCCGATCGCGAAGACCCGATTGACAGAGTCGCTGCTTGGCGGCTTCGCGGACGCAGTGAAGGCCGAGCACGTGACGCCGCTCGTGGCCTTCCTGGTGTCCGAACAGTGCCAGTTGAGCCACGATGTGTTCTCGGTTGGCGGCGGCCGCGTGGCGCGGATTTTCGTCGGCCTGACCCCCGGCTGGTTCTCGGGCAAGGGCAAGACAGCCACGCCCGAAGACGTGCGCGACCACATGGACCAGATTCGCGAGACCAACGGCTATATCATTCCCGCGAGCATTGCCGACGAGATGAAGCTTCTGCTCGAAACTCTGAAGGGGTAGCCCCTACAGAGCAGCCCACGAGCGGGCGGCGCGCTCTCAAGCGCGCTTGCCCGCGCAGGCTGTCACTCTCACCAGCGTGCGCGGCGACACGCGGACGCCGGATCGGATCGTGTCGCAGGGGGCTGCGCAAGCCGCCCTTCCGCGGCGTGGCCGACCGTGCGCCACCGCTGATAGACTGCGCGGCCCATTGCCGAGGATTGAGGCATGAAACCCACCCGCCGACCCCGGCGCCCGGAGTTCTCGTCCGGCCCTTGTGCAAAGCGACCGGGTTGGAGCCTTGAGGGGTTGAAGAACGCACCCCTCGGACGGTCGCACCGCGCGAAGGCGGGCAAGGACCGCCTAAAGGCCGTGATTGACCGCAGTCGCGGGCTGCTCGGCCTGCCGAGCGAATGGCGGCTTGGCATCGTGCCCGCATCGGATACGGGCGCCTTCGAAATGGCGATGTGGTCCCTTCTCGGTGCACGCGGCGTGGACGTCCTCGTATGGGAGAGCTTTGGCCAGGGCTGGGCGGAGGATGTGACCCAGCAGCTCAAGTTGGATGCGCGCGTCCTAGGGGCCGAGTACGGCGATCTTCCGGATCTCAGCGCAGTGGACTTTGAGCGCGATGTGATCTTCACCTGGAATGGCACGACCTCGGGCGTTCGCGTTCCGAACGGCGACTGGATTCGCGGTGGACGCGCGGGCCTCACCTTGTGCGATGCCACCTCGGCCGTCTTCGCCATGCACCTACCGTGGGACAAGCTCGACGTCGTCACCTGGTCGTGGCAGAAGGTGCTCGGGGGTGAGGGCGCGCACGGCATGCTGGCCCTCTCACCCCGCGCCGTCGAACGGCTGCTTTCCTATGCCCCCCCCTGGCCCCTGCCGAAGATCTTCCGTCTCAAGGACGGCAGCAAGTTCAACGAGGGCATTTTCGAAGGCGCGACGATCAATACGCCGTCTCTGCTCTGCGTGGAGGATGCGCTCGACGGTCTCGCTTGGGCGGAGCGCGAAGGCGGACTTCCTGCGCTCGCGCGCCGCTGCGAGGCGAATCTCGCCACCATCGCGGAGTGGGTCGCGCGATCGCCGTGGATCGATTTTCTCGCCCGGGACCCCGCCACACGCTCGTGCACCTCGATCTGCCTTCAAGTGGTGGACCCTTGGTTCCGGGAACTCGACAAGGCCGCGCGGGCCAAGGCGATCCAATCCCTTGTCGCGCGGATCGAGCAGGAGGGTGTGGCCTTCGATCTCGCAAGCTATCGAGACGCGCCACCGGGCCTGCGCATCTGGGGCGGCGCTACGGTCGACCGTGAGGACGTCGAGGCGCTCTTGCCGTGGCTCGACTGGGCGTACGCGGAGGTTCGCGGCGCTTAACCCGCGGCCGGCTCCATCACCTCGATCCGATTGCCGAACGGGTCTGCCAAATAGGCGCGGCGGTAGCCTTCGAGCGGCTCGTCATCTACCACGAGATAGCCACCCTTTCGGCAGCGCTCGAGGAGCTCTGCGAGGCCGGATACGCGCAGCGCCGGATGCGCCTTGGTTGCCGGGCGGAACGCGCGTTCGACGCCGAGATGGATCTTCACGTTCTCGCTCTCGAACCAGCATCCCCCGCGCGTCGCGAGGTGCAAGGGCTTGGCGATCTCGGCAAGGCCAAGCACTCCGCAATAGAAGGCGCGCGCCTTGTCTTCGCCACCCGCAGGCATGGCCAGCTGGACGTGGTCCAGGGAACAAATCCGCACCCGTTGGAAGATACGCGAGGCGGAGCCCGAAGCACGAGGCGCTCCCGACCACCGAAGGGAGCTCGCGGAACAGACCTCGCACAAGCGACAGATCCAAGACACGCGGCGGAAGCGGGTCTTGGCGGAACCCTTTGAAGATACCTCTCGTCAGTGTGTCGCGACCAGCTCGAACACGGGATACTGACTCGCGAGGGGTGCGAACGCGGTCGCCGGCGATCCCGCCGGGACGGGGAAGAAGCGACCGACGCTCAGCTTGAACCGATCCAGATAGGCCTTCAGGAGCTCTGGCTTCTGTGTATCCGGGACGCTCCTCAGCTCGAACTCGGTACGCTGCGTGCCCTTCTTCAGGGTCACCCGACCCGCCGCGAGGGCGTTTCGCACCCACTGGGTGTGGCCGCGAGGCGCCACCAGGTACTGGCGGCTACCGAGGCTCAGCACGTCAACGGGGGTCGAATAGAGCTTGCCGCTTTTGCGACCGCGTACCTGGAGGAGATAGTTGTGGCGGAAGCCGAGGCCCAACCCGACGAAGAGTCCCACGGCACGGTTGAACAGGAATTCGGCGGTGCTCGGTCTCTCAAACGCGCTGGGGTCAGGGCTCACGCAGACCTCCGGATGGAATGGATCTGGATCCAGTATGCATCTACTCGGTGAGCGGCGCGCGGGCCACGAAGAAGAGGCGGCGGAACGGGAAGACCACCCCGCGCGGTCCGGGCGCATACGCCTGCGCGATCCGCGCCTCGAGCGCAGTCTCGAACTCGCGAGCCTCGGTCTGGGAGAGGGCAGCGAGCACCGGCCTTAGGGCGCTGCCCTTCATCCAATCGACAATCGCGATCGCGGCGGGAAGCTCGTGGTAGTAGATCGTCTCCCACGCCTCTGCCTCGAGCCCAAGACCAAAGAGTTGCTCGAGGTACCACGCTGCGCCGGCTACAGGCTGCGGACCGCGCACGTCGCGCAGGCGGCTGGCCCACGGCTCCTCTGCGGAGAGTTCCGCCAGGATCCGGTGGGAGGCCTCTCCCCAATTATTTGGGATCTGAACCGCGAGCATTCCCCCCGGTGCGAGCAGCCTCGCGAGCTGCTCCAGCACGAGCGCGTGGTCGGGCAGCCAATGGAGTACGGCATTCGAGACGACGAGGTCGAGCGGGCGCCCCGGGCGCCACTCCCGGAGATCCGAGCGGACGAATGAAGGCTGCGCTCGTGACGCGAGGGAAGGCGCGCGCGCCAGCATCTCGGCAGATTCATCGACTCCCCAAACCTGAGCCTCGGGCCAGCGCTCCTGCAGCTCCCAGGTGAGCTCGCCGCTGCCGCAGCCGAGATCCGCGGCCGCATCTACCTCGCGGTCCGGGATGCGCGCGAGCAGGTCGTGGAAGGGCTGTGCCCGTTCGCGACGGAACTGCGCGTACTGGGCGGGGTCCCAGCGCGGCGACGCGGCGGAGCGCTCTTGTCCCCCGGCGCTCAGGTTTCCACCAAGGCCAAGCCGGCCACAAATCCGCGGGGATCGCACAGCGCTTCCCGGCATGCGAGGGCCCAGCCCGTGGCATTCACGGTGACAACGAGCGCTGCCCGGCAGCTCTCGAAATAGCGGGACGCAGGCTGGCTCCGCTCCAGCAGGTGGACGAGGGCGTCCTCGAGGGGTTCTCCCTCGTGATCCTCCGTGAGCACGATGCTGTCCTCCGCGGCATCCCTCTCCGAGAACAGGATGGTGTCATCGAGCAGGGCCCGGATTCGTCCGCACCCGGGGCCCCATACGGTGAGATACACAGCGCCCTGGCCAAGGAGATTGGCGGCACTGCGATGCAGATCGCCCGGCCCGACCGTGCGCCCATCCAGTGCGAGCAGGCACGCAAAATGGCGGGTCGGCATGCACAGCTTCGCGGGGAGCTCATCCAGTTGGTCGAGCTCGAGAAGGAAAAGCTCGCGATCCGTTGCGGCGTCGTAACCCACCGCTAGGACGGCCACCGGAGAGCCCGCGAGCGCGGCGGTCCTCATGCTCACTCTGAATACACCGTGAGAAAGGTGCAACCCTGCTCGCTGCGCACGTCGTCATCGAGGGAGCCGGTGGCGGCGACGCTCGCCCACCCCGGGCCAAGGCGTCTGCCGCACTGGATCAGTTCGCCCTCGAGGATGTAGACGAACTCCGGGCCGCGGTGGACGTGGCGAGGGAAGACGGCGCCCGGCTCGAATCTCACCAGCTGCATCGAGTACCCGTCGGCCATTCCCAGGTCTTTCACGCAGACCTTCGTGGCGGCGGTCGACGGGCGAAAGGGCTTCTGCCTCGCGTCCGTGAAGGCAAATCCCCGCTCGCTTCGCTGCATCGAATCGCTCATCCCCTCCCTGCGCATCGCCCAGCGCTCGCACGGCGGCGCCGCGGCCTCGAGTTTCTCAAGCGGAAGCCCGCTTCATGATGCCCGATCGAAGTTCGGGGAGCGAGCGGGCGGATTCGCCTGCGCATCCCGCGATTTGGCTTGCGCAATCGCCTGCGGCTGCGGACTCGCACGCTCCTCTCCCAGGCCCCGTCGCGGCGTGCCGCACGTCTGCTTCCAACCTCAAGCCTCCTCGGCGGTTCTCCGAAGAAAGAGCTGCCCCTTCGTGCGTGCCGCGCCCGGAATGCGCGGCACCGCGTCGGCTCTCCCAAGGGAGGGGGCGATGTCTGCCGAAAGCCTCCTTCTCGTCGACGATGACCGCGTCGTCCACGAGGCGCTCGAACGCGAGCTCGCCGGGCGAGTGGAGCGCGTCCTCCATGCCTACGAACCCGAGGAAGGCCTTCGGATCGCGTTCCAGGAGCGCCCGGACATCATCCTGCTCGACGTGAACTTGCCTCGCATGGACGGTCTCAAGCTCTGCCGACACCTGAAGGAGACGCCCAGCACGCGAGATGTGCCCATACTTTTTTTGACGGTAGACGGCAACGTGCAGCGACTGGCACGCGCCCTCGAAATCGGAGCCACCGATTACATCCGCAAGCCCTTCGATCCGGTGGAGCTGCGGGCGCGCGTGGCCGCGGCTCTCCGGCTGCGTCGTATGATCGATCTCCTGCGCGACCAGGCGTGGATCGATCCACTGACGGGGGTCAAGAATCGCGCCGCGTTCGATGACGCGCTTGCCGCCGCCGCCGCCGCTTTCGAGCGCGTCGCTCAGCCCGCGGCGGTCCTGCTGCTCGACCTAGACCATTTTAAGGATGTGAACGACCAGTATGGCCACGGCGTCGGCGATGAGCTTTTGCGCCGCGTCGGTTCGGCGATCCGTGCCTGCTGCCGGCCTTACGACACCGCCTGCCGCTTCGGGGGCGATGAGTTCGCCGTTGTCTACACGCAAGCCGAGGGCATGGACGCGCGCCGCGCGGTCGTCCGTGTGCTCGACGCGATTCGCGAGATCTCCGTCACGACCGATGGGGGGCCTGTGCGCGCCCGGTGCAGCGCCGGACTCGCCTGCACCAAGGGCAGCCGCGATCCGTTCGCTCCGGGCGATCTCGTGAAGGCAGCGGACGAGGCCCTCTACGAGGCCAAGCGCGCGGGCCGCGACCGGCTCGTCATCCGGACCCGGGAGCGCTGAGCACCGCTCCTGCGGCCGGGCTTCCGCTTCAGATCTTCGAGTATCCAGATCCTGGAATGTCGATGCCGATACCGCGGGCTTTCTCGATCCAACCGAACTCCTGCAGGATCTGCTGGCTGTACGTGACACGGCCCGCAACCTGCTCGATCGGCGCCGTCGCCAAAAGCAGCACCGCGCGCGCCATCCACTCCGCGGGCTCGCTGTTTGGCGCGTCGGGTCCATCGAGGAGTCGGTGGTGGAGCACCCCCGGCGTTGGGACGACGAGAGACGGCGAGACGCAGGTCACGCACACGTTCGAGGCGTAAACCTCCGCAGCCAACCCTTGGGTGAAGCGCTCGAGGGCGGCCTTCTCGGCCCCGTAGAGCGTCCCCCCGCGCATGGGGGTTCCCTTGTATGGCCCCCGCCCCGGGCCAATCGCCGCACCGCTCGAGATATTGACGATCGCGCCGGTACGGCGCTGGATCATTTCTGCGAGCACGAGCCGACTCAGGAAAAACGGTCCATTCACATTCACCGCAAGGGACTTCAGCCATTTGCTTGGGGGGAACTCTGCGATCGGGAAGAAATAGGTGAGGGCGGCGTTATTCACCAGGAGGTCGATCGGTCCGAACGCTGTGCGCACCTCGCCGACAATGCGCTCGCAATCCTCCCACTGAGAGACGTCGCCCACGACCGCAGCGGCACGTGCGCCCGCGTCCGCAATCTCACGCACCGTCGTCTCGAGGGAGCCTTCAAAGAGGCGGTGCTCGCCTTCCTTGAGGGTCCGTGCCACACAAGCGACGTGCGCTCCTTCCGCCGCGAAGAGACTCGCCACTGCCTTTCCGATGCCACGGCTGGCTCCCGTGATGAGGGCAACCTTGCCGTTGAGCTTGCCCATGGGCCTCCCTGGCGTAGGCCGCCCCGGAGCGGCTCTGCGTTTCGTCGCGCGATCCTCTCGTACGGGCGCCGCTGCTCGGTCCCCTGTCGTTGGCGCTTGGAGACCCTTCCGAGTTCGCCAGAAGGAGGCGCGTCAACGGACATGCCGGACGCCGCAAGCGGGCTCCTTCGAAAGGGAGCTCTTGTCTGGGTTGCAGAGGTACCGGTTCGGCTCTTTCTCTGCCAGTGACGGTCGTTTCGCAGAGCCAGGCCGAGGGCCTTCTGCAGCGGCGGGAGCGGCACGGTCCGGTGGCACGAGCTTCGCCGGGGGGGATTTCTCCTGCCCGATGGGTCGTTGAACGGACGCGGATCACGGAGGCGCGCGGCACCTGCGCGCGGCGGGTCGACGGCTAATGCACGCGGGTAAAGACTTCGGTGGCCCCGGAGTCGCCCGCACGGGTCCACATCCGGTTTCCATCTACCACGAACACACGACGAACACGCCGGTGCCGCTCGGGATCGAAGTGCTCGACCACAAATGAGCTTCGATCCGATGGCTTGATGGAACAGGGATACGTCGCGTCCATCGTCGGATGGTGCGTGTGACACGTGCCCGGACTGAAGGTCAGTCTCACGCGGGCCGGAGCAACCGCGGTCTCTTCGACGAGAGAACTCCCACCGGAGGAAGCCGCGGGGGCTTCCGTCGTGGCGACCGGATCTTGCGACTGCCACGTCCCAAGGAGTGCAGGCCTCGTTTGAGGCTGGGGAGTGGAGAGGAGGATCAGGAGTAGAGCGAACTGGTCGGGCCGCATGTCCTTCTATCGGCCCCTGTGGTCGAAAGGCACTGTGACTCGGCTCACGGCAAGAGGCGCTCTAAGCTGTCGAACCTTCGAGGAAACTCTCCAAAAATAGGCAACGGGGTGGCAAGCCCGGGGGGAACGTACGGCGCCACGCGGGCCAGGGTTTCGCGCGGCGATCCCCCTCGCCTCCTTCGGCCGCCCGAGCCCTAGCTGACCTGCAGCAGGGATTTTTCTCCGAGCTCCTGCGCGAAACGGTTGCGGACACTTTCCACGAGCGTCTCCAGCTCGGCCGTGGCGAAGCTCTCGTGGGAGATCTCGTCGAGCACGCGGATCCGGATCTCATGGCGACCCTGAAGCACGAAGCCACGCTTGGGCAGCGCGTTGCCTGTGCCTTCCAGGACGATCGGGAGCAGCGGTGCACCCATACGTTGCGCGAGGGAGAATGCGCCGGGCTTGAAGGAGCGCAGCCGACCGTCCATCGAGCGCGTCCCCTCCGGAAACATCATGATGGAGTTCCCCCCTGCGAGGGCTCGCTCGCAGGCCCGCATCATGTTCGCGACGCTTTCGCGATCGCCACGACGCAGCTTGATGTAGCGATTCAGGCTCATGTTCCAGCCGATGAAGGGAATGCGGAAATTTTCAATTTTTGAAACCCACTTGAAGTGGCTGAAGAGTCGGAAGAGAACCAGAATATCGAGAAGCGACTGGTGATTCGCGACCATCACGTAGGCCACGTCGGGTCGAATCTTCTCGCGCCCGATCACCTGCACGGGCCAGGCGGGGTTGAGCCAGGTATAAAGAGATGCCCAAAAGCAGGTAAAGCGGTGGAGCACCACCAGCTTGCGGTCAAAGGGCGCCGTCGCCGCCCAAATCAGCACGGCGACCGGAAACAGCAGGACCGAGCTCACAGCCAGGAAGAGCCAGAAGCAAAGGGACATGAGCCGACGCCGCACGCGACCTGTGTAGCACTGCGCCGTACAGCCGCGAAAGGGCGGTCCCCGGCCGCCGGGATGGGCTAGCGTCGCGCCATGCCGAGCTCCGAGGCGGTGACGAAAGGGGTACGGATCGAGGTCACGTCGCGCTACGTGGCGGAACGCTCCGCCCCCGAGGATGGAGAATGGTTCTTCGCGTACACCGTGCGCATCACGAACGAGGGTTCTGAGCCCGTGCAACTCATCTCACGCCACTGGATTATCACCGATTCCGAGGGTCGGCAACAGGAAGTCAAGGGCCCAGGCGTGGTCGGGGAGCAGCCGACGCTACGACCTGGCGAAAGCTTCGAGTACACCTCTGCGTGTCCACTGACGACGTCCATTGGTGCCATGCAGGGCAGCTATCAGATGGTGACAAGCGGCGGGGAACGCTTCGACGCGACGATCGCGCCCTTCACGCTCTCTGAGCCCTACGCGATGAACTAACCCCGATGCAAGAGGAGCCCCGCCCGTTTCGTGCCCATCCTCCTCGCTACGGCAGTACGCCGCTCCCGGCAAGCCGCTACGTGCCAGGGAGCGGGGCTACGCACCCCGGGCAAAGAGCAGACGCCGCTGGCCCGGGCACAAAGGCCAGCGAGCCCCTTCTTCCGCGCGAACGCTGGGGGGAACAGGGGAGCTACATCCACGGGGTCGATCTCTTCAACCAAGCCTTCTGGTGGGAAGCGCATGAAGCGTGGGAGAGTCTTTGGGCCCGGGCGGAAGGTACGCAGCGCCTGTTCCTGCAAGGCCTGATCCAGCTCGCGGCCGCGCTCCTCAAGCACCACGTCCAAAGTGTTGCTGGCTCGGTCAGTCTGGCCCGCGAAGCCCGGGGAAAGCTGGTCGCGGTCTGCCAGCGAGAGCGTTTGGCGCGCGGCGAGCGCTTTATGGGGGTGGACGTCCCCGCGCTGCTTCAGGCGATTGATGCGGCGTTTGCCCCCGTGTTTCAGGCCGAGCGTCATGGGGTTGTTCCGCCACTGGCCGCCCCGTTGGTGCTCGAACTCGACGGGAGCTAGACGCGTGCTGTCGCTGCGCGGTGTCTCGAAGAGTTTCGGCCAGACGCCGGCAGTGCGTGACGTCGACTTGGACTTCGCTCCCCACACCACCACGGTACTGATCGGTGCGAGTGGCTGTGGGAAGTCGACGCTCCTGCGCCTAGCGCTCGGGCTCGTGACGCCGGACCGAGGCAGCGTGCACCTCGATGGGGAGCGTCTCGATGCCGAGAGCGCTCCCGCACTGCGTCGCCGCATGGGTTACGTGATCCAAGACGGGGGCCTCTTTCCTCACCTCGACGCACGCCGCAATGTGAGCCTCATGGCGCGTTACCTCGGATGGGAAGGCGAACGCACGCGGCAGCGCGTGCAGGACCTTGCGCGGCTCGCGCGCTTTCCCGAAAGCGCGCTCGACCGGTTTCCCGTGCAACTCTCTGGAGGACAGCGCCAGCGGGTAGGACTCATGCGGGCTCTTCTGCTCGATCCGGAGGTGCTGCTGCTCGACGAACCCCTCGCAGCCCTCGACCCGTTGGTTCGCGCGGAGCTCCAGGACGCGTTGCGCGAGATTTTTCGAGACCTGGGCAAAACCGTCGTACTCGTCACCCACGACCTCGCCGAGGCTGCTTTTTTTGGCGATCGCATCGTCCTCTTGCGGGACGGAAGCGTGGAACAGTCCGGCACGCTGCGGGATCTGGTGGAGGCTCCGGCGGACGAGTACGTAAGCCGCTTCGTGCGCGCGCAGCGCACCCTCCACATCGTTGGAGCAGAGGCCGCGCGGTGAAGCTTCTGGGGCGCAGCGCCCGGCGCTGGCTTCTGGCCGCAACCTTCGTCCAATCGGAGTGCGTTCTTTCGTGCTCGGGAGACGTAGCGCGCGCGGCGACCCCCGTCAGGATTGGCTCGAAGCAGTTCACCGAATCCGTGGTGTTGGGTGAACTCGCGACGGCCCTCGTGCGCGCGAGCGGCAGCAGCGCCCAGCATCGCAGCCAGCTGGGTGGGACGCAGGTGCTCTGGAACGCCCTCGTGCAAGGCGAAATCGACCTCTACCCGGAATACACGGGAACCCTCGAACAGGAGATCCTGAAGAACGAGGGAGTGAGGGGAGAGGAAAAGCTGCGTAGCACGCTCACGTCGTATGGCGTCGTGATGTCGCGCCCGTTGGGTTTCAACGACACCTACGCGCTCGGCATGAAGGCCGCCCGAGCCGAGGCTCTTGGCATCCGCTCGATCTCCGATCTGCGCCGCCACCCCGAACTCCGCTTCGGATTCACGAACGAGTTCATGGACCGAGCCGACGGCTGGCCGGGGCTGCGGGCGCGCTACGCACTTCCGCAAGAGGATGTGCGTGGTCTCGATCACGATCTCGCCTACCGCGGTCTCGACGCGGACACGATCGACGTGACTGACCTCTACTCCACCGATGCGGACATCGCGTACTACGACATCCAGATTCTTCAGGATGATCAGCACTACTTTCCCGTGTACGACGCGGTCTGGCTGGTCCGGGCCGACCTGAAAGGGCGTGCGCCGGCCGCGGTGGCCGCGCTCGCTCGCCTCGAGGGGAAGATCGATGCGAGTGCCATGGCGGCGATGAACGCGCGCGCCAAGATCGATCAGGTGCCCGAAACACGCGTCGCAGCCGACTTCCTCTTCGCGACGCTTGGCCTCACGGTGGTATCGGAAGAGCAGGGACCGCTAGCGCGGATTCTGCGCCGCACGGAGGAACACCTCACCCTCGTTACGGTGTCGCTCAGCGCAGCGCTGTGCGTGGCCCTTCCCCTGGGCATCTTGGCCGCGCGAAGGCCCCGGCTTGGCGCCCTTTTGCTTGCTGCGACAGGCGTGCTGCAAACGATTCCCTCACTCGCGCTCCTGGTTTTTATGATTCCTATCCTCGGGATTGGCGCCCCTCCTGCGGTGGCGGCGCTCTTCCTCTACAGCCTCTTGCCCATCGTGCGAAATACCCACGCTGGTTTGAGCGGAATCCCGGCGCCTTTGCGCGAGTCCGCTGAGGCGCTCGGCCTCTCGCCGCGGGCACGCCTCTGGCACGTCGAACTCCCCCTCGCCTCCCCATCGATTCTTGCCGGGGTGAAGACCTCGGCGGTCATCAACGTGGGGACGGCGACCCTCGGCGCAGTGATCGGCGCCGGCGGATACGGGCAGCCCATCCTGACGGGGATCCGCCTCGACAACGTAGGGCTCATCCTGGAAGGTGCCGTGCCGGCTGCGCTTCTCGCGGTGGCTGTTCAGGCCCTTTTTGCCGGAGCCGAGCGCTGGGTGGTCCCGATGGGCCTTCGCCTCGCGCGCAAGGATTAGTGTTCGCGTTCTCGCGCGCGCGACATACAATGCAGGTGGGCCCGTGGGGGGGGCAGGAGGCCGCCACCATGGACCTCTCATATGGGGAGGAGTCCGAGCGCCGCGCGCAGCTGGGCTGCGCGGCCGCCACTCCTAACTGCTACATGACGATCCGTTCGGCAACCGAGGCGCTATGCGCACCGCTTAGCGCCGAAGACGCTGCACTCCAATCGATGCCCGATGCAAGCCCGGCGAAATGGCATCTGGCGCACAGCTCCTGGTTCTTCGAAACCTTCGTGCTCTGTCCCACCGTCCCCGGCTACCGCGTGTTCTCTGCCGCGTACCATGCTCTCTTCAACTCCTACTACCAGTCGGTGGGGAAGCCCTACCCGAGGCCAAAACGAGGCCTCTTGTCGAGACCCTCCCTCGACGAGGTCGTGGCGTACCGCCGGCATGTCGATCACCGCATGACGGACCTGCTGGCGACCCCGCGCATCGCCGAGCGCGGCGAACTGCTCGCTGTGATCGAACTCGGCCTGCAGCATGAGCAGCAGCACCAAGAGCTCCTGCTCACCGATTTGAAGCATCTCTTCTTTCAAAATCCCCTGCGCCCGAGCTATCGGGCCGGGGCGGAAGGAAAGACGGAAGCGCCAGCACCCGGCCGGTCCTGGTGCGAACACCCCGGTGGAATTGCTCGAATCGGCCACACTGGGCAGGGCTTCTCCTTCGATAACGAGCGGCCTCGTCATCGCCGGCTCCTCGAACCCTTCACCTTGGCCTCGCGCCTGGTCACGAACGGGGAGTGGATGGCGTTCATGGCCGATGGCGGCTACGAGCGTCCTGAGCTCTGGCTGTCAGACGGTTTCGACGCCGTGCGCGCCGGAGACTGGCGTGCCCCGCTCTACTGGGAACGCGACGAATGCGGCTGGCAGCTTTTCACATTGTCGGGGACGCAGTCCGTCTCTCCTCACGATCCCGTATGTCACGTGAGTGCGTACGAAGCCGACGCATTCGCGCGCTGGGCGCGCGCGAGACTGCCCGGTGAAGACGAATGGGAGATTCTGGCCACCGGCCTACCCGTGGAAGGGAACTTTGTGGAGAGCGGTTTGCTCCGCCCGGCCTCTTTCTGCGGCGAAAGCGCTGCCCCGCGTCAGCTTTTCGGGGATGTCTGGGAATGGACGCGCAGCCCCTACGTACCGTATCCCGGCTATCGGCCCCCTGCGGGTGCGCTCGGCGAGTACAACGGCAAGTTCATGGCCAACCAATGGGTCTTGCGCGGTGGCTCCTGCGCCACACCGCAGGCCCACGTGCGCGCAAGCTATCGCAACTTCTTCCCCCCTTCGGCCCGCTGGCAGTTTAGCGGCGTGCGCGTTGCGCGAGACCTGCGATGAGCTTCAAGCTGCGAGAAGCGGTACCGCCGCTCGAGAACTTCCGCGACGAGGTGCTGCGCGGCCTCGCGTACCCCCGCAAGGAACTCCCGTGCAAATACTTCTACGACGCTAGAGGCTCGGCGCTGTTTGACGAGATCTGTGATCTGCCGGAGTACTACTTGACACGCGCAGAGCTCGCGATCCTTCGCGCACACGCAGCGGAGATGGCCGCGCTCCTCGGACCGCGCTGCCTCGTCATCGAGTATGGCAGCGGAAGCGGAGTGAAGACGCGACTGCTTCTCGACCAGCTGCTCGATGCGGTCGCGTATCTCCCGATCGATATCTCACCCGGTCCGCTGCTTGCCGCCGCGCAGGCTCTCGTGGTGGCGTATCCCAGGCTCGAGGTCCTGCCCGTGTGTGCGGACTACACTGCTGAATATCCGCTCCCTCATCCCCGCGTGAAGCCGGCACGCCGCGCCGTGTTCTTCCCAGGATCGACGATCGGAAACTTCACCCCGGGCGAGGCCGAGAGCTTTCTCAAGCACGTAGCCCAGGTGTGCGGGCGTGGCGGCGCGCTCCTTGTGGGCGTGGACCTCGCGAAGGGCTCGAAGACCCTGGAACGCGCCTACGATGACTCCCAGGGGGTCACTGGGCGCTTCAACCTAAACCTCCTCGCCCGCATCAACCGTGAGCTCGGAGCCGACTTCGATCTCGAGGCATTCCGTCATCGTGCGGTGTATGCGCGCTCCCTCGGCCGAGTGGAGATGCACCTCGTGAGCAAGTGCGCTCAGGAGGTCTGGGTCGCTGGATCGCGCTTTGCCTTCGAGGCCGGGGAGGCGATCCTGACGGAATGTTCGTACAAGTGGGGCCTGGCCGAGTTCGAAGAGCTTGCGCGGGGTGCGGGTTGGCGGGTGGCCCGCGTCTGGACGGACCCGCAGCGAAAGTTCAGCGTCCAATACCTGACCGCGGAGTAGCCGGATCGAGGGGAGGGGGACCTAGGACTCGACTCGAACCCCGCGCCAGAAAGCCACGTAGCCCGCGATTTGTTTGGCCGCGTCCATAGGCGCGGGGTAGTACCACGCGGCATCCCGGTTCGCCTCCTCTCCCACGAGGATGTCGTAGTAGCTCGCGACTCCCTTCCAGGAACAGGTCGTGTGGGTTGCACTCTCCCGCAGGTGCTCGCGACGCACACTCTCGGGAGGGAAGTACTGGTTGCCCTCGACCTCGATGCAGCGGTCGCTTTCGGCGATGACGACGCCCTTCCAGACGGCCTTGGCCATGTCCGTGGTTCCTCCTGCCTCGGAAATCTAGCTCGCGAATGACCGGCCCTGACACGCCAGGCTGGTAGCATGCCGCCATGCCGGAAATGGTCGTGGCCCGGGGCGCGCGGGCGATTGAGAATCGCCTTCTGCGCGACGTCGCGCTGCTTCTGCCCGCGGGCGAGGCAGCTTCCCGTGGGCTCGAACGGCCGGTGAGGATCATCGTCCCCTCGCGCAGCCTGCGCGATCACCTGGGTGGCGCGATCGTCCGACACCTGGATCGCGCCGTGGCCGGGATCGAGATCCATACGCTTCACGGACTTGCGCGCGACGTACTCGAGCGCACCGGCCTGCGAGCGCCGGTCGGCGAAGAACTGCTGCCGATCCTGGTGAGCCGCAGTGCGCGCCTCGAGACGGAATTGCGCGAGGGCCTCGAGCCCCTGCGTGAGGGCTACGCCGCACTCACCGGAACGATCACCGATCTTCTCGATGCAGGCTTTCATGCCGCCCACGCAGCCGCGCTGGACGACGCGCTGTGCGACTTCGACTCGCGCAGCGGAGGGCGCGGCGGGCGGTCGATCGCGCGCATGCGGGCCTTGGTCCGAGTGGCGGCGCACACGGCACGAGAGTTTGCGCGTCTTGGCCTAGGTCGAGCTTCCACGCGTCTTGAGCTCGCCCGCGAGGCCATTGAGCGTGATGCCGAGCGGGCCTTGCCCGCGCGAGCCGTGCTTGTGCACGGCTTCGCCGAGGCTACGGGCGAAGCCTCCGCGCTGATCGAGGCATTGTGCCGCCATCGCGATGCAACGGTGTACATCGATCATCCACCGGATCCCGCGAATCCGTTGCAGACGGACTTCGGGGTTCGCTTCACGCAGCGCCTGCGCGAGCGTCTGCTTGGCAGCGCGAAGCTCGGAGAGGACGCGCATCCGGAGCCGGCTCGACCGAAGGTCGAGACCCTTTGCGCAGGCGAGGGGCAATCGGAGGTTCGCGCGGTGGCGGATCGCGTACGCCGCCTGCTCGATGGTCCCGAGCCACCCCGCCCCGAGGAGATTGGAATCGTGGCGCGAACAGTCGGGCCGTACGCGCTGGCGCTCCGGCTCCACCTCGAGCGTCTCGCGATCCCGTTTTCCTCCCCCACGGCACAGGGGCCTCGGGGCTCTTTGGGCCGCCGGGTCGAAGCGCTCCTCGATCTCTTGCGACGGCGCGAAGCCACGCCCGCGGATCGATGGCTCGAGGTACGCGCAGACCTCACCTCCGAGCGCCGATGCGATCTGCGCGTGGCATTCCATGCCCTGGGCGCGGCGCGCCTTTCCGAAGTGGCTCAGCTTGTCCCCGGGCGTGATCTCGCTCCGCACAAGGACCATGCTCTGCCTGTGTATCGCGGCCTTGGACTCCGCGGCTCGGTGTCGAGTCCATCTGTGGACGATGAACGGCAAGTTTCTGTGACGCCGCGCATGCTGTCCTTCCATGCCCTCGACGCCGCGATCCGGGCCGCCGGGCGTCTTTGCCAGCGTTTCGTGGCCTGGCCCTCGAGCGCGCCCATGGCTCAGCATCTCACGGGCGTCTGCGAGCTCGTGCGCGAAGATCTCGCGTTGCCCCTCACCCCTCTCGAGGGGGCTATTCGCAAGCTCGAACAGGCTCTCCCCCCCGAGCTCCCGCTCACGGCGGACGAGTTCCTTTCATTGTGGGAGGGCGCTCTCGCAACCGAGCTGCCCGAGGCGTTTGGCGGCGCAGGGGCAGGCGTTCAGGTGCTGGACGCGATTGCGGCGCGGGGACGTACCTTCTCTCATCTCTTCGTCTTAGGGATGAATCGTGACGTCTTCCCGCGGGTCGTGCTGGAAGATCCCTTCCTGCCCGACGTGGTCCGACGGGCACTTCTTCCGGTCTTACCCGACTTGGCGCTCAAGGAGACGGGCTTCGCGGAGGAGCGGTACCTGTTCGCGCAGCTCCTCTCGGCGAGCCCGCGCGTCACCCTCTCCTGGCAGACGGCGGACGACGACGGCAAGCCGAGGTCACCTTCGCCCCTCGTTCAGCGCATGCGCTCGACGCTCGGCAGCGAGGCACCGGAGATGGTGCCCCCAATCTATTCGCTACCGGAGAGAGTGGACGCTCTACCGCGCCCTGCCCACGAGCATGCAATCCTGGCAGGGCTTTACGGGAGCCTCGCCAGCTTTGCCGGGGTGCTCCCCATCGCGATCCGCGAGACCCATGGCGCAGGCTCGAAAATTGACGCGACCCGCCTCGCCGCTGCGAGGCTTGCGATTCTGCGAGAGCTCGATCCGCGGTTCCACGCCAGGGCACGAAGCGAAGGCTCCTCGCTTCTCGGTCCGTACTTCGGATTTGTGGGCGCTGTGCGTGAGGCGGCCGACCCGCGGCGGCGCCCCCTCTACGTGACGGTTGCCGAGCAGCTCGCCGCCTGTCCGTGGCAGGTCTTCGTCCGAAAGTTCTTGCGCCTTCAAGCAGCGCCGGATGCCTTGGGCGCGCTCCCTGGCATCGACGCGCGTCTTGTGGGCGCGACGGTGCACGCCGCGCTCGAGCAGCTCGCGGTCTTGCAAAAGGTCCCCGCACGCCTGTCTCTCGAAGACGCGCTCGCGGCGGGAAGCGTTGAGCTCTCGTGGCCGGAGGAGGATGTGCTCGAGGGCATCCTGCAGGAGGCAGCCGGAGAGGTGTGCAGGGACGAGGGCATTGCCTTGCCTGGATACCCGCAGGCCCTGGCCGCCTTGGCCCAGGCCGGCGTGCGGGCTGCACGGCTGGCGGAAGGCGGTCGCAGGGTGGCTGTCCTTGGAGTCGAGGTCGACGGGGCGTGCACCGTCCTCGACGCGGCGGGTCGATCCCGCACCGTCCGCTTCCGGGCGGACCGCGTCGACGACGTGCAGGGTGCGCTGCGACTCACGGACTACAAGGTCGGTCGCCCCATCTCACAGTTGAAGACCGCAGACAAGCGAGCCCGGGATTTTCTGCGGGCGGTACGCAGTGGGGATCGGCTCCAGGCCATGGCCTATGCGCTTGCGGCCGCGCAGCTCGGCAAGCCTGCGGCAGAAGCCCTCGGCAGATACCTCTTTCTCACGGAGGGTCTCGAGATCCGGGAGTTCGAGGCGAGCGCGGACAACACCGCGCTCTCCAATGCCTTCCACAACGCCTTGGCCGCCACCTTCGCCGCGCTCGACGCGGGAAGTTTCTTCCCTCGTCTGCTCGAACCAGATGGCACGGCGGCCAAACGCTGTGAGCGGTGTGACGTGCACGAGGTCTGCCTGCGGGGGGACTCCGGGTCGCGCCTTCGTCTGGAACGCTGGGTGAGAGCCCGGAGCGACGGTGCCACGGCGTCGGCGTCACCGGCGGAGCAGGCTGCGTTCGCGTTGTGGCAGCTCAGAGCGGAGACCGCCGAGTGACCGCTGTACTGCCCGACGATCCGGTGCGCGACGACGAGCAGGCGCGCCTTCTTGCACAGACCGAATTTCGCGCGCCCCTTGCGCTCGAGGCGGGCGCGGGCACGGGCAAGACGACTGCCCTCGTGGCACGGATCGTCGTCTGGCTGCTCGGCGAAGGATGGGTGCGCGCGGCTTCCCAGCTTGCGCGAACCACGACAGGAGCCGACCCCCCCCACAACGAGCGCATCGCGGCTCGCACGGTCTCTCGAGTCGTCGCGATTACGTTCACCGAGGCGGCCGCAGCCGAGATGGCGACGCGGGTGGGGGAGGCTCTCCACCGCATCGCGCTCGGGGAAGCCCTTCCTGCAGGCGTCGAGGCCTCGCTCCTCCCGCCGACAGCGGAACGCGCGAAACGCGCTGGTGCGCTGGATGAGGTCCTCGACCAGCTGGTGGTCCGTACCATCCATGCCTTCTGCCGCCGTCTTCTTGTGGCACACCCGCTCGAAGCCGGCGTCCATCCACGATTCGAGGTCGATGCGGAGCTGCGCACGCGCGATGAGGTCGTGCGGGAGTGCGTCGAGGTCGCCCTTCGGGAGGGATACGGGACCTCTGGCACCCCTGCCTACCTCGAGCTGGCGCGCCTCGGCAAGGGACCCGCGGACTTGGAGCAGGCCCTCGCGGCGCTCGTCGAGGCCGGTGTCCCTCCCGATGTCCTCGGCGAAGACCCGTTTGCTCCCTGGCGGATTCAGGCCCTCCAAAGCGCTCTCGCCAAGGCGATCGAACGCTTCCGTGAAGCGGACCGCGGGCGCCTTGCTGGAGTCGCGCGGGGTGTGAAGAGCCAGGCGGTCGCGCTCCTTCTCGATCAGACCCTCGAGCGGGTGGACGCGCTGCGGGGCGGCCAATCGAGGGAGCTCGTAGGCTTCGCCGGGTGGGCCCGCGAGGTCTGGCCCGAGGCCATCGGACGTGTAGGGTGCTGGGCGCAGGCGAACGGCGGCTTTAACCAAAGCGAGCGCGCCGCCCTCGGTGAGGATCAGGCGGCCGTGCGCACTGCGGCGCAAGGGCTCTTGCCCATG
>Ga0074046_10001534_pt1 | contig 20691 bp, 20 predicted proteins | sample BogForMeECP23OM3_FD_94441 | JGI IMG/M metagenome (GOLD analysis project Ga0074046, IMG submission 94441) | Bog forest soil microbial communities from Calvert Island, British Columbia, Canada - Bog Forest MetaG ECP23OM3 | ecosystem: Environmental > Terrestrial > Soil > Wetlands ... | reverse complement strand
CGAAAAAGGGCGCATTCGCCACGACGCGGACAAGGTTGGTCTGCTTGCGTAGCCGTCTCACATCAACGACAATTTCGACGCCGCTCCGCCGACGCAGTCGGCTTCGTTCAATCTGATGGAAGAGCATCAGCGGCAGCACGATCAGGCCGATCGACTGACCAGCAAGCAGCACGGTCGCCATCGGCAGGCCGCTTGCGAGGCTCTTCTTGGAGCCGCAGAAGACGATCGTCACCTCGTCGTCCCGTGAGAATTTCAGGAGCCGGCTGCCATACGTGGTGATGGCCAGCACCGCCGCGAGCAGGGCGACGTCCGCGGCCACGAGCCGCCCCAGGTCGGCGAGGCTGAGCTCATGCCAGATCCCGTGCGTCACGCCCTCGCTGAAAGCGGCGTAGACCACCAACAGGATCGATCCCCGGTCCACCGGGCCAAGCAGCGTCTTGTGCCGCAGCGCCCAGGCGCCCATCCACGGCCGGGCGAACTGGCCGGCGACGAATGGGACGAGAAGCTGGAGAACGATGTCGCCGGCGCCGCGCGCCGAGAATCCGCCCTGCGCACCGAGCAGCAGCGCGACCAGCAACGGCGTCAGGGCCATCCCCAGCAGGTTGGAAGCGGTCGCGGCGCAGATCGCGGCCGGCACGTTGCCGTGGGCGATCGAGGTGAAGGCGATCGACGACTGGACGGTCGAAGGGAGGGCGCACAGCAGGATCACGCCGGTCCAGAGCGGCGGCGTCAGCAGACCCGGAACCAGCGCCTTCGCGCCAAGGCCCAGCGCCGGAAACAGCACGAACGTCGAGCCGAGCACCACGAGATGCAGCCGCCAGTGCCATGCGCCCGCGAGGGCCGCCTGCGGCGAAAGCCGCGCCCCATGCAGGAAGAAGAGGAGAGCAATGGCGGCGTCGGTGGCGTAATTGGCGACGACCGCGCCGCCGCCCCGCGCCGGCAGCGCTGTGGCGAGGACGACCATGCCGACGATCGCCACGATATAGGGATCGACCGGCAGCCGGTTGAGCAGGGCCTTTGGGCTCATCGCCTCAATCCTCTGCGTGCTGGACTTTAGCCCCAGCTTTTCGAGCATAATCGAGGCCGACGCATGTCATACCGGGCGCCGGGGCTTGTCTGTGCGTGGTGTGTGTCGCGACGGACGCTGCCGCTCAGCGCCCCATGCGGCTCCGGCCCAGGCGATTCTGGCGAACGGCGACCGCGTCCAGCGCGCCGGCTGACGAGGACGACGCACTCCGACGCCGTCGGCGGGAGCGCGAGTGCTTCGGGCCGGAGCGCGCGATCGAACTGCCCCGGGCCCGCCTCGGCTGACCTCCGCCCCGGACGCGGTCTGATCTCTGCGGGCGCGCGGGGAGGCGGCGACGTCTCCAGACGCATAAACACGTTTCGTAACTACTAATAAGCCGCCCGGCTCCCGACCGAGCCAGGATGAGGTTTAGGGAAGCACGCCGCCGAGCCGCCGATTTCAGGCGTTTGGATTTGGCGCCGCAAACCCCTGAAAAGTTTACAACCGGGGTTCGATTTGGCGGGTCCGGCAGCGGCCGGCCGGCCGCCGCCTCAGAGCATGCTCGGCAGCACCCGGTCGGGCGGGCGGTGGCCGTCGACGAAGGTGCGGATGTTGATGATCACCTTCTCGCCCATGTCGGCGCGGCCTTCGTGGGTGGACGAACCCATGTGCGGCAGCAGGGTCACTTTGCCCGATCTGGCGAGCGCGACCAGCTTCTCGTTGACCGCGGGAGCGTGCTCGAACACGTCGAGGCCGGCGCTGGCGAGTTCGTCCGCCTCCAGCATCCTGACGAGCGCGTTCTCGTCGACCACCTCGCCGCGCGCGGTGTTGATCAGGATTGCGTCGGGACGGAGGTATTTGAGCCGGCGCGCCGAAAGCAGATGGTAGGTTCCCGGCGTGTGCGGGCAATGAATCGAGACGAAGTCCATCCGCGCCAGCATCTGGTCGAGCGAATCCCAGTAGGTCGCCTCCAGGGACTCCTCGATCTGCGGCGCGACCCGGCGCCGGTTGTGATAGTGGATGGACATGCCGAAGGCGCGGGCGCGCCGGGCGAGCGCCTGCCCGATGCGGCCCATGCCGATGATTCCGAGGCGCTTGCCGGTGATCCGCCGCCCCAGCATCCAGGTCGGAGTCCAGCCGGCCCAGTGACCGTTTGGAATGATCTGCGAGCCTTCGACGAGCCGGCGCGCAGTCGAAAGAATCAGCGCCATCGTCATGTCGGCCGTGTCCTCGGTCATGACGCCAGGCGTGTTGGTGACTGTGATTCCGCGGCGGAGCGCGCTCGTGACGTCGATGTGGTCGACCCCGTTGCCGAAATTGGCGATCAGCTTCATCTGCTCGCCCGCCTGGGCGATCATGGCCGCGTTGATGTGGTCGGTGATCGTCGGGACGATGACGTCGGCCTCGTGCATCGCCTCGACGATTTCGGCCTGCGACATCGGCTTGTCGTCGAGGTTGAGGCGGGCGTCGAACAATTCGCGCATGCGCGTTTCGACAAGTTCGGGAAGCCGCCGGGTCACGACGACAACGGGTCTCTTCTTGGTCATGAACGCCCCCCCTTCCGCCCCGCCTGCGATTTTTTCGCCTTGGCCTCATTCTCAAACATTTGCGTCCACGCCCTCAAGCGGTTTACGCCTCATTAACGTTGCGCGCAGCAAATGGGCGCACGCCGGCGTCCGGCCTGCGGCGCGCGCCGCCGGCTCGCCGGCCTCTCTACCAGAAGGCCGGGCAAAGACAAGGATGGCCTCTCCGCCATCGAGGAATCCACGATGAACCGACCCTGCCGTCCGGCCCCTTTTCCCTGGTTGGCGCGTCGAGCCGCGTTCGCCGCCCTGTTCGTCGCAGCGCTCGCGCCCGCGCTCGCCGTCGCCGACCCGGTCGGCTCGGCGACGAAGCTGCCCCTGCCCCGTTTCGCCAGCCTGAAGACCGACCGCGTGAATCTGCGCGAGGGACCTTCGAAGGAACACGCGACGAAATGGGTCTATCAGCGCGCCGGGCTGCCGGTTGAGATCACGGCCGAGTTCGAGATCTGGCGCCGGATCCGCGACTCCGAGGGCGTCGACGGGTGGGTGCTGCACTCGCTGCTTTCCGGCCGGCGCACGGCTCTGGTGACTCCGAGCAAGAAGGGCGAAAACTCCAAGATCTACGTTCGTCCGTCCGAAGGATCCGACCTCGCGGCAACGCTTCAGTCGGGCGTCATCGTCAACCTGCTCAAATGCGACGGCGCCTGGTGCCTGGTCGACGGCGATGGCTTCAAGGGCTATATCCAGCAGTTCAAGCTGTGGGGCGCTTACCCCAACGAGAAAATCGATTGAAGGCCGGGCCGCGGGACCCATCGCATCTTGACATCCGTCTTGCCGCCTGAGCCGGAACGCCTCGGACTCGAGGCGCGCCGTCTCCGACTGAACACCTTGATCGGATTGCGCTGGCTCGCCGTCGCCGGACAGACCGCCGCGGTCCTGATCGGGGTCTTCGGCTTCGGCCTCGGCTTCCCGGCGCTCGCCTGTTTCGGACTGATCGCCGCGTCGGCGGTGTTGAACCTCGCTTTAAGGTGGGTCTTTCCCATCAGCGCGCAACTCAGCGAGCGCGACGCGACCATCATTCTGGCCTACGACATTCTCCAATTGGGCGGCCTGCTGTTCCTGACGGGAGGAATCGCCAATCCGTTCGTCATCCTGTTTCTCGCCCCGGTCACCATCGCGGCCGCCTCACTCTCCTTTTCGCGGGCGCTCGGCCTCCTAGCGCTGGCGATCGTCTCGGCGACCGCCCTCTTGCGCTTCAACCTGCCGCTTCCCTGGATCGGCGGGGATCAACTCATCCTTCCGCCTCTCTACGTCGCCGGCCTCTGGGTTTCCCTCGTGGTCAGCGCCGCCTTCGTCGCGCTCTTCGCCTATCGGGTGGCTGCGGAGGCCCGGCAGACGGCGAGCGCGCTGACCGCCGCCGAGCTCGTTCTGGCGCGAGCCCACCATCTCTCGCAGCTCGACGGACTCGCCGCCGCCGCGGCGCATGAACTGGGGACCCCGCTCGCCACTGTCGCGCTGGTCGTCCGGGAGATGGCGGCCCAGCCGCCGCGCGATGAGGCGTTCGCCGACGATCTCAGCCTGATCGAGGAATCCGTCGATCGCTGCCGGGCGATCCTGCGGAAGCTGGCGGCGCCGTCCGACTTGACCGGGCAGTCGATGGATATCTCGAGCCCGGTCGAGCTCGCCGAACTGGCCGCCGCATCGCACCGCCTGCTCGGGGTGTCGATCACCGTGACAGGCGAGGGGCCGGAGCCGCCGCCGAGATGTCCGCGCAATCCCGGGGTTCTGTACGGACTCGGCAATCTGATCGAGAACGCCGTCAGTTTCGCTCAGTCTGCGGTGACCATCCGCGCCGACTGGACGAAATCGGCCGTGACCCTTGTCATTACCGATGACGGGCGCGGGTTTCCGCCGAATGTTCTAGCCAGAATCGGGGAGCCGTACCTGTCGCAGCGGGAGGGCGCGCGCCCGACCGAGAAGGCGGGCGGGGGGCTTGGGCTCGGCCTTTTCATCGCCCGGTCGCTTCTGGAGCGCTCCCGTGCGACCCTGCAATTCGAAAACGCCGCGCCCCCCTCGACCGGCGCCGTCGTTTCGGTCCGATGGCCCCGCGCGGCCTACGAGGAGGGTCGACGAAGCGATAATTAGCCTGTAGGCTTTTGCCCTCCGGTCGGTTTGCGTTTATTACAGGCAGAATGGACAAGGACGCCTCGCACCAGTCGACAAATCAGAATCAGAGCGGCGGTGAGACGCTCGACAAGTCGTTGCTCGTGGTCGACGATGACCGCCTGTTCTGCGAACGCCTCGGGCGGGCGCTTTCGTCGCGCGGGTTTACTGCGCGCACCGCGATGAGCGTGACCGAGGCCCTCGCCGCGATCGAGACGGCTCCGCCGGCCTTCGCCGTCATCGACCTCAGGCTCGGCGACGGAAGCGGCCTCGACGTCATGCGCGCCCTCAAAGCCAAGCGCGCCGACGCGCGCGGCGTGATCCTGACGGGCTATGGCGCGATCGCAACCGCGGTGATGGCGGTCAAGCTGGGAGCGTTCGATTACCTCGCCAAGCCCGCCAACGCGGACGACGTGGTGGCGGCCCTGATGGCCGGCCGTCTCGATATGCCGGCCGAGCATGACCCGCCGATGTCGGCCGACCGCGTTCGCTGGGAGCACATCCAGCGCATCTACGAAGCCTGCGAGCGCAACGTTTCCGAGACCGCGCGGCAGCTCAACATGCACCGCCGCACCCTCCAGCGCATTCTCGCCAAGCGCGCGCCGAAGTGAGCGCCGGCGCGCGAATCTGAACGGCTACAGGGCGGAAAGCGCGGCAAGGACCCGCCCGGCATGAAGCGAGACCCGCATCCCTTCGCCCGTTTCATCAAGATCCTCGGCCGCGGCAAGACGCTGACCCGCTCGCTGACCGTCGACGAGGCAGACGAGGCGATGACGATGATCCTGGCCGGCCAGGTCCTGCCCGAGCAGCTCGGTGCCTTTCTCATGCTCCTTCGGGTGAAAGAGGAGAGTTCTGAGGAAATTGCCGGTTTCGTCCGCGCTGCGCGCGCGCGTCTCACGCCTCCCGCCGGCGCGCCGCGCGTCGATCTCGACTGGTCGTCTTATGCGGGAAAAAGCCGCCAACTGCCCTGGTTCATCCTGTCGGCGCTCGTTCTTGCGCTGAGCGGATGGCGCGTCTTCATGCACGGCGCCGAAGCGCACACGGAGGGGCGCGTCTATACCGGCGCGGCTTTGCACGCGCTCGGCGTCCCGGTCGCGACGAGCCTCGAAGACGCGGCGGACCGCATGGGCGAAGAGAGCTTCGCCTATCTTCCGATCGACTCCCTGAGCCCGGCGATCGCCGACATGCTGGAGCTGCGCCCGATCCTCGGGCTTCGGTCGCCCGTCCATACCTTCGTCCGCATGCTCAATCCGTTCGGGGCCCCCGCCATGATTCAGGGCGTCTTTCATCCCGGCTACATGCGCATCCACCGCGACGCCGGCCTGATCCTCGGACAGCCCCGGCTCGCCGTCTTCCGCGGCGAGGGCGGCGAGATCGAACGGCGGCCGAGCAAACCCTGCGACGTCATGATGGCCATCGACGGCAAGGCGCTCGACGAGCGCTGGCCGCCGATGATCGACGAGCCGCGCCAGGCGCCCGACGAATCGATGGACCTTTCGCGCCTCGCCGCCTTGTGGCGCGGGGCGATCGAGGACGAATACGGCGAGGCCGCGGTCGTCGGCACGCTCGCGATCGCCTTGCGGACGCTCGGCGCCGTGGAGCACGTCGGCGACGCGGAGGCGCGAGCGAGAGCGCTCTGGAGCGCGCGCGAGCGGAACCGCCTCGCAGCGGCGGCCTGATCCATGGCGCGGCCCTTTCTGTCCGCCGGGCGCAAGTCGTCCGGCGCCACGCGCGCGGCGCTGGCCGCGGCGAACACCGGAGAGCGCCGATGCGCGATCTGCCGATCTTTCTCGACCTCAGCGACCGCCAGACGACGGTGATCGGCTCCGGCGTCGTCGCCGCCCGGCGCGCCGAGTTGGCGCTGCGCGCCGGCGCCCGGGTGACGGTCTTTGCCCGCGAGCTCAGCGACGAGTTCCACGAGCTGCGCAGCAAGCGCAATTTCACCCACGCGCCGCGCGATCCCGCTCCCGAGGATTTTTCGCCCGCCAGCCTCTGCTTCATTGCGACCGAGGACGAGGGGTTGATCGAGCGGGCGCGCGCGGCGGCGAAGCGCGCCGGGGCGCTCGTCAATGTCGCCGACCGGCCAAAACTCTCCGACTTCATCATGCCCTCGATCGTCGACCGGAGTCCGCTGGTGATCGCCGTGTCCACCGGCGGGGCCTCGCCGATCTTGGGGCGCATGCTGAAGGCCCGGCTCGAGTCGCTGATCCCGGCTGCGTATGGCCGGCTCGCCGAACTCATGGGCGGTTTTCGCGATCGCCTCGCGGCGGCGATTCCGTCGCAAACCATGCGGCGCCGGTTCTGGGAGACCGTGCTCGAAGGTCCGATCGCCGAGGCGGCGCTCGCGGGCAACTTCGACGCGGCGAAGACCCATCTTTCCGACGAGATCGATCGCTGGGCGACCGAGCGCGCCTCGCCCGCGGGCGAGGTCTATCTGGTTGGCGCCGGCCCCGGCGACCCCGACCTCGTCACATTCCGCGCCTTCCGCCTGATGCAGAAGGCCGACGTCGTGCTTTACGACCGCCTGACCGACGACCGGATCATGACTCTCGTGCGGCGCGAAGCCGAGCGCGTGTACGTCGGCAAGCGGCCGGACAATCACGAACTGCCGCAGGAGGAGATCAGCGCGCTGCTCGTGCGCCTCGCCAAGGAGGGCAAGCGCGTGCTGCGCCTTAAGGGCGGCGACCCGTTCCTGTTCGGCCGCGGCGGCGAGGAGATCGAGACGCTGGCCGAACATGGGATTCCCTTCCAGGTCTGCCCGGGCGTGACGGCCGCCATCGGCGCCTCGTCCTACGCCGGCATTCCGCTCACCCACCGGGATCACGCCCAGGCCTGTGTATTCGTGACCGGCCATGGAAAGGACGGGCGAATCGACCTCGACTGGTCCGCGCTCATCCAACCGCGACAGACGGTGGCGATCTACATGGGGCTGCGCAATCTCGAGCCGCTGACGCGCGCGTTCATCGAACACGGGGCGAGCCCGGACCTTCCGGCCGCGATCGTCGACAACGCCACCCGGCCCAACCAGCGCGTCGTCGCCGCAACCCTCGGAACCCTGGCGGCGGAGGCTGCTGCGGCGGCTTTACGAGGTCCGTCGATCGTCATCCTCGGCACGGTCGTCACGTTGCGCGAAAAGCTCGACTGGTATGCGCCCGAGCAGCGCGCACAGGCTCCGTCGTCGTGAGAACGGTTTCATCATTCCGAATCAGTTGTTTTTCGTCGTGGCGCCGGAGAAGGCGTCAAACCTCAAAGCAGGCGGTTCGGATGACGGACAGCGCCTCGATTGCCATTCAAGAGGCCATAGGGCCGTCGTGAAGGAACATCCGGCAGCAGTTCAGCGCCGCGGCCGGATTGGCCGTGTGCAGTTCTCGGATGCGCCTTGCAGTCACGAAGTCTGAAAGAAACCAATCATTAACCATGATGGTCAAGACTCCAGTCCGACGCTGTGTCGGGCCGGGCGAGCCAGACCTGCGTCAAGGGTTGGCGGGGGCTGACGAGCGGTTTCCTCGCGGGCCGGCCCGTCAGCCACCCGCGGGGGCGAGAAACGGCGTCGCGGACGCCCAGCAGGAGAGGCAAGGCATGCCGATTCATTTCGAGGGTCCCCGATTGAAGGAACTGAAGCCTCGCATCATGGTGTGCGGCGTCGGCGGCGCCGGCGGCAATTCGGTCAACAACATGATCGTCTCGGGTCTCACCGGGGTCGACTTCATCGTCGCCAACACCGATGCGCAGGCTCTCGCCTCGTCGCGCGCCGACCGGGTTATTCAGATTGGCCTCCAGGTGACGGAAGGCCTCGGCGCCGGATCGAAACCCGAGATCGGCAAGGCGGCGGCCGAGGAGACGTTGGGGGAGATCCGCGATCACCTTGCCGGCGCGCACATGGTTTTCCTTACGGCCGGCATGGGTGGCGGCACCGGCACGGGCGCAGCCCCCGTCATCGCCAGGGCGGCCCGTGAAATGGGCATCCTTACCGTCGGCGTCGTCACCAAGCCGTTCCATTTCGAAAGCGGCCGGCGCATGAGGGTCGCAGAGGCCGGCATCGCCGAGATGCAGAAGGCGGTCGACACCCTCATCGTCATCCCGAACCAGAACCTGTTTCGCGTCGCCAGCGAAAAGACGACCTTCGCCGACGCCTTCGCGATGGCCGACCAGGTCCTTTGTTCAGGCGTCGCCTGCATCACCGACCTCATGCTGAAGGAAGGCCTGGTCAACCTCGACTTCGCCGACGTCTGCTCGATTATGAGCGAGGCGGGGATCGCGATGATCGGGGCCGGGGAAGCGACAGGAGAGCGCCGCGCGCTGCGCGCCGCCGAAGCCGCGATCGCCAATCCGCTGCTCGACCAGACCTCGATGCAAGGCGCCCGCGGCGTGCTGGTCTCGATCACCGGGAGCAGGGATCTGACGCTCTACGAGCTGGACGAAGCCGCGAGCCGGATCCGCGAGGAGGTCAACGATGAAGCTAATATTATCGTCGGCGCGACGTTTGACGCCGCTCTCGGCGAAGCCATCCGCGTGTCTGTGGTCGCGACGGGCATCGATCGAGCAACCGGGATCGAACCCGGTCAATCTCGAGCCGATCCAGCTTCCCGACCCGGCGCCGAAGCGGTTCCAGACGCAGTCCGGGCGCGTCCGCTCGATGGGCCCACGGAGGTCCAAACACAGCCGCCGCCTGAAGCAGCGGTCATTCCGTTTCCGGACCCGAGCGAGCGGCGCAGGGGCCTCGACGAGGAAACTCGCCCTCTCGCCAATCGTCATCCGTCGTTGCTGGAGAGACTCGGCGTCACGGTCTCAGAAAGATGGCAGGCTCGGCGAGCGTCAGGCTGGCGGTGATCCATCCGGGAAAGAGCGCAGCGAATCCGCGGAAAGTCCCGAGACGTTGGTGGGCCGGGCAGGACTCGAACCTGCAACCAGACCGGCTCGATCGGAATCGGTCGCGAATGTTTGTTCACCGTCAATCGATACCGTTCCGATACTGAATGAGTTAGCGGGCGAGGCCCTGCGGAACGTGGGACGCATGGCCAAGGGACTGGACGCGCAAGGGATGCCTGTTCCGCGCGCTAAAGGCTTTCTCAGAGCCAATTTTTTACACTTGACGTAAAACATAAAAATTTTATCGTGAGTGCATGATCCTCAGCTACGGTGACAAACGGACCGAAGCTTTTTCGCGCGGCGAATTTGTCCGGGAGTTTCAGGGTTTCGGCCGGCAGGCTTACAAGCGTCTCGAAATTCTGGACGCCGCGACGGGCCTTGAGGATCTGCGGGGCCTCCCCAGCAACCGCCTCGAGGCCCTGAAAGGCGACCGGGCAGGGCAGTACAGCATTCGCTTCAACATGCAGTGGCGAATTTGCTTCGAGTGGCCCCAGGACGCGACAGGCCCGTCGAACGTCGAAATCGTGGACTACCACTGAAGGGAGTTTGAACCATGCCGCGCCCCGCCATCCACCCCGGAGAAATCCTAGCCGACGAGCTGGCCGAACTTGGCGTCACGCCGACCGAGCTTTCGCGCCAGATCAACGTCCCGCCCAACCGCGTGACGCAGATCATCCATGGCCGCCGTGGCATTACAGGCGACACCGCCCTGCGTCTCGGGCACTGGTTCGGCACGAGCGCGCAGTTCTGGCTCAATCTCCAAAGCGCCTATGACATCCGCGTCGCCGGGGAACGCGCAGGGCAGGAAATCGAGCGGCTTCCGACGCGGCCCGCAGTTCCGACTGCGGATCAGCCCAAGGAGCCGACCCTGCTTTAAAGATCGGCAGGCCGAGTTCACGGGAAAGCAGTTCGGCGCTCTCACCGCGCAGCAGGCGCAGAACGACTTTACGCTTGCGCACCACCCTTCAGCGCTGCCCCGGCGCCAAGGGGCCGATCACCGGCGCCGCCGCCAAACCAGGCGACATTGGCCCTGTGGGCAGCGTGTACGGGCTGCGCCCGCCCTCGCTGACCACAGGCCATCAACAGCAGCGAGGAACAGTGTTCATTTCGCGGATGTCTGCTACAATTTCGGCGGATATGACCCACAGCGGGGAGACCGGCGTTGAAATATTCTCTGTACGATCTTTCTCGTCGCTCGGTGCTAATTGGCACTGCCTCGCTGCTCGTGAACGGAACCGCCAATGCGCGCCGGGCGATTCCCGACGATAACCTCCTTTATCCTGTCCTAATCACAGTTGAATCCCAGACTGGCGCTCAGAGCTTCGGTTCCGGTTTCTACCTATCAAAAGACGGTATCACTTATCTCGTGACCGCAAAGCACGTATTAATTCCACCGCCATTCAACGGGCAGCCATTTATACCAATAACGTTGAAATGCATGTCGTATTCTAGCAAAATTGTACAAGAGGATCGAATTTATGACACCGCAGCATATACCAATTTAAATGCGCAAGGGTTGATAAAACTATCTCCTGATAGAGATGTTGCGGTTGTGAAACTCGCTTACACGGTCACCACTGCGCAGCCGACCGGGGAACCGAACGCAGCTCCGACCGAGCAACCGGGTGTAAACCCCCAGCCCACTCAACAACCGAGCGGGCCGACCGGGCAAGCAGTGCATCCACCTGCCAATGACAGCGAAGCACGGCCGCAATCGACGTATTTGCAGTTTTACGAGGGATTTATAGTATTTAGCGAGAAATCCGCCAACATGCGTACGGCTACCGTTGATTTAATTAAGCGATACGCAGATGTTCTAGTCGGTAATGACACGATTGTGTATGGTTATCCTCGGTCTTTGGCGCTAGACGTTTCGACCGCACAGCTTGACCCATTGCAGCCCCTACTGCGGCGCGGACTAATTGCCGGTGTAAATGATAAGAATAAGACAATTATTCTCGATTCTGCGTCATATCGGGGGAATAGTGGTGGCCCAGTTATTGAAATTGAACAAGATAATTTATGATAAAACTTCGAGTAATTGGTGTTGTTTCCCAATTCGTTCCGCTACGAGAAGGTTCTGAGGACTTCTTTCTCCAGTCTAATTCAGGGTACTCGATAATCGAGCCGATGGACGCAATCCTAGACTTGGCACAATAGTAAAAAACTTGCGCGGGCAATCAGGGAGCGCCTGACCGAATCGCCCTTGGCGATCGGATGCGGTCAACGAGCTATCGGTGGGTGAAACGGTGGGGCCGGAAACGGACAGATCGGTAAACCCCGGAAAGTCCTTGCGGGCGCTGATGGGCCGGGCAGGACTCGAACCTGCAACCAGACCGTTATGAGCGGCCGGCTCTAACCATTGAGCTACCGGCCCTATAGGGGCGCGCCTCGACGGCATAAAGCGCAAAACGCCCCGGGACGCAATGCAGGCGGTCAGCCTGGCAGAACTCGTCGCTAAAGCATACGCGTTGCGGACAAAAGATTGCAAAAATCAGGCTACCACGATATCATCATTGTGATGAACAGAAAAAGTCTCGCCCGGCCGGTCGCGCGGGCGAAGGAGGCGTGCGGCCAAACTGGACGCGGCGTCGTTTCCGAATCGGATAAAGTGACCGTTTTCGGCGCCGAAGCCACTGAAATCGTTCAAGCGCTGCCAGAACCGCCGGACGAATTCGGAGGGCGGGCAATCGCGCGGCAACCCCGTTGAAAGCGCTCGAAACGGACGCGCAAAAGGTTGGGAACGCAACGACAGGGCGGACGGCCTTAACTTCGCCACCGAAGTCGTCTTCTTCCGCATCCTGTGATAGGCCATTTGGGATCAATGGGGCAGTCGAGGCGATGACGGCGAGCGCCGAAAGCATGGAGCGCGCGGCGGTCGCCGGAGGGCGCGTTGGGGCGCGGCGGGTGGCGATGTCGCCGCCGCCCGATCGGGAGCGGCTGTTCGCGGCCGCGAGGCGGCGCTCGGCGCGCGTGCGGTTTCTGCGCTGGGCGATCCTCGCGGGCGTCTTTGGCGCGGTGGCCGGGATGACCGCGATCGCCGTCTTCGACCCGTTCGGGCCGAAGTTCGGCTCGCTGAGCTTTTCCAACGTGTCGCTCGATGGGACCAAGATCGCAATGGCCAAGCCGCGGCTCGCGGGATTTCGCAGCGACGGGCAGCCGTATGTCCTCACCGCTGAACGGGCGCTGCAGGACATGAAGCATCCGACCGTCGCAGAACTGCAGAATCTTGTTGGGGATATGGGAATGACCGGGGGCGAGACGACGCGCCTGACGGCGGACGCCGGGGTCTACGACAGCGTCGCCCAACGGATGAAGATGAGCGGGAACGTCAAGATCGACAACGCCCGCTTCGAGGTGCGGTTGCGGAGCGTGGATATCGACTTTAAGACGGGCCTCTATCGCAGCGACGAGCCGGTCGAGGTTCACATGGACGACGGCACGACCGTTGTCGCCGACCGTGCGACGGCCCAGAACAACGGCCAGGAGCTGATCTTCGAAGGGCGGGTCAGGACCAACATGATTCCGCGGGGCGAGGCTCCCGTCGAGGCTGAGACGAAGAGGGCCAATCCATGATCGACGCCCGCGCCCTTCTGATCGGGACGCGTCTTCTGGCTTTTGCGCTGGCGCTCGGCGCGCTGGGGGCCGAGGCGGCGACCAAACCGACAAGCCCCCCGCCGCAAACGTCGAGCCCGATTCAGATTCTTCCGGGAACGAGCTCGAAGGAGCCCATCTCAATCGACGCCGACAAGCTCGTCTATTTCGACAAGGAGCAGAAGGCCATCTACTCGGGGAACGTCGTCGTCATTCAGGGCGACACCAAGATGACCTGTTCGGTGATGACGGTCTATCTCGATCGCGCGCCGACCCCGGCCGCAAACACCCAGGAGGCGGACGCGAAAGGGGCGACCGCGCCTGCGGGCGGGCAGGGGCCGTCGCAGAACTCGGGCATCAAGCGGCTCGAGGCGGCGGGACCGGTGACGGTCGTTTCCAAGACGCAGGTCGCCACCGGCGACAACGCAACCTACGACAAGATGCAGGACAAGGTGTTCCTGATCGGCCATGTCACCTTGAGCGACGGCCAGAACGTCACCAAGGGCGACAAGCTGACCTACGACCTCAAGACCGCCCAGGCCACGATCGACACCAACAAGTCCGGGCGGGTTCATGGGCAGTTCACGCCGAGCAGCGGCGCCGAACCGGCGAAGCCTAAATAAGGGGCCCCGATGCCGGAACAGCCTCGGCCGCCTGAGCAGACCAACGCGAGCGCATTCCCGTGACCGACGACCTTTTGCGCGAGGAAGCAGACGCGCGCCGATCCCGACGGCTCGCCGCGAGGGGGCCGACGCCGTCAGACAGCGCAGCCAGGAGGGCCGCCGAGGGGCAGGGTCAGCTTGCGGTCCACCATCTCGGCAAGGGATATCGGGGCCGGATGGTGGTCGAGGACGTCAGCATATCCGTGCGACGGGGCGAGGCGGTCGGCCTGCTCGGCCCGAACGGCGCCGGGAAAACCACCGTTTTTTACATGATCATGGGCCTTGTGACCCCGGACAAGGGAACGATCGAACTCGACGGCCATGATGTGACCGCCTTGCCGATGTTCCAGCGGGCGCGGCTCGGGATCGGCTATCTGCCGCAGGAGGCTTCGATTTTCCGCGGCCTCAATGTCGAGGACAACATCCGGGCCGTGATCGAGGTCAACGAGTCCGATCGCGCCGCGCGCGAGGCGACGCTGGAATCGCTTCTCGACGAGTTCGACATCGCGCGCCTGAGGAAGGCGCCGTCGATTGCGCTCTCCGGCGGCGAGCGCCGGCGCTGCGAAATTGCGCGCGCCCTCGCGGGCAAGCCGTCCTTCATGCTGCTCGACGAGCCCTTCGCAGGCATCGATCCGATTGCGGTCGGCGACATTCAGGATCTGGTGCGCCATTTAAAGGGCCGCGGCATTGGGGTCCTGATCACCGACCACAATGTCCGCGAAACGCTCGGGTTGATCGACAGCGCCTACATCATCCACAGCGGCCACGTGCTGACGGAGGGGCCGCCGGACGCGATCATCGCCCATCCGGACGTCCGGCGCTTCTATCTTGGCGAGGATTTTCGCATGTGAAGCTCGCGGACGGCCCTATTCGGCCGTCATTCGTCTTCGCCGAAGCGGCCGGCCACCAGTTCCGTGAGGGCGTCGAGCGCCTCTTGCGCTTCGGCGCCCGACGCCGAAACCGTGATGGTCGAACCAAGGCCGGCGCCGAGCGTCAGGATCCCCATAATGGAATCGCCGCCGACGGTCTCTCCGCAGCGCGTCACTTTGATGTCGGCGTCGTATCGGTCGACGCACTGAACGAACTTCGCGGTGGCCCGGGCATGCAGGCCCTTGCGATTGACGATCTTCATCTCCCGGGACAATGCTCCGGGAAACTCGGGGAGGAACGGGTCGCAATCGTCGGAATTCAGGTCCTTCATTTTCCGGCGAGAACCTTGCTGGCGATCGTGATGTACTTCCGTCCAGCCTCGCGAGCCTCAACGACCGCATGGTCGAGATCGGACGTGTCCCGCATCGTCGCCAATTTGATCAGCATCGGGAGATTGACGCCGCAGATCACTTCGATCCGGCCGCCGTCCATGACGGAAATCGCCAGATTGGAGGGCGTGCCGCCGAACATGTCGGTCAGGATGACCACTCCCGCGCCGTCCTGAACTCGGGAGGCCGCGTTGAGGATGTCGGAGCGCCGCTGCTCCATGTCGTCGTCGGGGCCGATCGTGATGGTCTCAAGCTGAGACTGCGGTCCCACGACGTGCTCAAGGGCCGCCCGAAAGCCAGTTGCAAGCTGGCCATGGGTCACAAGGACCATTCCGATCATCAAATATCCATCACTCGTCCGGCTCGGGCCTCCGGCGTCGTTGAGGCCATCCGCAAAGTCGCAAGCTTCTTATTTTTGTGCACTGCGGCGCAATGTTCAAGCGAAATTCCGCGTCTTTCGCCTCTCTCACCGTCGAGTGCGTCTAACTGCTGATCGACCGACATCGCGTGATCGGCGGCGCTGGCGCTGGAGTTCAGCGCAAGCCTCGGCATGCCAACGCCGCCGCCGAGCGTTGTTTCGTCCGGCTCGGGCGGCCAGCGCGGCCAGCTTCGGCTCAGTCCGCTCAGTTCGACGACGAGCCTGATCACCGCGATCGGTTCGCTCGGCGCCGACTGCACTCCGGCTGCTCGGCGTTCGACAAGCCCGGCCATGTGCGGCGCGCCAGACGCGATCAGCCGGCCGCTGGCTGCGCGAACCCAGACCCGATCGTCGCCGATCAGAGCTCCGAACCGTCCCTTAAGCCTCGCCCGAGCCAGCAGGGCCAGCGCGAGCGCGCTCTTGCCAGATCCCGAAGCCCCGAGGATGACGACGCCGCTTTCACCATACACGACCGCCGTGGCGTGAATGCCGATTCCGAGGCTTGCATCGCCGGTCATGGGGAATAGGCCGGCAATTCAACCACGAATCGCGCGCCCACGCCGTGGCGCACGGACTCTTCAGCTTCGCCGAGGCCCGTCCCGGACTTGGCCTCGGCTTGCCGGTTCGCGGCCCAGATCCGTCCGCCGTGCGCCTCGACGATCTGTCTCGAGATCGAAAGGCCAAGGCCGGAATTCTGGCCAAACCCCTGACTTGGACGATCGGTGTAGAAGCGCTCGAAAATTCGTTCGAGGGCGTGGGGAGGAATGCCCGGCCCGTCGTCGTCAACCGTGATGACGACCCGTTCGTTCGGCGCCTCATCTCCGGACGATGTCGCCGGCCTCGCAAGGGTGACCCGAACGCTTCCGCCTTGTTCGGAGAAAGAGCAGGCGTTGTCGATCAGGTTCGTCACAACCTGTGCGAGGCGTGAGTCGTGACCGAGCACCAAAAAGGCCTCGGGATGACGGCCGCGTCTCGCCTCGATCGAAAGCATGATCCGAGTCCCGTTGGCGCGCGGCGAATCCTGCGCCATCAACACGACCGTTCGCAGGATGGCCGCGACGTCGACGGGATTGGCCTCGCCGCGGGCAAGCTCCGCATCGAGGCGCGAAGCGTCGGAAATGTCAGAGATCAACCTGTCGAGGCGCCTGACGTCATGCTGCATCACCGCGATCAACCGGTCGCGCGATTGACCCGTGTTCACCCGGGGCAAGGTCTCGAGGGCGCTGCGCAGCGAGGTGAGCGGGTTCTTCAATTCATGGGCGACATCGGCGGCGAAGCTTTCGATGGCGTCGAGGCGGCTGTACAGCGCCATGGTCATTTCCCGCAATGCCCGCGAGAGATGTCCGATCTCGTCAGTTCGGGAAGTGAAGTCGGGGATTTGCTGCCGAGAGCGGATCCCGCGCCGGACCCGCTCGGCGGCGGTCGCAAGCCGTCGCACCGGCTCCGCAATGGTGTTGGCGAGGGACAGCGACAAAATGAGCATGACCGACGCGAGCACGACGAAGAAGCGGAAGATCGCCCAGCGCTCCGAGGCGATGACGCGGTCGATGTCTCCGCCCTGGGTGGAGAGCTGGAGCACGCCGCGCGTCGCCATCATGTATTGGATAGGAACCGCGACCGATACCACAGTCTCGCCCTCGTTATTGATGCGGGTGGCGCTTTCGGTTCTGCCTTTCAGCGCTGCGGACACCTCCGGGACAGTCTTACCGTCGACGAGCCAGGGGTTCTCCGGACGTGGCGCCGAGGGCGCCGCAAAGAAGTTCCGAACCGCCCCGGCAAGCCGGTCGATGAGGCCGCGCCGCTCGGCGGAGTCGGGAAGGTCGGAACGGACCACGACGCCGTGCGCCGAAAGCGAACGCGAATCCAGCAGCAGCCTGCCGTCGCTGTCATAGATGCGCGCGCGTGTATGGGTCGGCGTGACGAGGCGATGAAGAACCGGCCCGACGCGTTCCGGGTTGATGGAAAACTGGATCGACTCCTCATCGCTCTGTGAAGGGGCGGCAGTCTGTCCTGGCGCGAGCTGCAAGAGTTTGTCCGGATCGATGGTGATCGCGTCGGTATCGACGCCGGCGGATGCTGCGACCGCCGCCGCGATAATATCCGCCTGAGTGGTCAGACTTTGCTCGCGCGCCGCGATGATGTCCGCGCGGAACTGATTGAGCAGCAGGAACCCGATCATCAGCACGACCAGGCCGCCCAGGTTCAGCACCACGATCCGGCGGGTGAGGGACGAGGAAAAGCGTCCGGTCAGGAAACGCCAGACAAAACGCGACCGCGCACGCAGCCATTGCCGGCGGCTCCGCTGCGGCGAGCCGGCGACGGTCCGTTCGCGACTGACTCCTGCGGTCATGAGCCCGGCTGAGCCGCCTATCCTTCCTTGAACCGATAGCCGACGCCGTACAGCGTCTCGATCATTTCGAATTCCGGCTCGACGACCTTGAACTTCTTCCGCAGGCGCTTGATGTGGCTGTCGATCGTGCGGTCATCGACGTAGACTTGGTCGTCATAGGCCGCGTCCATCAGTGCATTGCGGCTCTTCACCACGCCCGGGCGGGTGGCGAGCGCCTGAAGGATCAGGAATTCCGTCACCGTCAGCGTGACCGGCGTGCCGTCCCAGGTGCAGGTGTGGCGCTCGGGGTCCATCTTGAGTCGGCCGCGCTCCAGGATCTTGGCTTCGGTCTCTTTTTGGGTCGCCGCATCCTTTGGACTGGAGCGTCGCAGAATCGCTTTGACCCGTTCGACTAGGAGGCGCTGCGAGAACGGTTTTCGGATGAAATCGTCGGCGCCCATCTTGAGGCCGAACAACTCGTCGATCTCCTCGTCCTTCGAGGTGAGGAATATGACCGGAAGGTCCGACTTCTGCCGCAGACGGCGAAGCAGCTCCATTCCGTCCATGCGCGGCATTTTGATGTCGAAAATCGCCAGGTCGGGCGGGTTCGATTTCAGCCCTTCGAGAGCGGTCGCGCCGTCGGTATAGGTCTGGATCCGATAGCCCTCCGCTTCCAGCGACAGCGAGACGGAGGTGAGAATGTTGCGGTCATCGTCGACCAAGGCGATTGTGGGCATGAGGCTCCCGTTTCCTTCGAATCGCGCCGCCGCCCGGGGCGCTGCGGCGCGGTCGCACCATCATAACCGTTCGCGGCTGAAATGTGTTCCATTTTTGGGAAATCAGCTGGACAGCATCCTTAGGTGGGGTCGGCGGGGACTTCCGGCAACCCCAACCGCGCCGCATTCGCGTCCCGCGGACTCCGAACGCGCCGCCGCTTGACCTCGCGCGTCCGGCTGCCGGGGGCAGCGTTCTTGCGAATTGTTCCCTCTGAGCGCCACATGACAGGCTGCGCGCGTGTCTCCCCTTGACCCGCGCGTCGACCACGGTCTTTTCTGCGCGGACTTCGAATCCCCGAGACCCTCATGGCGAAAGCTCCTGTCGATCCTCAGGCCGGGCGCGCAGAGGCCGTCGCCGACGCCAAGCGCCTGATGCGGCTTGCGCGCACGGCGGCGCTGGCGACTCTCGATCCGGCGACGGGCGCGCCTTTGACCACGCTCGTCGGCGTGGCTAGCGATTTCGACGGCGCGCCGCTGTTCCTGATGTCGACGCTCGCCCGCCATACCCGCAACGTTGCCGCCGATCCGCGCGGCTCGCTCCTCCTGACAGAGGAACCGGAGCGGGGCGATCCGCTCAATCACCCGCGTCTTACGCTGAACGGGCGCGTCGAGCGGGCTAGCGAACCGCGCACTCGCGCGCGCTACCTGCAGCGCAATCCCAAGGCGAAGCTCTACGTGGACTTCGCCGATTTCGCTTTTTTTCGGCTCGCGATCGACCATGTCCATTTCAACGGAGGTTTTGGCCGCGCAGACGCGCTGACGCCGGACGATATCCTGATCGGGCGCGAGGCCGAGACGGTCTTGGCCGATGCGGAGCCTCGTCTGATCGACGGGGTCAACGCGCTCGGCGATGAGGCCCTCGGGCGCCTTGCTGGGCGCAAGCCGAGGGGGCGGCAGGTGTGGCGGGCGATCGGCCTCGACGCCGAGGGGCTCGACCTCGCGGCCGGAAGCCAGGCGGCTCGCGTCGCGTTTTCAGTCGTGGCGAGAAGCGAAGCGGAGTGGCGCGAAAGGTTGGGGAAGGTCATGGCGGGAGGCGTCGCCTCTTGATCCTGCTTGGCCGCCGCCAGGGACGCCCGGCCGGCGGCGGATGGATCGTTACGACGCTTTCCCCGGCGCGGCCGGGACCATCCACCAATAATACGATTCAGGCATGTTGGCGCGAATCTGGCCGGCGTAGTCTGCGTCCAGCGGAACGAATGGGAGATACTCACCGTATCGGTCGCCTTTGAACGCTTTGTTGATGACGTCGAGGGGCAACTGGTCTTCAAGCGTGCGATGCACGAGGTTCGCCTGCGGGTGGCTCTTCTCGAATTCTGCGAGATGGCGCACGGCGTTCCCAGCCATGACCTGCAAGGCGCTTTCCGCGAAATCGTAGCGCGGACACCACAGCGCGGCCCAGCCGTCCGTGAAATCGTTGAAATACGACTGGACGCGTTGGCTGATCAGAAACGCGTCGGATTCGATATGAATCAATTTTTCGAAGCCGTGGCTGACGGCGAATCGGCCGGCGAAAACGAACGACCGATACCACCCGGGAAAGTCCCAGTCCGATCGCCGGCCGAGCCTTTCCGAGAAGTGATGGAAGACCAACTCCGGCAGGCGGTCGACGCCGGCATGGTCCTCCGCGTCGGTCCAGATCGTAAGTCCTGGCCAGTCCGGAAGCACAGGCGAGCCGTCGTCGACGATAAGAATGGCGTCGTACGCAAGCCTTGACGAACGGATGGCGCGCAGCCAGCGCCCATGACGCGCGTTCCACAGTTCGCGCGAGTCCGAAAAGCCTGTGCAAAAGACCAGGGTTTTGGGTCGACCCGCGGCGGCAAGGTCGGCATTCGATGGGAAAGCCTGATCGCGGCTTGACATGGCAACCAGCGCTCCTGCGGGGCAGTCGGACGACGAGCCGCTGCCCGACGCCCCTATTTGCAGGCCAACCGTGTCGAACGTATCGGCCAGCTTGTCAATGCTCATCCGGGGCAATTACCCACCCTCTTGCCTCTTGCCCCTTGCCACGGGGCGGGATGTCTGAATCCATGGAGCGATGGACCGCAGTGATTTGCAGCAGTTGAGCAAGGAGCAGTTGATCGAGTTGGTGCTG
>Ga0074046_10001533_pt1 | contig 20716 bp, 20 predicted proteins | sample BogForMeECP23OM3_FD_94441 | JGI IMG/M metagenome (GOLD analysis project Ga0074046, IMG submission 94441) | Bog forest soil microbial communities from Calvert Island, British Columbia, Canada - Bog Forest MetaG ECP23OM3 | ecosystem: Environmental > Terrestrial > Soil > Wetlands ... | reverse complement strand
GCTGTACTGCGAATGGCCGCTGTCGTTCGGCGGCATCAGCATGCGCGCGGCGCAGGAGACGCTGAAGGAAGTCGAGCGGATCACGCGCAAGGGAATCACGATCAACACGTTCATGCTCGACGACTCGCCGAGTCTGCGCGCGTTCGTGGACAAGATGACGCAGATTAACCGCGGGCGCGCGCTGTTCACGCGTCCCGACCATCTCGGCGAGTACATGCTGGTCGATTATCTCTCCAAGAAGCGCAAGCGTGTCTGAACCAAGGTAAGTGGCAGCGGTTGCGGAGTTGTTGGAGTCTCGCTCGGCGCCCAAGCCTCCTTTGAAGTGGGCGGGTGGCAAGCGATGGCTGGTGCCATACCTGCTTCGTCTCTGGGATCCTCATCGAGCTCGCCGCTTGGTTGAGCCGCTATGCGGTGGCTTGGCAATCTCGTTGGGCTTGGTACCCGATCGAGCCCTCGTAAGTGACATCAATCCGCATGCGATAAACTTTTACCGCTGGCTCAAAAGAGGTCTAACTATCTCGCTAAGGATGCGGAATGATAAGGCCTGCTTTTACACAGGACGAGAGCGGTTCAATCAGATCATTCGCGAGGATAAGGCGGACAGCAAGGAAGCGGCCAGCCTTTTCTATTACCTGAATCGAACCTGTTACAACGGCCTATGCAGGTTCAACAGCAAGGGCGAATTCAACGTGCCGTTCGGCCGTTACAAGAAGATTACCTACAAGACGGATTTCACAGAATACATCCCGGCATTCGCGCAGTGGGAGTTTGTGTGCGCGGACTTCGAGAAGCTCCCGCTAGAAGCCAGTGACTTTATCTATGCGGATCCGCCCTATGACGTTGAGTTTACGCAGTACTCGATGGAAGCCTTTGGCTGGAACGAGCAAGTAAGACTAGCCGAAGGATTAGCGCGGCATTCCGGTCCGGTAGTTCTATCGAATCAAGCCACCGACCGAATACAGCAGTTGTACCGCGAGCTAGGATACGCCGTTACGATTCTCAACGCTCCGCGAATGATCAATTGTACTGGAGATAGAACTCCTGCTCGGGAAGTCCTTGCCACTCGAAATTTGTAGGTAAGGCGTGGTGTGATCGGAGAGTCCTAGCGGCCGGCGGCTTGGCGCGTCTCGATCGACGGTGGCATCGTCCAGGCTGCGCCGATTTGGCGAATCACAATGCGGTCTTGCTGATCGCCGGCTGCCGCGATTAATCGTTGCAGCGGCTCTTCCATCGGCTCCTTTGACAGCTTGAACGTTCCCCAGTGGATCGGCACCAGGTACTGCGCACGCGTCGATTGGAACATCGCCCAGACCTGTTCGGGATTGGCATGATTCCAAATCCAGGGGTCGTAGGCGCCGATTGAGAATGCCGCTACGTCGGGCGGCGTCGATGCTAGGCTGGCGAACAGGTTGGTGTCGGCGCTGTCGCACGCGAGCAGCATCCGGCGGCCGTCTTTTTCGAGCATGTAACTGTTGAAGCCGTAGTCTTCGCCGAACGGCGGCCATCGCCGGCCCCAGTGCCGCGCGCCCATCGCGCGGATGGTGAGTCCTTTGACGACGGTGGTCTCGCCCCACTTGAGTTCGCGGACGTCTTTGAAGCCGAGCGGCGCGATCAGCGACGAGCACTTCTGGCACGCGACGACGACTGCGTTCTTGGGCAAAGCCTTCAGCGACGGAACGTCGAGATGATCCATGTGCGCGTGAGTGATCAGAATGAGGTCGAGTTGCTGCAATTGCGCGGGAGCGAGTGGCGGATCGACGAATCGTTTCGGGCCGATTGTCAGGATCGAGTCGATCGACATACCGACACGCGAGAACAGGCTGGGGTCGGTAATCACTCGAGTTCCGAAATAGTTCATGAGAAGGGCGGCGTGGCCGAGATTTGCGATCGTGAGCGAGTTGTCGGGCCACGATGCGGGCTCGAGATGCGCATGATCGGGCGCGGCGTTCATATTCTGAGAGTACGACCTCGTGGCAAACAGCGCCAGCGAAAAAATTGCAACGATGACGATTAGACGTGACAGGGATCGCGTCAGGCGCGACGGATGAGACGGAAACGAATTCACTTCTCCTTCTCAGGTTTGAAGCAGGGGAGTTCCTTGACTAGCACGTAACTGTAGGAACGCTCGTGCCACTTGAAGGTTCCGACGCCGCTGCCGAACGCTTCGGTCATCGAATCAAACTGTTCGCTGTCGGACACGTTGACGACATCGGCTGGAGCGTAAGCGAGATATTGAGGCTGGCCGGGCTTGAGCATCTGATAGAGCGGCGGATTGAAGAGGAGCTTGGTGACGCCGGGCTTTGGCTGCCAGGCGTCGTCGGGCGTGTTCTGGGTCTGGGTCCCCGCCACGATCCAGATCGGGTCGCCGCTGGTCTCGGCGATTTTCCACTGGCGCGATTCGATCAACCCGTCCTTGTTCTTGCGGACTTCCTCGACGCCGGGCGGAACCCGCAGCAGTTGATCGCATTTGTCAGCGTTGTCCTCTTTGGAAGCACCGGTGCCTCCGGCCTCTTTCATCGCAACCTGGGAACCGATGACCTGTGCGCTGCCGGCGGCGACCATCGGGGCAACGGTGGTCACCATCCCAACAGCTCCGCCCGCCAGGCACCCCGAGCACACGGCTGAGAGCACCAATGCGATCGCAAGAGACGCGATCTTGCGCGCGCGAAATCTTTTCACTGTTTCATTGTTTCACGGCTTGCGCGCGATCACCATCGAGGAGGTGAACGGAGGGCTTGGCAGCGCCTCGTGGCGGATATCGACGAAGCCGGCGTCGCCGAGCCATCGCGCGACTTCGTCAAATGAATAGTCGCGCCCGCGCGTAGTGAGCAGCAGGTAGAGCGCGAAGATCGCGCCGGACCGCGGCTCGGTGAGGTCGGCGTTCATGATGTGGTCCTTGATTATCATCATGCCGCGCGGTTCGAGCGCGCGAAAGCATTTGCGGAGGAGCTGAGCATTGGCCGCTTCATCTTCACCGTGAATTATACTCGACATGAACAGGGCTCCGCATGGCCCCGGAATCTCATCATACAGGTAATCGACGCGGACCAGATCGATGCGCTCCAACGCCGCAGGCTCACGCTCGGTGAGAATTCGGCGGGCAACTTCGAGAGCGGCGGGGAGATCGTAAATCGCAGCCCGCAGATGGGGCCATCGGTGAAGCATCGCGACGGTGTAGGTTCCCGGGCCGCCGCCGATGTCGGCGAACATCGAGACGCGGCTGAGGTCGAGCCGATCGGCGACGTAGATTGGATCGCCGCGGGCGCGAGTCAGGCTGTCCATCGCGCGGATGAATCGTTCGGTCTCTTCGGGACGGCTTTGAAACATATCGGTCGGTCGCGCGGGCGCGCCGGTGCGAATGGTTTGTTCGAGATGCGCCCAGGTTTCAAAGATCGCCTCATCGAACAGAATCAAACCGCCAAGATATTCGGCGGACGACCGGAGCAGGTAGCGGCGCGATGCCTCAGTGAGCGAGTAGCGATTTTTGCGCTTGTCGAGCAATCCGAGCGCGACCATCGCGTTGGCTATCAGAGCCGTTTCGCGGCGATTGGCGGAGATGGCATCAGCGACAGCGGCGTCGTCGAGCGGCGAGGAGTCGAGAATCTCGAAAATTCCGAGTTTGAGCGCGGTCTGGATAGCACGCGCTTCGGCGTGACCTGAGGCCAGCGCGGCGAGTTCGGCGAATTCCATCGCAGAGCGCCCGCCTTTCAGCGCACGAAATCTTGCGTGACGTAGGTGCTGCCGTCGGCGGATTGAGCGATGCCGACGCCGGTTTCGGTGAACTTAGCCGAGATGATGTTGGCGAGGTGCTCGGGGCTCTTCAGCCACCGATTCATCGCTCGTTGCGGGACATCGGCGGAATCGGCGTAGTCGTCCATGTAGATGTTCTCACCGACAGCCCGGTATCCGATGCCGACGCCGCTGATTCGGTCCGCGGGCGCGACACCGTCAGGGCTGTTATGCGCGAGGTAATGGCGTATCGCCATGTCGTAGCTGTGTCCTCGCGCGATCACGGCGAGACGCGGCGAGAATTTCAGCGGCGGCAATCCGCCGCGAACGCGTTGCTGGTTCACCAAGCCAAGGATTTCGGTTTCCTGTTCGGTCAGACCCGACACTTTTTCGGGCGAAGGAGCCGCGGTATAGATAAGGTAGAACCGTGCGATAATTGCGGCGAGCAGCGAGAGCACGAGCAGGGTCAGGCCCGCCTTGATTGCGCGGCGGCGGCGGACCACTGTGGGAGTCGGCATTCTGATGACTTTCGCCGGGCCGTTGCGAGTTCCGGATGGGCGGCGGCGCGTTGCAGATCGTGGGCTCATGTTTCGCTCAATTTCCAGCTATCGCGCCATTTGGCGGATGTCAACGCGAACAATTCTTGCGTCAGCTGCGATCCTTTGCATCCTGAGTGCGCGGGCGAACGCCGCGACTGATGCGGCCAATGCGTTGCCGGCCGGGGCGCTCAAGTCGTCGCCAAGCATGTATCTGCGCGAAGCGTCGTCGAGCGCGATTCGATGGCAGGCGTGGAGTCCGGATACGCTCGCGCTGGCGCGGTCGCTGAATCGTCCGGTCATGATCGATATCGGCGCGGTGTGGTGTCACTGGTGCCACGTGATGGACGAGATGACCTACGCCGACCCGGCAGTCGCGGCGGCGCTGAACAGCGAATTCGTGCCGGTAAAGGTCGATAGCGACGAGCGTCCTGACCTCGACGACTACTATCAGAATGCGGCGGCGCAACTGACCGGCGCGGGCGGCTGGCCACTGACATGTTTCACGACGCCGGACGGCGCTTTGTTCTTCGCGGCCGGGTATCTGCCGCCGCGGCCGGGCAGCGGACCCAACCGCAGCGGCGGAGAAAACTCGTCGATGCTGCCGCTGCTCAAGCGAATCTCGCAGGTGTACGCGGCGAATCGCGCGGGACTCGAGCGCGAGGCGGAGGCAACTGCGGCGAAGCTCAAATACGCGTCGAGCCGGAACGCGCCGACACAAGGAGGACCGGAGGGGCTGCGAGCACAAATACTTGCTGGGCTGGCGGTGTCGTACGATCGCAAATCGGGAGGATTCGCCTCTGACGAGGGGGCGCGGTTTTACGATTTCCCGGCGCTAGAGCTTGCGCTCGCGCACGGCTTTTACGGGCATCCGGAGTACACGGCGATGGCGCTCGATACACTCAAGAAGATCGCGGCGGGAGGAGTGTTCGATCAATTGGGCGGCGGATTTCATCGCTACTCGACGGACGCGCAATGGCGCGTGCCGCATTTCGAGAAGCTTGGGTACGACAACGCGATGGCGTTGCAAGCATACAGCCACGCGTATGAAGCCAGCGGTGACCCGGACTTTGCGCGAGTCGCGGAGTCGATCGTCGGTTACGTAAATCGCGAGCTGCTCGATGTACAGACGCACGCTTTCTACTCGCATCAGGACGCCGATTCGTTCAAGGGCGACGACAGCAGCTATTACACGTGGACGGTCGCCGAGGTGAAGCGCGCGCTGCCGGCGGATGAGGCGCGCGTGGCGATTTTATTTTACGGCATGGAAGACAGGCCGGCGCGGGCGCCCGACGGACGAACCGTGCTCAGGCGCGCGATGAGCCCGGAGCAATTGGCGGCCAAGCTGAAGATCCCGGTAGAGGAAGCGCGTGAGAAGATCGCCAAGGCATCGGCGACGATGCTTGCGGAGCGAGCGCGTCGCAAGACGCCGCAGGTCGATCGCGCGGTGATGACCGATCGCAACGCGTTGATGGCGGATGCGTACCTGGCGGCGTCGGCGGCGCTTGACGACTCGAGTCTTCAACGCGCGGCGCTCAACGATCTGGATTTCATCATCACACATATGCGGGCGCCGGATGGAAGTTTCTTTCACGTCTGGTCGGATGGACGCGTGCATGTGGCAGGTCTCGCGGCCGACCAGGTCTACCTGCTCAACGCGCTCATCGATGCGTATCAATTCTCGGCCGATGAGAAATTCCTGGCCGAGGCGCGCGCTCTCGCCGCAATTATTTTGAAGGACTTCCGCGCCGACGGTTCGAGCTTGTTGGTGAACCGCGAGTCCGAAGACGCGAACACGGTGATTGCGCAGTCTCAAACGAGCGGGCAGGTTTTCCTTGATATGTCGACGCCGTCCGTGCAAGCCACGATGGCGATCGCGGCAGCGAAGCTCGGGATTATCACAGGCGATGACAATTATTCGAAGATCGCGGACGAACTGATGGCGAGTGCGCCGGTGATGGCGGGATCGATGCTGAGCGACCTGGTCGCAACGGTTGGGCTGGCGCTGGAGTATCGCGCCAATGGCGAGGCGATGGTCGCGATCGTGGGGCCGCATGGCGACGCACGCGCGGCAGCTTTGTGGAGAATGGCATTGGCAAGTTATCGTCCGGGGAAAATCGTGATGCGGATTGGATCGGATAGCGGCGCCGAATCAATGCCGGCCGCGGCGCGCGCGATGCTCGCGTCCAGCGCGGCGAAGGGAGTTCCACTCGCGTTTGTGTGCGCGGGAACTGCGTGCGCGACGCCGGTCGGGACGCCGGCGAAACTCGCGATGGTGATCAGGAGTTTTGGCGTCGAGAGGCGAGACAAAACGACGCTTGCCAACGACAAGCCGGCTCTCGCACGACCGCCGATGTGAAGGTCAGTCCATGGTCTTGTGAAATCTGAGCGTTGCGAGCGTAAGCGTCGCCGCTCCGAGAATGGCCATCGCAACCATCTGCGGCCATAGCACGTGTAGTCCGATGCCTTTGATGAAAGTTCCGCGCAGGACGATGAGATAGAAGCGCAGCGGATCGAGATTGGTGAACCATTGCAGGGCGGTCGGCATGCTGGTGATCGGATAGCCGAATCCGGACAGCATGATTGCGGGCGAGATGTAAAAGAAGGAGATCGCGAAAGCTTGCTGTTGAGTTTGGCAGACCGTGGAAATAAGCAGGCCGACGCCCAGGGCGCTCGACAGAAAGAGCGTTGTGCCCAGCAGCAGGACGAAAATATTTCCGCGAAACGGAACGTCGAACCACAAGCTTCCAAGGATTCCGACGAAGACCACATTGGCGAGCCCAACGATCAGAAACGGCAGGGTTTTGCCGACGATTAGTTCCGCCGGGCTGATCGGCGTCACCATCAATTGTTCGAGGGTGCCGATCTCACGCTCTCGCACGACCGCGAAGGCCGTCAACATCATCACTGTCACCAGGACAAGAGTTCCAATCACGCCGGGTACGAAGAACCATCGGCTTTCGAGGTTGGCGTTGTACCACGGACGCTCCTGGAGCTCGATCTCAGGCGCGAAGGTCGCCAGAGACGGTTTCAGCCGGTCGGCCATTTGGAGTTGATAGTCCTGGGCAAATCGATTTGCGATCTGATTGATGTATCCAACGGCGATTAGCGCGGTGTTCGAGTCGGTGCCGTCGAGCACGGCTTGAACGGGTGCGGTCTGGCCTTTGCGCAGCAGTTCGGCGAAGCCAGGCTGAATCTGCAGCACCAGCACGACGCGCCGGTGATCGAGCAGCGAGGGGATTTGCGATTCGCTTTGCAGGACGTCGCGCACCTCAAACCGGCTGCTGGCGCTGAAGCGCTCGAGGAATTCGCGGCTCTCCTGGCTGCGGTCGTAGTCGAGCACGGCGGTCGATACGCGATTCACCTCATAGCTCGCGGCGTAGCCGAATACCAGCATCTGCAGCAGTGGCGGGACGATTAGAGCAAAGCGCGCGTGCCGGTCGCGAAACAGGTGGATGAATTCCTTGATCAGAATCTGGCGCAGGCGCTCGATCACGTCAGCCTCTCATGCCAGCGACTTGTGAAAAGATCGCTTGGCTAGGAACACCATGACCGCAGCATAGATGACGAGCGCCATCAAAGGTTCGGCGAGAAAGCTAAGGCCGGTGCCGCGCAGAAATACGCTCTTGAGTATGACGATGTAGTAGCGCGCCGCGATAAAGTAGGTGAAGGGCTGCACGCCGACAGGCATCTGTTCGATTGGAAACGTGAATCCCGAGAGTAGGAACGAAGGCAGGAACGCGGTCACCAAGCCAATCTGGCTCGCGGCCAGCTGATGTTTGGTGGCGACCGAGATCCAGAATCCAAGCCCGAGAATCGCGATCAGGTAAATTCCCGAGCCGACGGACAGCGCGATGAGCGAGCCGCGAAAGGGGACTTGGAACCAAAAGACGGCGATGGCGGCGCAGGCGGCGGTATCGAACAGGCCAAGGGCGAAGTAGGGGAGCAACTTGCCGATGATGATCTCGAGCGACGTCACGGGCGTCGAGATGAGCTGCTCCATGGTGCCGCGCTCCCACTCGCGCGCAACGGTCAGCGAGGTGAGCAGAACTCCGACGACGGCCATCACGATCGCGGCGACACCGGGCACGATGAAGTTTTTGCTTTCGAGGTCTTCGTTGAACCAGGTTCGGGCCTCAACGGACAGCACGGGGTTCACGCTGGGCGCGTTGGACTTGCGTAGATACTCGGCTTGAACAACGGCGCCATAAGACGCGAGCACGCCCTGCGCATAGCCGATCGCGATCTCGGCGGTGTTGTTGTCGGAGCCGTCAACTAACGCCTGTATGCTCACCGGGCGTCCGTCGTGCAGGCGCGCCGAGAAGTCGTACGGAATCACGATCGCGAGCTGGCATCGGCCGTCGTCCAGCGCGGCGGCCAGCGCGCGGTAATCAGTGACGGTCGCGACCAGATCAAAGTAAGCGGAAGACTGAAAGCGCTTGAGCAGGTCCTGGCTCGCCTGGCTGCCTTCTTGATCAAGGGCGAACACGCGGATGTGCTTGGTATCGAGATTGACCCCGTAACCGAGCGTCGTCATGAGCATCAGGGGCATCAGCAGGACGATCAGCAGGCTGCGAGAGTCGCGCAGCACCTGGAAAACTTCCTTGCGTGAGATGGCGAGCAGTCGTCGAAGATTCATGGCGACAGCTCCGAAGTGGCGGCATCGGCGCGTCGAGTAGTCAATGCCACGAACGCGTCTTCGAGGCTCGGGCGAATCTGTTGCAGGCTGGCGACGGAGATGGCGCCGGCTTCGAGTGCCGCGCGAATCGCAGGGGCAATCGCGGCGTCGGATACGACGAGGTGCAGCGCGTTGGCGAAGACGGCGACGTCGCGGACGCCGTCGAAGTGGCGCAAGTGCTCGATGGCGTCGCCGAGCCGATTGCATTCGAGCAGCAGCAATGAGCCCTGGATCGAACCCAGCTTGAGTTCGGTGGGCGTGCCCAACGCGATCAATTTGCCGCCGTTCATCAGCGCCAGGCGGTTGCAGTATTCGGCTTCGTCCATGTAATGCGTGGTGACGAAAATGGTGACGCCATCGCTGCTCATATGCTGAATCAACTCCCAGAACAGGCGCCGAGAGAGTGGATCTACGCCCGAAGTCGGCTCGTCGAGAAATACGATTGGCGGGCGATGCAGAACGGCGCAGCCCAGCGCGAGGCGCTGCTTCCATCCGCCGGCGAGAGTGCCGGTGAGACTCGACTCGCGGCCGCGCAGCCCGGCCATCTCGAGCGCCCAATCGATTCGCCCGCCCAACTCGCCCGCCGGGACACCATACATTCCCGCGTAGAAGCGCAAATTCTCGAGCACGGTGAGATCGGCGTAGAGCGAAAACTTTTGCGACATATATCCGATGTTGCGGCGGATAAGTTCGGGCGACTCGACCACGTCGTAACCGGCGACAATTGCGCGGCCGGAGCTGGGACGCAGCAATCCGCACAGGATTCGAATGGTGGTCGACTTTCCCGAGCCGTTGGGTCCGAGGAATCCGAAGACCTCACCGGTGCGGGTCTGAAATGAAATGCGATCGACCGCGGTGAAATCGCCAAAACGCTTCACCAGGTTTTCGACTTCGACCGAATAGCCGTTGAGGCGTGTCATGCAGCCACGTGTGTCGAGTCTTTGCGCACAGCCTCGACGAAAAGATCTTCGATGGTCGGTGTGACGCGGACGATCTCGTCGAATGGAATCTCGCCGCCGTTCAGCCGCGCACTGAGATCGGAGATGCGCCGCCCGGCGTCATCGACGAACAAATGAACCGCGTCGCCGACCAGCACTGCGCTCGAAACGCCCTCGGCGGCAGCGAGTTCGTCCCGGACGCGTCGCGCCTCGGGCGATACGATCGATATGACCGAGCCCTGGAACCGTGACTTGAGCCGCGCCGGCGAGTCGCAGAAGAGTAGGCGTCCCAGATGTAGCAGCGCGACGCGATGACATCGCTCGGCTTCATCGAGGTACGCGGTGGAATTGACGACGGTGACGCCCTGGCCGACCAGCGAATAGAGCATCGCCCAGAATTCGCGGCGAGAAACCGGATCGACGCCGTTGGTCGGCTCGTCGAGCAGCAGCACGCGCGGTGTGTGTATGAGAGCGCAGACCAGGCCGAGCTTTTGCTTCATCCCGCCGGAGAGCTTGCCGGTCAGGCGGGCGTGGAACTCGCTCATGCCACATGCTTTCAGCAGTTCAGCGGCGCGCGCCTCGCGGTCCTGCCTGCGAACGCCAAACAAGTCCGCGTAAAATCGGATGTTCTCGTTCACTGTCAGGTCTTCGTAGAGGCCGAAGCGCTGTGGCATATAGCTGATGAGAGGCTTGACTCCTTCGGGATCGGCGACGATGTCGCATCGCGCGACGGTGGCAGTGCCGCTGTCGGGCGGGAGCACTCCGGCGAGGATGCGCATGGTCGTGGTCTTACCCGCGCCATCGGGTCCGACGATGCCGAAGATTTCGCCGGGCGCGACGTCGAAGCTCAGATGATCGATTGCGCGGACGCCCGGGAAGTCCTTCACCAAATCGCGGACGACGACCGTCTTGTCATCCACGACTGTTGCCGATTTGCGCGGGAGGGCCAAGGTGAATCGTCGCGTCCGCGGGCATCCCTGGCTTCAGTTCGTGGCGCGGATTTTCGACATCGATTTTGATTCGATAGACGAGCGTCACGCGCTCCTTGTGAGTCTCGACGCTCTTGGGCGTGAACTCCGCCTCGGAAGAGATGAACGATATCTGGCCGGGGTACGCTTTGTCGGGATAAGTGTCGGTGTGAACCGTCGCCGCCTGACCCCATCGGATTCGGCCGAGATCGGTTTCGGCCACGTAAGCGCGCAGCCACACGTGATCGAGGTCGGCGAGCGTGACGACCGGCGTGCCCGGCTGCATCACTTCACCAAGCTCCGTCTGACGCGTGAGAATGACACCTGAGAACGGCGCACGCAGCGTGGTATAACCGAGCATGATCTTCGCGAGCTCAAGATTTTCGCCGGCGTTGCGGATGTTTGCCTTGGCGACCTCGATGTCCTGCTGCGCGCTCCGTTCCATCGCGAGGTCTCGTTGCATCGCGGCGTTCGACTGTTTGAGCGCGGTCTCGGTGTGGTCACGCTGGTCGCCAGAGATGATTTTATCACTCCAAAGTTTCTGGCTGCGGACGTAGTCGATATTCTTTTGAGCGAGGTCGGCTTTATCGTTGGTGACTGTCGCGTGCGCGGCCTCGAGCTTTTGCATCGCTGAATCAAGTTCCTGTTCCTGCACTCGGAGAGCCGCTTCGTTGATCGCGACCTGCTGGCGGTAATCGCTGTCGTCCAGCCGCGCCAGCAGCGTGCCGGCCTTCACCCACTGGCCTTCGTCGAAGGGCAATTCGACGACGCGCGATTGCACGGCCTTGAAGCTGACGACGCTTTCGTGGGCCTCGATGTTGCCGGAAACGAGCAGATTGTCGGTCGCGACCGGGTCCTTGTATAGCAGCGCATAACCCGTCCAGGCGCCGGCGCCAACTACAAGGACCGCAATCATCAGGACGATTCGTCTCTTCATGCGAGCTGACCCGGTCTCTCGAATGATTGGCCGCGGCGAACGGCGGTCTGCGATGCCTTCAACGGATTGCGAATACGTCCAGTGGGTTTAGCCAAACGATCTCCAAGCCAGCGCAGAAAGTTCGCGCGCTGGCGCATGAAGCGAGGGTCGGTTGGTTCCATGCCATGGATGAGGCGAATGACTTGAGGCATCACCAGCGGGAACAGCGCCAGCGACAGCATCGAAATGAAAAGTTGAGTGAGATTGACGCCGCGGGGAATCGTTCCCTGGCGTTGCAGGGCGCGAAGGCGGGCGACTGCTTTCTCAAACAGAGCGCGGCGCTCGGTCTCGGCGATGCATTTTCTGCCGCCGCTGTCGATCACCTCCCATTCCATCAGGCGGACAAAGTCCGGGTCCGTGCTGCCGGCCACGTACATATGAGCCAACGCACCGGCGAAGTCGTTGGGCATGGATTCGATCCATTCGGAGCGCTCCGCGAATTTGCGGCGCAGGATTTCGCGATAGAGGTCCTGCTTGGGGCCGAAGCAGTAGTACAGCATGCGTTTGTTCACGCGGGCGCGCCGGGCGATCGCGTCGACCCGCGCGCCGGCGAAGCCGCGGGCTGAAAATTCGGCGAGTGCGGCGGCGAGGATCTTCTCGCGTGTGCGGTTGAGATTGCGGACGGTTGTGCGTGGGCCAGCCATGCTTCGCGCTTTCGTTAACCGGACAGTTAATAGCGATATTAACTGATCAGTTAATTAAGCTCGCCGCGCAGAGCGAGTCAAGGACGGCCGGGGCGGGCGCGAGGCCCGCTCCATCGACCAAACCGGGTTAGTCCTACGACTAAAAGTAGTTGCAAATTGCCACTGGAAGAGTAACTCAAAAATCTGCCGAGACGGATCGCGGCAGGCGCACGATGCCTTCCGCGCACGATCCGCGGTCCGGATTGACGAAATCGAAAATCGCGGCGCGAACGCAGCGTTACGGGATCAGCACCAGCTTGCCCGTCGATTGGCGCGACTCCATGAACTTGTGCGCCTCGGCGGCCTGCGCGAGCGGGAATGATTTGCCGACCAGCAGCTTGAGTTTGCCTTCTGCGATCAGCTTGAACGATTCCTCGATTCCTCGGCGCATCGCGTCTGGCACTGCGGTTACGGTGTAGAGCACGAAACCGCTCACCGTGGTCGATTTCTCGAACAGCCTGAACAGGTTGAGCGGTTCGGGTGGTCCGCCGGCGCGCCCGTAGAGAATCAGGTGGCCGAACGGAGCGAGACACTTCAGCCCCTTATCCAGCGTCGTCGCGCCGACCGCGTCCAGGATCAGATCGACGCCGCGTCCAGCGGTGAGGCGGTTCGCCTCGACGGCGAAGTCGCTGGTGGCATAGTTGATCGCGTCGTCCGCGCCGTACTCTTTGATGAGCGCCGCCTTGCTGGCGCTCGACACCGTCCCAATCACCCGCGCGCCCGCCGCTTTGGCGATTTGCACCGCGACGATTCCGACGCCACCTGCCGCGGAATGGACCAGCACTGTCTGCCCGGGTCCGGTTTGGTGCGACGTGTGAAGCATGTGCCATGCAGTCAGCACTTGCACCGGAAACGCCGCCGCATGCTCGAAGCTGATGGAGTCGGGAATCGGAATCACCTGCGCTGCTGGCGCGAGCGCATACTCGGCGTACATCTTGGAGCCGAGCGCAGCAACGCGCTGACCGGGTTTGAGATTTGGCACGCCCGCGCCGACGGCCTCGATTTCACCGGCGGCCTCCAGCCCAGGCGTGTCCGGCAGCTTGGGCTGCATCAGGTATTGTCCCTGCCGGAAGAGCGTATCGGCGAAGTTGATTCCGGCCGCGCGCACTTTGATCAGCACGTTCCCGGGCTTCACTTCGGGCTTCGCGACCTCGGCAATCTTCATCACCTCGGGTCCGCCAAGCTTTTCGAATACGACTGCTTTCATCTGAATGACCTCGTGCGGGCGCGCGCTGTTTATTTCCGGATCTATCTCACGGATTACGAGACGATGGAACTCGCGTCACGACAGACGCTGCAGAGCTTCTTCGACGAAATCGAGGCGATCGTTTCCCCAGAACATTTCGCCGTTGACGAAAATTGTTGGTGCCCCGAACGCGCCTCGGCTGACGGCTTCGTCCATATTCGCGCGAAGCTGGTTCTTGATTTCGTCGCCCTCGATGAGTGCCGGCTCGATTTCCGCCTCGTCGAGAAGCCGGCGCAGCGCTTCCTCCTTGCTGAGGTCTTGCCCCTGTTCCCAGATCGCGCGGAACGCCGCCGAATGAAACGCTGCGAAGCGGCCCCGCTGTTGTGCGGCGATCGCGGCGCGAAGCACGCGAATCGTGTTGAACGGAAAATGTGGATTGAACTTCGCAGAAAGGCCGTAGCGCCTCGCCCATCGCTGAAACTCCGCAATGTTGTAGGCGGCTTTCGACGGAATCGAGAGCGGACCCGCATTTCCGGTGGCCTTCATAATCGCGCCGAGCAGAATCGGCCGATATACGATCTCCGCCCCGGTGCGCCGCGCAATCGCAGGCAGTTGCGTGTCGGCGAGATAACTGAACGGACTCAGGTAGTCGTAAAAGAATTCGATTTTTTTGACCATCGATGTATCTTTCCCCGCGCGATCGTAGACATTCAGTTTCAATTTGCAACTATCGCTTCCTAGCAAACCAAGTTTCAAAGTGCAACGATATTTTTGTCGAACCGGGGCGTTGGGGAACGTCGCGGCAGGTGAAATTCAATTCGGGGGAGGAGAGTGACAGACGCCCATGCGATGGGATTCGGTCAAAGAGATGAATTGCTCGGTGGCGCGCACGCTGTCGGTAGTCGGCGAGCGCTGGACAATGCTGATACTGCGCGAGGCGTTTCTCGGACGCCATCGCTTCGACGAGTTTCAGCAGGGGACCGGAATCGCGCGCAACATCCTGAGCTCGCGGCTGCGCGACCTGGTGCGCGACGGAATCCTCGATCGTGCGCGCAGTGAGGGCGACAGCGGCCGGGTCGAGTATCGGCTGACCCGCAAAGGACTCGAGCTCTACCCCGTGCTGATCGCAATGATGCGATGGGGCGACACGTGGCTCAGTGACGAATCGGGTCCGCCGATGACGCTTATACATCGCGTCTGCGGCGCGAAGACCGCGCCGGACATGGTCTGTTCGCATTGCGGGGATCATCTCACCGCGCGCGAGGTCGTTGCGATTCCGCGCCGTCCGGCGCCTGCGCATGCCCGACGAGTCGAGCGGGCCGAACGCAGGCGCGCCACGCGCTGACTCTCGTTTTTGCGCGCGGCCGTCTGGCGCGATGCGTGGCGGTCCCGCACAATATTCGTACAACATGATTGAACTGGTGATGTTCGACGCCGACGGCGTGCTGTTCGATTCAACCGAATCGAACGTTGCATACTACAACTGGATTTTCGCGAAGGTCGGCGAAGCGCCGCTCGATCGTGATGAAGAAATCGCGGCGGTTTCGTACGCCGCGAGCGAGGTGTTTGCGGCCCGCGCGCGCGGCGACGCGGCCAAGCTTGGCGCGATGCACGCCGTGACGCGCAACATGGATCAGACGCCGTTTTTCAAGATGCTGCGTCCGCCGTTCGAGTTGCGCCCATTCATGCTCGACCTCAAGCGGCGCTACAAGCTCGGGCTGGCAACCAATCGATCGGCGACCGTGCCCGCGCTGGTCGAGCATCTTGATCTCGGCGGCGTATTCGACGCGGTCGCGAGCGCGCTCGACAAGGTTCGCCCCAAGCCCGCGCCCGACATCCTGCGGCTGTGCCTGGATCGCGCTGGGGTCGACCCCGCGCGCGCGGTGTACGTGGGCGACAGCAGGGTAGATCGCGAGGCGGCCGAGAGCGCGGGCACGCACTTTATCGGCGTCGGCAGCCGCATCGAGCACGATCGCCTGATCGCGACGATCGCCGATTTGCAAGCAGCTCTCGAACTATTGGCAGCGACCCGGACGTAGAAGCTGGTCTAGAGAATCATTTCGATCAGAGTCGGACCCGACGTCGCGAGCGAGCGTTCCAGTTCTCGCGTAAGGGCCTCGGCCGTCTCGACGCGCACGCCCGGTACACCCAGCCCCCGCGCCAGACTCGTCCATTCGATATCGGGATTGGCGAGACTTGTAAGCGAGCGCGCCTTGCGGCCGGGCTCGGTCACGCCCGCGCGCGCAAGTTCGACCTGCAGGATCCGGTAGCTGCGGTTGTTGCACAGCACCGTCGTGACGTTGAGCGACTCGCGTGCCTGCGTCCACAGCGCTTGCAGCGTGTACATCGCGCTGCCGTCGGCCTGAAATGCGATCACGCGCCGATCGGGACATGCGACTGCCGCGCCCGTCGCGCACGGCAACCCCTGCCCGATCGCACCACCGGTCAGCGAAAGGTATGTATGTGGAGGTGCGGCCGCCGACGCGGCCAGGAATGGCAGGCCGGTGGTGGCAGCCTCGTCCATCACGATTGCGCCCTCGGGCATTGTGGCGGCAATCGCGGCGCCCGCGGTCATCGCGTTGAGTTTTCCTACGGGACGTTCTGGGCGCGATATCTTCGATGGCGTCGCAACCGAAACCGGCGCGACAATTTCGCTTGCGAGCGCTTCCAGAGCGGCCGGGACGTCATCAGTCGGATCGGCCAGAATCGCGGTGTTGATGCCGTCAGGAATCAGCAGGCTTGGGAAATCGGGATAGCCGAAAAACGCGACGGGCTTTTTCGCGCCGGCGAGGACGATCGTATCGAACGCCTTCAGCATCTCGATCGCCTGTTCAGGAAAGTAGGGCAGCCGATCGAGCGTCGGCATGCCAGCGCCGCGTTCGAGCCGCGCGGGGAACGTTTCGCAAATCAGATGACATCCCGATTTCGCGGCGATGCGCGCAGCCGCTTTCAGACCACGCGCTCGAAGCGCGACGCCGCCCAAAAAGAGCGCGACCTTGTTGCCCTTGCGCATCGACTCTGCCGCGCGCTTTACCGCGTTGGAGGACACCACCGGTGGCGCCGCCGGCTCGATTGGCGTGGCGTGCCGCTCGGCAGGATCCCACTGGCAATCCGAAGGGATGATCAGCGTCGCGACTTGCCCAGGCGCACGGCCCGCCGCCGCGATCGCCTCCGCCGTCGCACCCGCAAGCGAGCCTGAATTGCGCACGCTTCGTATCCATCCGGAGACCGGCGTTGCGAGCGAAACGATGTCGGACGTGAGCGGTGCGTCGGCGCCGACGTGCCACGTCGCATGGTCACCGATCAAATTGACGATCGGCGAACGCGCGCGCCGCGCATTGTGAAGATTCGCGATGCCGTTGGCGAAGCCCGGCCCAAGGTGCAGCAGCGTCAGCGCGGGTTTCTCCGCCATCCGTCCGTAGCCGTCGGCAGCGCCGGTGCAAACGCCCTCGAACAATCCGAGAAACGCCCGCAGCCCGTCGGCCGAATCGAGCGCCGCCACCAGCGGCATCTCGGTCGTTCCCGGATTCGCGAAACACACTTCGACCCCGGCCGCGATCGCGGTGCGAATCAGGCTCTCGGCTCCATTCATGTTCTAATCCTCGGCGGCGCCGCGCCGCTCGATCTTCATGAAATCGTGCGATGGGTTCTGATGCCCGAACTTCTCCCTGGTCTGATCGATCGTTCCCGACTTCGTGTAATGCCACACCATCGCGGCGCGAATCCCGCCCGACAAATTGTCGGTCGAGCGATGCATCAGGCAGCTGTGAAACACCAGCAGGTCGCCGGGCCGCATCAGGACCGGCACCGACTTCGACATATCGTAATCGACGATCTCCGTGTAGCCGTATTGCGCGTGCGGGCGCCGGTCCGGCACGTGCTCGTGCACCGGCTCGAGGTGCGAGCACGGCATCACGTGCAGGCATCCATTGTCGAGCGTCGCCTCGGTGATGGCCAGCCAGACTCCGACTTGCGGCCGCGTGCTGAAGGCGAAGTAGTACGAATCCTGATGCCACGGCTGTCCGAGCGCGCCGTGATTTTTGAAAATGAACTGGCTGACGAAACAATCGAGTTCCGGTCCGATCAGATCGCTCACCAGGTCGAGCACCGCTGGATCCTCGACGAGCCTTTTGAAAATCGGATCGCGATGGAGCCGGAAAACTTTGCCGACGTTGTCCTCGGGGTTTCGCGCGAGCGGGTTGGGCTTCTTCTCCGGCAGTACGAAGACGTTCGGAACGCTCTGTCCGGCCGCGTTCAGACGGCAAATCTCGACCACCCGCGCATGCATCGCGCAGCAGTCCTCGATTGGCGCGAAGCCGCGAACGATGAAGAAACCCTTCTCGTCCCAATCGCGCTTGCGTTCACTCGAAAGCATCGAGCGCGTCTGCCGCTATGCGTTGAGCCCGGCGACGGAATCAGCAATGGCGGTGTTGGCGAAGAATTCGCCGAATTTTTCGCGGTGAATTCGGGACCGCCCCATTCGGCGAGCAGTTCATGCAGGCGCGGCCGATCGAGCCGCGACGGATCGTAATTCGCCAGGCCCGCGATGTTGCGTTTTTCCCAATGCTCTTCCAGCGAATGGAGCAAATCACACGCCCAGCCTGCGCCGCACTCGAGAAATCCAAACGCCAGCTGCGGGAACCGCCTCGCCACCCCGCCCATCACGATCGAACGGCACAGCTCGCCCTGCTGATACGCGTGCGCGCCAATATGGTTGAACATGTAGTTGGTCGGCGAGCGCCGCCCCAGCGGCAGGTAGCGCAGGCCGACGCCACCGTGCGAGGTCACCGCGATTTTCAGCTCGACAAATTTTCGCCACACCGGATCGTAATCGTGGAAGCTGTCGAGGCCGTAGCAGTCGAAATACGCGGCGTTGGGGAACGCATCCGGATGCGCGGGAATCGGACGCGCCACGCCCGGCGGGATCATCGCGACCTTGAGGCCCAAGCGCGCCGCATACTCCAGTTCGGCGATTGCCTCATCGGGCGTATGCATCGGGATTGCCGCGGCAGGCGCGATGCGGTCGCGAAACTGCCCGCAGATTTCTGCGTTCATCGTGTTCAGCGCGCGACATGCTATCCGCCGCACCTCGGTATCGTGAATCGTCGGCAGCGCGAGTCCGAGCGTGGGATACATGACGGAAAAATCGACGCCCAGCTCGTTCAGCCTGCTGTACAGAAGACGCGGCGCCATCACGGTCGCGAGGTCGTAGGCGTCGTTCGAGACACCCCACCACGCGCCGCGCATGTCGCCGGCGTCGCGATTCCCGCGCGAGCCGGTCGGATGCTCGCGAAGCTCGCGATTGTACCGCTCAAGCATCCCGCTACCGCCGACCTTTTGAAGATATTCGTTGAAGAGCGGAGCGGGCTCGATCAGATGGCCGTCGGCGTCGATCACCGGATGATCCAGCCGCTTGCGGAGCGCTCGTACTTGAGCAATTTTTTCGCTGTTCACGCTTGACCGGTAGCGCGCACGCGCCAAAGGTGTCAAGCGCACATCGCAGACCGCGCCGGATCGGCGCGCCGACAATCAAATCAAAAAGTGCAAAGAGACCGCGCTAGCGCTTGTCGCCCTGATGACCCGCGACATGATGACCCGCTGCGGGATCATGTATAGGATGCGTCGCCGGCGCGCCATTTCGCGCGGAAATGCTCTGCGCGCATCTCAGGTGCAGCGGCGGCTCGCCGGTTATCTTGGTGCCGAAACCAAAACGAACGCCGCAGTGACTGCATCGTTCGTCCGCCATCGCGCGCAGCGTGTGGCACTTGGAATGATTGCAGGATCCGCGGCATGGACCGCCAGTCATTCCAGGAGTGGGAATAGTGACAACACTCATGACTTTATCCTCGCAGTTCGTTCTGCGGCAACTCGGAGCCCCGTATCCAAATTCAAATTAGAACTTCTAACTCTCTGTAGCAAGTCCGCCACATACTGTCAGTGGCACTTTCATACAACTAGCTAATAGACCGTTAAGCATTTCTATTTAGCTTTACACAAACTACTCCTATTAATTTTTATCCGCAAGAAGTCCTGACACAGATAAGACGACTAGGAAGTGGCCGGTGATGGCTAGTAATAACGTCTTATTGCGTAAGGTAGCGACAATCTTCGGGCAGGATCGGAAATGCAGTGCGGCTAATGACTCAGGCGCTCGGCAACGATCCGCCGAGCAGTTTGCGCGATCGCTCGAGATTGCGCCGGATGTAGCCGCGGACGTGGCGAGCGACGCTGTCGTCGGCATGGCCGAGCGCGACGGCGGTCGCAAACGCAGCCATCGATTCTTCCATCGCGCGCCTATCCGGCGGATTCTTCGCACTCGCACGAATCGCCCGCGCGAGCGCGCTGCGAAGCCCATTTTTTTTTGAGATGCGCTTGTCGCCAAGCCGCTTGAGCGCTGCGAACGTCGCGCGCAGATCTTTTGTCTCCGCCGCATCGTACGCCGGAGCAGACTCGAGCACGGCCGCCGCGTGCGCGAGCATTCCGATCGCCGACATCGCCTGTCCCTGCGCGTACGGCGACGTCAGTTCGGGCATCAACGCCTCCATGATCGTCCGCTGCATTCCGCCGATCAGTTCATTCAACGTTGGACGTAGCATGTGACCTCTCAGACCAATCGAAGTTGCCTGGCCAGATCCTCGAACAACGCCGGCAGCAACAATTCAAGAAACGGCATCACCGCGTCGGACGTGCGCCGCTCGACGAAATCTCGGATTCCGGTCAGGCAAATCACGGCCATCTTCGCGTTGCCGAGCACCTGGTAGAAAAACAGCCGCTCCCGATCGACACGATGGCCCGTCTTCGCTTCGTACAGACGGTAGAACGCTTCGCGCTCCATCAGGCCACCCGCCAGTTCGTCACGTCCCCAGAACATCATCGACGCCCACCCGAGATCTTCCATCGGGTCGCCCAGATGCGCCATCTCCCAATCGAGCATCGCGATGATTCCGTTCTCGTCATACAAATAATTTCCCGAACGATAGTCGCCGTGCACGATCACGATGCGGTCGGCGACGACGGGATTG
>Ga0074046_10001532_pt1 | contig 20728 bp, 26 predicted proteins | sample BogForMeECP23OM3_FD_94441 | JGI IMG/M metagenome (GOLD analysis project Ga0074046, IMG submission 94441) | Bog forest soil microbial communities from Calvert Island, British Columbia, Canada - Bog Forest MetaG ECP23OM3 | ecosystem: Environmental > Terrestrial > Soil > Wetlands ... | reverse complement strand
CATGGCGGAGATGCTGACCTATGCGAACCAGCTCCAGAGCATCACGTCCGGAAGGGGGCTCTATTCGATGGAATTCTCCCATTATGAGGAAGTACCCGCTCATATTACGCAGAAGATCATAGCTGAGCGCCAGAAACTTAAGGATGAAGAGAACTAGTAGATAATGAAAAAAGCATGGGCGGGCAGGTTCACCGGAAAAACTTCCAAAAGCGTGGAGAGCTATACAGAATCAATATCGTTTGATAAGAGGCTCTGGAAATACGATATCGAAGGCAGCATTGCTCATGCAAAGATGCTGTCGAAGCAGGGTATTATTCCTAAACGGGACTCTGAACGTATCATCAGGGGTCTGAAGGATATATACCTGGAAATAGAGGAGGGCAGGTTCAGGTTCAACCCGGAACTTGAAGATATTCATATGAATATCGAGGCCGCCCTCATCAGGAAAATTGGGGACTCAGGAGGTATGCTGCATACTGCCCGGTCGCGCAATGACCAGGTGGCCCTCGATCTAAGGCTCTATGTCAGGGCGTCGGTTGAGGAAATAACTGGACTGCTGAAAAATCTTGAGACCGTGCTAGCCGACATGGCTGAAAGCAGTCTCGGACTGATTATCCCAGGTTATACACACACTCAAAGGGCGCAGCCGGTGCTCCTTTCTCACCACCTTATGGCGTATGCTCAGATGTTTCAGCGCGACCGCATGAGATTTGTTGATTCTATGAAACGGACCAATGTTCTGCCGCTCGGTTCATGCGCCCTGGCAGGCACCTCGCTGCCGGTTGACAGGCAGTACATAGCTTCGCTGCTGAAGTTCGACGCCGTTTCAGACAACAGCATGGACTCTGTTTCGGACAGGGACTTTGTGCTGGAGTTCCTTTCCTGCGCTGCGCTGCTTATGATGCATGTTTCCAGGATGGCCGAGGAGATTATCCTCTGGGCGTCCGAAGAGTTCGCCTTTATCGAGTTGTCCGACGCTTTTGCTACCGGGTCCAGCATCATGCCGCAGAAAAAAAATCCGGATGTTGCTGAACTGATGCGCGGCAAGACCGGCAGGGTCTACGGCAATCTTATGAATCTTCTAACCACTATGAAAGGCCTCCCCTTAACATACAACAGGGACATGCAGGAAGATAAGGGGCCTCTTTTCGATACGGCTGATACGGCAGCGGCTACACTCGCCGTCCTTCCGGAAATGTTGAAAAATATAACGTTCCGCAGGGAGAAACTCGAAAACAGCAGCGGCGCTGCATTTTCCACAGCTACCGACATTGCCGAATATCTCGTTAGAAAGGGCCTGCCTTTCAGGACTGCCCACGGAATCACCGGCAGGATCGTCCGCTTCTGCATAGACAACGGAAGAACACTCCATGATCTGGATATCGCTACGTACCATTCTTTTTCCAGGTATATAGATGAAGACGTCTTCGATGTCATCACCGCATCCGCTTCGGTTCATGCCAAGAAATCATATGGAGGCACATCGCCTGCTGCGGTCAGGGCGCAGATCAAAAAATTCAGGAAGCAGCTTAAATGAAACCCGGCGGTTTTGTAAAAAGTCCATATGCTACGTTGCGCTTCATCCCTCGTCACTGCGGCGTAAGAACAAGTACGCCTCATTCTTCGGTATTTGCGCGTCTTGCCTCTGGAGCTTTTTACAAAACCGCATTTATATTCGCTCTGTTGTTGCTCGTGGCATGTGGGAAAAAGGGAGACCCGACGCTTACTACGTTTGTTAAGCCTGATCCCGTTAAAAATATTGCCGTGGTACACCGTGAGAATTCTATACTTCTTTCGTGGTCTTATTCGGTGTCCCCGGATATGCAGGAACTTGTCAAAGGTTTTTATATTGAGAAAGCCGTGGGCAGGGGGGACAATAATCCTGCGGAATTCAGGAAACTTGTTTTTCTTCCAGGGACTGTGAATCATTATAAAGACACGGATTTTGAGGCCGGCAGGCCGTATTTTTATAAGGTACGGGTGTACAGTGTCAGGAATATCATAAGCGATCCATCCGCCGTCGTTAAGGTCATTCCAGCGGTACTCCCGCCGCCGCCTCAGGGATTATTCTTTGAGGTAAAAAACGATGCGGTGGAGATCCACTGGAACAAAATGCCCGGAAAAGTTAAATATAATATATACAGGAGCAACAAGAAAAATGTGTTCCCGGAATCTCCCTTAAACAAGGCGGCACTTGCCGGGCCCTTATTTGTCGACAAAGTTGAAACTGGATCGCCTTTATACTATGAGGTGTCATCACTCCTCGATACTGATATTAAAGACGAAGGATTTCCATCCGAAGTGCTTGAGGTGGACCCCGGGACCTTTGTGCCGTCCAAGCCCTCTGGTCTGAAATATGTTTATGCCCCGCAGGGAGTTGTGCTTATGTGGAAGGAGAATTCCGAGTCATGGGTGACGCAGTATCGTGTATATAGAAGGCGTGCCATGGAAAGCAGCTACAACATTATTGGCGAGGCTGTCACGCCCACATTCAAAGACAACGAGCCTGTGGCGTCTGATACGTTCTATTACATCACCGCGCTTGGACCTTCCAGGGAAAGTGTTGTGATGGAGCCGGTAGAAGTCAGTCCTTTGGTAGAGCGATAAGATGGAACGTATTCTTCTCGGGCATGGAAGCGGCGGCAAACTCATGCATCAGTTGATCGGGGATTTCTTTGAACCTGAATTTCACCTTGGCACTCCGGCTGACGCAGCTGTTGTTGAATATGGCTGCAATGGACAGAGACTTGCTTTTACAACAGATTCCTATGTTGTGTCCCCGCTTTTTTTCCCCGGAGGTAATATAGGCGAACTTGCAATCAACGGGACGGTCAATGATCTCTCTATGGTCGGATCAAAACCCCTCTATATCAGCACAGGTTTTATTATCGAGGAGGGATTTGCCGTCAATGATTTGAGGCGTGTAATCGTATCAATGGCAAAGGCCGCTGAAAAGGCCGGGGTCCGTATTGTTGCCGGCGATACTAAGGTTGTTGATAAAGGCAAGGGCGACGGACTCTTTATCAATACATCCGGGATCGGTATTGTTCCTCAGGGCAGGGAGCTTGGCCCGCACAGGATCATGGAGGGAGATAAGGTCATTATCAGCGGCCCCATAGGAAACCACGGCATTGCAGTTATGGCTGAGCGGAACGGGCTTGCCTTTGATCCGCCGGTTATTAGCGATACAGCAGCCCTGAACGGGCTTGTCGAGGAGATGTTTGACGCCTCGGGTTCCCTTCGCATGATGAGAGATCCGACAAGGGGCGGAGTTGCAACAACGTTGAAGGAAATTGCACTGGAATTGCCATACTGCATATCTATAAACGAGCAATTCCTGCCTGTCCCGGAAGGAGTAAGAGGCGCCTGTGAACTGCTGGGGCTTGATCCTCTTTATGTCGCAAACGAAGGGATACTTATTGTCATAGCTCCGCCCGAAGAGGCCGGGCGGCTTATCGGAAAAATGAAAGAACACCCGCTCGGCTCCGGATCTGCGGTAATCGGGGAAATCTGCTGCGCTGAAAGCCGTGATCACGGAAGGGTGCTCCTCAAAACAACTATCGGGGGAACACGTATCATAGATATGCTTACCGGGGAGCATCTGCCGAGAATATGCTAAAATAAAAAGAACCAGGTAAAGGTAGAGGTAGAGGTAAAGGTTCTTCCCTCTGCCTCTACCTGGTTTATGAATGGAGGCGTGGTAATGTTTAAGAAAGGGTTAGTGACAGCATGTATTATTGTTGCCGGTTTTGCATCCGTTGCGCAAAGCTCAATATTGCTCGACCGGGTGGTGGCTATTGTAAACAAAGAGGTTATAACCTGGAGCGATTTGTACCGGGCGATGGAGTTTGACGCCAGTGAGCAGGTAAAGGCCATGAAGGACGAGGACAGGCGGCGTTATTTCAAGGAGAATGAAATGTCTTTTCTTGAGAGCCTGATCGATTTGAAATTGGAATTGCAAGAGGCGGAAAAGGACGGAGTAACAACTACCGATGCTGATGTGGCGACCGCTGTCAAAAATATAAGAAGTAAATACTCCATGACCGACGAGATATTTAATGAAACAATCCAGAAAGACGGGTTTACTCTTGAAACGTACAAGAAGAAGCTCTGGGAGCAGATAACTGTGAGTCGGGTTATTGATCAGGAAGTCAAGAACAAAATTCTTGTAACTGAAAGCGATATTGACGCCTATCTTGCCGGGAATAAAGATGCCGCAAAAGACCTGGAGGGTTTTGATATAAGCCATATCCTGCTGAAGAGGAACGGGGATGATAAACAACTTGAACAGAAGGCCTGGGACATCTATAAAAAACTGCAAGCCGGCGAGAGCTTTTCAGAGCTTGCCAGGCAGTATTCCGATGACCCGAGTGCGCAGGGCGGCGGAGACCTTGGTTTTATACGGCGATGTGATATGTCAAAGGAATTTTTGAATGTCTGTTCAGGCATTAAGCCCGGCAATATAAGCGAACCGGTATGGAGAGGCGACGGTATATATATTATCAGGGTAAACGAAGCAAGGGTATTTAAGTCCGAGCAGGAAATGCGCGAGGCGATACGTCAGAAACTACTCAATGAAAAATTCAATGCCGCGCTCAAAAACTGGTCCAGAAGTTTGCGCGATAGGGCTTATGTCGAAATCAAGTCATAATAAAGACAGGCAATGGGCAATAGGCGATGGGCAATAGGCAAATAATGAAAGGCTTCAGGAAAAGACTTTTCTGTTTTTTTAACCTATTGCCTATAGCCTATTGCCTATAGCCTGTCTTTTATGGAACAGAGGATTCAGAAGATACTGGCCCAAATGGGTGTCGCTTCCCGGAGGAAGGCTGAGGAGCTTATTGCTGAAGGCAGAGTGACTGTCAACGGCAGGACGGCGGAAATCGGTATGAAGGCTGATTCTGCCAGGGACCACGTAAAAGTCGATGGCAAACTTCTGACCAGGCCCGAGCCGAAAGTTTACCTGGTCTTTAATAAACCCAGGGGTGTGGTGACGTCTCTTTCTGATCCTGAGGGCAGGCCTACGGTAAAGGATTTTCTGCAGCGGGTAAAATACCGCGTGTTCCCCGTCGGCAGGCTGGATTATGATTCGGAAGGGATGCTGCTTATAACGAATGATGGTGATTTCTCTCAAGCTGTTCTGCATCCTTCCAAAAAGATATATAAAACATATCTGGCGAAAGTAAAGGGAATTATTGATGACGCTGCTCTCGAAAAACTTCGGACGGGCGTGAGGCTGCAGGACGGCAAAACTGCGCCGTCGAAAGTGAGGAGAATACACCACAGGTCCGAGAACAACTCGTGGATTGAGATATCGCTGCATGAGGGTAAAAACAGGCAGGTGCGAAGGATGCTTGAGGAAGTCGGGTATCCTGTCGTCAAGCTTAAGAGAACGAGCATCAACGGCGTGAAACTCAGGAATCTGAAGCCCGGAGAATTCAGGCCGCTTGAACCCGAAGAATTTGAAAGTTTGAGGTGGCCTGAGGAGCCTTAAGCCCATTGGCCGTTAACTTGTCCGTGCCTCCGCTAGCTTTCGGCCTGCTTGTACACCCCGCCTGAAAGTCAACACCTCGGCCATCTTAGCAAAAATGTTGTTTCCCAAAAGAAAGAACAAAATTCCATTAACAGTAAGAGAGAGCCTCGTGATAGACACTGCATGAGCTGAATAGCCTTGTGCTTACACTACAATGTGTGGTAATATAACATATGAGCGTGATAACGAGAAGGATAGGGAAAGGCGAATACGCCTACAAGGTATACAGAGAGGGGAGCAAGGTGGTTCATAAGTATCTTGGCTCGGTTAAAAACCCGGATGTTATTGCCAAACTCCAAAATATCAGGGAGGTAAATGTGGTTCCTGAGCGTTTCCGTGCGCTATTTTGGGATGTCAATATCGAGCGCATAAGAATCAAGAAACACACTCGCTACATAATTGAAAGAATGCTTGAATACGGGGACTTGGATGCCATTTACTGGCTGCAGCGTGTGTTCCCTGCTCAAGTGATTCTGGATGTTATGGCAGACAGCAGGAAGATAAGTCAGAAGTCCAGGGGACTATGGGAAGCGTGGTTCGGCGGTGAAGGTGGCTATGCATAAGAAATGCTTTACTGCGCAGGGGTGGAAGATACTTAGTGATCTCACTCCCGCTCTTGCAAAACACGAGGCGGTATTAGCCGGTGGCACTGCTTTAGCACTACAGTTTGGGCATAGGGTGTCTGTTGACCTGGATTTCTTTACAAATAGAAAATTCCGGGTTGATGACATCCTCGCTGCCATAAAAACCGCTGGATATGGCTACAAAATAGTGTCTGAGGGAGATAATCATATTGTCACCATAACAGAGGGGATAAAGTTCTCTCTTTTCCACTATGAGTACCCATTCATCGAAACGTTTGTTCGCGATGGGGTAAGCATTGCAAGTATACTGGACATAGCTGCCATGAAGGTCATTGCTATCAGCCAGAGAGGGACCAGGAGGGATTTCGTGGATTTGTACCGTATCCTTCAAGACGTCCCATTTACAAAAGTGGCTGTGAGGATGATTAAAAAGTTTGGGGCAGAGCGTGTGAGTCCTACCGTCATTGGCAAGTCTTTAATGTATTTCGCCGATGCAGAGGGAGATGTTGACCCCGAGTATGTCGGTAAGAAGATTGACTGGAATGTGGTTAAACGATATTTTAAAAATCACGCTCGTCAGTTTATGCTCGACATTGATCAGGAGTTAAGGCACAGTTAGTGCTTTGACTATTTTTTGCACGTATTCTTCACGGTAAGAGTGGAGCACATCACACCGTCTGAATTTATTTCAGCCACAAAGTCGCGCCTCAGACCTGGCAGAATGATTCACGATTTTCAGATGAAAGAAACGTACATGAGAAAATCAACTTCCTCTTCGAGTCTAAGCCTTGAGGTGAATTCAAAGCTAAACTGCCCTGAAGACTATTTGTGTTTACAGTGCCTGTAAACACAACCATTGACTTTATTTGAGTCCATTTTTTTCCAAAACATAAGCCCAGGGCAAATCCCTGTTATCCCGGCAAAAGTCAATGCAATAACAGGCACGTAAAGGAACCAATGAACCTTATTGAAGCCTGTTAACCATATCCCTATAAATAAAAATAAAGCGGTGGTTATAAATTGTGCTCTTAGTGCAGAAGTCACAGTAATCCTCCTTTGTTAATTATCTTTTGTACTCAGTAGAATTATATAATGGTTCAGTGATGAGCAGTTCATGAACAGGTCAGATTGTTTCTTGCATATTCCATCCGAATACTCTTGATACTATCTTTTACGCCGCAACACCAACCAGCATGTCCCTTACGGTATTCACCGCTGTATTGCTGATTGTCCCAGCTGCTTCTATTGCACTGATTACAGCGACCTGTGCCATCTCTTCCACATTTCCGCCTATTTCCTTGGTGGCCTCTATAACACCTTCAACCGCTCTCCTTGCAACAAGAGCCACATCGGCACCGATCTCTGCAGCCCCGGTTACAGCACTTTTAACTGTCTGGGCCGCAACGGAAGCTACATCTCCACCAATATCCGCCACGCCCATAATAAGACCCTTTGCTACGTACTTTGTGCTCAATATGAGCCCTGTGCCGACCTCTTCCGTGGCCTGAATCGCCCCTTTGACCACATCCTTGCTGACTGTAATACTTTCAGAGGCAACAGAACCTGTGGCCCTCAAAGCATCAGAAACCGTGTCCTGCACCAGTTTCAATATCTCAGCTTCAATCTCTGTTAGCCCCTTCAGACTGCTGATTACACCGTCCATTACAGTAGCTTCCGTCCTGCTGCTTTCAACCGTGACAGCCGTTACATATTTCTTTTCATTTTTAGTCATCCTGATCCTCCTACTTTGAAGAATATTCATTCTGACGTTGTCCTGTATCAAATGCTTAGTTATGCGTCAGTGATGCACAAAAAGCTACTTCCAAAATATACCATATTTTGCAACAACACATCATTAATCCTGTAACGCCTCAAGGGAAAGTGGCGGCATGTCCAGAAAGCAAGAGTCATAAAGATAGGTTTTTACCGCTTAGATGAAAACTTGTTGGCGTTTATAATTATTTCGCTTACGGCAACATTAACATTAGGGAAGTGCTTAGCCGAGATATTCTTCTCACTAGGTGTTAAAGAACGTCCAAGAATTTTTTCCGCAGCCTTCAGAAATTCCTCTTGTGTCAATTCAACCCCTAACTCCTTACTGGTTTGTTTCTCCCCGGAGCTATCGTTACAGAAGTACTATTATTACAGTGAAGTTACAGCAACATTATCTTAGCTTGCGAATTTCCAGTTGAAATCGGAACTAACGTACTAATCTAAACCGGCTTTCAGGTTACACAAACTTAACTGTCACACAAACTTAACTTGACTGTCATTGCTTATATAGGTAAATTATCCATTAGTACTTGCAAAAGCTTTAGGGGCATTTTGCTGACCTTTTTAAGGGACCAGAAAACCCGGAAATTGAACATGTTATGTTCTATGCCGGGTTTTTTTATTTAATTAAACTGAAATACTCCCTTATGGGGAATGATTTAGTAATGAAAATAAAAGGAAGAGGAGAAAACAAATGAAAAAGGGTATAGCAATGAAGAAGATGAACAACTTAAACAAACAATCTTTAAAAGGCTTCCTGTTCAGCGCTATCTTAACAGCGACTCTGGCAGTGGGCACAGGCGTTGCGCACGCGGATTTGACGATTTCGTACACCAACGGGCTAACCAATGATCAAAATATTGGTTTGAATCTAACTGCACCAGTTGACAGTATTTCACTGCAGCAATTCAACTCTTCGTTGGGAACGTTGAATAGCGTTACTGTAAATCTTAGCTCAGATTTCAATTATTACACTACATTGACAAACAGCGGGTCTTCAACTCCTATCACAGGTACATTTACTGTTTATCAACAGTTCCAGATTGTAGGTCCTGGGCAAACGCTGCCGATGCTGAATGCTGGGAGTGCGGATAATTATACTTACAAAACTACTTTGAGCAATATTGCTAATGGCGCAACAGCTACAAACACTGCCAATAATACGAATCTGACCTCCAACAATGTAACGATCTCCGGGGCTGCTTTAGCTAATTACATCGGGACCGGCAACCAGTCGTTTGATGTATACAACACTCAAACCACTTATGAGGGCATTTCGGGTGGCAATTACTCTACCAACGGCGTGGACAAGAGCTTTGACACTACTGTGCAGGTTACATATGACTACACCCCCACTCCTATCCCTGCAGCAGCCTATCTGTTTGGTTCAGGATTGTTGGGATTGGTAGGTATTCGCAAGAAAATGCAGAAGTAAGAAAAGTCCTAGAAAGTTTAACACTTAAAGGGGAGCGCTGAGGCTCCCCTTTCTTGTCATCATGTGAGGGGAGTTCGCTGCTTCTTCCACAATAAAAAATTTTTGGGTCAAACCGTCAGAATCAATGTTATTTTATTTCGACTGATGCATTGGGGTCGAAGGGGTTGGTCCGCACAGCAAAAGAGAAAAGAAACGGGTAGTCTTCCTTCAGGTGCTTCATGTATGAAAGCCATTCTATGATGAGCAGTATGTAGGCCCTCTTTATGTCGAGTGCTATATGGTCTCGCTCCGGTTTGGCAAGCCCATTCAGGTCCTTCCGGGCATCCAGTTCATCGGTCAAGTGCGAGACCGACATGAGGAGGTCAGTAAAAGATTCATGTTCCAGGAGGTTCGGGTTTTCCATGAGTGCCAGCATGTCTGCTCTCTTCTCCATGAGAAAAGTCCTGAGTGCATCGAGGTTGGCTTTCCCCAAGTCGATCATGTAATGGCAGGTCCTGAAAAATTTCATCGACCCATTAAATCTCTGATCCGACCAGTCGCCTGCAATCAGAAGATTGCCCCAGATCTCCCGAAAATTCCCATCAAAAGCTGAAAAAAGCCTGAGAAGGCCTGTGCCCACTTCGCTGAAGAAGACCCCGACAACCATGTTCATCTTTTTGATCATAGAGAGCTTTGACCGCTTTGCTCGGTCTGTTATTTTGATTCTCTTTCATGTTGTATCTCCTCTCAGGCTTCCGCGTATTGATAAAAGATTATATCACGATTAAAACGTGTGCAGAGGAAGTTCCTGATGGTGGCCAATGTCGATGCACCCGTTGTTGTATTACGGGGCGTACTCTTCTTGCAATAAAACGTGATGCCCCGCTTCGCCAGGGTCCAATCAGTTTTTCTACTTCTTCCTTGTAACAAACACCACCCTATGACTTGACAATGTGCATGTAACATCTTGAAATCACCAGTGTATACCCCACGAAACCTATCCTTGACAATCCTGCACCGCCTTCCGGTTTGTAACTTGACAATTGAAGAGAGAACCCGACGGCGTTTAGTTTAGGGAGCAATGTAGTGTGGCACCGGTTGTCTGAAAGCGTTGAGTATTATCGTCAATACGCAATTTCAGGAAATCAAAATGGTTCCGGTGTCCAGCCACCAAATTGTTAAGCCACGAGGAACGCGGCAGTGATCAACCTTCTACTTATAATGAGAAGGTTAGGATTCACTCAACTGCATGAAGGTTACGCCCCGAATTAGTTGCCCTTTACCCAGCGATACAATTAGATAGAGGAAACGGATTTATTATCGGATCGGACATGTAACCGAAGCTTTGCGGCCGCATACAACGGAAATCAATCTTTCTCTTGCCTTTCGTGAAAGCCCGAAGCCCTCTATTTCCGTTTGAAGAGCGTCACACGTGCCATATCCACCAAGGTAACCGTTGATTCGTGTGACGGCAACAGAATTTAGGAAGTTCTTCATGTCAGGATTAATCGCTTTCAATTCCTCCATCAGTTCGGGGAATAATTGCAGACTGTGCTTCTGGTGGTAGTCCTCGGCCATATTGAATCCTGAATAGGGCTCTATCGCTGTCACAATCCTGCGTCCTGTTTCAGATGCGAGATAATCTCGTGACTCTTCCGCAAGCTTCCTCTGTTCTTCGTTGTGATAGAACACTGCTGCCCTATATTGGCGAGACCCGGAACCGCTCGTAGCACTGTGGCTCTTCCAGAAGATATCTAACAATTCCCTGTAAGAGACGAGAGAGGGATTAAAATCAATTTGAACCGTTTCGGAGTAATCTCCTAAGTTGTGATAACTGGGATTCTTCGTGGTTCCACCGGCGTAGCCTACTCGGGTTCTGACAACACCTGGCACACTCCCGAACTGGGAGTCAGGCCCCCAGAATCAGCCAAGAGCGAAGGTAGCCGTTTCGAATGTGCGGGAGAGATAGGTGTCTCCGGTTGGCTGGGCTATAACGGCATCAGTATCGTTATGTTGCATGGACATACTTTTACCCACTTTGACAGAGACAAGTGTCGCAGCGCTTATTGCAACCCCCATTAGAGCTATAAAAGCAATACCTGATCTCATATGCCATATTTTAATACCTATGGGCGGACATGCACAAGCAATAAGATGTTATGAGCAGTGTAAAAACATCACCTCCATAGAAACAATGTCGTAACCCGCCCTCCAGCCTCAAATATGTTAGTAGGCTTTGCGATCATATCACGAATTACAAATATGCTTATAAATAATTATCGTTACATAGATCTGCTTGCCTGAGAACTGCCTGTATGTCATATGAAGTTGGGAGGGGAAGTATGCTTTACATTTAGCCTTTGCCGTGATACCTTTTAGCATAGATACTAAGGAGGACCCCATGGGAGAGATAGTACACACATCACGCATTAGGATCGAGAGGGAGAAAGGACCTACCAGGAAAGCCACCATCGAAGGTTTTGAAGAGCCGGTTTATTATGGTGTGCATGGAGGGATAAAACACTTTTATAAGGTCGAAACAGATAAAGAACATGCAGCCACACTTGATCATATTGTGGCTGCAACTGCTGCCTGAATGATGGGGACACTGGCAGCGGTGCTGGCTGGCAAAAAGATTTTCACATCAAAAGATCGTTATTGGGCGGAAGTGGAAGGCATCATTGAAAATGTTAACAATATACTGAAAATCACTCAAATTCTCGTCAAATACCACCTGAAAGTTCCAAAGGAAAAAATCGGCGAAGCGAGATCTGCGTTTTCTTCATACATCGACGCCTGTCCAGCAGCCCAGAGCGTGATCGGATGTATCAATATTAAGGACGACCTGCTGATTGAGGAGGAATGATCATTAATACCCGGGACGTTTTAAGAGCGCGGATCTTCAACACATGTCTGTAACAATAATTGTAATAATGTCATAAGAATGATATACTCTGAAATATTAAACGAATAAGTCTCCAGAGTGTGGTCGATTCCAAAGTAATTGGAAAGGGGTAAGCTGAAGTGGCATGCCCGAATAATACCTTACCCGAGAAAAAAATGCAGTACCGCCATCCTCTGCTGGTGCGGCTTATGCACTGGATCAATGTCATAGCTTTAGTCGTGCTTCTAATGAGCGGCCTCAACATCTTCAATGCGCACTCGGCACTTTACTGGGGAGAATCTTCCTACGGGAATAAACCTCCACTGCTTGAAATACGCAGCATGCAAAACAATGAAGGTAAACTTATAGGTACTACACACCTCTTCGGTTATAAAATAAACACCACCGGATTCCTCGGGGCTTCCAAAGCCCCGGATGGAGACTTGATAGATCTGGGATTTCCGATGTGGATAACAATACCAAGTAACCGATGGCTTTCCCTGGCCCGGCGTTGGCATTTTTTCTTTGCCTGGCTACTGGTGGTAAATGGCGTCTCCTTCGTGACATACTCTTTGCTCAGCCGCCATGCAGTCCGGAAACTATTGCCTACCCGTCAGGATTTGCATTCAATCGGCAGGTCGGTCATCGATCACCTACTGCTCCGGCGCCCGAAAGGGGAGGAAGCAACTCGCTACAATGTGCTGCAGAAGATGGCTTACCTTTCCGTGATCTTCCTGATGGCCCCGGCAATGATCATTATGGGGCTCGGCATGTCACCGGCTCTGGACGCACTCTTTCCAGTTTTGGTCAGCCTGTTCGGAGGCAGGCAGTCCATGCGGACGCTCCATTTCTTCATTGCCTGGGCATTAGTTGCATTCGTTTGTGTTCATGTCTTCGAAGTCATTGTAAACGGATTCTGGAATAATGTTCGATCTATGATTACCGGGTATTTCAAAATTCCGCCAGAGTCTGATAATGAGTAATGAAACAAGGATAGACCGTAGGGGACTGCTGGCGCGGGTAATTGCCGGAGCCGGAGCCATGACCCTGGTCGGCTGTCAGAAACTATCGGAGACGACATGGTTTCCCAAAATGCTGGGCTTTGGAGAGAAAGCGACCCAAAGTGTTCAGCGATTGATTCTGCCACGAAAGGCCATGGTTAGGGAATTCGCGGAGACGGACCCTTCGGGGAAGTTCAGGAGCAACGGCACTTCACTTCCCGACAACCCGGCATTCCTGGCGATGGCGAAGAACGGGTTCGCAGATTATCGATTGAAGGTTGACGGTTTGGTCGAGAAGCCCGGCATGTTTTCTCTATCCGATATACGGGCGCTCCCAAGCGCACCCAGATAACGAGACATGATTGCGTCGAGGGGTGGAGCGCCATCGGCAAGTGGAAAGGAGCGCGCTTAGGATCACTGCTCGAAAAGGTCCAACCCAAACCCAATGCCCGCTATGTTGTTTTTTACTGTGCCGACCCGATGAATGAGGACGGCAGTTCTCCCTACTACGAGAGCATAGATATGGAGGACGCATTCCACCCGCAAACCCTCCTGGCGTATGAATTGAACGGAACGGTGCTTCCTCTCGCCAATGGCGCGCCGATCCGCTTGCGGGTCGAGCGCCAACTCGGATACAAACACGCGAAGTACGTTATCCGACTGGAAGTAGTCGAAGACTTCTCCGGGATTGCCGGAGGAAAGGGAGGGTACTGGGAAGACCAGGGATACGAGTGGTATGCAGGGATTTGATGGATCGGAAAATGCGGTTAAAACACAAATATGGATTGCTGTGTCTGTTTATGTTCTCGTTGCCATTGTCAAGAAGCGCCTCAATATAAAGGTCATCTTCTACGATATTGTTGTGGTGTCCAGACCTCACCTAAAAACTACATCTCCCCACTTTGCCAAAGACCGGTCAGAATGGATTTTTGCTATTGCCTCGTTCCATACTGCATATCCAAATAATTAATAATAATTTTTGCATCCTTATCATTAATAGGAGCTCCAAACGTCTTTATCATCTTGTTCACAGTGGCCGTCCACTGTGCCCGAGAGAAGTTAGGCTGCATGGTGATATAATCGAGACTATGGCACATGATACAGTAGGTATCCACCGTCACCTTGCCTTCACCCGGCTTCAGATCTGTCATAATATTTGGCAGTTGAATAGAGTGCATGCTGTCACGGGCGCCTGCATAGACTCATAAACTGTCTTTGAAGAGTACGAGTTGAAAGCATACATTTCAGATAATGTCCTGTGCCTCTCACTTAGGAGGGAGTAATTCTCGCCGACGGAGTCCTATCAATGTTGCGCAGTAGTATTGGAAAGAAACAGTTATCAGATCATGCAACCGCCGAGGAGTACAGGAAGACATTGAGAGAGCATGAGAGTCATTCAGATCAGAGAGGTTAGAATGATGCTATGAAACCGGCTGCGCTAATCCGCCAGAAGCGACCCTACCATTGACGGATCAAGCTGGTGTATTTGTCCCAAGTCTTGGCTGGACAGGGATGAGATGCCGTTTAGTATCCGGCCCAGTGTCGCAGACAGAAAAGTATCATCCCCTGATGAAATAGTGACCTTATCGTCCACAGGTGATAATTCCGGTTTAGCGCCCGGCGCCTGGGATTTTTCTATGACTGGATCTATCCTGGCTTGCTGGTGATCATAGGTCGGCAAATTGTTTCCTATTGTAGCTGACATATTATGTATCTCCTCCTTGTTATATTAGATATTACTTTTTAGATGCAATTTATGTTCCAGTAGCCTTTATAACAGACATGTAGGCTAACTGGTTATAATTAAAGCAAATCCAAAACTTCTTAATTCTTCCGGCAGTATGTTGATCTTTGCTTTATGTGTGTAATTTTTGCATAATGGAATTTTTTTCCCCCTCCGTCCAGGTGTTTATCTTTTCGCCTATGTCTTACGGACATTCTCTACGTAGCCGGCGTAGAATAAACATCTTTTAATCACCCGAATCGTATGTGGAACATAATTATCGTTAGTACTCCTCACTATGGGCCGGATTATCCATGGTGTTAACTTCTTGAGTAGTCTGCTCTGAGGAACAATTTCACTTTGCGCTTTAACCTTCAATCTCTTTTGGGTTACAATAGAAGCTCATAAAATATCCTGGAGGTATGTCAAGTATGTTTCGTGATAAATGGTGTGGTGAGCTTGATTCTGCTGCTATCGGTTCCCGCTGCACGCTTGCCGGCTGGGTCTTCAGGAGAAGGGACCACGGCGGACTGATATTTGTCGATCTGCGCGACAGGAGCGGTCTTGTGCAAGTCGTCTTCAGTTCTGATGTTTCGGAGGAGGCGCACGCGCTTGCGCATGACCTTAGGGCGGAATTTGTCATATCGGTGGCTGGAGCAGTGAGGAAGAGGCCCGAAGGCAGCGAAAACCCCAACCTCGGCACGGGCCTGATCGAAGTGTATGTGGATACTCTCACTGTATTGAATGAGGCTGAAACACTGCCGTTCCCTATAGATGAAGCCGGTGAAGCGTCGGAGGCTTTACGGCTCAAATACCGGTATCTCGACCTGAGGAGACCTGAATTGCAGCATAATTTTATCGTGCGGCACAAGGCGACAAAGGTAATCAGGGATTATCTGGATGAACAGGGATTTCTTGAAATAGAAACCCCCATACTGACAAAATCCACGCCGGAAGGCGCCAGGGATTATCTTGTTCCGAGCAGGCTCAACCAGGGCCAGTTCTTTGCATTACCACAGTCGCCGCAGCTTTTTAAGCAGATACTTATGGTGTCGGGGCTCGAAAAATACTTCCAGATTGTCAGGTGCTTCCGGGATGAGGATCTAAGGGCGGACCGGCAGCCAGAATTTACGCAGGTTGATATGGAGATGTCCTTTATCGACAGGGAGGATATCATACCGCTTATCGAGAGACTCATGAAAAGGCTCTTCCAGGAGGTCCTGCACGAAGATATTCAGGTCCCTTTTAAGCGGCTTGGTTTCACAGAATCTATGGAACGATTCGGAAACGACAAACCCGATATGCGGTTTGGGATGGAGCTTAAAGACATGGCGGACCTTGTCTTAAAAGGATCATTCAAAGTCTTTCTCGATGCACTCGCATCCGGCGGGCGGGTCAAGGCCATCAACGGAAAGGGAATGGCGGGCTTTTCCAGGAAAGAAATCGACATGCTCACGGAAGAGGCGCAGTCTTTCGGAGCAAAAGGCCTTGCATGGATCAAGGTAAAAAGCGGCTTTGATTCACCGATTGCAAAATTCTTCCCCGAAGAGGCGCTGCGGCAAATGGCGGGGAGGCTCGATGCAGGCGAAGGTGATTTGATGCTTTTTGTGGCTGACAAGGAGAAAGTAGTCCACGATGTGCTCAGCCGAATGCGGCTTGAACTGGGCCGGCGTCTGGATCTTATAAAAAAGGAATTCAACTTTGTATGGATAATTGATTTCCCCCTCCTGGAGTGGGACGAAGACGAAAAACGTTTTGTCGCCATTCACCATCCCTTCACCTCGCCGGTGGATGATGATATCAGCAGTATCGTTGCCGCCGGCGGCAATGAGCGGGAGCTTGCGGCATCGTTCAGGGCCAAGGCATATGACATTGTTCTGAACGGCTGCGAAATCGGCGGCGGCAGCATCCGTATCCACAGGCGCGAGGTGCAGAACAAAATATTTGAACTTCTGGGCATCTCCGGAGAAGAGGCCCGAATAAAATTCGGCTTTCTTCTCGAGGCCCTTGACTATGGGGCGCCTCCTCACGGCGGCATCGCGTTGGGACTGGACAGGCTGTTAATGCTGATGGTCGGAGCTCAATCGATACGTGATGTGATAGCATTTCCAAAAACCCAGAAAGCGATATGTCTTCTGAGCGGCGCTCCCTCAACAGTCGAACCAAAGCAGCTGAAGGAACTGTTTATCAAACTCGACAGTCCGGCATAAGAGAGAAATGTTGAATGTTTAATAGTTGAAATGAGGTCGGTTTCGCAGATTCCTGATGTCAGGCTTGGTCCTCTTTTTCGGTGAACATGCTTACAAAAGATTTTAACAGTTCTTGTGTGTCCTGGCTGAGATTGAAGAACTCTGAACCCAGCAGATAATTACCCTTCCATATTTTGTGACCTCTCACTAAACAATCAATTTCAAGGCTTTTATCCAATATCATAAAGGTCAGGAAATAAGAACTATTTACATACGTCTCATTAAATTTTGAAGCAGATATTTCCAACAAACAGCCAGTTTCGCTTATGTCAACAATTCTTGCATCATCAGTAATAAATTCTTTTTCACCTTTCTGTTTCATTAATTTCGCTTGAATATTGGTTTTGACCCGCTTCGTTTTTCTAAACGGCATGCTTATTACATTTTCAGGGTACTTTAGAAAAATCAATGGGAGGGGATATTGTTGCTTCACTAACATGGCCGTCTGAAAACCAAAAGCAATTCCCTCTTTTAGAAATCTGATAATACAATCATCATTAGAAGATAGTTCCAGATTTCTTAATTGAGGACTCGTTGCAAGAACAAACGCTCCCTTGACCCATCCAGCCACAAACATATCAATCCGGTCGTAACTTTTATTAACCTCAAGTGACAGTTTTAACCCTACATGAAAATTATCATCTGTCATGTTTAGTGCTCCATTTAATAAATTTGTGTTTCTATCCGGATCCACCCAAAATAATCCGGACTGATTCGATTTATTTTAATAGATAATGATTTTTTTTGTATACGGGTCATATTGACTGTTGCCCCGGGGAAATGTCAAATTTGTGACGCAAAGAATGTTGTATCTGTTAGGACAGAGAATTGGAAAAGATCAAATAGTATCATGCAAAGAGGTTTTTTCGGGGGTGCTGAATAATCCTCTATAGGGGGTGATATCAGGCACAATACTTGCTTGAAATTATGTGGCCAAGTATAATAATTTGAGAATTTAATGATATTTTGTATAATATGACAAATATAAAATTGATAAGGTGATTGATGTTTTTAAAAAAGAGAAACCCTATAGGCCTTGATATAGGTTCAAGCTATATCAAGGCTGTCCAGCTCAATGATGCAACAGAAGGGTATGAACTCTCTTTTATTAGCATGCTGCGGCTGGACCGGGAGCTTATTGTCGATGGCATTATTACCGACAAGAACAGGCTGGCAGCTTCCATACGGGAGGTTTTGAAACTCGCCGGAGTAAAAGGTGGAGATGCAGTCATCGGAGTGTCGGGACATTCGTCGGTCATCATAAAGAAAATAGGGATGCCTGTAATGACAGCGGAAGAACTCGGAGTTTCTATTAAAAGCGAGGCGGAGCAGTATATACCTTTCGATATTAATGATGTGAATATTGACTTTGAGATCCAGGGCGTTAACCCGGATGAAGCCGGCCAGATGGACGTACTTCTTGTTGCGGCCAAGAAGAATGTGATTGCCGAGTATGCAGAAGCGGTTGATATGGCCGGCCTTGCGCCCCTTATCCTGGATGTAGATGCTTTTGCATTGAGCAACATGTATGAACTGAACTACGATAGCGCAGGGAAGAAGAATATTGCCCTGGTCAATGTCGGGGCCAGCAAAACAAATATAAACGTGCTTCACAATGGCCGCCTGGTGTTTACAAGAGACAGCGCAATGGGCAGCAACTATCATACTGAGATGTTGCAGAGGGACCTGGATATTTCACTGGAGGATGCCGAGAGGTTGAAACTGGGGCAATCTATTGCCGGCGTATCACCTGAAAATGCGGAGGCGGCCCTCGCCGGAGCCTCAGATGAAATTTATACTGAGATATACCGGTCTTTTGAGTATTTCAGGAGCAGCGTTGCCGAAGAAGAAGTCGGCGAAGTCATTCTGAGCGGCGGGGCGGCCCTTATAAAGAAGTTTCCTGAGCTTATGGCCGAAAAACTCGGCATGCAGGTGGAATTGGCCGATCCCTTTAAGAATATAAAAATACCTGAAAAGCTCGGTCCCGCTAATATCGGGAAGATTGCGCCGATGGCCGCGGTAGCGTTGGGACTTGCACTGAGGCGTGCCGGGGACAAGCCATGATAAGAATAAATCTTTTAATCGAAAAGCGAAAAAAAAGAAGAAACGTAGGGCCGCAAAACGTGGTCCTAGCACTTATAGCGGTCAACCTTGCCGCATTGGTAGTTTCCGGTTCTGTGACGGTATGGGTAAAAGGCAAAGTAGCGCAATTGAGAGACCAAAACGAGGCGAATAAGGCGGTTATCGGGACCCTCACAAAAAAGATTAATGAAATAAATAAAATTGACAAACTGAATAAGGAATTTAAACAGCGGAGCACGCTGATAGAAACATTGAGAAAAAATCAATCAGTCCCTGTCCGGGTCCTGGATGAAGTGGGGCAGCTTATTCCGGACGGGGTCTGGCTGAACGCCCTTTTTTTTAAAGAGAGCACTGTCAGTCTTGAAGGGACCGCATTTTCCAATATCGATATTGTCTCTTTTATGGATAATTTGAAGAGGTCGGCAGATCTGGCCGATGTTTACCTGGAAGAATCGAGGGAAGCTGAGATAGATAAAGTCCGGGTTTACCGGTTCAAGGCCAATTTCAAGGTGAAGGTATAGTGCCGCCTATGGATCTGAAAGCAACTTTGGCCGGTATCAGTTCAAAGATCGAAGTCTTGCCGCCGCTCAAAAAAAATATACTGCTCGTTATTCCCCCTGTATTGATTATTGCGCTCACCGTTTATTTTCTTGTCGCGCCTTCCTTTGAGGAGAGAGGCAATCTGACTGAAGAGGTCGGCAAGCAGACGGAGCAAATCGGCGTCCTCCATAAGAACTCGTCAAAGCTTACGGAACTGCAGGTCGAAAATAAGCGGCTTAGCGACAAACTCATGGTATTGCAGATGCAGCTGCCCGAAGAGCGGGAGGTTTCAGGTCTGCTGAAACAGGTATCTGACCTCGGCGTGAAATCCGGATTGCGGGTGGTCTCATGGAGGCCGGGGATTAAGATCGTTCTTCCGAGCAATGAAGTCTATGAGATTCCGGTTAACGTGGAAATGAGCGGAGCGTACCATCAGTTCGGTCAGTTTTTCGCCAACATAACTGCGATTAACCGTATCGTTAATATATCGAATATCACAATGAGGACAGGGGACCTGAAAATGTTCCCCCGCGGCATGACCGGGCTCAATGTCAGCTATACGTTGACAACGTATTCTCTTATCCCGGAAAAAGAAAGGGAAGCGTTGCAGAAGAAGGCCAAAAAGACATGAAAAAACGGCTTCCATTGATACTATCCATTGCAGGCATAGCTATTATTATTTCAGCTTCGGCTGTAGTGTATAATATGTATTTTAAGGGGAAACCTGATAATGAGACCAGAACGCCGCTGGTGGCCTCGCTGACTCCGGCCGGCAGGCCTTTGCCCCAGCTTCCCAAGACTCGCGAGACGGCTAAAACTGTCCAGGCCGGAGTAGAAACTAAGAGACCTGGCACGTCCGCTGCGGGAGCACTGCAGAAGGTTGATGAAAAGGCAGTCTCGCCGATTGCTTACGAATATAATGCGAAAGGCAGGAGGGACCCGTTT
>Ga0074046_10001531_pt1 | contig 20736 bp, 18 predicted proteins | sample BogForMeECP23OM3_FD_94441 | JGI IMG/M metagenome (GOLD analysis project Ga0074046, IMG submission 94441) | Bog forest soil microbial communities from Calvert Island, British Columbia, Canada - Bog Forest MetaG ECP23OM3 | ecosystem: Environmental > Terrestrial > Soil > Wetlands ... | reverse complement strand
CTGAGATCCGGGAACTGGCGCGGCAGGCAGAGTTGCGAGTGTGGGACAAGCCAGCCTCCGCCTGTCTGTCGTCGCGCCTGGAATATGGACTCGCGGTTACGCCCGAGGCGCTTAGCGTTATCGAGCGCGGCGAAGACGCACTGCGGGCGATGGGGTTCCGGCAATTTCGCGTACGCCACCACGGGGAAATCGTGCGCATCGAGATTGCCCCCGAGGAACTTCCAAGCGCTTTATCCCCCGAGATGGCCCGCCAGTTCACCGCCGTGTTCAAAGGGCTGGGATTCAAGTTCGTCACCCTTGACTTGGAAGGATTCCGCTCCGGATCGATGAATCAACTGCTAACGGCGGAAGAGTTGCTTCGGGGACGCGGCTGAAACAAATCGCTACACGTGGACAAAACGCAGTGCGCCTAGCTGCCATGAGATAATCAAGCGTTTGCTCATGTTCAGGTGGTTCCTATTGATGATGGTGCGGCGCGCGTTTCTGGTTCTTTTGCTGATCTGTCTGGGCTGCTCGGCCCAGTCCCCTCCTTCACCACCTTCTTCCGTTTCTTCTCCTTCGGATATCACCCGCGCGGTTGAACGCCAGGTACGGGCGCATTATTCTCTCCCGCCCGATGTCAAGGTGATTATGGGACCGCTCCGGTCGAGCGAGTTTCCGAACTATGACGCGCTGACGGTTACGTTTGCCGGTCCCGACAAGAAACAGGAGTTCGAGTTTCTGCTCTCCCACGACCACAAGACGCTGATACGCATGACCAAGTTCGATCTGACGACTGATCCGTACGTTGAGATCATGAAGAAGATCGATGCCCGCGGGCGTCCGACGCGCGGCAACAAAGATGCCAAGGTGACGGTCGTCAACTATGACGATTTCGAGTGTCCGTTCTGTTCGCGCATGCACGCGACGCTTTTTCCCGGACTTTTCAAGGAATACGGCGATCGTGTTCTTTTCATCTATAAGGATTACCCAATCGAAGAAATTCACCCCTGGGCGATGCATGCCGCGGTAGACGCCAATTGTCTGGGCGCGCAAAACAACGACGCCTACTGGGACTATGTCGATTACTTGCACGGCAATCCGCACGCGATCGGCGAAAGAGGCCGCGACGGCCAGAATGCGGAACTGGACAAACTGGCCACTCTGCAGGCTCAGAAGCATAATCTCGACGTCGCGAAGTTGCAGGCATGCGTCACGGCACAAGATGAAAAGGCAGTTCGCGCCTCGATGCACGAAGGAGAAATAGTCGGCGTCGACGCAACTCCGACGATGTTTGTAAATGGCCGGAAACTGGATGGAGTCATCCCGGCGGAGGACATACGAATCGCGCTCGACCAGGCGTTGCAGGATGCCGGCGTCGCGCCTCCGGCGCACAAGCAATGAATTTGTAATTTGCGATTTTGTAATTGAAACCGGACGAATGCGCGATCAACCGTACCAATTACAAATTGCCAGTCACAAATCCTGTTTAAGTTGACTCGCCGTCATCGGGGAGGAAAGAAACTTGAAAAATCGTAACTACTTCGGGCGAGCGGGCCTGGTCATGGTCAGCGCGTTTCTGTTGATCGGGCTATCGGCTTGCAACCGCAACAGCAGTGGCGGCGACGTCATGGCTTCGATCAACGGGCGGAAGATCTATCGCAGCGAAGTCGACAAGTATTACGCCAACCAGACGGCGGGCTCGGATCAGCAGCCGACTGGCGAGCAGGCCGTGAGCCTGCGGCTGAGCATTCTGAACGAGCTGATCGAAACAGAAATTCTGATGCAGCGGGCGGAGAAGCTCGGGTTGCTGGCGACCGACGAAGAAGTGGATCGCAAGCTGAATGAAATCAAGTCGCCCTACACCGCCGAGGAATTTAACAAGCGCCTGCAGGAGAAAAAGATATCGCTCGATGACTTCAAGCGCGACCTGCGGCGCTCGCTCACCCGCGACAAAGTGTTGAACAAGGAAATCACTTCGCGCATCAACATCACCGATCAGGATGTTACGAATTATTACAACGAACACAAGGCGGAGTTCAACCTGATCGAAGCGCAATACCATTTGGCCAAGATCATGGTTTCGGGAATGGCGAACGGCCAGGTGCACAACCTGCAGAACAGCAAGGCGCAGAATGATGCCGAGGCGCGCAAGAAAATCCAGATGATCGCCAACCATCTCGACAGTGGAGACGACTTTGCCACCATGGCCATGAATTATTCCGAGGACCCGGAGACCAGCAACAACGGCGGCGATTTAGGAATGGCTCCCGAATCCGCGCTCAAGAACGCCGACCCGGCAACCCGCGACGCAGTGATGAAGCTCAAACCGGGGCAGTATACGCCGGTGATTCCCATGATCAATCCAACCAATCATCAGCCCTACGCTTACATGATCGTGAAACTGATTTCGAAGGAGCCGGCGGGCCAGAGGGATTTGAACGATCCGCGGGTGCAACAGGCCATCCGCCAGCAATTGCGCGATCGCCGCGAGCAGTTGTTGAAAGCGGCGTACTACGAGAGTCTCCGCGACGACGCCAAGGTCACGAATTATTATGCGGATGAAGTGCTGAAGAATTTGGGCGCAGCAAAGTAGGACGACGCCAGCACCTGAAGGGGCGCTGATTCAGACAGGCTTCGGCATCGCTAAAGCGATGCCCCGATACGAACCTGCTCGGTACGAACGTGGACGACTACTTTCCCACTTACCCTTCCAGTTTCTTGCGTAAGACTTCGTTCACCAACTCGGGATTGGCTTGACCCTTCGAGGCCTTCATTACCTGGCCGACGAAGAATCCGATCATGGTTTTCTTGCCTGCCCGATATTGTTCCACCTGCTTCGGATTCGCCGCGATTAACTGATCGGCGAGTCTCTCCAACGTTGACGTGTCGCGCGACTGCTGGGGACGCCCCTCTGCTTCGTAGACTGCAGGAAAGTCGTGGCCGCGTGCGAAGCAAAGGTCGTAAAGGTCTTTCAGCATTTTGCCTGAGATCGCACCCGACTCGACCAGATCGGCCGAGGCCGTAACCCCAGCCATCGAAATTGGCGACTGTTCGAGTTCGAGACCCTGCGCTTTCAGGCGTCCGAGCAATTCGCTCTGCACGAGGTTGGCAACGCGCTTAGGATTTTTCGCAGTGCGGGCCGCGGCCTCAAACTGATCCGCCAGCGCCCGTGTCAGCGTTAGGGTGTGGGCGTCGCCTGCGCTGATGCCATACTCCTTCAACATGCGCTGGCGGCGCGCTTCCGGAAGCTCGGGCAGGCTGGCGCGTATTGCAGCTTGCCATTTTTCATCGACAACCAGGGGAAGCAAATCCGGCTCGGGAAAATAGCGGTAATCATGCGCCTGCTCTTTCGAGCGCATGCCGTACGTCTTGCCTTCGTGCGCGTTGTAGAGGCGGGTCTCCTGAGTGATTCGGCCGCCGCCTTCGATGATTTCGATGTGGCGCTCGATCTCGTACTCCAGCGCCTGTTTGATGAAGCGGAACGAGTTGACGTTCTTGATCTCGGTTTTAGTTCCGAATTCTTTTTGCCCGCGAGGACGCACGCTGATGTTTGCGTCGCAGCGCAGCGAACCCTCTTCCATGTTGCAGTCGCTGACGCCGGTGTAGAGGATGATTTCCTTGAGCCGCGTAAGGTATTCGTACGCTTCCTCTGGCGAGCGGATGTCCGGTTCGCTGACGATCTCGGCCAGGGGCACGCCGGTGCGGTTGAGATCGATGGCGGTTTTATGGGCTGCATCTGCGAAGCCCTCGTGCAGGCTCTTGCCCGCGTCTTCTTCGAGGTGCAGGCGGGTGATTCCGATCTTCTTCTTGCTGCTGTTCATCTTACTTGCGCTCGTCTCACCTTCGCTCAGGTCGATTTCGATGAATCCAAATTCCGCCAGCGGCTTGTCATACTGCGAGATCTGGTAGCCCTTTGGCAGGTCAGGATAAAAATAGTTTTTCCGCGCGAAGATGGAAACTTGGTTGATGCGGCACTCCAGAGCCATCGCCGCCAGAGCCGCGAATTCCACAGCCTTCCGGTTCAGCACCGGCAAAGCCCCGGGAAGTCCGAGACAGACCGGGCACACATTCGTGTTCGGAGGATCACCAAAACGAGTCGAGCAGGAACAAAAGATTTTCGACGCGGTCAGCAGTTGCACGTGGACTTCGAGTCCGATGACCGGCTCGTATTTCGCGAGGAGATCCTCGGAAACGGCTGAAATGGTCGCCATAACCAGAAATTATAGCCGGGCGGGCGAGGACGCCCGTCGCTCCATCGCAAAAACCTACGGCCTCTTCACTTCCGGAGCGCTCAAGTATTTTTCCATCGGAATTTCGAAATACATCAGCTCATTGCCTTTCGCGTCGTGCACTCCCATCAGGTAGAAGCTGGCGCCGGCCAGCGGATTCGAGATGCCGGCGATATCGAAAAACAGAAAACCGCGCACCGTGGAGTGCGGCTCGACCGCTTTGGCGCCAAACTGAGCCTGATCGATTTCGTCCCAGGTCTTGCGACTCACGCCGCCTTTCACTTCTTTCTTGGGCAGCGGAATGGGCAATGTAACTTGCCCGTCATTTCGCGAAGGATGCGAGAGCCGGCGCAGCAGATCGTCCGTGGTTGCGGGGAACAGCTTGCTGCGATCTTTGGTGTTCAACTGGGCCGTCATGCCGACGAGAGAGACGGGCTGGTCGCCGTCATTTGTGATTACGAAGAAGACCGGCATGTAACCGTAATTGCGGTAGTTGACGGTGAAGATTGAAGCTTTATCTTCCAGGTCATACGGATCGACTGCGACCACAACTTTTTCCATGGGGTGATCGTCGCGCGCCGGGTAGGTGCGGGCGGGGTGCGCCGTGGGCATTACAAATTCTTTGGCTGCAATCGCGCCGAGGCAGCACAGCAACACAAAAGCACAGACGGCTGCAGGATGCGGAAGTAGCGGCCTGCGGCGTGGTTTTTGCAAAGCTGCATTTTGCATACGTGAATTATAGGATGCCGAATCATAGGATGCCGTCCGCGCAACTGGTGCTGTCCCGTGCCGATCCGATTCGGATAAAAGATGGGGATTTCGGCTGCCCATTTAGAATGGGACTTCCTTTTCATGTATGCGCTCTACAGTGCGCTGCTCGCTTTCTTCCTGGTGCTGACGCTGCCCTATTGGCTGCTGCAGATGATGCGGCACGGCAAGTATCGGGCGGGGTTGCGCCAGAGGTTCGGCGCCGTTTCGCCCACTCTGTCTGGTCTCGCCGAACGACCCGTAATCTGGGTGCACGCAGTTTCGGTGGGCGAGGTTGTAGCCACCAGCGCAGTTGTCGCAGCGCTGCAACAGAAATTTCCCTCCTATCGCGTGCTGGTTTCGACGACGACAAGTACGGGGCAGAAACTCGCCGCGAAGCGCTTCGGCGCGGAGAACGTGTTTTATTTCCCACTGGATTTCGCCTTCGCCATGCGGCCCTACTTCGACGCTTTGCATCCGGAACTTGTGGTGGTTGCGGAAACTGAGTTCTGGCCAAATTTTCTCCGGCTGGCCAAACGCAGTGGAGCGCGCATCGCCGTAATCAACTGCCGCATTTCCGACCGCTCACTTCCCGGCTACAAGCGGCTCCGCTTCTGGTTTCCGAGAATGCTGGAGCGGACCCTCGCGAACGTCGATTTGTTTTTGGCCCAGACGGAAGAAGACCGGCGGCGGCTTATTGAGATTGGCGCCGCCGAATCGAAGGTCATGGTGGCTGGCAACTTGAAATTTGATGTGACGCCACCACCATTGCTGACCATCGTTGCGAGTCTCCGCGAAAGTTTCAATCATTCTGGAACCGGCCCAGTTCTGGTGTGCGGCAGCACGCTTGAGGACGAAGAAGGCCCGTTGCTCTCGGCGTTTAGCAACATCCTGGCTAATCATCCAAAGGCTGTGATGATGCTTGCACCGCGCCATCCTGAGCGCTTTGAGGATGTGGGGGCGCTGGTCGAGAAACTCGGCTTTCGAATGTGGCGGCGTTCTCTGTGGAGCGGCGAAGCGCTCGCCGGTGGCGTGTTTCTCGCCGATAGTATTGGGGAGTTGGCGGCGCTTTATTCGCTGGCCACTGTCGCCTTCGTCGGCGGCAGCCTGGTGCCGCGCGGCGGACACAATATTCTTGAGCCCGCACTCTATGGCGTTCCCATCGTCACCGGCAATCACTACGAGAATTTTCGCGAAGTGGTCAATTTTTTTGCCAGTCGCAACGCGGTCCGCATCGTTGGGCTGGCGGAGCTGCCGCTGGTCTTCATGGAGCTGATCGAAAACGGCGAGGAGCGCGCGACGCTCGGCCGGAACGCGCTGGCGGCGCTTGAATCGCAGCGCGGAGCTACGGACAGGACGGTTTCAGCGCTGTTCCAACTGATGGGTATTTCATCATGAATCCGCTCACCGGAGTTTACGGTGCCGCCACCGCTCTGCGAAACACGCTGTTCGATCGAGGCGTATTGCCCTCGCACCGACTGGAGCAACCCGTTGTCAGCGTTGGAAACCTATCGGTGGGTGGCTCGGGCAAAACTCCGTTTGTGATTGCGCTTGGCGAACTGTTGAAGGCGCGAGGCATTCGGTTCGACGTGCTCTCCCGCGGATACCGGCGCAAGACTCGCGGTGTGCTGGTGGTTGAGCCCGATGGCAATGCGGCCGACTTCGGCGATGAGCCGCTACTGATAGCCAGGCGGCTGGGCGTTCCGGTGATCGTCGGTGAAAGCCGTTATGCCGCGGGCCAAGCCGGCGAGCGGAAATTTCAGCCGCAATTGCACATCCTCGACGACGGCTTTCAGCACCGCTCTCTGGCTCGCGATTTCGACATCGTACTGATCAGCGAGCGCGACTTCGAGGACAAGATGGTTCCCTCGGGGCGGCTGCGCGAGCCGCTCTCATCGCTGCGACGTGCTGACGCGATCGTGCTGCCCGCAGGCGTGGCGGTGGATCATCCGGCGCTGCGGCAAAAGCCGATTTGGCGGATCGAGCGCGAACTCGTTCTCCCGAACCTGCCTTCGGCCCCCGTTGTCTTCTGCGGCATCGCGCGGCCCCAGCAGTTCTTTGCGCAGGTCCGCGCCGCCGGGATCACGCCCGCGGCAGAAGTCATCTTTCGCGACCATCACGCTTACGACTTGGACGACATTCAGGCCCTTGTCAGCGCTCGCCGCGACCGGCTGGCCGATGGGTTCCTGACAACGGAAAAAGACGCTATCAACCTTGCCCCTCAGCGGCACTGCCTCGAACCACTCGTCGTCGCCGAGCTCAGGCTCACCCTCGACCGTCCTACTGAGGTTATGAATGTCATTTTGGCGAGAACCATTTTCTCAAGTAGCAATGAACGGAAGCCCCACTCGTGAGAAAATCTTGGGTTGGACGCAATGGCTAATATTCGATGACTAAGCATTAATGACAAAACATATCAAGGAAAACGACCGTCTGCGGAAGATCGTCGAGTCTTTTCCCAAGCTCACGGTAACCGTGCTCGCGGATCTGGTCGCCGACGAGTTCGTGTTCGGCGAGATTTCTCGCGTCTCGCGTGAAGCGCCCGTGCTGATTTTGAAGCACCATGATCGCAAGGTGGTTCCGGGCGGCGGCGCGAATGCCATCTACAATCTTGCCGACCTCGGAGTCAACGTGTTGCCGGTTGGGGTCGTGGGCGACGACGAGCCGGGGAAGCTGCTGCTCCGAGCTTTCCGTCACAAACGCATTCCGGTGAGCGGCGTCTTGAAAGACAAGAGCTACACTACTGTGACCAAAACGCGCATCCTGGCTGGATTCGCGCACACCGCCGGACAACAGGTTGTGCGTCTGGACCGCGAGCCCACCGAAGGCCCCAATTCGCATGTGCGCCGTGAGATCGTACTTGCGGCCCGCGAATATGCCCGTGCCTCCGATGCGTTGCTCGTTTCCGACTACGGATACGGAGCGGCAACGCCAACCTTGCTCAATGTGATTCGAGAAAAGCGCGGCCTCGACAAGGTCCCCGTAACGCTTGATTCGCGCCATCGCATGCTCGAGTTTTCTGGAGTCACGGCCGCAACGCCGAATGAGTCTGAAGTGGAGGAAGTTCTCGGCATACGCATTGGCGACGACTGGGAGCGCCTTCTGGCCGCTGGAGATCAGATCGCAGGCGCGATGAATCTGGAATCGTTGCTGATCACGCGTGGCAAGGATGGCATGGTAGTTTTTCCGCGGCGCCACAAGCCGGTGGATATTCCGATCTACGGCAGCGATGAAGTCGCCGACGTGACCGGTGCGGGCGATACCGTGATCGCGACTTTTACCGCTGCCCTGGCTGCGGGCGCAACCGCCGAAGAGGCGGCCCAGCTCGCAAACTACGCGGGGGGCATCGTGGTCATGAAGCGAGGCACGGCGACTGTCAGCCAGCAGGAGTTGCTGGAGGCGATCGAGAAAACGCCGCCGGTTGCTCGCGAACATTAGAACCGGCCTAGAACCGGCAATGTCCAGCCCCTAAAAGGGGCATCTGATTCACGGTACCTTGCGGCATGGCTAAAGCGATGCCCCGATACGGGGCGGGACGTTGCGGCAGCCTGATAGATCGAGATTCATTGAGCACATCACATCATCCGAAGATTGTTTCGCGCGACGAACTGCGGCAGCGTGTGGCGGATTGGCGGCGCACCGGCGATCGCATCACGCTGGCCAACGGCTGTTTCGACGTGCTGCACGTCGGCCACGTACGCTACCTTCATGCCGCGCGGGAACTCGGCGGCAAACTGATTGTCGCGGTGAACGCCGACGCTTCGGTGCGCGCGTTGAAGGGTGAAGGGCGGCCCGTAATGCCGGCAGCGGAACGCGCGGAAATTCTGGCGGCGCTGGCGGATGTGGACGCCGTCGTAGTTTTTTCAGAATCGGATGTGCGCGCCCTCATTCGCGAAATTCGTCCCGATTTTCATGCTAAGGGTACGGACTATACGGTAGAGACCGTGCCGGAACGTGACGAGGTCGAAGCTTGCGGGGGCCGGGTCGCGATCGTGGGCGATCCCAAGAATCACTCGGCCACTGAGATCATTCATTCGCGTTCGCGCTCAGGTCCCAGAAAATCGTGAGATGCTGCGAGTGGCAGCGGGAGCTCCAACAAATCAGGCCGTGAAAATGACCGACTTCCCTTCTCTCCCGGCCAGCACTCCGAGATTCAAAAGCCTGCTCATCGTGCGCCTCAGCGCTATGGGAGACATCATTCACACGCTGCCTGCGGCAGTCGCGCTGCGCCAGGCTTTTCCTCACGCGACTTTGGGATGGCTCATCGAAGAGCGCTGGGCGGAACTACTATGCACGCTGCGCTATCCGAGATCGGGACCGCGCTCTCCGCAGCGCCCGCTGATCGACCGCGTCCATTCGGTCAACCTGGCGGAATGGCGCCGCGCCCTTTTCTCATTCAACACCTGGCAGCAGATGGCCGTCGGCCTGAGTCAGTTACGCGGAACGCAATATGACGCGGTGATTGATTTTCAGGGCGCAGTCCGTTCCGCGTTGCTGGCACGCTGGTCCGGCGCGCTCGTCGTCTATGGGGACGTGCAACCGCGGGAGAATGCCGCCAGCATGTTTTACACGCGAAACGTACTTTTGGAGACGAACGGCACTCATGTCATCCAACAGGCGCTGGCGCTGGCGGAAGCCGTCAGCCCGACTGCAGTGGTGGAAACGCGGGTAGAGTTTCCCGTAGATCCGGATGCCGAGAGCAGGATTGCTGGTCTTACGGCGGATGGGAACAACTTCGTAATTCTCAATCCCGGCGCGGGCTGGGGCGCGAAGATGTGGCCGGCCGAGCGTTACGGACAGGTTGCGAAAGAACTCGCAATAGATGGATTATCTTCGCTCGTAAACTTCGGGCCGGGAGAAGAAGAGTTGGCCGACGCTGTGGAAGCCGCTGGCGAAGGGGCGGCGCGAAAGATCTCCTGCTCAGTTTCTGAACTAATCGCGCTTACGCGCCGGGCTCGACTCTTCATTGGCGGAGATACCGGGCCGATGCACCTGGCGGCGGCTTTGAAAATTCCGGTGGTGGCGGTTTTTGGTCCGACAAATCCGGCGCGCAACGGCCCGTTTGGGACGCGATCGACCGTGCTGCGAAGCGCGACCAGCATGACCGACCATACGCGGCACGGCGAACCGGAACAAGGTCTGCTCGAAATCACGGCCGGCGAAGTTATCGCCGCGGCTCGAAAGCTGTTGCAGAATCGTACTGCCGAAACCCGTATCTCCGGAGCTCGTATTTCCGGAACCAGTGAGTAATGTTTCACAATCCGCGCCCGCATCGTCGCAATCCAGCATAGACACCTGGTCGCGCGTGGCCCGCCGCATCCGTGTGCCCCTGGGATTTTGTTTTGCGGTGGTCTACATCTGGCTGGCGCGGCCCACCAGAATTTCACTTATAAGCGGCGCGCTCGTGCTCGTTCCTGGGCTGGTCTTGCGCGGATTGGCTTCCGGCCACGTGCAAAAAGACAAGCAGCTCACCACCAGCGGCCCATATGCCTACACTCGCAATCCTCTATACCTGGGCTCGCTGATGCTGGCTGCCGGGTTTGCCATCGCGGCGCGCAGTTGGTGGATCGTCGCGGTCATGCTCCTGATGTTCGCCGTGATTTATGTCCCGGTCATCGCCGGCGAAGAGCGTTACCTGCGGCGGACGTTTCCCGACTATGACGACTACGCCCGCCGCGTGCCGCGCATGTGGCCGCGGCTTACACCGTATGGAAGCCAGCAGAGCGCGTATTCTTCCGCACGCTACTGGAAGCACCGCGAATATGAGGCAAGCATTGGGTGCGGGGTCATGATGGCCATCCTCGTCATCAAGCTGATCTTTAACATGGTGTGGTGAAGATGGTGTGGCGAAGATGGTGTGGTAGTCTGCCGGGGAGCATGAGCCGTGTACCCCAGGGGCTAGAGCCCGTCTATTCAGCGGAAGTCACGGCACGACTGAAGTCGTGCCTTTCCCTCAGATTGTTCTGTCCGATTTTATTGATCGTGACCATGTTGTCGGCGCAGCAAGGCCAGTCTCCAATAGCAACCATCGGCCCCGCTCCGGTGCAGATCGCGCCGCCTCGTCCCAACTATCCTTTTCCCGATGGACGTAGCTACGTTTATGCGGCGGAGTGGCATTTGATCACCGCCGGAACCGGTGTGGTGAGGATGGAAGCCACCGGAAGCGACCGCAAAGTCACCGCGTCCGCCGAATCTGCAGGAGTTGTGAACGTCATCTTTCCCGTGCACGACCGTTTCGAATCACACTTCGATCCCCGGACGTTCTGCTCGCTCTCGATCTTCAAGCACAGCGAAGAAGGCGTGCACAAGCGTGAGACATCGATCGGCTTCGATTACACGCGCAAGAAAAGCACGCTCGATGAAAAGAATCTGAAGACGGGCGAGACCAAACACGTCGAAAACGATCTTGCCGGCTGCGCCACCGACGTCATCACCGGCTTCTACTATCTGCAGTCGCTGCCGCTGCAACTGGGCGCCATCTACGAGTTCCCAATCAGTGACGGAAAGACGGCTACCGTCCGCGCCACGGTGGAAAAACGTGAGCAGATCAAAGTGCCGGCCGGAACCTTTCCGGCGGTGCTGGTTACGGCCGAAGCCACCTCGGGCTCGCTGCAGTCCAAGGGCAAGGTGTGGGTGTGGTATTCGGAGGATCCCAGTCACACACCGGTGCAAATGCGCGCCAAGCTGGGATGGGGCACGTTGCTGTTTCGCCTGCAGCGGATCGAGAAGTGAGATTTGTAATTGGTGATTTGTAATTGGTAATTTAAGACGCCAACGACTTTCGGATTTCCAATTGCAAATTACAAATTGCCAATTACATATTTACTTCCGCGCCACCACCGCCTGCTTCGCCTTCGCCAGTTCTGGACGCGCTGAACTCGATCCTTCACAGGTCTTGACCAGCACGGCGTAATACTCGTTCGCCTGTGAAGGTTGTCCCGCCATCTCCGCCGCCTGGGCCGCGCCATACAGGCCGTTGAAGCGCTTCGGATTAAATTTCAAATCTCCGTGATACTCGGCCAGCGCCTGCTCCGGGCGCTTCATTTCGAGCAGCATGTCGGCCAGCATCTCACGCGCCGGCATTGAGGTCTGCTCTTCGCCGACTGCATCTTCGTGATCCGCGACCTTGCGCAGCGCTGCGGTTGCTTCCTCGTCTTTACCCTCACTGCGCATTACCCATGCCGATGCTTCCTGGTAAAGCATATCCTCGTATTCGGCGGCGTAGGTGTTCTTGCCCGTCAAATGGTCTTTGTGAATTGCGTCAATTTCTGCCAGATTCTTTTTCGCCTCGGCCAAGTTTCCGCTGCGCGCGCTTCCTACCGCCTTCGCCCAATAAGTGTAGGCGCGGTCGCCTGGCGTTGCCTTGGAGATGACCGGCAAAGCCGCCGCCTCGGACCAGCGATGCAGTTCCAGGGCATACATGGCGGGAAACTTCGACATCGCGAAAGCCTGCATATCGCGATCCATGCCGCCCATGTTCATCGCAGGCATGGTTTTCACTTCTTCAATCACTTTCAATGCGTCCGTCTCGCGCCCACTCTGCAGATAAGCGTAGATGAGGAAATCCATGGCGTGGAACTGGTGGCCTTCGCCACCCATATTCATCTCAGAAGCCTTGCGCGTCGCGGCAATCGAGGCCAGGTTCGACTGGATCGAGTCCGGCCAATCGCCCACGCGCGCGAAGATGTGCGACGGCATGTGCACCGCGTGCGGAGCTGACGGCGCTATCTGCGCATAGCGCCGCGCCGCGGGTAATCCGAGTTGCGCCAACTGCGGCTTGTCGTAAGTGTGGATCAGGTAGTGCGCAATGCCCGGATGATTGGGCTCGGCGGCGAATAGTTTCTCCAGGATTGCGCCGGCCTGCTTGCGATTGGCGAACGTGGTGTCGTTATCCGGCTCCGACGCCAGCAGCGAGAGCGCGTAAAAGGCAGCTGCCTCGTGGTCATCGGGATATTTCTGGTACACCTTCTCCATGGCTGCGGAGTACGCTCGGGCGCGCGCTTTATGGTCCGCCTTTTTGCTGTTGGAATAAAAGGCCCGCAGAGCTTGAATGTAGTCGCGCTCGCGCTCGGTTGGGGCCTTCGCTTTGTCGGCCTTTTTCAGGTCCGCGGCGGCCCGCTTGATGGTCGCCGCATTCGGCTCGTCCCAGAGCTGGTGCCACAAACTCATGGCCTCGCCCCAGTACGCCATAGCGCACTTTGGGTCTTGCTTTTCGGCATCGAGAAAGGTCTTCTCCGCCTCTTCGTACCAGAACGAATGCAGCAGCGCGATACCCTTTTCAAATGTCTTTTGCGCGTCCGGAGTACACGACACGGGAAAATGCACGGTGCCCAATTGGTCCTGCGTGACCTCCTCGTGATGATGACCTTCGTCGGCAGCCGCCGCGCCGGAGAATGCCGCAGCAATACACAGAACCCAGATCAGTTTGCGCATGGAGCACCCCAGTTGGAGTCTAGTGCGCGGGTTGAGGCGGGGTCAAGGCGGGTGCGGTTGTTCTACTGCAGCCGGAAGCGTTCATTCATCAGTCGCTGCAGGCGAGGCCGGTAGAGGATGTCGTAGGCAAGTTCTTTGTCGGGGAACATACTCAGAGCGGCGCGGCGTGCATTCGCGGCCATCTCCGCCGCCTCTTCCAGCGTCAGATCGGGATCCTGGCTGATCACCGACATTACCATGCTCATCATTACCTGCAGGCGCCGCAGTCTTCGGGCTTCTTCCATGCGCTCATTCTGTTCTCCGCCCGATGGTTCGGCCCGTTGAATCTCCATACTGCCCCGTCCCTCTTGGAATTGGATGTTGACCGCGTCCCCGGCGTTGCGCCCCACTCGCCATTGTGCCACCTTCCGCCCGCGAATCAAGCTTCCCTTGGGCGTACACCTTTGTGACCCGCAAGACAGAGGCATAGTGACTGCCGTAATCTGTTAACGTTCAGTTTGAAGGAGGACGCATGCCAAACCCCTCGCCTCGACACGAGCCTCAGCCTGAGCCCAATGAGAAGCTCGTCAAGATTTTCGACACAGAGCAGGAGAACGAAGCCATCGTCGTGCAGGGCTTGCTTCAATCTGGCGGGATCGAATCGGATTTGAAATCCATTGACGCGGTCCAGGATACGTTTCCCGGCGTCGGCGGAACGGTCCTGCTGGTGCGCGAAGAAGACGCGCCCGAAGCGGGAAAGATTATCGAGGCGTACCGTAAATTGCCGCCGCTCGATGACGAGACGGCCAGCGGGTGAGAATATCGGTCCAAACTTCCACGCCCCAATGTTCCTGGAGAGACGCGGCTTGCGGCGTCTCCCGCTGTGTCCCCCGCTGGGTCCAAAGGAGACGGGGCGAGCCCCGTCTCTACTGAAGTTCAGTGCAGGAGCGCGACGTCCGGCGTCACCGACTTGCCGTCCAAATAAAAACTGACCGCGCCTTCTTCATCGGTGCGGTAGGTTTTCACCCCAGCCTGCTGTAGCCGCTCCAGCACTTCGAGGCGGGGGTGTCCGTACACGTTTCGCGCGCCAACGGAAATGACCGCATAGCAGGGATGAACGGTCGCGAGCAAATCGGCGGAAGTTCCGCTGGCGCTCCCGTGATGCGCGACCTTCAGCAGCATCGCCTCCGGGTGCTCTTCCACGACGCGTCGTTCCGCCGGACGTTCCGCGTCCCCCTCGAGCAAGGCAGTCGTCCCGGCAAACGTGGCCGTGAACACCAGGCAATCGTCATTGGGACGCATCAACCCGGTGATTTGGTCGCGTCCGGGAGCGAGCATGCGGAAGTGCGCTCCACCGTAATCGAATTGATCGCCATCTTTTTTTACCGAGATTACCATTCCCGCGCGCCGGGCTTGCGCAACGATCGGCGCCAATTGGCCGACCGGCTTGTCGATGCTCATCCAGAGTTCCCGCGGGTGGAAATTCGCAATTACCGCGGGCATTCCGCCAAGGTGGTCGGCGTGCGGATGCGTAATCACGACGATGTCGAGACGATCGAGGCCTCGATTCCAAAGATAAGGAGACACCACCTGTTCGCCGAGATCGAAGTCGGAATGCATCCACTGCGGTAGGCCTCCCGCATCAATGAGCAGGGTGCGGCCCTCGGGCGTGACCAGCAGAATGGAATCGCCTTGTCCCACGTCAATGGTTGTCATCTCCATCGTGCCGGAGCGAAGGTGAGGGCGAGAGGGGACAAACGCAATCCAGACCGCCACACCGAACACCAATGCCACAGAAGAGAAGACGGCCAAGCGCGAGCGACGAACTGCCAGCATCGCAAGCGCTAACGCAGCAATTGACGCCAGTATCATCGGGAGCGAAGGCATGGCTACGCGCAGGTCGGCGATTGATGTGCTGGCAATCTTCAATCCGACAATCTTCATTTCGACGCCCTGTGCGCCTCCCAGCCAGTGCACCGTTCCGGCGATGCCATCGAGCGCGAAGCCGGAAATCCAAACCGCCGGCTTGGCCAGCACGGTCGAGATGTATCCCAACCCGACGGCGGTTGCCGCGGCAGGCATCAGCATCTGGGTTAGCGGGATCACGGCCAGATTGGCTGGCATTCCCATGGTGGTCGCGCGATGAAAGTGATAGGCCATGAGTAGCGCCAGTCCCGCCTGCATCAGCGCCGAGATGAAAATCAATTCGCCCAGCCCGATCGAGACGCGCATCAGGATGGCGGGCAGCGCCACGCTGAGGCGGTCGCCGATGAATCTCCGCAGGCGCCCCGCGATCAACCGCAGATCGAGTCTAAATTGCGCCACTTCGGGGGCAACGTGCAAATCGTAGCTGGCGGCCCGCAACAGCCGTAAACCACGCGCGTAGGGTAAAGTTGTCCGCTCCAGAATGGGCGAGCCAATGCCCGCGATGATGAAGACCGCCAGAAACGTCAGTTGAAAGCTGGCGCCAAACAAGGCGCGCGGATCGACGATCAGAACTCCGAGCGCCGCCGCTCCAATTGCATTCATCATGTTGCGTTCGCGATACAGCAGGCGCGCGCCCAAATATGTTGCCAGCATCAGCGCGGCGCGCCACACCGGTGGACCGACTCCCACCACAAACGCGTATGCGAACGAGACCACGACGGTAGCGATGGCCGCCACGGCGGGATCGACGCGAAACTGGCGCAGTGTCCAAAAAATGGCGAATGCCAGGATGCTCAGGTTCATTCCGGAAACAACCAGCACGTGATACGTGCCCGAACGCTGATATTCGGTGCGCGTCGCATTGCGCAGAAACGATTCTTCGCCGAGCACCATGGCGTCCATTAGTGATGCCTGGGAGGGGGGCCACAGCTGGTGAATCTTGGCCACGATGCTCGAATGAACGCGCGTCCGCCAGAATTCAATACGGCTGCCTGAAAACCCTGGAAGCCGCTCAATGTCTGTTGCCTCGGCCGAACCCAGGACGCTGATGCCGTTGTCTCGCAGATAGCCTTCATAGTCGAAGGCTCCTGGATTGCGGTAATTGCGCGCCGGATGCAGCTTCGCGAGAATGCGAAGGCGCGTGCCATAAGTAAGCGGAGAGACGGGCGTCTCGCCCGTCTGGCTTTCGCTTTCCGCAGCACCTAGGCCGGGCGAGGGCGCCCGGCGCTCCACTGACTCGGAACTCTCAACCTTCTCGTAGATCGATAGCCGCACTCCAGCCCGCAACGGCCAGGTCTTGCCCTGACTTGCGATCTCTTCTGTCTCCACATCAATCGCTTCACGAATTGACTGCGGCCCCGCGGCTCGCGCATATCCCTCCCGCATCACCCGCGCTGTTAGTGTGACTTCGCGGCCATCCGCCAAGGTGAGAATGCTGGGGGCATTCTGCCGAAGGTCGTCCGGCCGCTGACCGCGAACCTGAATCAGAAATGCACCTAGAAGAAGCCACGCACCCAAAGAGAGCAACTTAGCCAGCCAGGCGCGTTTCGTAAGAAACCATGACGACGCGAGCACGAAGGCCACGACTGCGATCACCCACCACGACGGCGGCCGCCAGGCGCGCACTCCTGTCCAAAGACCGAGCGAAAATGACACCGCGGCCCAGAACAACGGCTGCCGCGGGGGATTCCAGTTGCGTGTCATGAGTTGTGAAAACCCACCAAGAGTTCCAAGTTGAGCGCTCTACGTTTTGCTGAGAACTGAGAACTGAGAACCGGGAACCGGGAACTGAGAACTGATTTGACCGGACGAGCGGGGCTCTGGCGCGCACGTACTCAGCGCCAGAGCCTTCTCCACCACCCGTCTTCCAGGAGGAACTGGACGACATGAAAGCGGTCAGTGCGCCAGCAGCATCACCGATTCGATGTGAAACGTCTCAGGGAAGAGATCGAATAAGTGAGCTTCCTCGATGTGGTAGCCGGCCGCCAGCAGGGGGGCGAGGTCCCTGGCCAGTGTTGCCGGATCACACGAAACATATCGGACGCGAGGCGCTCCGAGTTCCACCAGCGAGCGGATTACCCCTTTACCGGCGCCAGTGCGGGGAGGGTCCAGGACGACCAAGTCAGGACGATTTCGCACCGGCCGTTTTCTCGGGTAGTTGCTCCTCAGGTAATCGTTTCTGAGGAAATCCTCGGTTCGCGCGCCGACCGCTTTCACGTTCGCAGGCACATTCTGCACGAAGTCGGCATGCGATGTCTGTGACGCCTCTACACCAAATATGTGATGAAAACTTCCTGCCAAAGCCACCGAAAACAATCCCACTCCGGCATACAGGTCGAGTGCGAGATCTCCGCGCGCATTGCCGGTCACGACGGAAATGAGTTCGTCCACCAGATAACGGTTCACCTGGAAGAAGGCTCCCGCACTGACCTGATACTTGTGGGTTTTTGTTTGGTAGCGAATTGTGTTCGCGCCCGAGTGTGCCAGCGCCTTCAGGTCCATGGGCGAGTCATCTTCAAATCGTTGTGACGATTCGCGCTCTCGAGACCGTCGCCTCGAAGAGAAAAACGTCACGCCGCCGACTTCCGGCAACTCGCGTTCGATCGCCTCCGCCCAGCGCAATAAATCTCTCTTATCGGCCTCCCGCCCACAGAATGCCCAGGCCAGCAAATGTTCATCCGCCGAGTCCGCGAACAACTCAATCTCCTCAATTGCCGCTGGGCAGTTCAACCCGCCCAACTCAACCAGACGCGCCATCGCCCGATTGAGCAGCGACGAGCTGATTGGGCACTCGTGCACCGGAAGAAATTCGTGCGAGCCAAACCGGAAGTAGCCCAATGCAAATCCGGGGTCCCCAGAACGGCCGCTTTTGCCGGTCTGGGGTGGAAACTCCGGCGCAGTCCTGACCTGCAGCCGCGTCCGGTCGCGATAGTTCCATGGAGGAGAAGCATGCAGCCGAATCTCAGACGGCAGCTGAATTTTCGCAATCCGCTGCAGGGTCTCGCGCAGAATTGCGGCTTTGAATTCCAGTTGCCGCTCGTAGGCAATGTGCTGGTAATGGCATCCGCCGCATTGCCGGAAGTACGGACAGCGTGCTTCGACGCGATCGGGAGATGCCTCGATCAACTGCGTTACCAAGCCGCGCGCGAACCCCGGCTTTACTTCCCGGATCTCTGCCTCGACCCGCTCCCCCGGCAGCACAAACGGCACAAACACCGCCATGCTGCGGCCGTCCGCGCCGGCGGGCGTGCGGGCCAGGCCGTCGCCGCCGTAAATTAGTTTTTCGATGGAGAGAAGCAAGTCGTAAGTGTAGCGCGGGCAGTCCGGCAATTTCGCGACATTAGTGGATTGTCAGTGCACTTTCGCCGCAAACTCACGGCGCGCCACACTAGTGCATATAAAACAAGCTCAGCCGCGGCACGCCGCAGCGCTCCAGTAGCCGCTTGTGCACATACTGTTTCTGGAGCTGCTGAACCTGCGCCGTTGTCATGTTCCGCCGGTAGGGAGCGAGATCCCGATCCGCTTCCTCACGAACATTTGCCAGATCTTCATCTGGAGTCGCCGCCATCAGCACGGCGAACAGCTTTTCCTCCAGCACCGTCAGCCGCCGCTCCAAGTCTTCCAGGCGTGGCAGCTTGTCGTTGTTCTTGCCATTGCTCTCGATTGCGGCAGCCATCTCGCGCAATGAAGCTGCTTCTTCCCGAGCCAGCGCTCCGGTCGCAAATCCCGCGCGCTCCGGGAGTTTCGCTTTTTCCAGCCGCTCGGCGTTTTCGCGCAAGAACGCTGCAATCTGGGCCGCTTCAAATCCGGGCTCGCGCTGAGCTTTTTCTTCGTCGTTCGCACGGCTGGCCGCACCTACCGCCGCTTCTTTCATATCTTCCGCCGCCGCCAGCACGGCTTGCGAGCAGTAGGCTAGACTATTCACCTTTTTAGACTTCGACGGACGCTGATCGTATTTGTCAAATGCGTCGTCCACGCCGCGAAGCACCGCTTCCAGCGGCACGCCCGCACTTTTCCAGGTCTCAATCAAAGCCCAATCGAGGGTTGAAAGCAGCAGATGAGTCCCCCGTCGCCGCAAATAGTGCTGTTCGATCTCGGTGAAGTAATTGAAGTAATTTTCCACGATCGTTCAACGCAGGCTCAGCGCGATTTTGGAGACTTTGGCGAGGGCCACGGTTTCGCATCGGCATCGGCGGGGTTGGCCGGCGCCGCCGTCGTTGCCTTTGCAGCTTTCGGCGTGGTTTCGCGGCGGAAGGACTGGTTCCGATCCCAGATGATGCGCAATCCTTCCAGGGTCAGAAACTCATCCACCTCTTTAATGAGGTGTGAAGCGGTGCCAATCAGCGATCCCAGTCCGCCGGTGGCAATCACGCGAGTTTCCGCGCCCAGCTCATCCAACAGCCGCTCCAGAATGCCGTCGACCAAGCCGAGATACCCGTAGTAAAGTCCGGATTGCAAACTGCCGACCGTGTTCGATCCAATCACGCGGGCGGGCTTGCGAATCTCCACTCGCGGCAGCCGTGCCGTGCGCTGAAACAGCGCGTCCGCCGAAATCCCAATCCCCGGGCAAATCACGCCGCCCATGTACTCGCCCTTCTTTGAAACGCAGTCGAAAGTCGTCGCCGTGCCAAAATCCACAATCACGCAGGGTCCGCCATATTTTTCAAACGCCGCCACCGCGTTCACGATCCGGTCCGCGCCGACTTCCGCGGGATTGTCATACAGCACCTGCATGCCCGTCTTCACTCCCGGCTCGATGAACAGCGGCTTGGTGTTGAAATAGCGCTCGCACACCTGCCGCAGCACCGAATCGAGCGGCGGTACAACCGATGAAATCACGATGCCATGCACCGCCGAAACTTCCAGATTGTCCATGGAGAAAAGATTGCGGAAGATCACTCCGTACTCATCGACCGTGCGCGTCAGATGCGAACCGACGCGCCAATTCGCGACCAGGCGATCGTAACGCGCCGCTTCCGTTCCGGTCACATCTTCACCCGGACGGTGCGGTACTCGCTCAAAAACGCCCAGCACGGTATGCGTGTTTCCGACATCAATGACTAGAAGCATAGGAGGATTTGTAATTGGTGATTTGTAATTGGTAATCTAAGAGCCACTCGTTTTCCAATTGCAAATTACAAATTACCAATTACAAATTGTTGACGATCCTCACCGTCCCACTCACCACCGTCCGCAAACCCTCTGCGGTTCTTATCCGCAAGAATCCACGCTCATCCAATCCCTCGGTAACGCCTGCCAGGCGGCCGTTTTCGTCAGGGCTTACTTCGGGGCTAACTTCGATGCTCACTTTTGTGCCCCGTACCGACGAAGAACTCTCCTCGAACCGGTGCAAGATCGCATCTCGCGCTCCCGCATCCTCCGCCAGGCTTCGATACTCCCGGTCGAGCGCTTTCAGCAAAGCGGCGCAGAGTTCCACCCG
>Ga0074046_10001530_pt1 | contig 20738 bp, 18 predicted proteins | sample BogForMeECP23OM3_FD_94441 | JGI IMG/M metagenome (GOLD analysis project Ga0074046, IMG submission 94441) | Bog forest soil microbial communities from Calvert Island, British Columbia, Canada - Bog Forest MetaG ECP23OM3 | ecosystem: Environmental > Terrestrial > Soil > Wetlands ... | reverse complement strand
GTGCTCGTGCCGGCCAACGATGCATATCATCACTTTTGTTTACTCTGGGAACAACTGTTAAGTAAACCAAGCCGGCATGGTATGCGTCCTACACGTAGGAGGGGTGAAGCGGCAGTCGTCCCCAGACATCGAGGAGGGGTTGGGGGCTGGCTGGTTCCCGCGGTTACTTGGATCAGTTCGTTGCTCGTGCGGTTGGGATACCAGGGACTTCTCGATCTTGATATCCGCCTCGATCCTCATCACGGCGAGTACGATCTGCTGGCATGCGACCCGCGGCTCGGACGCGGTTCCGGGTCTTCTGTCGCGCAGCGAGCAACGGTGTCGCTGTTGCTGCTTACCTCGACCTGACTAGCAGGAAAGACACGGAAGGTTCACGCGGAGGCGAGATGAGCAAGCAGACAGGGGACCTTGGGAAGATCCCTGATGCAGCGGGTTCATGGTTGCGGTCGACGGGCGTCCAGGTGGAGAGCCATCTGACCACCGACCGTGACCCGATGAAGGTCGTACTGGAGGATCAGGGCTATGACAGCAAGGTAACGGCGTTTGCGCCGGATGAAGCCTTCGCTCCTAGCCCACTGTTTGCGTCCGGACCTGCGGAGCGCCGGGCAACGGCGCGCAGCTACTTGATGTGCCCGCCAGCCTATTTCACCGTCACATACTCCATCAACCCGTGGATGCGGCCGGACCAGCCGACCGACCCGGACCGCGCGATGCGCCAGTGGGAGCAGCTGCACCAGATCTACCTAGAGCTTGGCCACACGGTGCAGATCATCGATCCCGTTCCGGGCCTGCCAGACATGGTGTTCGCGGCGAACGGCGCGACTGTGATCGACGGCAAGGTGCTCGGCGCGAAATTCCGGTTCCCGGAGCGGGAGGCGGAAGCAGGCGCTTATCTCGACTGGTTCTGCGCCAACGGCTACCGAGAGGTGCGCCGGGCCCGGCTCATCAACGAAGGTGAGGGCGACATCCTCTTTACCGGGCGCGCGCTGATTGCCGGGTACGGGTTCCGCACTGACCTAGCGGCGCACGCTCAACTCGAGGAAACCTTCGGCGTGCCCGTCATCAGCGTCCGTCTCGTTGACCCGCGCTTCTATCACCTCGATACCGCCATGTGCGTGCTCGACGACGATACCGCCGCCTACTACCCGGAGGCGTTCGAGGATTCCGGCCGAGCGGCGCTGGCGGCGCACTTCACCGAGCTGATCGAAGCCAGCGACTCCGACGCCGAGATGTTCGGCCTGAACGCCGTCAGCGACGGCCGCCACGTCGTGCTGCCGGTACAGGCGACGGAGCTGGCGGCCAAGCTTGTCGCGCACGGATTTGAGCCGATCGGCGTGGACCTATCCGAGCTGCGCAAGTCCGGCGGCGGCCCGAAGTGCTGTACGCTCGAGCTCCGCGCGTAAGTGCAGAGGTGGCAGGGGACCAAGACGCCGGCGGTCGGCGAGAATGAGGCTGTGGAGCATCTCTCACGTGAGCGCCTAGCGGACGGGCTCGGCCAGATCCGCGATTCCCCGCAGGACGGCGGCCGGCTCGTGCTGATCGTTCGCCGCCCGGCTGTTGACGAGCGAGATCTGCCGATCGAGGCGGTGCTGGATCAGGTCGCCGGGCTTGACGGGGACAACTGGCTCGCCCGCGGTAGCAGGAGCACACCGGATGGGTCGGCTGATCCGCAACGGCAGGTGACGGTGATGAACGCCCGGGTAGCTGAGCTTGTCGCGGGCGGTACCGACCGGATGCCGCTGGCAGGTGATCAGCTTTATCTCGACCTAGACCTCAGCCTCGACAACCTCCCGGCAGGCAGCCTGCTCGCGGTGGGCCAGGCCGTGTTGCAGGTTAGCGACGTCCCGCACCCGGGTTGCGCAAAGTTCGCCGAGCGCTTCGGGGCCGAGGCGATGCGCTTTGTCAACTCTCGTGTCGGCCGTCGGCTGCGGCTGCGCGGGATGAACGCACGCGTGGTGGTACCGGGCACCGTCCGGATCGGTGACCTGGCCGCAAAAGCTGCCGCCCGTCCCGGCACCAGCACGCCCCCAGGAATTCTCCGCCCATTCCGGAGATGGTCGCCCCGGCCGTGACCGGAAGTGCCTTCTCGCCTGCCGGGCGTGCCGTGTCCGGCACGTGGTCGCTATCTGATGGCTCAAGCCAGGAGGCGAGCCCGCCACCGGCGGAAGCTGTCGGCAAGCCGTTGGCGATTGACGGCGCGCAGGCGGGTGATGTGATCGTCGATGTAATGGACATAGAGCAGCACCAGCTCCCGGCCCAAGAGTGCGGTCGCCTCATCGTCCGTCGGCGGTTCGAGGCGCCAGGCAAGAGCCGCGGTAACCAGCGAGGCGGCAGGCGCGTACGCCTTGGCCAGGTAATGCTCGGCCGCGAGGGTGATGGTACCCACTTGGCCCGTCTCTGCGGTGAAGAGGAAGCGGACGGGGAAGAGCACGACCTTGGTCAGCCGCCTGGGCCCGCGGGAGACCAGCTGCGAAGGGGCGCGGATTTCGTTTAGTACGTGGTCGTCTCGGGGGCGGAGCGGGGCCCAGTCCCGGAGGCGGCCTGGCAGCTTCTGGGCTCCGCCGAGGTAACCGAGCGCGAACTCGGCCCCTGCTACGAGCAGTTCGGCCTGTTCGGGGCGGGCCACGCTGGAACGGGCGTCCTGCCCTGTGAGCAGCCGACCGTAGTCGAGCAGGTCCAGCCGGTCCAGCGGAGGGAACCGGCCACCGCGGCGCTGGCCTCGCAAGGTTGATGGTGTACCCCAGAACACCGAGAGCCGCTCGTCAAGCGTCGATCCCCCGGTTCTCAGGGAGCGGGCCACCTTGTAGATGGTCATGCGGTCTTTCGCCCGGAGTGGGTCCTGCAGGATGAGCCCGAGATCGACGTCGCTCACCAGCGGACTGAAGCCTCCGTGGGCGAGGCTGCCCAGTGCGTATCCGGCGATCAGGCGTGGGCCCAGAGCAGCTCGATAGGCAGAGACGGCCTTCGCCAGCACGGCCTCGCCCTGGTGGCGATCTGCCCGCTGGCCACACGTGCGACGACGATCCGAGTCGGCCGATGCCTTGGCCGAGAGCGTGCTTCGCCGCCCGTCCCCGGGCGCTGATGTGTCAGCCAACCGTGATCTCCCTCGCTCTTTGAGCTCACTCCACGATGCCACACCACGCCGGTAACCTTGGGTGGTGCGCTACCTGAACGTCGACACTGACAAGAAGATTTCCAAAATCGGGCTTGGTACCTGGCAATTCGGATCGAGAGAATGGGGATACGGCGAGCCATATGCCAGGCGGGAGGCGGACGCCATCGTTCGCCGCGCGCTCAAGCTAGGAGTAACCCTCTTCGATACTGCCGAGATATACGGCTCGGGCCGCAGCGAGCGAATCCTTGGCCGTGCCCTCGGGGAGAACCGGGAGTCGGTCTTCCTCGCGACGAAGCTAGTCCCGGTCGTGCCCAGCGTCCTGGCGGTAAAGCAGCGCGCTGTAGCCAGCGCGAAACGGCTCGGAGTCCCCCGCCTAGACCTCTACCAGGTGCACTGGCCGAATCCGCTGGTACCCGACAGCACGATCATGCGCGGCATGCGCTCCCTGCAGGGATCCGGACTGGTCGGCGAAGTGGGCGTCAGCAACTACTCCCTGGAGCGCTGGCGCGCCGCAGAGGAAAAGCTGCGGAGCCGGGTCCTGTGCAACCAGGTTCGGTACAGCCTCGTGAACCGCTTGCCAGAGCGAGACTTGCTGCCGTTTGCCGAGGCGCACGGCCACGTCATCATGGCCTTCAGCCCGCTGGCACAGGGGATGCTTTCGGGCAAGTATCACGGGGCCGGCCTGCCCGCGAACAATATCCGGACCGCCAGTCCAGTGTTCCAGCCGGAGAACCTGGAGCGCACCAACGATCTGATCGCGGCCCTGCGCGAGGTAGCGGACGCGCACGCCGCAACCCCCGCGCAGATCGCGCTGGCCTGGGCCATCCACCATCCCGCCGTGGCCGCGATCCCGGGCGCATCCAGCGTTGAGCAGCTTGAAAGCAACGTCGCCGCAGCCGAGATCCAGCTCGCCGACGACGAGTACCAGGCGCTGAACAAGGCGTCGGCCCGGTTCTGCCCGGCCGCGGTGCCGGATGCCCCTGACCGCCTCAATCTGTCCGTGCTGGGACACTCGGCCAGGGGTGGGTGGTACCTGGCCAAGACCGTGTGGCATGACCTGTACCGGCAGTAGGCCGCCTGCATCCTGGCGGCCGACGAGAGGCAACCGGCACCGAGCCGACCTGCTTAACGCCAGCCTTGCCGGGCGTTCGTTGTATCGTGGTCGCCTGCTGAGCGCTCCTATCGTAGAGGGCTTTGTACGTAAGCGAAGCGGCGAGTAGGGGACGTGCATGGACACGGCGGTGAGAGGTGTTGTCCGCGGTGACAGCAGGTGAAGGCGTGGCCGATGAGCCGTCATGCAAGAAATAAGCTGCCTACGCAAGCTGAGGAGGTGTGATTGTCATGATGAGCTCATTCGTCAATAGAATCAGGCACCGCAATTTGTTGGTGTACACGATTGCCGGTATTCTCGTTATCGCGGCTTTCGCCATCGGTCTGACCGTGGGCCACGGAAGCGCTCCTGCGAACAAAGATGTCAGTGCCGGAGATCAAGCTGCTGGCAATCACGGGGGGAACTCCGGCAACCCAGGGGCCGGCAACCCAGGGGCCGGCCGGCCAGTGTGCGGCCAGCCAATTCTTCACTCACCGTTCAACTACGATGGCGCGGCGGGCAGTTACTCGAGCGGCCGGGCGGGGCTGCCGACCTATGGAACACCAGGCTCTGACTTCCCGAATGATACTGCTGGGGTTATACTCCCGGCCGGGACGCATGATTATGCTTCCTACCAGCTCAGCCCAAATACCGTCTATTACCTGCTACCGGGCGTACATATCGGAAGTCTGCAGGCGGATGAAAATGATGCCTTTGTCGGCGGTCTCTCCAACGGTCAGCTTACCGTCCTTTCTGGTGACTACGCTCAGTCACAGTGGGCTATCGACTCTAACTCCTCAATCGGGAATCAGGCCGGCGTGACGGTCGAATATCTTACCATTGAGAAATATCTGTCGGGCGGCAACTCTGGTGCCATCAATCCCGATTCCAATACCGGCTGGACTATCCGAAACAACACGATCACCCTTAACGTGCCCGGCGCCGGGGTGGTCCTCGGTGCTGACAATGTTCTCAAAGACAACTGCATGACCTTGAATGGACAATACGGCTTCCAATCCGTTGCTGCCAACGCCTGGGGGGTGGACCGGCTGACCGGCGGCCCGTACAACGTGACTGTCGAAGGCAACGAGATCAGCTACAACGACACCTGCGACTTCGAGGGGCTGCTGGACAACTCGTCAATCGGATGGTCGAAGCACAATCCCGTTCCCCCGCAGTACCGTAACTCTCACTGCGGCCCGGTCGTGCCCGACGGCGACCAAGGGGGCTTCAAGCTCTGGCAGACGGATGGCGTGACCATCAAGGACAACTATATCCACAACAACTGGGGGCCGGCCGCCTGGGCCGACACGGACAATGCGAATACCACCTACACCGGCAACACGATCACAGATAACGACGCCGGGGCGATCATCGAGGAGATCTCCTACAATTTCTCCATAACGGACAATTATATCGCGAACAACGGCTGGGCGGGCGGACTGTCCAACCAGAATTTCCCGTCCCCGGCTATCTATATCAGCGAGAGCGGGAGCGACAGGACCTTCGGCGGGGTGCCTGGCTGCCCGGAGACGTCGTGTTCTGACCAGCCTTCATATTCCAACGAGTCTGTTATCAGCGGGAATACCATGGCCGACAACGGCGGTGGTGTCTTTCTGTGGCAGGATTCCAACCGCTTCTGCGCAGACGGGTTCGATAAGGTATGCACGCTGGTCCGCAGCGGGTCCTCAGGGCCGTTCACGATTTCCGGGTGCAAATCCAACCTTCCGTCCGCGTCCATCGACAAGACCAGCTATGTCGGTAACCTGACCGGTTCCCCACGGCAGGATTGGTGGGACGGCTGTCTCTGGAGGACCGAGAACGTGAGCATCACGCACAACGTGCTCGACTTCAACCCGGCGAACATCCCGTACTGCAACAGGACGAACTGGCCCGCGTGCGGCGCTAACGGCATTTTCAGCGAATATGGCTCGGCCGCTCCCTACGACACGCCGCTCACCCTGACTCAGCTTGTGTTCTTCCAGAACAATTCCTGGTCGGACAATGCATACAACGGCCCGTCCACCTTCTACGCCTGGAACCAGGGTAACGGTGACAATCCCGTTAGCTGGGGGGACTGGACTGGAAGCATGTCGGGAGGCGACAAGTGCAGCTCGCCCAGCGAGCACCAGAGTGGATACTGCCACGGCCCGTTCGGCCAAGACGCTGGGGGTAGGTACAACCCCGCCCCGAGTTCCTGACTTGACGCCGCCGCCGCGGAGGCTAACGCGGGATCGCGTAGCGCCGGGTCAACTCCAGATATCGCGCAGCACGTTGAGCACTACGCGCGAGCCGAGGTGGTCCAGCTTGATCGGCAATTCCCGCATGCCCGCCAGATTCTCCCGCACCGCGCGCTGCCGCTCCATGGGACAGATGACGAGCAAGAAGCCGCCGCCGCCGGCGCCGGTCAGCTTGGCGCCGGACGCACCGGCGTCGAGCGCTCGGGTGACCGCGGCGTCAACCTCGTCGTTCGAGACCCCAGTCGCGAGCTTCCGTTTGGCCTCCCAGCTCTCGCGCATCGCGGGACCGATAGCGTCCACGTCGCCGTTGCGCAGTCGCCCAGCGGCAAAGCCGGCGAGGTCGCGCAGGAGGTCGAGCTGGGGGCGAGTCGATTCGATGTTCGCGCGCTGCTCGACCAGAATCGAGTCCGCGCTTCGGGTTACGCCGGTGTAAAACAGCATGATCTGCTGTTGGAGCGCCCGGCGCCCGGCCGCGGACAGCCCCAGTTCTTGCGCCACCACCTCATCGCCTGGCCCGAATCGGATGTCGCGGATCCCGCCAAGCGCGGCAATGTACTGGTCTTGTTTGCCGATGGGTTTCCGGCAGCGCTCGATCTCGATCGTGCAGGCCCGCTCGGCGAGCTCTTCGGCCGAGACCTGCCGTCCCTGGTACGCGAACAATGCCTGCAGCAAGCCGACGGTGACCGCAGACGAAGACCCGAGGCCAGACCCTCCTCCTGACGGGATGTCGGCCAGGGTGGTGATCTCGACTCCGTTCCCCACGCCGGCCATGTGCATAGCCTCTCGGACCAGCTCGTGTTCGAGATCATCGACGCGCGAGACGATCTCCTTCTTGGAATAGTTGACGTAGATGTCATCGTCGAAGCGCTGCTTGACGATGACATAGACGTACTTGTCGATTGCGCAGTTCAGGACGCGACCGCCGTGCTCCCGGTAGTAGCCCGGCAGGTCGGTCCCGCCCCCAAGTAGTCCGATGCGCAACGGTGTCTGGCTGATGATCATCGTGGGGCCCGCGCGGGCCACTCCTCCCTGGCTCGCCGGTACGCTTCGACCGTGCCCACATCGCGGAAGTACCCCTCCACCAACATGGCCCTCGCGCGGCCCACCAGCGGCGGGAGCAGGTGAAAGCCGATGTCGCTCGGCGTCGGCCCGATGATCTCATCGAGCACGCTCGGGTGAAAGGCGTACATGCCGGCATTGGTCAAGTCAGAAGCCGGTTCGGTCGGCTTCTCTACGAAGCCGACCACCGTGCCATCGCCGTCAACTTCTACCACGCCCCCAGCCGACGGCCTTTCGGAGTGGAACACCGTCAGGGTCGCGATCGCGTCGTGCTCGCAGTGCTCGTCGATCAGGGACCGCAAGTCAAAATCTGTGAGGTTGTCGGCGTAGCACGCCAGGAACGTCTCTTCTCCGTCGACCCAGTCCCGGTTGGCGGCGAGCGTGCCGGCGCTGCCGAGGAGCACCGGCTCGAAGAATGTGCGGACCACAGGCGGCCCGGGCCGCGCGGCGATGTGATCACGCACCACATCCGGCAGATGGTGGAGATTGACGAGGACTTCGTCGATGCCGGCGCGGTCGAAAGCGTCAAGCCAGACATCGAGCAGGGGCCGATCGTCGATCATTACCATGCACTTCGGGATCGCATCGGTGATCGGCCGGAGGCGGCTGCCCACTCCGGCGGCGAGCAGGAAGGCCTTCATGCCTCGGTCCTCCGGACCACCCCGAGGGCGCGCATCCGCGCGTTAGCCTCGGCCAGTACCCCGTCGAGACCGTCCATGCCCTTGAGCCATTCGGCGTACGCCGCGACCGATTCGGCCGGCGTGTGCTGGGTTTCCCAACCCAGGGCCCGCAGCGCGCTAATGTCCGAGAGAATGTGGCGCGTATCGCCGAACCGGTACTCGCCTGTCACCATGCCCGGTTGGGAAGACCCGTACTGGCGCATGACGATATCCGAGAATTCCCTGGTAGTGATGGCCTGCCCGCCTCCGACATTGAAGACTCGCCCGGCGGCACGGTCGTCCGACAGGACGAGCACGTTGGCGTCTACAACGTCATCGATGTTGACGTAATCCCGGATCGCCCCGCCGTCCTCATAGAGGGTGGGAGCTTGGCCAAGGAGGTAGCTCAGGCAGAAGATGCGGCACGCACCCGAGTAGGCGTTGTAGACCGACTGCCGCGGACCCTGGACGATGCTGTACCTGAGCGCCACGGTCGGGATGCCGTACCGGCGGCCCAGATTGATGGCGACCATCTCCTCGGCGAGCTTCGACATCCCGTACGCGTTCTGGGGGGGATTCGAGATCCTCTCGGGTGTCGCCTGCATCTCGAGCGCGCCGCCACACGCCGGGCACGGGATGTCCCACTGACCCGCCGCCAGAGCGCCTTCTTGCCGCATGCCCGGTACCTGCTCACCGTCGACCGGGCACCAATAGAGCCCTTCGCCCATCGCTGACTGCGACGAGGCCACCACGACACGGGCGAGGTCGAGGTGCTCGGCGACGATGATCTCGTACAGCAGCGCCGTCGAGACCACGTTCACATCGGAGAACTTCGAGAAATCGGGCAGGTAGTCCTGGTAGGCAGCAAAATGGTAGACGGCGTCCACCCGACGGAGAAGGTTGCTGACCAGGTCGCGGTTGCGCGTGTCGCCCTGGTAGAAGTCGACTTCGGAATTCAAGTACCCGGGCGGCCCGTTCCGGTGTACCGGCTGGGTCAGCGCATCGAGCACGACCACTTCGTGTCCGAGTGACAGGAGCCGATCACATGTATGGGATCCTATGAAGCCGGCTCCTCCGGTGACGAGGATCTTCATTTCTGTCGATTCTGCCGGTGCCGTCGGCGCTCTGTGGCCTCGCGATACACGTCGAGGGTCGACGCGGCTGTGGCCGCCCACGTGAACTGACTGGCCCGCTTCAGTCCCAGTTCACGCAGGTGATCCCGGCCCGGCCCCACTGCCTCGACGATGGCCCGCGCTATGGCGGCGGGTTCCCTGGGGTCGGCCAAGACCGCGGCTCCCCCCGCGGTTTCGGGCATGGCACTGACATCGGAGGTCACGACCGGGCAGCCGCAGGCCATGGCCTCGAGGATGGGAAGCCCGAATGTCTCGTTGAGTGACGGGTATACGAACAAGTCGGCCGCCCGGTAGAAATGGACGGTTTCCTCGAGTGGAACTCCGCCCACGAAGACCACGTCCGAAGCGATGCCAAGGTCGGCCGCGAGCGAGCGTAGCGAGTCAGCGTACGTCTCGTAGCGCGGGGCACCGACGACAGCCAGCTGACGATCCCCGAGCTCGCCGCGGGCCAGCGCCCACGCCCGCAGCAGTCCTTCACAGTTCTTGTAAGGCCATAGCGAGGACACGAAGAGCACGAAAGGCTTCGTGACGCCGTGCGACGCGATGTGCGCGCGGGCCGTGGCCGCGTCGCCCGGCTTGAAGAGGTCGTGATCGACCGCCTCGTGGATCAGCTTGAGCTTGCGCGGGTCGACCTCGAGGTACTGCTGGACCTCGGAGCGCAAGCTCTCGGAGTTGATGATGATCGCGTCCGCGGCCCGCGCGGATCGCGGATAGCTCATCCGGCGGTAAAGCCGGTTCATCATCGGGAGCGTGTCAGGCGCGGTGAACGCGTGCATCGTCTTCATGTGGATGACGAGCGACCACGGGATATTCACCATCGGAGCCATCAAGGTGTTGAAAACATCGATGCGGCTGAGCGGCAACCGCAGCGGCGAGTAGGCGTGTTCGCTGGCCGTGCGCAGGTAGCGGTGCTCGTTCGACCACGGATAGGTTATGTAGAAGACGTTCGGTCCGTAACCCTGGTGGAGATGCCGCGACTTCGGGCTCACCAGCAGGTGCAGTTCCTCACCGGATTCGAGCCGCTTGGCCATCTCGGGGATGACCCGAGTCCAGAACCAGTGGGCGCCCGAAGGGTTCTGCGGATCTTCCGTCAAAAGGTTAATCGCCACGCGCATTGGTACCTGCCGGGTTCGTCTCATGCGGATCGGAGCGTCCTGCGTTGCGTCGTCGCCGCTGTCGGCTGCCATGATTCAGAACACATTCGTTGAAATCGTGTCCGCGGTCATGCGCGACTGGCGGATGTACTGGGCCAGAGCGTGCATGATGGCCTGGTGCAAGTCTTCGACTACGCCGTAGTTCGTGCACTCGACATGGACGCTGACCTCGGCCACGGCCCTGGCCCCGCCCCCGTCGAAACCGGTGATCGCGATGGTGCGGAGGCCGTGGTCACGGGCCCACGTGAGGGCCCGCACGATATTGGCCGAACGACCTGACGACGAGACCGCCATGAGCACGTCTCCGGGGCCAGACTGCGACTGAAGTTGATAGACGAAGACGTTCTCATACCCCATGTCGTTGGCTATCGCCGTTAGCAGTTCGACATTAGTGCTGAGGCTCAGCACCCGGGGAGTAAGGTCGGTCGTCGTCCGAACGCCCTTCACATGGTCGCATTGCACGTGGTTGGCGATTGACGCCGAGCCGCCATTGCCGCATGAGAACATCCGGGTACCGCGCACGTAGGCCTCGAGGAGGACGGCCGCCGCACGATCGAACGCCTCGGGCTCGATGGTCTTGGCCGCCCGCGACATCTCCTCCGCGTAAGCGTCGAAATACGACGCCGCACTCCGGTGCGGCGCCAGCGGGAATTTCACCGGGCTGCCGTTGGCAGGTGGCGCAGTTGTGGGCAGATCGTGGAGGGAACTCATACGGCGATGCGCTCCAGTATGAACGGGGCCGCGGCGGCCAGGCTCGGGAACGACCGGACACCCGGGCGCTGGCAGTCGCCATTACCCAGGTAAATCGCCGATGCTCCGACCGCTGCCGCGAGGCCGATGTCTTCGGGCCGGTCACCAACGACCCACGAGGCCGTCAGGTCCAGGTTCAGCGCCGCCTCTGCCGCCTTCGCCATGCCCGGTCTCGGCTTGCGGTCCTCGCTGGTCCGGGCGAAGGCCTCGACGGGTCCTGCGGGGTGATAGGGGCAGTACGCGAACAGGTCGACGTGGGCCCCGTGCTCGGCCAGATGTTCCGCGATGTGCTGGTGCACCCGGGCCACGTCGTCGATACCGTACAGCCCTCTCGCGACCCCCGCCTGGTTCGTTACGACCGCGACGGGGATACCGGCCCGGTTGAAGCTGGCGATCGCCTCGGGTGCGCCCTCGATGAATTCGACCCGGTCGATCGAGCCGACGTATCCATGGTCAACGATGATCGTGCCGTCGCGATCGAGGAGGATTCCAGGGCGCGAACGCGGAACCGGCGCCGTACGCGTTGGCCCGCGCCGGTCGGCGGGCAACATGCAGGCGAGTGCATCGCCGGGGCGTACCGCACCCCCCGGACCGGCCCCGTTCATACCGGCCTCCACAGCCGTCACCACGTCACCTCACCCAACTCGATCACCCACGGCATCTTCCGCCCGGTGTCCATAGGAGCGGCTAGCGGCGGGCCCTGATACGACTTTCACCGGACAGGTGTCGCTCGTGGCAAGGTCTGGCCTTCGTGGAGTTCTCTGCATCGAGCCGCGCCTTCCTACGGGGTGCCGGGCACGAGCACAGATTTCGCGCATCTGAACGCCTCGGCGTACCGCGCCCGACACTCCATGCCCCGCAATCGCGCCAGACCGAGAAAGACTTCATCGTCCCACCAGTCACGTCCCCGCTGTGAGGGGAAACATTTGTGCAGCAACTCCACCTTGCGTTGCGCAGTGCTGGCCGACAGCGGCACGTACATCGACGGACGGCTCATGTCGCCATCCCACTTAGGGATCTCATAGGCGAGATAGAGCTGGTCACGGAAGACGGTGGCGACAAGCTCACCGATGGTCCTGTGATCCTGATGTGCGTCGTCGGCCGATGGCGCGATGACGACGTCAGGCGAGCACGATCTCGCCACGCCCTCAAGGATCTCCTTTACGCTACCCCAGGCGGCCGGCAGCCGGCCTTCGGGCAGATCGAACAACTCGATCGTGAGGTCCGCAGCTGGCATGAAGGAACACGCCGCATTCCGCGCCTCCTGCTGACGCTCCGGGGTGCCCGTGAGCACGACGTAGCGGATTCGCAGCTCGCTCTCGGCCAAGCCGAGGAGGAGGCCCCCGGCGCCAATCTCGATGTCGTCGGGGTGCGCGCCAATCGCGAGCACAGACAGCGGCCTGCCTGACGGCGCCTTAATGGGTAGCGGCAACATGGCGGCTCACCGTCAAGCCGACGCGGCGACCGCGGGAAGGCCAGGCGCAGAGCCGACGTCCCTGGCCGCGCCCGAACGCTCCGGATCCCACACCATCCACGGGCATTGTCCGCGGAAGTACATCTCCTCCATCTGGGCGCGTTCCTTGACCGTGTCGGCGGGTGACCAGTATCCCTTATAGGGGTAGGCAAGCACCCGCCGCTGCGGGATCAGCCGCCCGAGCGCATCCTGCACGAGATCCTCACCCTCGTGGAGGTGGTCGAAGATCTCAGGACGGAGCACGAAGTAGCCTCCGTTCTCCCACTGACGCAGATCCTTCACCGCCGTGACCTGAGTGATCAGGCCGTCGTCGCCGACGTCCACGACGTGGTGAGAGGACTGCGGCGCCACGGCGAGCAGGCTGACCACGGCACTGCTCGCTTCGAACCGCTCGATCATGTCTGGTAGCGGTGCATTCGTGAAGACGTCGGCGTAGTTAGCCAGGAACATAGGCTCGCCGTCGACGAACCGGCGAACCCGCCGCAGCCGCTCCCCGATGGCCGAGTTCAGGCCGGTGTCGACGAAGGTGATCCGCCAGTCCGAGATATCGGTCTTGAACAACTTCACCTGCCGGGCCCCGCCCTCGAGTACGAAATCGTTAGACCTGGTCTCGTCGTAGTTCAGGAAAAAATCTTTGACATACGAGGCACCGTAACCCAGGCAGAGCACGAAATCGGTATGACCGAAATGCGCGTAGTAGCGCATGACGTGCCACATGAGCGGACGGTCCCCGATCATCGCCATCGGCTTGGGTCCACTGGTGACCCCGTCGCGCATCCGCATCCCTAGGCCACCGCAGAAAAGCACGACCTTCATGATCCACACCCCTCAGAAACGATTTCCGCAGCAGAGATCGGGGAAAGACCAGCTTCCCATGATCCTATATAGCCGACATGTCGGCTTATCTCATCCACCGAGACCTCCGGTGAAAGCGGGCCGATGTTGAGACACGGGGCCTCAAGAGGCCTGTAGCAGGACGCGTAGCCGGGCCAGGCATCGTCCTCTGGTGGGGCCGATGCTGCCGATAGGTAGCCCGAGCTCATCGGAGATGTCAGCGTAGGGCACCGGCGGATCGGCCATCAGCATTTCGAGCAGCCGCTGCCAGCGCCGGGGCAGCCGCGAGAGCGCGTCGCGAACAACCTGGGCGCTCTCGTCGGCAAGAAGACGCTCGTCGATCTCCGGGCCGTGCGCCACAGTGGTATCGAGTTCAGCTTCATCGTGGCCGAGGACCACCCTCTTACGTACCGCCAGACTACGCAGGCACTCATTCCGCGCGGTCGCCGCCAACCAGGAGCCCACCCGATCCGGGTGCTCGATGCGATCCATGTGCTCGAGCAACCGCAACCAAGTCGTCTGACAGACGTCGGCGGCGTCGCTCTCCACCAGCTTGTATTCCGCGGTAATGGACCAGATAAGCCTGGCGTACTGATCAACGAGGCGTTCCCACGCTCCCAGGTCTCCTTCGGCAGCGCGTCGAAACAGCCGTACGATGTCGGAAGAATCAAGGCTTTGTCCCGCCATCGTTGTCATCCGCATTCCCTCCCTAAAAAAAGACGCACACTAGTCGCTCCGTCACGGATTCGTGATGGGCGGCTACCGGAGCGCGCTCATAGAAGTTGAGATAATTAATCATGACAGACTCGTATATGTGCGTGTCCGATCGGCATGGACCGCGCCAGAGGCCGCTAATAGGCTCCTGACCTCCTCACTAGCACGGAAATTGTCTTCCACAAGATCTGCAGGTCGAGCGCGAAAGACCAGTTCTCGACGTACCGTAGGTCGAGCCGCACCGACTCCTCCCAGGACAGATCTGAGCGCCCGCTGACCTGCCACAGGCCAGTCAGGCCCGGCTTGACCACCAGCCGGCGGCGGACATGCGTGGCGTACATGTCCGCCTCGTCAGGCAACGCGGGGCGGGGACCCACCAGCGACATGTGGCCAAGGAAAATATTGAAGAGCTGGGGCAGCTCATCGAGCGACCAGCGCCGCAGATGCGCTCCCACCGCTGTCACCCGGGGATCCTTGCGGAGCTTGAACAGGACGCCGTCGGAGTCGTTGTCGGCCAGCAACTCCTCCTTACGCTGCTCGGCGTCCACGACCATGGTCCGGAACTTGTAGATCCGGAACTCATTGCCGTCCTTGCCGACCCTGAGCTGCGTGAACAGCGCCGGCCCGCGGTCGTGCAGCCAGATTGCCGCGGCCAGGACACTCATCAGGGGGGCCAGCATGACCAACGCCGCGGCGGCCGCGCACCGGTCGAACAGTCCCTTGAGCACCAGGCGGAAACCGGACAGCTGCGGGTGATCGACATGCAGCAGGGTGAGTCCGGCCGTCGGCCTGATCGTCGTCCGCGGACCCGCCACGTCAAGCAGCGCGGGCGAGACGCATAGGTCCGTGCCGGTCGTTTCGAGCTCCCAGGCGAGGCTCCGGAGCCTGATGCCGTTCATTTCCGGGCAGGCGGTGACCGCGACGGTATCGGCGCCGAAGGCCTTGACCGCGGCCGTGACGTCATCGAGCCCGCCGTAGACGCGCACGCCCGCCACCTCATCGTTTACTCCTGGCTGCGCCAGGCAGGCACCGACCACCGTCAGCCCGTGGTACTTATCACGCTTCAGCTCGGTGACCAGATCGGCTACGGCCAGCTCATGACCGACGGCGAGCACGCTGTGCAGGCACTTGCCGTGCCCGCGCCGCCAGTGCAGCCGCTTGCGCATCGCGTACCTGGCGATCAGGTCGAACAACGTGATGCTGGGCAGGGCGATCACCACGTAGGTCCGGGACACTTGCAGGTTGACCGCATAGGAGAAGATCGCGACCGCCGCGGTCAGGCTCACCCCGGCGTTCAGCACCTTGCGGTACTCGTCGGAACCGGTCCCGATGAACCGGACGTCATACGCGCCGGCCAGCCACAGGGCTGCGATCCAGAGCAGCGGCAGCGCTAGGCTAAGCGCCAGATAAGTGGACGTGACGTTGCTGCTGAAGCGAATCTGAGCCGCCATGAACACGCCGACCACGGCACAGCCGAGGTCGGCGAGTGCCACCTCACGCAGGTAGTCCCTGGTCCAGGCAGATACACGGCGGGCCGTTCGTCGCTCATAACGGCCACCAGATGTGGCAATACCAAACATGCGCACCGACCCCCCACGGGCAGCACAAGAACACCGCCTTGCACTTCCCACGCTCCCACTCAGTTCGCTTCGCCTGAGTTCTCCCACATAAAGGGACGCCCAGTCAACTGTCTGGGTTTACGCGTGGAGGTGATGACTTATCGTGACGCCCACTAAGCAGACGTACGGTTAAGGCACATCCCAAAGAGCAGAAAACTCCGCGAAAACCGAACAAACACCCAAACACCACCGAGATGCACCTTAAGGACACCAAGGATGCGGCGGACACGTCTGGCGTGAGGAGCAAAGCTGGCCCAATGCTAGCGGTGCGCAGCACGGTCAAGGGCGCCTCCGACGGGCCGCACCTCCCCCGCGAGCAGCAAGGACCAAGAGTGGCGGTGGGCCACCCGCCGAGGCAGGACAGCACGGATAACGACACAACCAGACCTATAGACCCCAACACCAGGGCGGCTGGCTAGGCGCGTAGGCACTATCCGCCTTCCTGGTCAGTTCACACGAATTTAACGCGCAAAAAAAGGATGTGCCCTGCGGAACGGGGCGCACACCGGAAAGTGGTTACTTAGCGTGACATCAGCCGCTTACTAGTTACCCACTGCAATCCCACCGGGCACTAAAGGACGGCGCAAACGAAAAAGAATTCGCAGGCCTACGAACGCTCCCAGGCACGCACGAGATCGCGATAGCGACGCGCGGCGGCGCGCAGCTCTATCTCGGGGTCACGTCCCGCCTCTCGAGCCTTCACGACCAAACGGAAAAGCTCGCGGCCGATGTCCCCGCCGGGAGCGGCCAAGCCGGCCCCGCCGGGATCGGCCGACTCCGCCCCGCCGGGATCGGCCAAGTCAGCAGAGCCGGAATCGCCATCGAGGCGGGCCAGCTCCTCGGGTACGCCCGCCCGCGCCGCCCGGCGCTGCAGCTGCGCGGCCAGGGACAGCGCCGGCTGCCCGAACGGCACCCCGTCAAGCGCCGACGGAGCTTCCGCACCCTCACCGGCATCCTCCCGGCGCAACGCCAAAGCCCGCTTCTCTTCCCGCTTGATCTCGTCCCAGTTGCGGTAGACGTCCTCGGCGCCGGAGACCGCCACGTCCGCGAAGACGTGCGGATGCCGCCGCACCAGCTTGGCCACGATCCCGTCGGCCACGTCGTCGACGGTGAACGAGGTACGATCATCACGCTCGGCCGCGATGCGCGCGTGGAACACCACCTGCAGCAGCACGTCGCCGAGCTCCTCGCACAGGGCCTGCTCATCGCCGGACTCCAGCGCCTCGAGAGCCTCGTAGGGCTCCTCGAGCAGGTGCGGGGCGAGCGACGCATGGGTCTGCCGGGCGTCCCAGGGACACTCCACCCGCAGCCGGTCCATGGTCGCCACCAGGTCAAGAAACCGGGCCCCGGGCAGGTCAGCCGAGCCGCGCAGCAGCTGCGCACCCGCCGGCACCGGCGGCTCAGCCCCCGGTTCGGGCAGCCACACCACGTCACCGGCCGAGGCCAGAGACTCGACGGAAAAATCGTCCACCACTCGATACCCGATCCCCGCCTCGTCCAGCGCGGGCAGCTGCGGATGACCGGCCGAAACGAGCACGGAGGACGCGGACCGCAGGGCCTGCCAGGCCGACCAGCTGAGCAGCCCGGGCGCCACCCGCGGGCTGGTCACCAGCACGATCAGCAAGCCGGCGCCGTCCCAGACGGCGATGCCGTCGGCGCCGGCCCCGGCGACGCCGCCACCGGGTTGGGCGCGGAGACGACCTGGTACTGGGTGTAATCCAGCCGGCCGAACTGCGGGTTGATCTGTATCGCCAGGGACTTGGCCGCCTCGCACTGGGCACGCTGGAGCTTGGCGGTGGTGGCCGCCTGCGCCGAGGTGCTGGTGGGTATCTGGCCGCCGTTGACCTGCCGGACGAACTGGTTCTGGATGGCCTGGTACTGGCCGAGCTCGGGCGCCAGGTTCGGCGGGATCCCGTTGGCGGCCAGGATGAGGTTGAGGGTGACGTTCGTCAGTCCCTGGGCCTCGGCCTGCGACTTCGCCGCCGCGTAGATCTCCGCCAGCGCCGCCTCGGCCTGGGCGGGGGTGACCGTGATGCCGGCCTGGCGGGCCAGTTCGTCGTTGATCTGGAACCGGACCAGCCAGGTGAGCGTCTCCTGCGTCTCCTGCGCCGAACTCAACTGGATCGTGCCCGGGTACTGCTTGACCGCCTGGCTGAGGTTGGTGACCTCGGTGGTGAGGGTCGCGATCGTGATCCGATCGTTGCTGGTGGTCGCCGCGGAGCCAAACTTGACCGAGCCGCACCCGGCCAGCAGGAGCCCGGCCCCGAGCACGACGGCGGACGTCTTGACCAGCCTGCGCGGTGCTAGCCTACGGAGGCCCAGACTCTGCCCACTCATGTGAATAACACTCCCACAGCCAGGTCAGCGAGTACCGACCGGATGACTTCGCCGCACCAGGCCAGCAGCTCATTGTCCCGCAACGGCTGCCCGCCGATGGCGGCAGTCTTCGGCACTGGTACGAGCATCGTACGCACCGCTGGTTTCAGTATTGTCTTCGGGTACAGGCGCTGCACCCTGACCTGCCGGGAATCGGGCAGCTCGACCGGCGCGAACCTGATGTGCTGGCCCGCCATGGTGATGTCGGTGAGCCCCGCTCGCCGGGCCGTCGTGCGCAGCCGCGCCACCTCGAGCAGGGTGAGCACCGGCTGGGGCGGCTCGCCGTAGCGGTCGGTCAGCTCGTCGCGGACGGCGGCGACGTCGGCTTCGGAGTCGATGGCGGCGATCCGCGTGTACGCCTCCAGCCTGAGCCGTTCGCCGGGCACGTAGTCGTGCGGGATGTGCGCGTTGACCGGCAGCTCTACCCGGACCTCCGGCTTTTCCGCCGGGCCGTCGCCCTTCAGCTCGTTGACGGCTTCGCCGATCATCCGCACGTACAGGTCGAAGCCGACCCCGGCGATGTGCCCGGACTGCTCGCCGCCCAGCAGGTTCCCGGCGCCGCGGATCTCCAGGTCCTTCATGGCGACGTACATGCCCGCGCCCACCTCGGTGTGCTGGGCAACGGTGGCGAGCCGTTCGTGCGCCGTCTCGGTCAGGGCGCGCTCGGGCGGGTAGAGGAAATACGCGTAGGCGCGTTCGCTGCCCCGGCCCACCCGGCCGCGCAGCTGGTGCAGCTGGGACAGCCCGTACATGTCGGCGCGGTCGATGAGGAGGGTGTTGGCGTTCGGGATGTCCAGGCCGGATTCCACGATCGTGGTCGCGACCAGCACGTCGTAGTTCCGTTCCCAGAAATCGACCATGATCTTTTCCAGCTCGTGCTCGTTCATCTGCCCGTGCGCGACGGCTATCCGGGCCTCCGGCACCAGCTCGGCGATCTGGGCGGCGACCTTGCGGATCGAGCTGACCCGGTTGTGCACGAAGAAGACCTGGCCGTCCCGCAGCAGCTCGCGCCGGATGGCCGCGGTGACCTGCTTGGAGTCGTAGGCACCGACGAAGGTGAGCACCGGGTGGCGTTCCTCGGGCGGCGTCAAGATGGTGGACATCTCCCTGATCCCGGCCACCCCCATCTCCAGCGTCCGCGGGATCGGCGTGGCGGACATGCCGAGCACGTCCACCTCGGTCCGCAGCCGCTTGAGGTACTCCTTGTGCTCCACCCCGAACCGCTGTTCCTCGTCGATGATCACCAGGCCGAGCCGGGCGAACCTGGTCTCCGGGGAGAGCAGCTTGTGCGTGCCGATGACCACGTCCACCGTGCCGTCGGCGAGCCCGCGCAAGGTCTCGGCCGTCTCCGCGCTGCCCTGGAACCGCGACAGCGGCTTCACCGTCACCGGGAACGGGGCGTAGCGCTCGGAGAACGTCGAGAAGTGCTGCTGGACCAGCAGCGTCGTGGGCACGAGCACGGCGACCTGCTTGCCGTCCTGCACCGCCTTGAACGCGGCGCGGACCGCGATCTCGGTCTTGCCGTAGCCGACGTCGCCGCAGATCAGCCGGTCCATCGGCACCGGCCGTTCCATGTCCTGCTTGACCTCGTCGATGGCGCCGAGCTGGTCCGGGGTCTCCACGTAGGGGAACGCGTCCTCAAGTTCGCGCTGCCAGGGGGTGTCCGGGCCGAAGGCGAACCCGGGCGAGGCCATCCGGGCCGAGTACAGCCGGATCAGCTCGGAGGCGATCTGGCGGACGGCCTTGCGGGCCCGGCCCTTGGCCTTGGCCCAGTCCGCGCCGCCGAGGCGGTGCAGGGTCGGCGCCTCGCCGCCGGAGTACCTGGTCACCTCGTCCAGCTGGTCGGTCGGCACGTACAGCCGGTCCGGCGGCTGCCCGCGCTTGCCGGGGGCGTATTCGATCACCAGGTATTCCCGGGTGGCGCCGGCCGCGGTCCGCGACGTCATCTCCACGTACCGGCCGACGCCGTGCTGCTCGTGCACCACGTAGTCGCCGGGCTTGAGCCGCAGCGGGTCGACGCCGCCGCGCCGCCTGCTCGGCATCCGCCGCATGTCCCTGGTCGTCGGCAGCCCGGCCGGATGCCCGGCTAGGTCGCTCTCGGTGAGCAGGGCCAGCTTCACCGCCGGCCAGACGAAGCCGTTGCCGATCCGCGCGGTCGTCACGTAGGGGACGCCGGGCTCGGGTGCGTCGTCCACATCGTCCTGCATGCGGACGCCAAGGCCCTCGCCGCGGAGCACCTCGGCCAGCCGGTGGGCCGGGCCGTGGCCCTCGGTGACCAGTACGACCCGCCAGCCTTCGGCCAGCCGGCCGCACACGTCCGTAATCATGCGGGTGGTGTCCCCGCGATAGGACGGTGCGAGTGAGGCATTTATGCGGAACGGACCCGGTTCACCCGGACCGTTCGGCTGAATTGCCTGTCCTGGGCCGACGCCCTGCTCATTCCCGGCCTTATTCCCGGCCTTATTCCCGGGCTTATTCCCGGGCTTATTCCCGGGCTTATTCCCGGGCTTATTCCCGGGCT
>Ga0074046_10001529_pt1 | contig 20746 bp, 27 predicted proteins | sample BogForMeECP23OM3_FD_94441 | JGI IMG/M metagenome (GOLD analysis project Ga0074046, IMG submission 94441) | Bog forest soil microbial communities from Calvert Island, British Columbia, Canada - Bog Forest MetaG ECP23OM3 | ecosystem: Environmental > Terrestrial > Soil > Wetlands ... | reverse complement strand
GGTGGTGAGGAAGAGGCCGTAGGCGCAAAGCACCCGATATTTCTTCCAGCGGCGAAAACACTCTAAGTACTCTGAGCATGGGATTCGCTGTGAAAAATTACATCTGACTACTCCTATGATGCCGCAAGCGTGATCGGGCGACCCTGTTACTTTTGACAATTCCAATGGATTTACCTTGGCGGTAGCATATCTAGTGCATGGCCCCAAAAGTGTAGCTTCGAATGGGAAAGAAAAATCTGGCAGCAATATAAATGGGCAAAAGCTTGGTCAATCGGAACTCAGAAAAAAGCTTTTCCCGATAAAAAAGGAAAACAGAATGAATGGGCTCAACAAGGCAGGCAAACTCATATTGATAGTCCTCGTAATGGGGATGTTTTTCGTTTCACAAGCCAACGGCCAGACGGGCACAAGTACGACGACCCCGGCTGCCAAGGAAGGTGCCACGGAAGAAGGCTGGCACGCTTCAATTGCTCCGTATGTTTGGTTCTCGGGAGTGCATGGAACAGTGGGGGCGCTAGGGCATGAAGCAGGGGTGGATGCAACCTTCGGCGATCTTTTCAATTACTTGAATATCGGCGTGATGGGTACAGTCGAAGTGCGGTACAGCCGGGTCATCATGCCAGTCGATTTTCTGTGGATGAGTCTGTCGGACAACAAAGCGCTGCCGATAAACGATGCGGAAGCCGAGTCGATCCACTCGAACATGAAGGAATTTATCGTGACACCGAAAATCGGCTACCGGATCGCGGATGGCAGGAGAGTAAAGATTGACGCGTTGTTCGGTGCGCGAATCTGGCACCTGAACACGTCCTTGAATTTGCAACCGAGAGAACTGAACCTGGGATTTGCGCAGGCGACGACTTGGGCGGATGCGGTGGCTGGAGGACGCTTTACGTTTATGCTTACACCGAAAGTTGCAGTGATCGTGGCCGGCGATGCGGGCGGAATTTCATCGCGGTCGGACTGGCAGCTCGTGGGATTGCTGGGATACAAGCTCAGTCGAGGATGGAGTTTGCTCGCTGGCTATCGGTATTTGAGCGTGGATTACCGGCCTGGCACAAACAAACAATTTGTGTACGACGTGAACATGCCGGGCGCAGTGCTGGGCGCAGAATACACATTCAAGTAGATGAGCTTTGCCTGTTTGCCCGATGTCCTAGCCTGAGCCAGATTTTGACTAGAATCAGCCCGCCGCTTCTTATTGTCTGTGACAACCATTCGTTAATCTCCGCGTCGGAGAGGACTCCAGTGGCGGCGAGGGACTTGGATATTCCGAAGGAGTCAATCTTGCTCAGTGCCTTGCAGCCTACGCCGACCCTGCAGTTTGCGGTTCAGCTTCCTACGTGTGGAAGCTTTCTGGAGTGCGGACAGCTTGGATACGACCGCAACGAACGCGGACGGAAGTATGGATGGCTGATCTGTTGGTGGAGTCGGCCAAAGCAGCAGCACGTGTCCATCCTGGAGACGTCGGTACATACGCATGGCGATGCGTAGGCACAAAAGCATTGTCAAGGGTAGTGATGGGACGCAAGCTGGCGGTTCGGTTGTACTGGATATGGCGAAATGGAAGTGACTATTCGCAGTCTTTAGAGTTCGGTTTGTAGGTGGGACAGCTCGGTACCGGAATGGCGTGAAGTAGAGCGTCGTGCTCTTGATGGGGCATCCCGCTCCCTGCAAAGGGAGTTTGAATTAGTAATCACGGGTGCGCCGGAACCGGCGTGGAGGTATGGATGAAAGAGCCATATGGTGAAGGCCTAGCGAGCCACACCGGCTCCGAGTCATGCGCCCACAGTCGCAAAACTGGAAGCAAAGCGTTGTAAGACACCCAACCTTACCGGTCATGGTGTTCACCAAGCACTTTTCAACTTGCGCGAAAACCCGGTCCACGTCTTTTTTTTCCGAGTGGAAGGCGCTAGGTACTTTTGACAATTACATGCCTTCACCGTCGCTAGTACAATCGCGCACCGGTCCATCTCGGCTGAGACTTTGGCTGGGAACTCGGCTGCTGCGGTTGTTCCCCAGTGAGACACAAAAAAAAAGGAGGGATTTATGAAGTGGTCCGTGAGAATTAGCCTCGCGTTGTCGACAGTTGCCACACTTTTCGGAGTGGTTGGAGCGCCAGCTGCGAAGGCCCAGGAGAAGAAACCTAACATCTTGGTGATCATGGGGGATGACGTTGGCTGGTTCAACATCGGCGCCTATCACCGGGGCATGATGTCTGGAAAGACGCCGAATCTGGACAAACTCGCGTCACAAGGCATGATGTTCACTGACTATTACGCTGAGGCAAGCTGTACAGCAGGTCGCGCGAACTTCATCACTGGCGAAATTCCCCTTCGCACGGGGCTCACGACCGTGGGACAGGCCGGAGCGGACGTGGGAATTCCGGCTCAGGCTGCCACGATTGCCAGTGCGCTAAAAGAACAGGGTTACGAGACGTTCCAGTTTGGCAAGAACCACCTAGGCGACTTGAATAAGTACCTACCGTGCTTACATGGCTTCGACGAATTCTTCGGCTACCTCTATCACCTCGATGCCATGTCCGATCCTTACTGGTTTGATTATCCGCAGGACTGGATTGATAAGACCGGGCCGCGCAACCTGACCCATTGCTGGGCCACCGACAAGGAAGACCCCACGTCAATGCCTCGCTGGGGCGTAGTTGGAAAACAACGGGTCGAAGACGAAGGCCCGTTGGCTCCATTTCCCAACATGGCTGGCCGTCAGCGGTGGCAGGAGGGTCGCAAAGCCAAGTACGACATGGAGACCTTTGACGAAGTTCTGGTTGGCCATACCACCGGCGCCATGGACAAGGCCAAGAAAGACGGCAAACCCTTCTTCATCTGGCACAACACCACCCGCATGCACGTCTTCACCTACATCCCACCAAAGTACCAGGCGATGATGAATGCCACGGACAATTACGGTCTAGAAGAAGCGGGTATGGCCCAGATGGACGACTGCATTGGTGAGCTTCTCAAACACCTTGAAGACATCGGCGAAGCCGACAACACCATCGTTATATTCACCACCGACAATGGTGCCGAAGTCTACACCTGGCCGGACGGTGGTATGACTCCGTTCAAAGGCGGTAAGGGTACGGCCTATGATGGTGGATTCCGTGTGCCGGCCATTATCCGCTGGCCCGGACACGTCAAGCCCGGCTCGGTTGAGAACGGAATCTTCTCCGGGCTCGATTGGTTCCCTACGCTTGTGGCCGCTGCCGGTAATCCCAATGTCACCGACCAACTCCTCAAGGGCGTGAAGCTCGGCGACCGCACCTACAAGAACCACTTGGACGGCTACAACCAGCTTGCCGTCTTGACGGGTACAGGACCTTCCGCTCGTCATGAGCTCTTCTACTTCGCCGGCCCCAAACTCGGTGCGCTCCGCATCGATGACTTCAAGTTCCAGTTCATCCAGCAGCCCTATGGCTGGCCAGGAGAGAAACTGGAAACTGATATGCCGACGATGGTAAACATCAGGCAAGATCCCTTCGAGCGCTTGCCGAACGTCCGCGGCGAAACATTCAACACTGGCTCTCCGGCTTACGTGAATGACTTCATGGCGCGCGAGTTCTGGCGATTTGTCCTCGTGCAGCAAACTGTGGGTAAGCTTGCAATGACAGCCGTCGACTATCCTCCGATGCAAGACCCAGCCTCTTTCAACCTGGATGCCCTCAAGGCCAAGATCCAGGAAATGATAAAGGCGCACGAAGCCCAGTAGTCCAATTTCTAAGCTACGCGGGCGGCTCGCAGGGGCCGCCCTCCTTTGCATAGCTCCTGAACGGCCGACGGATTGCGAGAAGCTCAAGCGCGGTGTAAAGGAGGACACCGAAAAAGTGTGACGCGCGTCACATCTTCGTAATGAATTCTGCTTAGTTAGAACTTTTCTACGGCCAGGAGTACTCTGCGAATTCATACGATTTATTCATAACTCAACCGATCAGACTCCAATTGTGTGGGTTGTGTGTCCTGATCAAGGCCCCGCCCCATAGTAACCGCACAACAGGTCAATTCAGCAGTTCGAGGAACCACTAGCAATGTCTCTCCGGGGTAGGTGTGTGTGAAATGCCTGCCGAGACTATTTGCAGAGAGGAGTTGCGGAAGCGCCAGTAAAACAGAAGTTTTCCGGGTCGACGACAAATTCAAATAGAAAGGCACAATGATGAACTTTTGTGGAACGATAAGCCTAGCGTTAGCCAGCGTCGCAGCGCTTTTCGGTGCGATAAATGCGCCGACTGCTAACGCGCAGGAAAAAAAGCCAAACATAGTTGTCATCATGGGAGACGATATTGGATGGATGCAACCGAGTATCTATCATCGCGGCCTGATGGTGGGCGAAACGCCCAACATCGACCGCATCGGCCCGCATAAATGAAGACCATCGCTCCTGGCCCAACTGTCGGCCAATTCTCTGGCAGCATTGAAATCCTAAGTTGTAAACGTGGAATGGAAATATTCTATGAACCTAACTCGCAGAGACATGATCAAGACCGCGACGGGGATGGCGGCTTTGGGCATTCTAAGTCGCATGTCGAGTGCGGCGGAAGGTCCGTTACCATCAACTCAGGCGCTCTACAGCGAAGCCAAGTCCAAGAACTGGAAGCGGATTTTTGCATTTGAGGGTTAATTAGCCAGCCAGCTCGGAGAACTCGACGTTTCGGCCGGCCAGAGAATTGGTGACCAGGTGAACTGCGGTTCCGTACTTGAGATTTTCTGGACTCAATTCCGCCGCCTTCCGGCAGAGAGCGAAGGCTTCATTCCTATCAGAAGCAAATGAGCATGAGTGGGAAGTCGTAGACGTTAAAAGGAGTCACTGATGAAATTGCCAAAGAGAATATATCTTGCGCTAGGGGCGCTCGCGGTTTGGATTCCGATTACGCGGCCACTGATGGCGCAAGACACGCCGGTTGACGCGAAGGGAACGCAGGTTGCCACTGAGAAAACGCCATCCGCGGCGACGAATGCGGAAGAATTGAGAAAGGAGTCGCAGAATCCGATCGCGAGCCTCATCAGCGTTCCATTCCAGGACAACTGGAACTTCGCTATCGGCCCGGCCAACCGCGCCCAGAATGTTCTAAACATCCAGCCGGTGATTCCGTTCAGCCTCGGCAAAGATTGGAACCTCATCACCCGATGGATTACGCCGATCGTCTACCAGCCCATTCCCGTGGCGCAGCCACCCGGGCTCCCGGTACAACAGACCGGAGTGTACGGATTGGGAGACTTGAATCCCTCGTTCTTCTTCTCGCCGAAGAAGGGCAAGGTGACGTGGGGCGTCGGGCCGACATTTTTATTGCCGACAGCGACCAATACCGCGTATCTCGGACAGGGGAAATTCGGCATAGGGCCTTCGGTGGTAGTGTTGTCGCAGCCGGGCCATTGGACCCTAGGGTTTCTCGCGAACAACATCTGGTCGGTAGCCGGTCACGCTGACTTCAATCCCGACGGTACGGTCAATAAGCCTCCCGTGAACCAGTTCCTCTTTCAGTGGTTCGTCAACTACAACTTGAAGGAGGGCTGGTACCTCAAAACTGCGCCTATCATCACCGCCAACTGGAGAGCGCCCACCAATAGCGTATGGAACGTGCCCTTCGGTGGAGGGGTGGGAAGAGTCATGAAGCTTGGATTCCAGCCGGTAAACCTCGCTGCGGAAATTTACGGCAACGCCGTTCATCCGCCGGGAGCTTCGTCTTGGACCCTGCGGCTGAGTTTTGTGTTGCTGTTTCCCAAGCTCTCGAAGGAGGAGGAGAAGATGTTGCTGGAGGAACGACTGAAACAGATGAATCAGACACAACCACAAGAGAAGAAGTGAGTGAAGCGAAAACTCTGACCGGACACGGTCAATAACTCTGTTCCACAGCGCGCTCCAAATCTATGTGCCGTTCTATGAAGGTGGCGCGTTGCGTGCTCAAATCAAGATTTCCACGGCGCAGCACGAACACGCGCTGGCCGCCTATGGAAGTGCGGCGCCGAACGCGTTTCGCGAGGTCGAGATAGCGCTGAATGACAAGGGTTTGTTGGGAGAGCGCTTGACGTCGTGCGGATCGGCATACTCAAGTACGAAGCGGGCGCCATCGATATGTTGTCGTTGCTGCAGTTGCAGATTTCCCAAATCCAGATCGAGATGGCTATTGTGCAGACTATGAGCTCTCAGCTCTCTAACCGAGTCAATCTGCATCTTGCCCTAGGAGGAAGTTTCGATAGCTCCCCCGCGGCCGCGCCACCAAACACGTCCGCCGTGAGTTTTAGGATGCCATCTACAGGACATCACGTCATCCATCGAGACGAGAGGGAACATTGGATTAAGGATCAAGTGGAATTCACAAAATGCCGGTTCCAATGCGTGTTGCTGTTTCCAAGGGTAAACAAGGAACAGGAGAAGATGTTGCTGGAGCTCAGAACCCCTGAAAGGTAGGTCTGGTTGACGTTTTCTCGTCCCCAGACAGACAAGAGAATTTTGGATGGCGAATTATACCGGCTGCCGCTACCTTGGACTAACACTGACTTCTGCTCTGTTCGCGTTGTTTGTTTTGAGCGGATCTCTCTGGGCTTTCAGGCAGGAAGTACCCGACGAGTGCGCTCAATCGAGGCACGCAAACGAATCTTCCTCCGAGAATCCGTCGTCACAAACTCAGGCTCCAGCTTCGTCACCGAGCCAAGCTCAGAATCCTTCGACGGCAACCACGAAGCAGCACAAACTGAATTGTCGGCACGCTGCAAATCCGAACATGCGGCGATATGGTTGCAAAGAGGAAGAATTTGACCGAGACGAAATGCTCACGAGCAATTGGTACGGGTTCCGAGACAAGGTAAGAAACTTGGGAATCACAGCGAGCGGTTCCTATTACTTAGCCCTACAGACCAATCTGACAGGTGGCTCGCATCAAATGTGGGGCTATGTCGGTCAACTAACGACTGCAGTCGACTTCAACTTCGAGAAAATGCTGAAAATTCCGGGAATGTCTCTCTACGTTTCGAATTTTTGGGGAACAGGAAGTAATCTGACCGCGAACCTTGGTAGCGTATTCCCGGTCAATCCCGAGTATGGCGTGGGAGCGTATCTGGGAGAAATCTACTTGCAGCAAAAATTTCTGAATGGGGACCTGACGGCCGCCGCAGGCCGGCTCGGCGCCAACTACACGTTCGCGGCCCTGCCAGTATTTGCGAACTACGTTAGTGCGGGCGTCAATTCTGCGCCGGAATCTTTGGTTGCGAATGACCTGAGCTTTGTTGGGTCGCCACCAGGCTTGGAGTGGGGTGCGCAGGCGATCTACAATGTCACACCAGCGGTCCAAGTTGCGGCAGGGATTTTCGATACGAATGCAAACTCCGCGAACAATGGAAATGTGTTTCCACTGCAGCAGGGGAATAAAGGCGCGCTCGTAACTGCGCAGTTGAGCTACATATTCAATCAAGGCTCGAAGGACGAGGGATTGCCAGGCCAATACACCGCCGGATTCTTCGTGGATAACAACGCTTTCACAACCCTTCCCCTCAGGGATCTCAGTAGCGATGGTAACTCCGGTGTTTTCGTCCTTGGGCAGCAGATGGTGTACCGGCCGGCCGGACCTGGGACAACAGCGGGGCTGACGATTTGGGGAGCCTGGACCTACTCCTCGAAGCAGTTGGTCAGCTCCATGCCAGTGTTCGGTGGTGCGGGGTGCAGCTATGAAGGCCTCATCAAGCAACGACCAAGGGACACCGTGAATGTCGGTTGGATTTATGGAAAGACAAGTACCTTCATTCCTGGCGCTGTGGCGGCAAAAATGTTGGAAGTAAATTATCAGTGGGAGCCAAAGCGGTACATTACGGTGACTCCCGATTTCCAGTATGTCTGGCACCCAACAGGAACAAACGAGGCGGGAACTGCTGTTTTAGGTGTCCAGGTCAGTGTAACTTTTTGATTTGTCCGCGGCGTCCATCGCCCTGGTCGTTGGCCACGATCGAATGAGGAAAACTTTATGCCTGATTTGCCTGGAGTGCTGGCTAGTATTCCGGATGGTTGGAAACCGTTCGTTTCCCTAGTCATCGGTGCATTCATACTGGTATTTCTAGTGATGCTCCACGGAGGTGCCATTCACGGTATCCTCTTCCTGCACAAGCGCAACGGACGACGACTTCTCCGTGAAAGGCCCCACCTCATCGTGGCAGTGCTCTTGTTTGCTTGGACAGTGTTCCTGATGCTCTCTCTCCATATTTTAGGGGTCACGCTTTGGGCAGTCGCCCTCATTTACCTGGGTTTCATTCCGCATCCTTCCGATGCTGTCTACTTCTGCGCGAACGCCTACACAACCCTCGGTTACGGGAGCGTTGATCTTGGAATGCATTGGCGAATCATCGCGCCGATAATTGGAATTTCGGGACTCTTTACTTTTGCGTGGACCACCAGTGCGCTCGTGCAAGTAGTTTCCGTCCACAGCCAATTGGTCGACCAAATGGAGGTTAAACGCGAGGAGGAACTGCGGCTGCGTTCCAAGCTAAGAAAAGATGTGTGGAACGACCTGGCAAAAGAGAAACTGGCTGAGCGCGCCGAGCATGATAGATTTCGGAGTCGTGTGGCGGGAACCTCCTTCTTCGGACTCTTCGAAATCTGGAGGGAAGAGAGGCGAAGGGTGAAGGAACTTCGTAGGGCAACGGTCGGGCAGATTAAGGAATTTCGAAAGGAGGAATACGAGCAAGAAGAAAAGTTAATACAGAGCACGTTGCCGAAAAAACCTGAAGAGAAGCAATGATCCAAAACTCCTGGTCGGAATCATGAAGCAATTGAGGTTTGCCGGGATTCGCGTCGGGTTCGTCAGCCAGGGCTGCGAACTGGGAAGTAACCCCTGCGGTCTCAATGGATGAACGCAACACTGCGCTCGAAGGTTTTGCTTTTCACTCAATCCGTTTCAGCCTCTCGGGCAAATTTCCATGAACCATCGCTCTGTCGCTTCAATACTCGCAAGTCTTTGCGTCGCATATTGACAGGATTGTCCTTTGCGGACATCTTGAACGTGGTGTCATAATAGACCCACTCGATCGCCCAGCCGTCCACGACTTGGAGATCCTGGATTTTGGGCGCGTATTTCAAAACTGTGAAGTCCGGGTGGTCGGCGCGGAATTTCTGATAGACCTCTTGAATGCTTTTTTTTCCGATGAGAGCGGGGCCGGGGACTCCGAGTTTTACGCAATCGTCCGACCAAAGATTAATCAACTCGATTGGGTCTTGCGTAAGTGTGGCCTTAATGTCTGCCGCGTGTAGCGTTTCAATCGCCGCTAGGTCCACAGCATGCGTATCCTTTTCGTGATTCGTGCCTATAGCGCCTCGGGCGAAGTAGCCGACGCCGAAGCCCGCAGCAAAAACAAAAACGATGAGGAGAGAGGTACGTCTCATAACGCCTCCTGAGCAGATCACAGTTGTCATGACTAGAGAACTTTTGTCAACAGGCCTATTGAATCGATGGAGGTTGGTCATGGCATCAGCAAAAGGAATTTTGTATGGTTCCTGATAACCGGCGTTACAGAAGACTGGAGTCTCAACCTCAACCTGCGAAGAGCCGGAGCGGTGCTACATTAGGTTTATGAGAACTGTCAGAGGGGTGAAGCTTGAGGATGCGGACGCGATCTGGCTGATCTTAGAACCAATTGTGCGGGCAGGAGAAACCTACCCTCTGCCACGGGAAATGAGCAAAGAAGAAGCACTGGGCTATTGGATGGGAACCGACCATGAGGTGTTTGTCGCGGAAGAGGATGGACAAATTGTCGGCACGTATTTTCTGAATGCGAATCAGAAGGGCGGCGGCGCGCACGTGGCGAATTGTGGCTATGTGACGGCCGCAGCGGCTCAGGGACGAGGACTCGCGCGGATGATGTGCCACCATTCGATAGAACGCGCGAAAGCTCGCGCTTTTCGCGCGATGCAGTTCAATTTTGTGGTGGCCACAAACGCGAATGCGGTGCGGTTGTGGCAAAGCTGCGGCTTTCAGGTTGTGGGGCGGTTGTCGGATGCATTTTTGCACCCAAGGCTGGGATACGTGGATGCGTTGGTGATGTATCGCGCGCTGTAGGAGGCAGCGTAGCAATAGAGAGAGCCGAAGCTTAACAAGCATCGATTGCCAGTGAAATCTCGCTGACTCCCCAGAAGTTCGCTTCGAGGAAAGCATAAACGTCTGGCGAGATGTCAGCATGGATCATTTCGAACACATCGGTATTGTCAAGACCGCACTTTGCCTAACTAACACGCGTATTGTTCTGTCTGGCTTAAACAATGTAGTCCTGTTCGGTTAAAGTGAAGCTAGATTCGATTGGCAGCCACCAGAAATTTTCCGTGCTCATGCCAGTCCGCTCTACTTGGCTACGGGTAGCTCGGTCGGATGTTCGAGACGGAACTCGAGTAGAGTCTCACTTGGTACGGAAACCTGTTCGCCCTTTTTTGTCGCCGCGACGGCGGTTCCCGCTCCTGCGCCAGCGAGTGCTCCAATACCTGCTCCTTTGCCTCCGCCAGCCAAGCCGCCAATGAGTGCGCCTAATCCAGCACCACCCAAAACCTTTTTAGTCGTCTTGCCGCCCTCGCCTTGACCCTTGACCTCATAGTCAGTGGTCATCAACGGATAGGCAGTTCCATTGATAACAATGTCAGTGAGCTCCAGAATCAGTTGGGAACTGCCCTTAAATTTTCCAGATGACGATGCCTGCGAGAGAACTCCATAAAGCTTGGTACCCTTCGGTGCCACGGTCACATCGTAGGCTTGCAGATTCGCTTCCAGCGACGCAGTAAAGCGATACCCCGCTTTCTGTTTGCTAGAATCCACAGAATCTACCATCCGCACCAGTATTCGGGTTCCTGCGGGAACTGTGACTCTCTTGGAGCCTTGAGCGGACGAGGACGATGCCAGCCCTAATATGGAAACCGCTGTTAATATGAGGGCCGCAACCACAGTTCTTACGTCTCGCATACCCAATTTCTTCTTCATGATCTTCATGAGCCCACCACCGGCAGAGCTGAGTCAATCTTGAGGTCGATGATCGTCAGCAATTGATGTTCAACCTGCACAAACCTAGCGGCCGTTATCGCGCCCAGCTCCTGCTTGACCCGTTCATAGTACTTGGCCAGAAGTTCATCTCGCTGCTTCTGATAAGCCATGGCGTTCTTTATCAGCTCGTCAGCCTTCTCGTTGGTCATCTCCGTATACGTGCGGGCGTATTCTTTAATATTCGCGACGCGCAAATCATTGAGCTTGTTTAGCTCGGCGTCGTAGTCGCGATAAATAGGCCAAAACTTGGCCGCATCTTGGGCATCGAACTGCATCATCATTCCTAGCAACTTTGCTTTTTCCGCACTCACGTCCTTTCGTAGAAGCGCGATGTATTCCCTTGTGTTGAGTTCTTCAGGCGTCTGGGCCGTCGCGGGAGTCTTTGCGGAAGTCGACGTCTTCGTTTGCGCAGCCGATTCCGCGCCTGGAGTTAGACACATGACGAGAAATACTGCGAGTACCATTGCACGCATTGTGATTCTCCTCATTTTTCATCGCGAACGCGTTCAGAATTTGTTGTTAGCCTGGAAGAAGATGAAACGGGGGAAACATTACACCCGGCACTCAAATAGAGTCAAGCTTCTCTCTTATTTCTCTCTTATTTGCCCCTCCTATTTATGGGCAGCTATTTGCAAGGATTAACGCCGCACCAGTAGCACGCTTCTCGATTCGATTGCCATTCCGCATCGGCATGGGCGTATCTGCTTGGGCGGCTGGTTACGGGAACTCGAGCCAGTGCCGGACTTCTAAATGAAAAAGTGGACAAAAATCGACGTTTCGGCATGCGCCTCTGTACGGCGCCTTTAGGCTTCCCTGGTAGGAGTACCGCCCCGACGAAAGGTTACAGGAGTTTTGCAACCGAGAGTGACAAATTCCGAATCCGACGCTCCGCCTAACCGACTCGAGCAACTATTTAGCCAGATTCATGGGAATCTTCCGTACACAACCTTGCGGAAGAATTCCTGAAACTTTTTCGCAGGCCACCAATCGTATGGCTGACGCTGAAGTTTACGGATTCCGATCGAAAGAGAGTCCCATGAAGAAAATAATCGTGCTGGTGCTTTTGCTTTGGGGATTTCCGGCGCTCCCGCAGACCACCAAGACCCTGCTGAATCTCGATAAAAGCGGAGTGGCCATTCAAGGCTACGATCCGGTTGCGTTTTTTACGCAAAACAAGCCGGTGAAGGGAAGCGTCCAGTTCCAGAGCAGCTACAAGGGCGCGACCTATTATTTCGCATCCGCGGACGACAAGGCCGCGTTTGATGCTGCTCCGGCGAAGTATGAACCGCAATTCGGCGGATTCTGCGGCTACGGCGTTTCCATTGACAGGCTCGTGCCCATAAAGGTTGAAGCCTTCCAAATCGTCAACGGCAGGCTGCTGCTGCAGTACGACCTCGATGTTAAAGATAAGTTCAACAAGGACCAGGCCGGCAACCTGCAGAAGGCCGACCAGAACTGGCCTGGGCTTGTGGAGAAGAAGGGCCATTAATTTCGCGGCCGGAGCCAACATGAGCGCGATCGCCATTCGCACGAAAGAGAAAGACATGACACTGAATATCCTGAGCTGGATCCTACGACTTATTGCAGCGGGGATTCTATTGCAGACGCTGTTCTTCAAATTCACCGTGGCGCCCGAATCGGTCTACATCTTCACGAAAGTGGGCGCGGAACCGTGGGGCCGCATCGGCTCTGGAATCGTCGAGCTGATTGCCGCCATTCTGTTGCTCTGGCCGCGCTTTACGTGGCTGGGTTCTGTTCTGGCGCTTGGGATGATGACCGGCGCCGTCGCCAGCCACCTGACCGTGCTCGGGATTGAAGTGCAAGGCGACAAGGGGCTGCTTTTTGGCTTGGCCGTCACCGTGTTTGTTGCCGTCGCAATCAATTTGTTTCTGCACCGCGTAGATTTTCCCTTCATCGGCCGGAGGTTGGCATGAGCACTGCTGTCGTGACCGCTACACAAAACGCTGAACAGGAGTTGGGAGGAAGATCGGAGAGCACCCCGGAATTGGTTGGCGCCGCCCAGGATGTCCTTTTTCAGGGCCTGGATTTGCTGTTTCAACTGCGGGATCAGAACTACTCACAGGTCGCACGCGAGCCATTCAACGCCTCGATTGGTGGACATTTCCGGCACGTTCTTGAGCATTTTCACTGCTTGATCGAAGGCTTGCCCAGCGGCATTGTGAATTACGACGCGCGGCGACGGAATCCCCGCATCGAAAACGAAGTCAGCTTTGCGTCCATCGCTACTCGTGACGTCGTGCGCGTAATCAGCGAGTGGTCCGACGCAACCCTCGAGTGCCACTGCAAAACGGTCAGCAGCGTGGCTTACCATACCGATGCCGCTGCTTTGCTCGATTCCAATGCCGGGCGAGAACTCGCTTACTGCGTTGCCCACGCGATTCATCACTTCGCGATCATTCGCCTCATCTGTAGCGAGTTTAGCGTGGAAGTGCCCAGAGAGTTCGGTTACGCGCCGTCCACGCGCAAACATCAATCCAGCCTGAGCGCCGATTGACGAGGCTTTTATGACCTTCCTCGCGGCACATTTCGGCTCGACGATTGCGGCGTCTGCCGCGATCATCCTTGCTGCCCTGTTCTCCGAGGATGCTGCCACCATCACCGCCGCTAGCCTTGCAGCCAGCAGCATGCTCGATGTTCGGCTCGCTTTCTTCAGCGCTTTTGCCGGCCTGTGGGTGGGCGACCTTGGTGTTTATGCAATGGCTCGCCTGGGGAAAGAGCAAACGATGAGAATGAACTGGTTTTCGAAAGTCTCGAATTCACTTTGCGATCAACCCGCGAGCATCCAGAACGGCTGGACGTTGGCGCTCAGCCGATTTTTTCCGGGGACCCGGCTTCCTGCGTACATTTCCGCTGGATTGACCCGCATGTCGTTTTTCCGGTTCGCCGGAATCACGGCAGCCACAGCCGCTGTGTGGTCGGCGGTCGTCTTCACTCTGATTTTGGCCTTCCCTGCGCAAGCACAAACGACGATGGACCGAATCACTAAGCTAACCGTTGCGGGTTTATCCGTCTTCGCGGTTTTGGCCTTGTGGCGTTGGCAAGGCTTGCGCGTTCGATCAAAACTCAGGCACGTCTGGCAACGAGTCAGTCGCTGGGAGTTTTGGCCCGCCTGGATTTTCTATGCGCCTGTACCTGTGATGTGCGTCTGGCTGAGCGTTCGATACCGCGGGATTTCCCTGCCAACGATTGCCAATCTCAATCAGAAAAATGGAGGCATCATCGGCGAGTCCAAAATTGAAATTCTCCGCGAGTTGATGCACACGTCGCCGGACGCGACGGCGCGAGCATTTTTGATTCCCGAAGAAAGCGTGGAAGAGCGCCTGACCCGGATCGAGCACATTCTGAAAGTGCATCGCATTGCGTTTCCATTCGTGTTGAAGCCGGACACGGCCCAACGCGGCGCAGGATTCCGCAAAGTCCGATCCCTGGAAGACGCAAAGATGCACCTGCTTCAGGTTACCCAGCCGCTGATGCTTCAGCGTTATGTGGAAGGCCCTTGCGAAGCGGGTGTTTTCTATTACCGCTTTCCCCATGAATCTCAGGGCCACATTTTTGGCATTACTCGCAAACGCTTTCCTGCTCTTACCGGTGACGGAGTGCATTCGCTGGAAGAGTTGATCGCTCGGGACGAACGCGCCCGGTTTCTAAAAGACGTTTATGTGAGGCGCCTCGGCCCGGACGCTAGGAGAGTCCCTGCGCAAGGCGAAAGCGTACGCCTGGTCGAAGCTGGAAATCATTGCCAGGGCTGTATCTTCGAAGATGGGTGGGACCTCTATTCGGAAGAGCTGCGTCACGCGCTCGACGACATCAGCCGGCAAGTGCCCGGCTTCTACGTGGGCCGCTTCGATCTCCGCTACTCTGACGACGAGTCGCTGCGCGCCGGGAAAGGCTTTCAAGTAATTGAGCTTAATGGGGCCGCATCCGAGGCCACCAACCTTTACGATGCGAAAAATTCCTTGTGGAGGGCTTATCGCACGCTTTACCGGCAGTGGAGGCTGATTTACGCTATCGGCGCGGAAAACCGGAAACGCGGCGCCACGCCTCGACCGGTTCTCGCCCTTTGGCGCGATTGGCGAGAGTTTTCCGCGCGCGCCTGCGAATACCCCATTGCGGATTAGCTAATGTGCACGCTCAGTTTTCTTCCGGCAAAGGATGGTTACGCCGCGGCGATGAACCGGGACGAGCTTCGTATGCGTCCGCCCGCACTGCCTCCGGCGATTTATACGGCGGGGGAACTCTCGCTTGTCTATCCCCGTGAGTCCGCCGGGGGCACATGGATCGGCAGCAACTCACGCGGCACGCTTCTGGCGCTTCTCAACTGGTACTCGATGGAGACGGAAAAGCTGGGCGAGAAGAGCCGCTCGCGAGGAGAAATCATTCCGATTGCGCTGCAGGAATCGGATTTCCGGGGCACGGAGAGGGTTCTTCGGCAGCTTGATCTAGAAGGGATCCATCCGTTTCGCCTCTTCGCTTTCTTCCCCGCGGAACAGGAAATCCGGGAATGGCGCTGGGACACGCGGCAACTCATCACGCATTCACATGCCTGGTTGCGGCAACACTGGTTTTCGTCGAGCCGCTCCGACGAGCACGCTGCCGCAGATCGCGGAGCCGCCTGTGCGCAGGCATGGCGCGGCGAACCAGTTAGTCCGTCCGTCTGGCTCAGGGAATTGCACGCCAGCCATGTTCCCGGGCCAGGGCCTTTTTCGGTTTGTGTTCATCGTGAAGATGCCGCGACAGTCAGTTACACGGAAATGGAATGGAAGCGTGGGGAACTCCAAATGCGCTATCTGGCTGGAAACCCCTGTCAGGCACCCGTACTCCAGGAAGTATGGAGCCTTCCTGCCCCGACCATCATCCAATAACGCGAATGCTTTCATTTTGCGTGAAACCTTTTCTCATGCCGGAACTCTCACTAGGCAAGAGTTCCGAGAAGGACTTTTCATGAAAGACAAGGTTGTGTTCATCACTGGCGCGAATGGCGGCCTCGGCACTTCCGTCACGCGGGCTTTTCTGCAGCGTGGGGCACGTGTGATTGGCAGTTCCCTGCGCATTACGGCGACGGATTTTCCTGAGCCCAATTTCGAGCCGCTGGCGATGGACTTCAATCACCTCGATGAAATTCGACGGGGCGTCGCCAAAATTATCGAGCGCTACGGGCAACTGGATATTTTGGTGCACGTTCTCGGGGGTTTCGCCGGCGGTACCGTTGTGGCAGAAACATCCGATGAGATGTGGCTACAGATGCAAAATATCAACCTAAATTCTGCATTCCACGTTTTCCGCGAATGCATTCCGCATCTTCGCAAGTCGAAAGCAGGCAGGCTAATCGCCATTGGAAGTCTGACTGCGGCGCAACCTCATGCCAACTTGGGCGCCTATGTGGTTTTTAAGTCCGCGCTTGCGATGCTGGTGCAGACCATCGCTCTGGAGAATGCGGATGCTGGGCTTACCGCAAACGTGATTCTTCCGGGAACCATGGATACACCCGCGAATCGCAAATCCATGCCCGGCGCCGATTATTCGAAATGGCTGAAGACGCAAGATGTTGCGGAACTGATTCTTTCGCTGGCCGACGACGATGCTCGGCATCTCACCGGGCTTGCAATTCCGAATGAGGGTCGGCATGGCTGAGCGCGTCGTCAGCTGGTTGGTTTGGGGGATGTATACCTACGCCCTGATTGGTGGGGTTTTTTCACTTTGCTTTGTGGCGCGGGGGGTTCAAAGAGTGGATCTGCAGTCCCAAGGATCGAGGCTTGGGTTTCGTTTCCTGATCTTCCCCGGAGTTGCCGCTTTCTGGCCACTCTTCCTGCGCCGCTGGCTTCACGCCAACGGCGAGCCTCCTATGGAAGGGAATCCGCACCGATGATTCAGCCACTCCGTAAGATTCATCGGCGATTTTTCTTTTTGCTGGCGTTTGTGCTTCCCCTTTTCTTTGTTGCCGGAATTCTGGCTCGCCATCGCGTGTTGCGATCCAGTATGCCACCCAAGGATGGTCGCTTTCCAAGCCGCTCCGCGCAGTACCCGCAGTTATCGCAAAATCTCCCCACAGGAGCAGTCCGGTGAGCCACCAGTACGTGGCCATAAGCTGGAACGCGCAAAAACGCGCGTACGATCTTGTCCTTGCGACCGGGATCGCATTGTATCTTGGGACATTTCTTGCGCTCAGCGCGTGGCTTCATCCCACCGCCACGGCGGAGACGCTACTCATTCGCGCTTTTGGCTCCTGCGCATTTCTGCTGCTCAACGTTGTGTTGTGCATCGGCCCGCTCTGCAGACTCGACCCCAGATTCCTCCCTTTGCTTTACAACCGCCGGCACCTCGGTGTGAGCACCTTTTTGCTCGGCTTGTGCCATGGCGCCTTTTCCTTGTTTCAGTTTCATGCGCTGGGGGACGCGGACCCGTTGGTGAGCTTGTTCACCGCAAACCGCAATTTCACCCGCCTCGCGGACTTTCCATTTCAACCGCTGGGTTTTGTGCCGCTGATCATTCTCTTTCTCATGGCCGCAACGAGCCACGATTTCTGGCTGCGCAACCTTACTCCCCCTATCTGGAAAGCTCTGCACATGCTGGTCTATCTGGCGTATGCCCTGCTCGTGGCGCACGTCACGCTGGGTCTGCTGCAATCGGAGCGCAGCCCTTGGCTGGTTGTGGCCATGGCGATCAGTATTACGCTGGTGGTGTCGCTGCATCTGGCTGCGGCATGGAAGGAAGGAAAGCTCGATAAAACTTCACTGGACAAACAGGAGCAAAACTTCGTTACTGTGTGTAAGGTGAATGACATTCCCGAAAAGTGCGCCAAAGTGGTTTCGGTTCGCGGCGAGCGTGTTGCGATTTTCAAATACGACGGCAAAATCTCCGCGCTGTCCAACGTTTGCCGCCACCAGAACGGTCCCTTGGGCGAAGGGCGAATCGTCGATGGCTGCGTCACTTGTCCCTGGCACGGCTACCAATATGTGCCCGAGTCCGGGGCCTCGCCGCCGCCCTTCACGGAAAAGGTTTCCACGTTCCGGACAAAACTCGTGGATGGCGTGGTATGGCTGGACCCGAGGCCGCTTGCGCCGGGAACTCACGTTGAGCCGAGCCGGATCGGGCCGGACTGAGGTTTTGCCATGAACGATTTCTACGTCGGCTACCTTCCGAGTTCGCCGCCGGCCATCCGTAAGCGCGTGCGTCTTGCCGTACTGCTCGCCGTGCTTCTGGCCGTTGCCGGAGCGGCGCTGTTCGCGGCTTCTCAACGACAGTTCGCTAACTCGTTTTTCGAATATGGCAAACCCACGGAGTTTGCCGGAACGCTGGATTTACAACCTTTTCCAACCCTCATCGTGGAAGACCCGGGTGCAGAATCGGCAAAGACCCGACCACCCTATCTTCTGGTGGCCCCAGGAAAATTCGGCGCTGATTCCATATTGGCCGGAATGAATGGCAAGTTCGTTCGACTGCGTGGAACACGGATTCAACGAGCGGAAGGACACATGATCGAAATCGAGCCGGAATCGGTGACCAATGTGCAAGCTTCTTCCGTGCTGTCCGGCAAAGTGGAGGATTTGGGATTGGTCACGTTGAGCGGCGAGATCGTGGATACCAAGTGCTTCTTGGGCGTGATGAATCCCGGTGAAGGGAAAGTCCACCGCGATTGCGCGGCGCGCTGTTTGAGCGGCGGAATTCCACCCGCACTGGTCACCAGCGATTTTGGAGGTGGATCACGACTATTTCTGCTGTTAGACGAAAACGGCAAACCGCTGGCCAAGCCGAACTTTCTCCAGAGCGTCGGCCAGCCCGTCTCCATTCAGGGCCAAGCGGTTGAATTTCAAGGCCTCTTCTATCTTCGCACCAGCCCGTCCGCAATTCATTCGCTCCCCTAGGTACCATTCGAAATTCGTCGAAACCTGTTGGCAAGGTTTCTGCCTGGCGATCTGGAGTGGATCGTGCTCAAGTCTCTCGAGAGGAACCGCGCGCGGGGCTACGGCACCCCATTAGAGCTGGCCACGGACATCGAGCGCTATCTGCACATGAAGGAGAACCCGTGTATCTCGCTCACGGCAAAGTAGATTTCTTTGGGGACGAAGTAACGGCGCGAACGGGTGGTGCCGGGGGCCCGGATTGCACCGTTCGCTCGGTTTCTTTCTGTCTCCCCTTCGCAGCATGATGCCAGTGGACGAGGGGGGATTTGGGCCCATGGCCGCTTCGTTGCGAATGAGAAAAAATCTATGATAAGGCGCGGTGCCACAATCACTTAGATTTTCTGAGGGCTTCTGAATTGCCCCACTTCAATCGCAACATGTTGGCTTTCCAGAATGACGTAGCGCTAAGAAGGCGCGCCAGAGGTAATTCTGAGCGACCTGCGGGTGCTGTGCTTCTAATTATACTCCGTCTGGGGTACAATTAAGCTATGCCAACCATGAAATACACTCCAGCAGTGGCCTCAGCCTTGACGAATCTTCCGGTTCGCACGGTACGCAGATTAATAGATCGCCGTCTCATTCGTCCGAGACGGCTTCAGACCGGGCGTTCGGTCCAGCGACTTCTCTCGTGGGAGCAATTGGTATATCTGCGACTTGAGGCGGAGGGGCTATACCTCCTGCCCATTGCGGCCCGGCGCAAGATTGCAAAGCAGATTGAAACGGACGCAGGGATCGACGTGGTCTCGATGTCAGAGGGACGGGCGCTATCGATTCAGGTGAAGACTGTCCGCAAAGAACTCGATGAAAGGCTGAAAAAACTTGAGCGTGCCAAGAGCGTCATTGTCAAAGACCCAGAGACGATGCGCGGCACACCGGTCTATCGTGGCACTCGAATCCCCGTCGAACTTATCGCCGATATGCTGAATCAGGGCGCAAGCATTGACGAAATCTTAGAGGGCTATCCTGCACTAGACAGAGAGAAAATTGAACTTGCTTCTCTCTACGTGCAGGCCTTTCCCCGCCGTGGCCGGCCAGCTTCGCGTCCCTGGGCAAAACGAAAGGCAGTTCGCACCACTCGCGATCGACGAAATATGGCAAGGTCAACGTGAAGCTCTTGATCGATGAATGCCTTCACACATCTGTTGTCACCGTCGCCCATTCGGCGGAGATTGGCAGCTTATGCGAGTCATCCGCGAGGAAGAGTACACGTTCGTCACCAACAATCGCTCCGACTTCCATGCGCCCCTCGTTTCGGAAGGCCTCTCTTCTCCCGGCCTCTGTCGTGAGAGAGTGGCAGTTTGCTGGAACTCTTAGTGATACTTAACGGCGCTGACAGCCCCACATTGGTATTCTAAGAAACTCTTTGCCACACTGTGCACTATGTAATGGGAGAGTGCAAGAGGGCGTAGGAGAAAGCGAGGAAAGTGAGCCGCGTCAGGCTGAAGAAGACTTCTGTTCACGCTTGGCTTTGAGGTCATCGACGTTGTCCCGGTGATAGCCCATGACGTTGAAGAGTTGGCCGGTGGTGCAGGCGAAGGTAAAGAGGCCGGAGATGGCGATCAAAGGGCTGAGTTCGCGCCAATCGGAGCTCAGAACCATGTTGCCGTAGCCGAGGGACGTATAGGTATTGGCGCTGAAATAGAGGGCGTCGTGGATGTTGGGAATCAAGCGCATGGTCCACAGAACACAGCCCCAGAACCCGGAGTCGAAAACGTGCAGTAAGAGCATCAGAAGAATGGTGACGCTGAAATAAAACACGGGAGCCACGCCGGAGAGTTTGCCGGAGGCCAGGAGCTGCTGAGATTTC
>Ga0074046_10001526_pt1 | contig 20783 bp, 17 predicted proteins | sample BogForMeECP23OM3_FD_94441 | JGI IMG/M metagenome (GOLD analysis project Ga0074046, IMG submission 94441) | Bog forest soil microbial communities from Calvert Island, British Columbia, Canada - Bog Forest MetaG ECP23OM3 | ecosystem: Environmental > Terrestrial > Soil > Wetlands ... | reverse complement strand
CATATCGAAGAAGTGGGTAAGGAGGCGGCTGACACTTGCCAAAGTGCGCGTGGCTTGCAACTTGTGAGCTTCGCGTCCGGTTGAAGATTCGCGGCGCGCGCAAGCGGCGGTTAAGGGTGGAGAATGAGCAAGCAAGGTACGGCTTCGACACGCGACCTTTTCGGCGCCGATGAGGCTCAGAAGCCGAAAGCGACGGTCGCCCGCTTGCCGGCCCAGAAGCCAGGCGAAAGCTACACCGCCGCCGACATCGAGGTGCTGGAAGGGCTGGAGCCGGTGCGCCGCCGTCCCGGCATGTACATCGGCGGCACCGATGAAAAGGCGATGCACCACCTTTTCGCCGAGGTGCTCGACAATGCCATGGATGAAGCTGTCGCGGGTCACGCAAGCTTCATCGAGGTCTCTCTCGAAGCGGATGGCACGCTCTGCGTCACCGACAACGGGCGCGGCGTTCCGGTCGATCCACACCCGAAATATCCGGGGAAGTCGGCGCTGGAAGTCATCATGACGACGCTTCATTCCGGCGGGAAATTCAATTCGAACGTTTATTCGACCAGCGGCGGCTTGCACGGCGTGGGCGTCTCCGTGGTGAACGCACTCTCGGAGCATCTCGAAGTGGAAGTGGCGCGCGGCGGCAAGCTTTACCGCCAGACCTTCTCGCGTGGCGCGCCGCAAACGGGTCTCGAGGATTTGGGCACGGTCCGCAACCGGCGCGGCACGACGGTCCGTTTCAGGCCGGACCCTGAGATTTTCAAGGAGCGCGCGCACTTCAAGCCCTTACGCATCTTCAAGATGGCGCGCGCGAAGGCTTATCTCTTCGGCGGCGTGGAAATCCGCTGGTCATGCGCCTCCGAGCTTCTGCATGGCGACACTGATGTGCCCGAGAAAGCCGTTTTCCATTTTCCCGGCGGGCTGCGCGATTTTCTCGCGACACGCATCGAAGGGTTGACGCCGGTCACGAAGGACTTTTTCTGGGGCCGTGTGCAAAAGGAAGGGGGCCATGGCAGCGTCGAATGGGCCGTTGCATGGCTTGCCGATGAGGATGGCTTCACGCAGTCCTACTGCAACACCGTGCCGACGCCCGAGGGTGGCACGCACGAGCAGGGCCTTCGCGCTGCGCTGTCGAAATCGCTGCGAGCCCATGGCGACCTGACGAACAACAAGCGCGCCGCGCAGATCACGCCGGACGACATTTTCGTGTCCGCAGGCGTAATGCTTTCGGTGTTCATCAGCGAACCGGAATTTCAGGGCCAGACGAAGGACAAGCTTTCATCCGCCGAAGCCGCGCGCGTTGTCGAGGGGACACTCAAGGATGCTTTCGATCATTGGCTGGCGGCCTCTCCACAGCAGGCCAACGGTCTTCTCGAATACATCATCGAGCGGGCGGAGGAGCGCCTTCGCCGCAAGCGCGAGAAAGAAACCGCGCGAAAGAGCGCGACCCGGAAGCTTCGATTGCCCGGAAAGCTCTCCGACTGCTCCAAGAACGCGAAAGACGATACCGAAATCTTTATTGTCGAGGGCGACTCCGCAGGAGGCTCGGCAAAGCAGGCGCGAGACCGCGCCACCCAGGCCGTGCTTCCCTTACGCGGGAAAATTCTGAACGTCGCAAGCGCCTCGCGAGACAAGCTCTCCCAGAACCAGCTGCTCGCGGATCTCACGCTTGCGCTGGGCTGTGGGACCGGCAAGCACTACAAGCAGGCGGAGCTGCGCTACGACCGCGTCATCATCATGACCGACGCAGACGTCGATGGCGCGCATATCGCCTCGCTTCTCATCACCTTTTTCTACCGGCAGATGCCTGAACTCATCCGCAACGGGCATCTTTTCCTCGCAGTGCCGCCGCTCTATCGCTTGAGCCAGGGCGGGAAGACGGCCTATGCGCGAAACGACGCCCACCTCGTCGAGTTGAAGGCGACGGTCTTCAACGGACGGGGCAAACTGGAAGTGAGCCGGTTCAAAGGCTTGGGCGAGATGATGCCCGCCCAGCTCAAGGAAACCACCATGCACCCGCAAAAGCGCACGCTTCTACGCGTTGAAATCACGGGTCGCACCGGCGATCTCAACGGCCTCGATATTGAGGCGGACGAGCTTGCTGCGGCGGACATCGTCGAGCAACTCATGGGCAACAAGCCCGAGGCCCGCTTCCGCTTCATCCAGGAACGCGCCGCGTTCGCAGAACCCGACGCGCTGGATATCTGAAGCGATATTCGTTGTGGCTAGTGCCTCAATGTTAGGCTGGCGGACCCGGCGCCGCTTCTGAGCGACACGCTCTGCGTGCTGCCATGGACGGTGACGTAGATGGTGCCAGACATATTGTACTGGCTGTTGAAGAAGCTTCCTGCATAACTGTTCGCGCCAACCTGCCGGAGACGCGCCGACTGGAAGACGCTGCCCGACGGCGTTGCGCAGTTGCCGCTCATCATGACTGTAGAGCCGCCACCGGAATAGCTCGCGCGGCAGTGCGCTCTCTCGCGCTGCCCCGATGAGTAGACTACGACTCCGCCGCCGCTCCACGAGCCGGCGATGCCGCCGCCTTCCCTCGCCTCGGCAACTGACATCACGCCGACGGAAAGGGCTGAAACCAAAGCCGCCCCGACTAAGCTTGTACGCAGAACTTTAAACGCTATCACGGCACGCCTCCTATTTTCTTCAGTAGTAAACCTGTGAGTGCAAACAAAGAGTACCTAACTCAGAAGTCACATCGCATGTTCCACCTCGGAGCGAGTTGCAGGCTCGTGCCGTCCCCGCCGCAAACGCAACAGGAACATAATCGTCGGCCGCAAAATGAGAAGATCCGCGAAGAGCGCCGCGATCATGGCGAAGGCCGACAGCCAACCGAACAGCCTTAGTGATGGCAAATCGGAGAAGACCGTAACGGCAAGACCGCAGGCCAGCACCACCGTGGTCAAGATCAGCGCCGGCCCGACAAGAACGGTTGCGCGCTCCACGCCGATGCCAGGGGATTGATCCGGTTTGTCTTCCAGACGAAGCCTGTTCAGGAAATGGATCGTAGCGCTGAGGCCAAGTCCAAAAGAAACGGTAAGGGCGACAATGCTCGCAAACTGGAGCCCGCTGCCGACGAGCCAGAGCAGCACGCCGGAGGCCAGGATCGGGAATATCGCCGGCAAGATTGCGGACAGCATCACAATTACCGAGCGGAACGCCAGCCCAATGAACGCAGCCACGAAAACAATCTCTATCGTGAGTGCCTTGTTCAGCCTTTCGATCATGGCAGAACTGTTTCGTGCCGCAATAGCCGAAAGACCGGTCACCGCGATTTGATAACCGGGGTGCTTTGCACGCACCGTATTGAGCGACTTATCCAGGCTGTCGATCAGCGGAAGGAGGCGGTTCGCATCCTCATCCGGGATCAGACCCGAAACGACAGCCGCATCCTGGTTCGCGTCAACGAAGCGATGGACGAGGTGATCGGGAAGGTAGCTCACATATTGCTTCAGCGTTCCGATGTCGGATTTTCCGAGTTTCTCTGCGAGCCAGCGCCGCAGCGTTTCAATGGACCAGACATTTCCGACGCCGGCCTGCTTTTCGAGAATGGTGTGCACCTCGCCGAGAACAGCGAGGGCTTGCGGGTCGTAAATGTTGGCGCCGTGCGGTAGTTCGATCAGCACGTCGATCGGGTTGGAGCCGGTGAGCTTGGTGTCCAGGCGATGGCTTGCCGCGACGGCCTGTTGCTTGTCCGGAACCTGATCGGCGAGCCGGTAGCGGGCGTCAAGATTCGAATAGATGAAGGCTAAGCTGGCCACGATGGAGAGGCTGATGAGGCTGTAAACGCCTGGGCGCGCCACGACGCGGGAAGCGATCCAAGAGCAAAAGGCGCGCAGCCCATCGATTGCAGAATCCGCCCCCTTCAGCTGTGCTGCAAATGCCGCCTCTCTCCTGACGAGCAACACCCCGAGAAGCGGCAAGACAGTGATGACCGTGAAGAGCGCAATCACCGTCGAAATGATGCCCGCCTCCCCGAAATTCCTGATCATCTCGGAGCTGGAAAACAGGAGCGCGATGAATGAGAAGGCCGCTGTAGCATGCGTCAGAACGCAAGCTGGTCCAACAACGAGAATTGCATTGCGGAAGGCGTCCTGTTTGCTTTCGCCCCGGATGAGCCGGTCGCGCGCCGCAAATGTGAGCTGCATGCTGTCCGAAAAGCTGATGACCATGATGAGAGGCGTCATCACGTTCAAGAATGTGTTCAGCTTGAAGTCGAGCCAGCCGAGCGCCCCTTGCGCCAAAAGGATCGCTATCAACGGCGGGGCGGCCGCGATAATCATGAAAGAAAGCCGCCTGAAAAAAATGATCGCGATCAGGCAGCCGGCGGCGAAGCCGATGCCGTTGTAGAGGAGCTGATCGCGTTCGACGGCGTTGCGAATCTCCAGGCGCATGACGGGCACGCCGGAAAGCTCAGCCTTGAGGCTGGAGCCTTGCAAATCCTCTGCAATCGTCTTCCGGATCGCGGGAACAACCTCGGCCACCTTTTCGCTATCGGCCACTTCAGGGTCGAGCGCTATAACAACGAGCGCGAGCTTTCCATCATCCGATAACAGCTTGCCTCGAATGATGTCGTTGGACAGAACACGGTCGATCAGCGCCTTGTAATCATCTCCCTCAGGAAGATCGCCAGGGAAAAGAGGCCCGGGCAGGTGTCCCGGCAGGGGAGCTTCCCGCGCCGAGAACATGGAAAGAACGCCGCGTGTGCCGTCTATCAATTGGACATCGGTGACAACGTCGCGAAGTTTATCGACGTTCTCTCGTTCGAGAAGGCCATCGCCCTCGATAACCATCAGCACGTCATATTCGTGCGAGGGAAAGCGGCGCGACAGGTCCTCGAACTGGTGGAACTCCGGCGTATCGGAACGGAACAGGGAACTCAGCGAGTCGTCCACCTTGAGCTTTGCCACCCCGAATGCAGCAAAGACGCAAAGCGCGGCCACAATCAACGCGGATAGAAGCGGCGCTCTAAGCGCGATGAGTCCAACGCGCTCGAAACCCAGCACAAGGCGGTCGCCGCCTATGGGTTTGGGGCTTCGCCGTCCGGCGCGTTGCTCGTTTTGATTGGCGCCGGTCATGGCCATCCACCTGTCTCGGAACCTTCTGCATCACGGGCTAGCCCGAGTCCCAAACCCGAGAAAGCCTTGAACCGAAGTCCCTGTTCGCTTGAAGGTTTCAATTCAGCCAAGACCTCAATCCTATAGGGTTAATAACCATTCCGGCTTTAAGATCCAATGCACGAGGAATTGATATTTTTAAGCGTTCGCCAGCATTATGTGTTGGCGTGAAGCCACCCGAAAATGGAATTTGGTTTGAATGAAGCGGCCTTCTCGATTACGGGCTCGGCCCAAACCTAACTATGGGATCGACTTACCCAAGCGGTTGAGGTTGCTTTTTGCAGCGGGGGCCGGCGCGATACCCGCAGGGCTCCTCTTGCCGTCGTTTTATGCCGGGGATTTTCACATAACGCTTGTCGGGCCGACCCTGCTCGCCCTCGGAAGTCTCAGCCTCGCCCTCTGTGCCTCCATGCTTGCCTACTCGTTTTGGGGCAAATTCAATATTCGGAAGCGTATGCTCGGAATGGTGCGCTGGCGCGGCAACGAAACGGTTCTCGATATAGGAACGGGGCGTGGACTACTTGCAATCGGGGCGGCAAAGCGCCTTCGCACGGGCACGGTAGTGAGCGTCGATGACTGGCAGGCGGCAGGCAGCGCCTGCAATCGGCTTGACGCGGCGCAACGAAACCTTGATCTCGCCCGCGTTCACGACCGCGTTGAGCTGAGAAGCGACGATCCTCGCCATATCGCTTTCGTTGACAATTCCTTTGACGTCGTTCTTTCACTCCTGTTCTTGCATAGCATCGAGGACGCTGCCGGGCGCGCGAAAGCCTGCTGCGAGATCGCCAGGGTTCTCAAGCCTCAGGGCATAGCCATCATTGCGGATTATGCGAACGCTAAGGAATACGCGCTGGCTTTGGAGGCCACGGGGCTGAAAGTTGATGGGCCCAAGCAGTGTTTTCTCGAGGCCTTTATCGCGCTTGAAATTGTAACCGCAAGAAAGCAGGGTGGGCTTAAATAAAGGAAATTACGCCTAACAGTGCACAGAGCCGCTGCCCTAATCGACCCGCCCCGGGATCGGGGCGGCGCGGTAATCGCTGTCTCTTTTTTTGCGTCTATGAGGACTTTTTCTCATTTTTGGCTGCACGGAATCCCGCGGCGGCGGTGTCTTTCTCGCACATATACGCGCCTCGCTTTGTCTTCCCGTAGGCGGAGGCGCCGGCGTGATGGTAAACTTTGGTGCCCGTATTGACCCAGACAACGGCGTCGCCAGGACAACTCGCTTTTGCCTCGGCATCGGTTGCGAACTGACCTGCCTTGGGCGCCGCCGTAGCCCGCTTCTTCTTAGGAGCGGGGGTGCTCTGGGCCGGGGTGGTTGCTTGCGCCGTGTTGCCGAACGGATTTTGCGCCGGTTCCGTCTGGGCGAAGGCGGAAGCTGCGGAGAAAACGGCCAAGGCGGATCCGATGAGGAGAACCATGCGGGAGGGTAAGCGCATAAACTGCTCCTTTCCAAAAAAGGCACCATTTCCTGCTGTCTTCATGACATGGCGATAGAGAAGACGAACAGGATTGGATGACTAGGCTAAGTCCTTGAATTTAGTGATGCCGCTTGCGTAACTCGAACAACGCGACCCCATCATTGCGAATGACCTATCACATGCCAGCACATCCCGCCTCAAAAATAATGGCTCCTGGGCAGGTAAGGCAATGCTCATGCAGCTTTGCGGGCCTCGACCTCGCGCCGTGCCCAAAGAAGCGCTGCTACGGAGACGCTTGCGAAAACGGCTCCGGCGAGGAAAGTACCTTTGGGGCCAGTAATATCCCATAGCGCACCGGCGATCACGCTTGCCACCAGGAGCGCAAGCCCGGTGATGAGATTGAACATGCCATAGGCCGTGCCTCTGAGATCTTCGGGTGCGGTGTCGGCGACAAGTGTGGCGAGCAAGCCTTGGGTCAGCCCCATGTGCAACCCCCACAAGATTACGCCAATCGCAACGCCGGTGATGCCTGCTGCCATGGCAAGGACAGCATCGGCGACGATAAGCAGGACAAGCCCGGCGATCAGAACCGTATACCGATCCACGCGGTCGGACAGAACACCGGCGGGGTAGGCCGAAGCCGCGTACACCACATTCATCAAAACCATGACGGCGGGCACGAGTGCGATGGGCAATCCAACCGATTGCGCACGCAGGATCAGGAAAGCCTCGCTGAAACGGGCGAGGGTGAACACGGCGCTGATCGCCACGATCTGCCAGTAGCTGGAACCGAGGCGCGCGAGTTGAGCCGCGCTGAGCGGAGACCTCACTTTTTTCGGGCCTCCCGTTCTTTCCGGCTCCTTTACGGCGAACGCGATGAGAAGAAACGAGAGAAAACCGGGAATGACCGCGATCCAGAACACCGTGGTGAAGTTATCCTCCGTGGCCAGCATGAGCAGGATTGCGAGGAGCGGCCCCGCGAACGCCCCCACGGTGTCGAGCGATTGACGCAAGCCAAAGCTCGCACCTCTGATCTCGGGCGGCGAAAGATCGGCAACGAGAGCGTCGCGCGGTGCGCCGCGGATACCCTTGCCCACCCGGTCGACAAAACGCGCACCGATGAGCCAGGACAGGCTCGGTGCGAGCGGAAACACGGGCTTCGTGAACGCTGCCAGCCCATATCCGAGCGCCGCCAGCTCTTTCCGGCGGCCGAGCCAATCCGACAGCGCGCCGGAGAAAATCTTGGTAATAGCCGCGGTTGCCTCCGCGATCCCTTCTATCAGGCCAACGGCGAGCGTCGAGGTGCCGAGCACGCTGACCATGTAGATCGGCAGGAGCGCATGGATCATCTCGGAGGAAATGTCCATCAGCATCGACACGAAGCCGAGCGTCCAGACGCCCGCGGGGATTTCCCTAAGCCGGGCCGCGATTGAACCTGATGTGGCCATGAGGGGCTACGAGGCCCAGGACGGCTTGCGCCTCTCGATAAAGGCGCGCAAGCCCTCTTCGCCTTCCGGGCCGCGGGCAGCCTTGGCGAATACCGCGGCGGCATGCTCGACGAGGGCGGCCGGGTCTTCAAAGCGCGCGCGCCGCAAAAGCTTTTTCGTCTCGGCAATCGCGCCGGGAGCGCAGGCAAGAACCTGCTGGACCGTCGTGGCGATGGCCGCTTCGAGGTCCGCCGAATTTTCGCAGACCTTATGAACCAGCCCGATGCGGTACGCCTCGCCTGCGCCGAAGCGCGCGCCCGTCACTGAAAGCCGTTTCGCTTCCGCATAGCCGAGCCGCTCCACCAGGAATGGCGCAATCTGAGCGGGGATCACGCCAAGCGACGTTTCGGGCAGGCGGAAGTCGACCGTATGCGAGGCGATGGCCACATCGGCGGCGCAGGCAAGCCCGAATGCACCGCCCATCACCGCGCCCTCAAGCACCACGACAACCGCGAGTGGAGAATGGGCATAGGCGGCGCAAACATGCCCGAATTTGGCGTTGGTTTCCGCTAAGGGGTCGGTGTGGTGAGCGATAGGCGCGGCTCGCGCGGTGGACATATCCTTGAGATCCGCACCGGCTGAAAAATGCCCGCCACTTCCTCGCAGCACGATGACACGAACCCCGCTTGCCTCGGCCTGGGCGAGAGTATCCAGGAGTTCGACCAGCATCGTTTGCGACATCGCATTGCGGACCTGCGGCCGGTGCAGGCGGACATGCAGGACGCCGCCTTTCCGCTCAAGCAAAAGCGCGCTCGGATTGTGCTGGGTCACGGGGTTCATCCTTCTTTTCGCGGGGCAGAGTGCCTTCCAGCTTACAAATAATGCCGAGCATGACTTCGTCCGCGCCGCCGCCAATCGAAACGAGGCGGCCGTCGCGAAGCGCCCGGCTCAACGGATTGTCCCAGGTATAACCCATGCCGCCCCAATATTGCAGGCAGGAATCTGCGATTTCCCGTATCAGTCGCCCGCATTTCAGCTTTGACATGGAGGCGAGCTTGGTGACGTCCTTCCCCGCCACGTAGTCCTCGATGGCGCGCCATGTGAGCGAGCGCAGCGCCTCCACTTCCGTGCGCAGTTCTGCGAGGCGGAAGTGGACGACCTGATTATCAAGCACAGACTTTCCGAAAACCTTGCGCTGCCGCGTATAGTCGATGGTGGCGTCGATCAGCTTATCCAACATGGTCAGCGAGTTCGCCGCGCCCCAGAGCCGCTCTTCCTGAAATTGCAGCATCTGCAAGGTGAAACCCATGCCCTCCGGGCCGATCACATTCGATTGCGGCACGCGCACGTCGTCGAAAAAAAGCTGCGCGGTATCGGACGAGAACATCCCCACCTTGCGGATTTTCTGGCGCGTGATCCCTTTCGCATCCATGGGAACGAGGATCAGCGATTTGTTCTGATGGACTTTTCCTTCCGAGGTGTTGGCGAGCAGACAGCACCAGTCGGCCTTCATCCCGTTCGTGATCCACATCTTCGAGCCGGAGATTACATAGTCGCCGCCATCCCTGCGTGCGGTCGTCTTGATGGCCGCAACATCGGAGCCGCCTCCCGGCTCCGAGATGCCGAGACAGGCCACCACGTCGCCTGCGATGGTGGGCACCAGCCAATTGCGTTTCAGGTCCTCGCTGCCGAACCGGTGCAGAGCGGGCGTCGCCATGTCGGACTGGACCCCGACCGCCATGGGCACGCCGCCACAGGTACAAACGCCAAGCGCTTCGGCGACAACGGCGGAATAGGAGAAGTCGAGGCCGAGGCCGCCATAAGCCTCATCGTATTTAACGCCCAGGACGCCGAGCGCGCCGAGCTTCTTGAACACCTCGTACGACGGAAATTCTTCAGCTTTCTCCCATTCGTCTACGAAGGGATTGATTTCATTTTGCACAAAGCGGACGACGGAGTCGCGAAGCTGTTCGTGTTGTTCCGTCAGCTGCATGGCGTTTCCTCCTATCGGCCACCGTTCGAACCCATGAAGTGGGGTAAGAAAGTAGCTTTCGGAATAGGCTCACAGCCATGCCGGGCGAGATTGCCCCCTTATTGAAGAGCGGAAGCACGGCAAAGATGAACATCCGATGAAGTCATCCGTCGCCAGATAGTTCAACAGACATCCCGTGGCGTACCTGTCAGCATACCCAACTCAAGCCGTGAGCGCGGCCGCGTACAAGAGAGTAAAACAATCATGAGAGCTTTTCTTTTCGCCCTGGTTGCCTTTTTAGGGATTTCCGCCTTCGTTTCCGACGCCAACGCCTATGTCTGCGCACGCGGTTGGCGCGGCGCGGCATGCGCTGGTCCTCGCGGCGCAGTTGCCGTCGGTCGCCCCGCTTATCGCCCGTACCGCTACGGCTATCGCAGATGGTAACTTCAGATGGGCCGCTCGCCGCGGCCCTTCTTAAAGCGCCTCCGGACAGGAAAAGTTATCAACGCGCCACCGCCGAGGAAAAATCCGTCTCGGCGCGAAGCGGACGGGACAGAAGCGCTTCGATCGCTTCATCGACGCTCATCTGGCCCTTGACCACATTATGGACGGCTTCGCAGATCGGCATCTCAACGCCGTGCTTCCTGGCGAGCCCGACGACAGCGCTTGCCGAATAAACGCCCTCGGTAACTGATTTCCTCGCGCCGAGAATATCCGCCAGCGTTTGCCCCTGCCCCAGCGCCACGCCAAGCGACATGTTGCGCGACTGGATGCTGGAGCATGTCAGGATCAAGTCGCCCAGGCCCGAAAGCCCCGTCAGCGTCTCGAAGCGCCCGCCGAGCTTCGTGCCGAGCCGCACCAGTTCGGCAAACCCGCGCGTCGTGACCGCGGCGTGCGCGTTCCGGCCGAATTGACGGCCCTCAACGATACCCGCCGCAATCGCCAGCACGTTTTTCACCGCGCCGCCGATCTGAGTCCCGATAACGTCGCTGGACCAATAGAGACGGAAACTGCGATGCGCGAGAGCAGCCATAAGCGTCTTTCCGAGTTCTTCACTTTCACAGGCCAGCGTGAGAGCCGTGGGCAGGCTACGCGCAACCTCGCCTGCGAAACTGGGGCCGGACAAAACCGCGACTTGCGCTTTGGGCAAGACCGCTTTCACGATCCCGCTCATGAACGTGCCGGAGTCTTCCTCGATACCTTTCGCGCAGATCACGACCGGTTTCCCGGCTCCGAAATGCGGCGCGATTTCCTTCGCGACAGTCCGGACAAATTGTGCGGGGACGACGAGCAGGATCAGATCCACATCGGCAACCTCTTTCGCCTTCGTGGTGGCCTTTATGGCAGGGTCGAGGGTGACGCCGGGAAGGAAGACCCGGTTTGTGTGATAGGAATTGATCTCGGAAACCGTTTCGAATTCATAGGCCCAGAGCGTGACGTCCCGTCCGGCGCGGTGGATGGTCTGCGCCAATGCAGTTCCCCACGCGCCGCCGCCAAGGATTCCCACGCGCTGAAAGCCCCGCGTGCCGCTGTCCTGCAAAGTCTTGTTCATGATTATGGAACTGCTTTCCAATGTCTGCGCAAACCCGCCAATGCTCGCGCCACGGCGGCTAACGCCTGATCGAAAGTGTGGTAGCGGCAGAGCCCTGCGGACGCAAGTGCGGCTCTCTATCGTCCCGGGGCAAGCTTCTGCTTTTCGGAGTCTGAATTTACCTTGGACGTTTCGGATATTGGCCAGCGCGCGCGCGCAGGTGCGTCCAGGCTATCGATGTGACCGGCGGAGATGCGGCAGGCTCCTGCCCAGGCGATCATGGCGGCGTTATCGGTGCAAAGGTTTAACGGCGGTGCATGGAACGTATAGCCGAACGCCTCGCATTCCTGTAGCAGGGTGGCCCGCAACGTCAGGTTGGCCGCGACGCCGCCTGCGGCCACGAGCCTTTTCGGCAAGCCTTCCGCATCGTAGAGCCTGAAGGCAGCGCGGAGCCTGTCGCGAAGGGTTTCAGCCGCGGCGGCCTGGAAAGAAGCGCAGAGATCCGCGACGTCCTGGCTGCTGAGCGGCGCCAGGGTCAACGCCGCGTGGCGCACGGCCGTCTTCAACCCGGAAAAAGAAAAATCGGGGCGCTCTCGGCCAACAAGCGGTCTTGGCAAGGCAAACCGGCTCGGATCGCCGCTTGCTGCCGCGCGTTCAACAGCAGGGCCGCCCGGGAACCCGAGGCGCAGCATCTTGGCCACCTTGTCGAAGGCTTCGCCCAACGCATCATCGATCGTGCCGCCGAGCTTCTGATAATCGAAATGCGCCCTCACTTTCAGGAACTCGGTGTGTCCTCCCGAAACAAGAAGAAGCAGATAGGGCGGGTGCAGGCCCTCCGTCAGACCAACCGTCAGAGCGTGGCCTTCGAGGTGGTTGACGGCGGCGAGCGGCAGATTATGGACAAGCGCAATCGCCTTCGCAGTCACGAAACCCGCAAGCAGGCCGCCGATGAGCCCTGGCCCTGCGGTCGCGGCGATGCCATCCAGATCGCGAAACCTAAGGTTGGCTTCTGCGAGAGCCGCCTCGATCAGCCCGTCGAGCACCTGCACGTGAGCGCGAGCCGCGATCTCGGGCACGACGCCGCCATAGGGCTCATGATCCTTGAATTGAGACCGCACAATATTCGAAAGGGTAACGCCATTGCCTGCGAGATCGCGCCTTACAATTGCAGTGGCAGTTTCATCGCAGCTTGTCTCAATACCGAGTATGGTTAATTCGCGATTTTTCGTCGCTGCCGTCCCCAAATGCTCTTTAGTGATCGCGCGTTGCTGCATGATCCTATATTTAGACCCCTAAATCGCTTTCGTGCTGTACGTCGCGGCCGGTATATGCTTAGTGTCCCCACCGCGACACGCACCTTCATTTCAGCCGGTAAATGGCCGCGCGCCCGTACAACCTAAGTGCACACACAACCATGAAAAATCTCTCAGAAGCAAGGCAAATTCGCATTGGCACCAGGGGGAGCGCTCTGGCTCTCGCACAAGCAAACGAGGTGCGCGACCGGCTGACAGCCATCTACGGCGACAAGGTCTCCTTTGAGATCGTCATCATCAAGACAACCGGCGACAAGATCCTGGACCGGGCTTTGGCAGCCGTCGGCGGCAAGGGGCTTTTCACCAAGGAACTGGAAGAGCAGCTTCTCGACAACACCATCGACATCGCGGTCCATTCCATGAAGGACATGCAAGCCGAATTGCCGAACGGGCTGGAGGTCGGCTGCGTTCTGCCCCGCGAAGACGTTCGCGACGCCTTCATCTCTCCAGTAGCAAAATCCTTAGCGGATCTGCCTTCTGGCTCCATCGTCGGTACGGCATCTATCCGCCGCGAAGCCTTCATCCGCAACAGGCGGCCTGACCTGAAGATGATCCTGTTTCGCGGCAACGTCCAGACTCGGCTGCGCAAGCTTGAGGAAGGAGAGGCGCATGCAACGCTCCTTGCATCGGCTGGGCTGAGACGCCTTGGGCTCGCCGACCGCATTACGCAGGTCATCCCTGTCGAGGACATGCTGCCAGCACCGGCGCAGGGCGCCATCGGCATCGAGATGCGCTCGGACGATCACCAGACCAAAGAGATCGTTTCCGCGATCAACGATCGCGACACGTTCATCGCAGTCGAGGCGGAGCGCGCGTTCCTCAGCCAGCTCGATGGGTCTTGCCGGACACCGATTGCGGCACTCGCCCGCGTCGATGGCGATGCGCTATCCTTCAAGGGCATCATCCTCACGCCCGATGGCGCGCGGATCTACGAGACCGACCGGAAAGGCAACGTGAAGGACGCGGCCGCGCTCGGCAAGGACGCCGCGCACGAGTTGTACGACCGGGGCGGCAAAGACGTATTCCGCGACGTCGCTTAGACGGACACGCTCTTTTAACCTGGATTCTTGCTTGGCTGGAGGAAGTATGCGCCTCCTTGTAACGAGACCTGAGCCCGACGCCAGCATCTTCGCGGAAGAGCTTCGCGGGCTTGGTAACGAACCCGTTCTTCAGCCGCTCATTGAGTTTCGCGTTCTCGAATTCGATGTGGAACCCTTGCGTGCCGCTGAGGTCCTCATAATCACTAGCGGCAACAGCCTGCGCGCTCTGCAGGAGCGGGGCGTCATCAAGGACATCCACGCCAAGCCGCTTTACTGCGTGGGCGAACAAACGGCGCAGCGGGCGCTTGCGGCCGGTTTCGAGACTGTGCTTGAGGTTGCCCACACTGGTGAAGACTTGGCCCGTAAAATTATAGCATCTGGGAGAAGGGGAGCGCTGCTCGTCCATATTATGGGGGAGCACATGGCCTTCGACATCGTGGGCGCGCTCGCCCGCGAAGGCTTTTCCGTTCAAAGCGCGACCGTTTACAGCATGGATGCTCGCCGGGAATTTTCCCCATCCGTGGCCGCTATGCTGAAGGCGGGTGAGATTGACGGAGTGATTTTGATGTCTCCGCGTACGGCCGAGATCTACGTTTCATTATGTCACACGCATGGCATCATCGATTGCGATAAGACCCCGATATATCTCTGTTTATCGGAAAATGTGGCTGCCAAGCTTGCTCCGCTCAAGCCGAATCATGTGCGTGTTCCGGTGAAACCGAATCGGAAGGCGCTTCTGGAGCTTCTGCACGCGGATTGATATCGTTGCGCGCATGGGTATGATGACTGCAACGCAGCCGTAACAAAAGTCTTGATAACGATGCCCGATGAGAAACGACCAAGACCGAGGATCAAGATGACTGCCGAGCGTGACGACACTCCGGCCGAGCCGAGTATTACACCCGCCTCCTCTGGCAAGGCAAGTGAGCAGCCAGCCCGATCGCGGCCTCCTGTGATCGAGCAACTTCCTGAGGCTCAACCGGCGGGCCTGGGCGCGCTTCTTCGTCCGCTCGCAGCCGGCCTCGTCGCCGGTCTTCTCGGTGGTCGCCGTGTCCTTCAAATAAAAAAGGGGGGAGGCCCGAAGCCTGACGACCAGGCGAGGCTGCTGATAAAGGATCTGCAAGACAAGATCAGGGACCAGCAGGATAAGACGGCTCAACTCAGCGAAGCGGTTAGCTCGAAGCTCGTCGGACCACCTGTCAAGGCAGCAAGCCCTGAAGAATTGAGTGAGGTGCGCTCACGCCTGGAGGAAATCTCGAAGAAGGCGGCAAGCCCGGAAGAATTGAACGAGGTGCGCTCACGTCTGGAAGAGATTTCGAAGACTGCTAAGGCGGAAGAGGACACGGTGCAATCGCTGTCGCAGAAGGTTCAGGCCCTGGAACAGAAGCCGGCTCCTCAACCCGAAAAGGAGGTTGTGCAAGCCGAAATCGCTTCGCAAATAGCGCCGGTTTCGGAACGCCTGGCAGGTATCGAGCGCTCTCAGAACGAGAGAGCATCCGATGCCCGGACAGCCACCGTCACGATCGCACTGACGAACCTGAAACGGTCTGTCAGCGAAGGAAAACCGTTCGCGATAGAGTTGAACGCGATCGAGAGTCTATCCTCCGAGAAGCTACCGGTTTCCGAACTTGCGCCTTACAAGGACACCGGCGTGCCATCGCTTTCGCAGCTTCAGCGTGAATTCGCGGACACGGTTCGCGACGTCATCGTAAAGCATTATCACGGCAAAGCTGATTCCTTCATGGATGAGATGCTTTCCCGCGCCAGGGGAGCGATCCAGGTCAAACCCATTGGCAGCGCAGGAGACACCGTCGAGGCTGTTCTGGGGCGTATGGAAAAGGCCCTCAAGGCCGGCGATCTGAAAGGCGCCTTGACCGAGAGCGCTGCACTCGAAGGCCCGGCAAAGGAAGAGTTGCAGGCTTGGTTGGAGCATGCTCAAGCCCGCGCCGCAGCGGATGAGGCGGTACGGAAGACCGATCAGGAGTTACTTGCCAGCCTGACGAAAACATCCGCCACTCACTGATACCAGAAACCGGCAACCAAGTCGCGAAACGCTGTGGAAGTTAAGCCATGATCCGCCTTATTGCCTACCTCGTGTTGATCGTCCTCGCCGCCGCCGGCCTATCCTGGATCGCGGACAGGCCCGGAAGCCTGACCGTCGAATGGCTTGGCTACGATATTCGCACAAGCGTTTTCATCGGGACCATTGTTCTCCTCATCACTTTCGCGGCGTTAGCTCTTCTCGGCTGGCTTGGCATCCTCACTTTCTCTGCGCCGAAGCGGCTGTCCCGCAGGATGGATCAGCGCCGCAAGCGCGTTGGCCAGGAAGCCGTGCGCCGCGGTATCTTCGCGGCTGGGTCTGGCGACAAACTCACAGCGTTGAAAGCTACCGCCATTGCGAAAAAGGCTACCCCTGAAGAGCCGCTCACGCTTCTGCTTGAAGCGCAGTCGGCTCAGCTGAACGAGGACCCGATTGCGTCTCGCCAGGCTTTCGAGCGTATGCTCGACAAGCCCGAGATGGCAGAGCTCGGTCTCAGGGGGCTCTACATCGAGGCGAAGAAGGCGGGGCAGACTGAAGCAGCCAAACAGTTCGCGGAGCGCGCTCTTACAGCCAATCCCGCGTTAAGCTGGTCGTCCAGTGCCCTTTTTGAAATGCAATGCCGTGAAGGCGATTGGCGGCCAGCACTCAAGACGCTTCAGATCGCCAAGCAAAACCGCCATCTCGGAAAAGCCGAAGCGGACAAGCGCCGTGCTTTGCTGCTGACGCAGCTCGCCATCGAACTCGAGGACTCTCAACAGGCCAAGGCGCTTGCCTATGCGACTGAGGCTTTCGACCTTTCTCCGTCGCTGGTTCCTGCCGCTGCGGTCGCGGGAAGGATTCTTACGGCACAAGGCCAAGCATCTAAAGCGACCAAGATCCTGACGCAGGCTTGGCGCAACACCCAACACCCCGAAATCGCGCTGATCTTCGCTCATGCGCGCAGAGGCGATTCTCCACGCGACCGGCTGGCCAGGGTGAAGTCGCTAGTAGCGGCGGGGCCGGTAAGCGTGGAAGGCGCCATCGCAATTGCAGTAGCGGCAATCGAAGCGAAGGACTGGAAGGCCGCGCGGCTTGCGCTCGAGCCTCACCTTGCCAATACGCCGCCGGCTCGCGTATGCCGCCTCATGGCTCGCATCGAGGCCGGACAAGACCGCGATGCCGGCCGGGCGCGCGAATGGCTGGCCAGGGCTGCTCGTGGCGCCCCCGATCCGATCTGGATGGCTCCGGATGGGTCCGTCTCCGCGGAATGGCAACCGATGTCGCCAGCGACCGGCGCTCTGGGCGTTCTCGAATGGAAAACGCCTCCAGCAGCCGCGGCTCCCGGCGCGGACGATTTCATTGCGGAGATGTCAGCTCTCGATCTGTCATCTATTGACGCGCAGCCCTTACCGGATGCCTCCACAAAAAAGGCGATCGGGCCGTCTTCGCAGCCGGAGATAACGACGGGGAGCGCAGAGGCGTCCGCAACCGGTTCAACAAAGAGTGCAAATGCCACCGCGTGAAGGCCGTGAGGGCGCGCCCTGTGTTAAAGCGTCGCTCAGTTATCCCTCTCTTTCAATGGGCAGCTGAGCGGACTTGACTTGCGCTGGGATGGGTCCGTTGCTATTCATGTCTCGTGGGGTTTCCCCGCAATGCCGCTTTAGCTCAGCCGGTAGAGCACATCATTCGTAATGATGGGGTCGCGTGTTCGAGTCACGCAAGCGGCACCAATAAAATCAAGGGCTTAGCCAGCAAGCCCCGGAAAGCCAGATCGAAAAAGTAAGCACCCGGTAAGCACCGTGACGAATTTCGGGCCTTTTTTGGCGGGAGAGGGCGCGGGCTTGCCGGGAGCGGCGAACAGGCGCAGCGTGCGAACTTGCGCGGCTAGGCCGATCACCGAAAGCCTGCTTTTCCGAACAGGTTGCCGCGCGCCTTCATTCGGAGCGCTTTCGGCGAAGCGGCGATGATGGAATATTTCTGGCGGTCCAGCATGCCTCACCCCGAATTACTCAGGTTGTGCCGTCTCCCGGTATGGAGTGTCGAGGAGACCGTCGCGCTCTCTCTCGGCGTTGACCCTTCCTCAATTTCCCCGCAGCGCGTGAAGGCATTCAAAAACCATCTGGGCCGAACAGCTCTCGCGAACGCGGGTAAGGAACCGAAACCCGGATGCGAGTTGCCAGTGCCGATACCCGGATGCAAGTTGTACGTGGGGAAGCCTGATAGCCTGAAGGAAGACCTCGCCCATGCAAGACTCTATATGGCGCGCCATGATCATCTGATGCGTGCTGCGAGGGGTGGCGAGCTGCCGGCCGCGCCATTTCGTGAAAGCTTCGAAATCAAGCCGCTCGATTTTCTGGCTTGGTACAAGCGCCAGAATAGCCAAGTGCCGTGGCACGCCTTACCGAACGAACTGACTAATCATTTCTGCTTCGATATTCCCTCCGGCATATCGGGAGACCAAAGAGGCGTATTCGAAACTTGGCAGCTCCTGCAATCCGTGATGAGCAAGCCGCTAGCGGAGCGTCAATTCGCGACGATGGCGGATTTCAAGGCTCATTGCGAAAACACATTCAAAATTCGTCATCGTGACTTTGAGATATTGAGAACGAAGGCCATAAACACGCCGGGCTTAACAAGCTGGCCAACAGGTAGGCCCAAGAAGGCAAAGTGATTTTTTTCAGCCTTCAAACTTGCGATAATCAGGCGCTCAAAACTGCTTCAGGATTCTGAAACAGTTTAAATCGAACGACGCTCAACCATCCCTGAGAAAGCTTACAGCCGCGGGCGCTCCCATAGCTAAGCAGAGCGCCGCAAAAACCGCTTCAGGAATCTGAAACAGTTTAAGGCGGTAGAGCGCGCAGATATGCTGCCTTATCTTCGTGTGACAGGCAGCAATAGGGCTGCCTAAACGCGGACTGTAAAAGTTATGAATGACTTAATAACCGACCCTCGTCGGTTTATCAACACGCGCGAGTTTGCAAAGAGATGCGGCATCTCTGAATCTACAGCTAACAAGGCCCGGATCACGGGCACCGGGTGCCCTTTTTACAAGATAGGCAGCCGCGTTGTCTACGATGTTGCAGAGTGCGATGCTTGGATGAACTCTAAGCGCCGCGTTTCCACTTCTGACGAAGGCGGGAGGGCATAACATGGGCGAAACAAAAGCCAAAACCCAAAAGGTTGACCTCGATGTCTCCGCAAATGCGGGCAAGCAAGCGCCGGACGTCACGAAAGCCTTCGACCTCGAAGCGCTGCGGCTCCCACAAACTTATCAGGACATTGCAGTTAAAAAGCTGCTGACGCATGTGCCGCTCCGCAAACCGGGGAAATTCGACTTTGTGCGGGTGCATCCTGAGCACTTCTTCGAAACTGCCACTATCGCGCCCGATGACGACAGCGGAATTTTTGTGGTCGACCGCAGCCTTTGGGATGTGGTCTCGGGTGTTGCCGTGCCAGTCCGTTTTCACCTCACGATCACAAAGCAGCGCGCGATGCTTCTATGGCCCGTCCGCCTGCCAGGACCGGACGGAAAATCGAACCCTTGGCACGAAGCAGCCCGTGAAGCTGTCGATCGCGCCAAGACTTGCTGGGTCAGCATCCGCGCCAACATGCAAGCCCGCTGTTATGACGTTTTTGAAGCTGCGGGGAACCTGGGCGAACCCGAATGGCCCGAGGAACCGTTTGAGAAAATCCTGCAAATCGCGTTCAAGGACAGGGTTATAAACGACTATGGCCACCCGGCTCTCCGGCAGTTGCGCGGAGAAATCTAGGCCCGCCGTGCGTCATGAAAAGCTTCCGCGAAGTCTGGGCAGCCGATTTTGAATTTCACGCGCCGCCCGGACACAACCCCGAGCCGATATGTCTTGTGGCCAGAGAACTGGTCTCCGGTCGCACCATACGGCTTGGCCCCGACGAACTGAGGCGACGGCCATTGCCGCCTTACTGCATCAGCCACGACGCTCTTTTCGTGGCCTACTACGCATCGGCTGAGCTAGGCTGCTACCTCGCGCTCGGATGGCCTTTCCCAGCCAATGTCCTGGACCTCTACGCGGAATTCCGGAACCTAACGAACGGTTTGCCGACACCGTGCGGAAGCGGTCTGCTGGGCGCTCTCGCCTATTTCGGCCTGAGCAGCGTTGAAGCGGTCGAGAAGCGGGAGATGCGCGAGCTGGCAATGCGCGGTGGGCCCTACACCCGCGCTGAACAGACCGCGCTCCTGGCCTATTGCGAGACTGACGTCGACGCACTGGCGAGGCTTTATCCCAAGATGCTGCCTGCCATCGATCTACCGCGCGCCCTCCTGCGGGGCCGCTACATGGCTGCTGCGGCATCCATAGAACGCAACGGCATCCCGCTTGATGCCGAGATGCTGGCAAGCCTCAAGGGAAACTGGGAGCGGATTCAGGAGCAGCTTATTGCAGGCATCGACAAGGATTTCGGGGTGTATGAAGGCCGAACGTTCAAGACTGAACGCTTCGAACGCTGGCTCGGCACCCAAGGCATCGCCTGGCCGCGCCTAGCCTCGGGGCGGCTCGACCTCACTGACGATGCATTCAAAGAAACGGCGCGCCGTCACCCACAATTAGCGCCGCTTCGCGAGCTGCGTCACGCCTTGTCGGAGATGCGGCTGAACGATTTGGCGGTTGGCCCAGACGGTCGAAACCGCACCCTGCTATCCGCTTTCCAGTCCCGCACCGGTAGAAATCAACCCTCAAACTCAAAAGCGATTTTCGGCCCGGCAGTGTGGCTGCGCGGCCTTATCAAACCTGCGCAGGACATGGCGCTCGCCTACGTGGATTGGTCACAGCAAGAATTCGGCATTGCGGCGGCACTCTCCGGCGACACGCTTATGCAGGAGGCCTATTCGTCGGGCGATCCGTACCTTGAATTCGCCAAGCAGGCCGGGGCCGTTCCGCAAGACGCAACTAAGGCAAGCCACGGGGAT
>Ga0074046_10001525_pt1 | contig 20790 bp, 21 predicted proteins | sample BogForMeECP23OM3_FD_94441 | JGI IMG/M metagenome (GOLD analysis project Ga0074046, IMG submission 94441) | Bog forest soil microbial communities from Calvert Island, British Columbia, Canada - Bog Forest MetaG ECP23OM3 | ecosystem: Environmental > Terrestrial > Soil > Wetlands ... | reverse complement strand
TGGGACCCCCGGGGGCGGTGGAACGCGCGGCGGATGAAATCGCGGCGATGCTGGCAGGGACGGCTGGCAACGCTTTCTGAGGGATTGCTATCCTATTAGCATCGTCCTTAGGTGCAAGACCTGAAAGGAACTCGATGAGGCGAAGGCAAAAGGTCAGGGGTGCGTGCTGGGTTTTTGTGGCATTTCTTGCGGCAACCTTTTGCAATCCTTTGGCGGCGCAGGTAACGCGGCCGCCGAATTTTCTCGCCGAGCATTACGAACTCTCCGCTTATCTGGACACCGCAGGACAGACGATCAACGCGATCGTCAAGGTGGAATTTCGCGCGCAGGATGTTTCACAAATTGTGCGGGTAGAGCTGCACGAGAATCTGGAAGTGCGGGAAGTGAAGGGCGCGGATGGGAAAGCGCTGTCGTTCCAGCGGGAGGTTGAGAATCCGCTGTATCTGTCGGTGACGCTGCCGGCGCCGGTGGCAACCGGGAAAACAGTGACGCTGGTGTTTGCCTACGGCGGGCTGCTGGTGAACGAAGAGAACAGCCCGGTGCCGAATGTGCGTGTGGCGTCGATTGGCAAGGACTGGGCGTATCTGTTGCTGCCGGCGCGGTGGTTTCCGCTGACGAATTATCCGGCGAACCGGTACACGGGGATATTCAAACTGAACGTGCCGGACACGATGGCGGTGGCGGGAACGGGAAAGGCGGAGGCGCCGCAACCGCTGGCGCCACGCGCGGCGGCGGAGGGCGGGCGTTTGATGTACACGTTCCGCTGCGAACGAAAGGAGCCGAACGGGTCGTTCGTGGCGGGGCCGCTGCAGTTGAGCCCAAAACAGGCGGAAGGCATCAACGTCGCGGTGTATGCGCCGCGGGCGGATTCGGGAAAGGTGCAGGAGTTCGCAAACGCGGTGGCGCACCAGGAGATTATCTTTTCGGACATGTTCGGGGAACTTCCAGAGACCGATATGACCGTGATTGAGCTGCCGGACGGAACGGTCCGAACTTTTTCGGGGCCGGGAGTGGTGATGCTGAGCCACCGGCTGTGGGACCCGAAGTACAGCGACCGCACACTGAGCCAGTTGGTGGCGACGCAGTGGTGGGGCAACCGAGTGTTGCCGGCGAGCATGAGCGATGTGTGGATCAGCGACGGGCTGGCGCGATATTCGGAAGAACTCTATGCGGAGCAGGCCATTGGCAGAGAGGCGGGGCTGCGGGCGCTGGACGAATTCGCGGTGGGCGCCTTGATGTATGAAAACCCCGTGCCGGTGTCGCAATCGGCCCGGTTGGCGCCGTATTCGGGGGAATACCGCTCGGTGGTGATGAATAAGGGCGCGATGTTGTTTCACATGCTGCGCGCGCAGATGGGAGATTTGGCGTTCAAGTCGCTGCTGCATGCGTTTTACGCGAAATACCAGGGCAAGACGGCGACGATGGCGGACTTTGAGAACATGGCGATTGCAACGACCAATGCCGGTGTACGGCCCGGGCAAGAGGCGCCGAACCTGCAAGGATATTTTGCGCAGTGGCTGAATTCGACGGGAGTGCCGGAATTTTCGATGGAGTTCGTGGTGTACCGGACGCGCAAGGGGTTCCGGATTGTGGGGAAGATCAAGCAGCCGCTGGACACGTTCAGCATGCCGGTGCAGATGCGGATTGATACCGAAGGCAACCCGGAGATGAAGACGATTTATGTAACCGGTTTGGAGACGCAATTTACCGAAGAGACGTTCGGGCGGCCGAAATCGGGCGGCATCCGGGTGGACCCGAACAACCTGATTTTGAAGAGCACGCCGAATTTGCGGGCGCGGGCGGCGATTGCGCGCGGCGAGGAATTGGCCGAGGTGGGCAAGTATTACGATGCGGTGCAGCAGTACCAGCGGGCATTGAGCATTCAGCCGAGCCGCTCGCTGGCGAATTTCCGGATGGGCGAGGCGTTTTTTTACCAGAAGAATTACCAGGCGTCGGCAAATGCGTTTCGCGAGGCGTTGGCGACCGTGCCGGAACCTTCGGAGAAGTGGACGGAAGTCTGGAGCCACATTTATCTGGGGAAGATTTTCGATATTTTGGGGCAGCGGGAACGCGCACTGAATGAGTACAGCAAGGCGCGGCAGACGAACGACAACACCGGCACGGCTCAGGACGTGGTGGAGGCGCTGATCAAGAAGCCGTATACGGAGAATGGGATGCCGACGCCAACGCCGGCGGATGCGAGCACGCCTGTGCCGGCAAAGGGGAAGCAGGCGGATGTGGCGGCGCCGGCTTCGGGGGAGAAGCCAACTTTGAAGAAGCCGAATCCGTAGAGGAGTGGCGGCGCACAGACAAAATGCGGCCGGCGTAAAACGTCGGAGAGTTGTTGGTAAATTGCCTCAGGGGCTAAAGCCCATTTTTGCAGCGTCGTTTCGGCACGACTGAAGTCGTGCCCTCTCACCTACGTACATTTAAGGATCGAAGGCGCCCGCCTCGGAGGGCGGTCCCTACATTTGATCAGAGCGGATTTAGGCCGGTTAGTTTTGCGTTCGGGGCGTTTTTTTGTTGGAGCAGGACTTGGAAGCGCTCGCCGAGGCCTTCGGGGTAGATTAGGGTTTTAAGTTGCAGGCGGGCGCGAGTGCGGCTGGGTTCGTCCATGCCCTCGTTGTAGAGATCCGCGAAGTCATTTTCCTTTCCCAAAGCTAGAAGAAAAACGGTTTGCGTGACCAGGCCGAGAGTTTCGAGGCCGTGGCGCGCGCCCCATTGGCGGAGCGCCGTGAAGTTGACGTGCGCGGTGAGGTCCTGCTCGCCGGGAGCGGCGTAGAGATTGTCCGAGGCCTGGTGCTTGGAGTAGCTGAGAACGGTGCCGGACAGGTGATGGGCATCGAAGAGGTCGGCGGCTTCGTGGCCGTAGTCGATGGTGAGGACGAAACCGCGACCGAGGCGGCGGGCGATTTCGGTGATCCAGTCGCAGGCTTCGAGGCTGGCTTCGGCGAGTTGGCCTTCTTCGAGGGTGATTTGCTGGGCGGCGAAATAGTCGGAGATGGCGCAGGTCGAGAGCGGCAGGGGAGTTTCGGAGAAAGATTCTCCCTGGCAGGTGACGAAGATTTCTTTCAGGGCGCCGGATTGTTGCTGGACGCGATGGACTGGGAGGGCGTCGAGAAGTTCGTTGGAGAAGACGCAGCCATTCGGAATGTGGGAAGGCATTTCGATGGAGGGGCGGCACTTCCCTATGGTGATGAAACGCGAAAGCTGGTGGGCGAGCTGGTCGCAGCGGGCGGGAGACCGCTCGACGGCGACGTAGCGGAGCGCGTTGAAGAAATCTGGCAAATGGGTTTGCGCGAAGTCGAGGATGTGGCCGGCGAGGCGGCCGGTGCCGGCGGCGGCTTCGACGAGCAGAAATTCGTTCGGGCGATCGAGTTGCTCCCACATTTCCGCGCACTGGCGCGCGAGGAGGCGGCCGAAGATGGGGCTGACGTCGACACTGGTGTAGTAATCGTTGAAGCGGCGCGCTTCGGGCCTCGAATAGTAGCCGTGGACGGGGTGGTAGAGGCATTCGCGCATGTATTCGGCGAAGGTGATGGGTCCAAAGCGGCGGATGCGTTCGGCGAGCAGCGGGGCGAGCGGGGTCACGCGGAGGCGGCTCCGGTGGGACTTCCCTTTTGGAGATTTTGCAGCGCGGTCTGGAAGACGTCGCGGGAGCGAGCGTCGAAAAGGACGAAGTAGATGGTTTCGAGCGAGGTTTCGCTTTTCAAGTGTTGCAGCGCTTCGGTGAGCATGATTTGGGCGCACTCGTCCATGGGAAAGCTTGAGACGCCGGTGCCAATGGCGGGAAAGGCGATGGTTTTCAGGTTGCGTTCGGCAGCCAGGCGGAGGGAGTGGGCTGTGGAGGTACGCAACGTTTTTGGTGTGGTGCGGACGCCGCCTAGGCTCATGCTGGCGGCGTGGATGACGTGGCGGGCTTTCAGCTTGCCGCCGCTGGTGATGGCGGCGTAGCCAACGGGAATACTGCCGATCTGGTCGCACTCGCGCTGGATCTCTTCGCCGCCTTTGCGGGCGATGGCGCCGGCGACACCGGCTCCTAGGATTAGGTCGTTGTTGGCTGCGTTTACGATGGCGTCCACGTCCATTTCGGTTAGGTCGCCTTGTTGGACGGCGATGCGGTCGGTTGGGGGTTTCATCGAGGGTATTTTAGAACATTTGGGGGCAAAGCGTGTGGGTGGGGATACCGGATAACCGCGATCAGATAGGAGGAGGGGAAGGAAAAAACCTAACTCAGAGGACACAGAGGGGCCTCGGAGGGCACAGAGAAGAGTAAAGCAGGAGGGCGGCGTGAAGTCGCCCCTACGTTTTATTTTGGGGATGTTTGAACTCACGGTAGTCGTAGACGCCTTGGCCGGATTTGCGGCCCAGGCGGCCCTGTTGGACGTATTGGCGGAGGAGGGGGCTGGGTTTGTATTTTTCGCCGAGAGTGGCGTGAAGATATTCGAGGATTTTCAGGCGGACGTCGAGGCCGACGAGGTCAACCATTTCGAACGGACCCATTGAGTGATTGAGGCCAAGCTTGACGGCTTTGTCGATGTCGGAGGCGGAGGCGACGCCCGCTTCGAGCATGGCGAAAGCTTCGTTGCCGATGAGCGCGTTGATGCGGGAGGTGATGAAACCGGGGGCTTCGTTGACGATGACAGTTTCCTTGCCCATGCGCGCGGCAACTTCGATACAGGCAGCGACGGTTTCGGCGGAGGTGTGCGGGGTGCGGATGATCTCGACCAGCTTCATTTTGGGGCCAGGGTTGAAGAAGTGCATGCCGATGCAGCGCTCGCGGTGAATCACGACGTCGCTGAAGTCACTGATGGAGAGAGAAGAGGTGTTGCTGGCGAAGATGGCGTTGGGCTTGGCGAATTTGTCGAAGATGGTGAAGAGTTCAAGCTTCATTTCGAGTTCATCGGGGACAGCTTCGATAATGAGTTCGGCGTCGCGGATGGCTTCGTCGACGACTTGGGAGGTGGAGAGGCGGGCCAGGGCGGCGTCGCGGGCGGCAGGAACGAATTGGCCGAGGCGAACGCCGTCGTCGAAGGATTCACGGATCCAGGCGGTGGCTTCGGCGAGCATGGAGTCGGAGACGTCTTCGAGGGTGGTGGAGTAGCCGCCGAGGGCAGCAGCGTAGGCAATGCCGCGGCCTATGGTGCCGGCGCCGACGACGGCAATGGTTTTGATTTCCATGCGAAGATTGTCTCCTAGAACGACGCTTGCCGGAAGGCAAGCCCCACAAAGGCCAAGAAAGTCACGGGTTGGCGCGTAAAGCGAGGATGCGGTAGGCGGCTTCGTCGAAGCCGATAATGATTTGCGAACCGCGGACGAGTAGGGGACGGCGGATGAGATTGGGATTTTTGGACATGAGTTTGATGGCGTCGGGGCGGGTGGGCGGCTTTTCGGCCATGTCGCGCTCGCGGTAGAGCTCGTTGCGGGTATTCAGAAAATCCTTGTAGTCGCGCCTGGCAATAAGTTGATCAAGTTCGAATTCCGACATGGGTTGTTTGTCGAGATCGCGGGAGTCGAAGCCGAGTTTCAGTTCGAGCAAGAGACCTCTTGCTTTGCGGCAGGTGGTTCAAGTGGGTTTTTGATAGAACGTGAGTTTGGCGGGCATGACGGCTCCGTTCTAGTAGCGTGGGACTCTGGGATCGATTTCGAGGGACCAGCGGTCGATGCCGCCTGCGAGCGATTTGGCGGTGGTGATGCCTTGCTGGCGGAGCCAGTTGGCCACGTCCAGGCTGCGCATGCCGTGGTGGCAGTAACAGATGACGGGCTCGTCGGTGTCGAGCTTCTGGAGATTCGAGGGGATGGCGCCCATGGGGATGAGCACGGCGCCCTCGATGCGGCATTGGGCGTTTTCCCAGGGTTCGCGGACGTCCACAAGGAGGACTTTTTCGCCGTTATCCAGGCGTTGCTTTAGTTCGGCTGCAGAAATTTCTAGATCGTTCATGGGACTCCCGTATCCCGCCTTTCGCGGCTACTGATCAGGCATGAGCAGATTGCCCAAGACCGCAAACAGCATGAAGAGCATGACGGAAACGACGAGGGAACCGAACAACAGTCCGACGAGTTTGCTCTTGGCGATTTTTGGCACGCGCAATTTCCTCCAACCCAACAGTTTAGTATTGGGGCCCAGTGCTCAAAAGCGGGAGCTGAGCTCCCCTTCGACAGGTTCAGGGCAGGCCGCACTCCAAAGCGGCCGCCCGCCGCGGCGGGCGCCACAACAGCAAACATGCACCAGCGCATTATTGTACCCGACTACTGGATGGAGCCTTTGGGGGAGATCCATTGTTTTTCGACGGACTGGATCTCATTCACCAGGGCGACGTCTTCGGGTTGCGGCAGCATTTCTTTTTGATGCTCGGCGTAGGCGGTTTCGTTCAGCAGTTCGCCCCGGACGTTGTAAGGCATACGCGCGTGCTCGCCGATGAAGCGGTTGAATTTGAAATCCGGCACGTAGAGAAGCGGGTGGCCGGAGGGAACGTTTTTGTTGATCATTTCGACGAGCTTGAGGCATTCCTGATAGTACAGTTCGCGGCTGTGCTCGTTCATGCGCTCGAGATTCACGGCAGCCTGGGCAGTGGGCTCATCGTAGCGGGCTTTGAGGCCCCAGACGTAGAACCAGTGAGCGGAGCTGGAACGATCGACGCCGAAGAGGTCTAGGCTGACGGGAATCCACTTGTTGATGTACTTCTGGATGATCTGCGTGGGAATCACACCGGCTTTGACGATGCGCTTGATGCCGTCCTGGCCGGTACCGAGGTGGAAGGACTCTTCCTTGAGCATGGGAATCATGGACTGCGCGAGGGGCGCGAAGCCGGAAAAGCTGAGCATGGTGAGCTGGTATTTGCCGTCGCGATCCACGAAATCGGTGTAGACGAAAAAGTCCAGCCAGTTGTTGACGTCCTGATTGAAGGCACCGAGGAGACGTTTCTGATCGAAGGCGCGGCGCTCCAGCATTTTCTGGGCTTCGACGCGGCCGCTGTAGCCGAAGTGGTTCATCAGCAGGTGGCACATCTGCCAGCCGTGGCGCATCTCTTCGGTGACCACGCGGCAGAGCGACTGGCGGTCATGTTCGCTGGGCGAGGTTTCGAAGAGGCGGCGCTGCTGCTCGACGGAAGCGAATTCGGTGTCGCCCTGATACACGATGAGATTGAGCAAGGCGTCGCGCATGCGCTGGTCGGGAATGCTGACGACCTTTTCCCACTTGGGGCGTCCCTTGTAGGCGCCGAATTCGATCTCGTTGGAGCGAGTGGGGCCGAACTTGGCTTCGAACTTGTACTCGGTGATTTCCGGATAATCTACGCCGATGTCTTTTTGCCAGACATGGAAGAGATCGACCCAGTCATCGAAAGTGGAAAGGCGCGTTGCAGGCATGAGCGTGGCCTCCTGAAATTAGAATGCTGGGTGCAGCGAAATACAAAAAAAACTAACTGCCTTGAAATTTGGGAGTGCGCTTTTCCATGAACGCGCGGATGCCTTCCAGGCAATCGTGCGAATGGAAACATTTTAGCTGGGCTTCGACTTCGCGCTCGAGGGCAGCCACGAGTTCGTCTTTTTCCCGGCCGAAGATGGCTTGTTTGACGGCGCGGATGGCGAGTTGCGGCCCTTCGGCGATTTTCTTGGCGAAGGCGGCGACCGCCGCTTCGAACTGGTCGGCGGGAAAAAGATGATTGATGATGCCGAGGCGGTGCGCGGTGACCGCGTCAATCATTTCGCCGGTGTAAAACATTTCGGCAGCCACCGATGGACCGACGAGCTGCGGCAGAAAGTACGTGCCACCGTAATCGGGGAACAAGCCGACCTTGGCGAAATTTTGCCCGAAGACGGAACCATCCACGGCGAGGCGAATGTCGGCGGCCAGCGCGATGTTCATGCCGGCGCCCGCGGCCGGACCGTTGATGGCTGCGATGACTGGCTGGGGCATGGTGCGAATGTTCAAGACGGCCTGCATGCCGGAGCGCAGGATGGGGGCGATCTCGGTGGCATCAGAGCGCTCGCGGCCTTTGCCGATGGCACCGAGATCGCCGCCGGCACAGAAGGCGCGGCCCGCACCGGTGATCACCAGGACGTGGACGGTGGAATCGTTGGCGACGCGGACGAGCGCATCGTTGAGAGCGGTGGTCAGTTCATTGTTGAGGGCGTTGAGACGATCGGGGCGGTTCATCACCAACGTGGTGATGGAACCGTGCCGCATCTCCTGCAGGACGGGAGAGGTGGAAGCGGTTTGTGGTGCGTGACTCATGATGCCTCCGTTTCGCGCAGTCCCATTTTAGTGAGGCTGCGATTCGCGCGTTTTTTCGGTGCGCTTGACGAGATCGGCGAGCTTTCGAAAATGTTTCAGGCGGTCGCTATGGCCGCGGGGCGTGGCGCCAACGGTTGTGGGAAGCACGTATACGTGCGCGCCATACAAGGATTCTTTTTGGATGCCGTAATTGCACTTGCGCTGGGCGAACTGTTCGAACGGAATTTTTCCGTTGAAGGCAATCACCCGCGGGAGATACTCCTCCAGCTTGCGGGAAAGCACAAAGCGGCCTTCGGCGAAATCCTCGCGCTTGAGTTCTTCGATCGTCTTGGTGGGGCGCTTAACCAGGTCGGTGAGGCCAATGCCGAACTCGATAATGCGGCGGTCGTCGGGATAGTCGAAGGGTTCGGGAACCACGCCGCTGTCGTAGAGCAACGGCCAGAACGGATTGCCGCGGCCAGCGTAATAGTGGCCCGCACGAACGGATGACTCCGTGGGGTTGACGCCCACGATGACGAGCTTCATGCCTTTGCGGAGATAGTCAGGGAGCGTTTTCATTCGAGTGGGGCTCTCATAGTCACCCTATGAGTTTACTTCCCTTTGAAATTGGCGGCACGCTTTTCGACGTAAGCGGCAAGGCCTTCCTTGGCGTCTTCGCTGGTGAAGAGGAGTTGCTGGAGTTCGCGTTCGAGGCCGAGGGCTTCGGCGAACGGGATTTCCATGCCGGTGACGACGGAACGCTTGATGCGGCCGACCGCGCGAGAAGCTTTGTTGGGCGGGCAGAACTGCCGGGCGTAGCCGAGCACATCTTCCCAGAAAGATTCTTTCTCGTAGAGATAATTGATGAGCCCCATTTCGAGGGCCTCTTCGAAGCTGAAGGTGCGGCCGGTGGCCATGAGTTCCAAGGCGCGGGAACGGCCTACAGCGCGCGCAAAACGCTGGGTGCCCCCAGTGCCGGGAAGGACACCGAGGTTCACTTCGGGCAGGCCGATTTTGCCGCCTTCTTTTTTGGCGATACGGATGTCGCAGGCCATGGCGATTTCCAGGCCGCCGCCGACGGTGTGGCCGTTGAGCGCGGCGATGACCAGCTTGGGCGTTTGTTCCAGGCGGCTGAGGGTTTCGTTAGCGTGCAGGCAGAAATAGTATTTGAATTGGGGATCGGCCTTGGTGAGCATGGGAATGCTGGCGCCGGCGGAAAAGAACTTTTCGCCCGCGCCGCGGATGACTATGACGTGGGCGCTCTCGTCCATGCGGGCTTTGAGAATGACGGCGTCGAGCTGCAGCATCATTTCGTAGGTGTAGGTATTCGCGGGAGCATCGTCGAGCTCAAAAATGGCAACGCCGTCTTCGACACGGTATTTGACGAGTTCCCGGGTTGCGATGTTCGTGGTGGTGGCCATAGTTTTCTCTCCGTCTCTCCGTCTGAGATTTTTAGTTTGGAAAATTGTTAGCGGCGATCTCCTGCTTCCACTCCGGCAACGTGCCCCGACTTTAGCTCCGCGCTTGGCGGCAGGATGCCGTGAAGAAAAATGCCAACGATGGCGGCGGTCAACTCCACGGAGTCGGGGTCGACGCCGGGCTTATGCCATTTGTAGGTCCAGTTCATCATGCCGAACAGGCTGAGGACCGCGACGCGGGGGTTGATCCCGGGGACGAGGCCCTCTGTGGCGAGGGAGTCGAAGATTTCACGGGCTAAGGCGTAGTAGCGGCGCTTAATGGCCTGGACTTGTTCTTCGTAGGGAGCACCCAGAGCTTCTTCCTCGTGCGACAGGACTTTCATCTCGTTGGGATGCGAGAGGAAGTATTCGATGTGATTGAGGACCAGCTGGCGGAGGCGTTCCACAGGATCGTGGGCGCCTTGCAGCCGGGATCTGAGACTTTCGACTACATATGTAAAGGTTTTACTTTGAATTAGATAGAGGAGATGCTGTTTGCTTTCAAAGTAGTAGTAGAGGCCGGAAAGAGAGACCCCGGTAGCTTTGCTGATATCGCGAATAGAGGTGCCCTCAAACCCATGCTGGGCGAAGACTTGGGAAGAGACGACGAGGATGTGCTGGAGCTTGGCCTCGGAATCGCGGGGAATAGGAAGCGAGGTAGACATAGAAATCTCGAACGTTCGTTCGACAAATGTAGTCGGTGGGGGGCCGGGTGTCAAGACGTGAAGAGGTGAATATCTCGTGACTGTAGAAACAGCGGCCCGCCTCCCTTCCTCCGTCAGGGCACGTAGAAGGCGGGCCCTACAAGACCAGGAGGGGCCGATCTAAAGTTCGGCCACTACATGGGTTCGTGGGTTAGGGTTTGCCGGCGGTTTTCACGGAGGCTTTGAGATCTAGATTGGCTACCAGGCGATGGAGGTAGTTGGGGTGGAGGCCGAGGAGTTTGGCGGCTTGGGTGAAGCTGCCCTGGGATTGCTCAAAAGCGTGGAGAATGAGCTGTTTCTTGGCGCTGCGCAGTGCTTCGTGGAAATTGGCCGTGCCCGCAGTTAGAGGCAGGGAGGTTTCCGCCAGCGCTTCGGGGAGCTCTTCGGGAAGAATCAGGTCGGAAGAACCGATGACTATGGCGCGTTCGATGGCGTTTTCGAGTTCGCGGATGTTGCCGGGCCAGTCATAGGCAGCCAGCGCGGTGCGGGCGGCAGGCGAGAGGCCTTTGACTTTGCGATTGGCACGCGCGGAGCAACGCGAGATGAAGTAGTCGGTGAGCAGCGGAATGTCTTCGGGACGTTCGCGGAGCGCCGGCATGGAGAGCGAGACGACATTGAGGCGGTAGAACAGATCGAGACGGAATCTTTCTTCGCGGACGGCTTTCTGTAAATCCTTGTTGGTGGCGGCGATGAAACGCACGTTGAGTTTGATGGGACGCGTGCCGCCAAGGCGCACGAATTCGCGCTCCTGAAGGACGCGGAGAAGTTTGGCCTGGATGGTGAGGGGCATTTCGGCGATTTCATCGAGGAAAACCGTGCCGCCTTCGGCAACTTCGAGCATGCCCTTCTTTTGGGCGACGGCACTGGTGAAGGCGCCGCGCTCGTGGCCGAAGAGTTCGCTTTCGAGAAGAGTTTCGGTGAGGGCGGCGCAGTTGAGCGCGACGAAAGGCTGGGCTTTGCGCGGGCTGTTGAGGTGGATGGCGCGCGAGGCCAGTTCCTTGCCGGTGCCGCTTTCGCCCAGGATCAGGACCGTGGAATCGGAGGGGGCGACGCGTTCGATGAACTGATAGACCTGGCACATGCGCGGGCCGCGGCCGATCATGTCGTGCTGGAACTGCACTTGCGCGCGAAGGCGCAGATTTTCGCTACCGAGGCGTTCAAACTGGCGAGCGTTTTCGATGGCGACGGAGGCGAGGCTGGCTACAGCGGAGAGGAGCTGCAGGTCGTCGTTGGAAAAACGGGTGTCGAGGTTGCGGGTGTCGAGATAGATGAGGCCGAGGCAATGCGCGGGGGTCGCCAACGGAACGCAGAGAAGCGACACCGCGAGGACCGGCGAAGAATCGGCTGGGCCGCCGGTGGATGTCGGCGCATCGTGATCGAGAACGGCTACGCGCTCTTCGACGACTCGTTGGGCGAGCTCGCGGCTGAGATGCACGGGATGATCGGGGCCGGCGGCACGATCCCAAGCCACAGGAGCGGAGAACTCGCCAGTGGCGGGATCCCGGAGGAGAATCGCGGCGCGTTCGGCGGGGATGGCGTCGAAGAGCATGGCGAGGAGCTGCCACTGCAGGGCGTCGATGTCGCGCGTGGAACCGATTGCCGAACTGATCTTCAGCAGAGTGGAGAGGGTGCGCGCGAGACGAACCGCCGGGGGAAGCGCCGCGAGCGATTCCGGACGCAGGTAAAGGAGGTCCTCCGGTTTGAGCTCTTGAGCGGACGTACTGAGGGCGGAGTGATCATCCAATTGAACGGTGCTGCTTTCGGCGGCGGCATTGGCCTCCGGAAGAAAAAGAAAGGAAGAGTCACCGATGGAGATCTGGTCGCCGAAGGCGAGCCGGCGTGCGGTGACGGGGATGCCGTTGACGAACGTTCCGGAAGGCGAATCGAAGTCACGAAGGGTGAAACCGCTGGTGTCTTCGGTGATGGAGCAGTGCTGGGGAGCAACCGAGGGCTCTTCCAGGCGAACTTGATTGGAGGGATCGCTGCCGATGGACAGAGGAGCGACGACGGGAAAGTTGCTGTCTTTCCAGGGGCCGCTGATGACGGAGAGTCGCGGACGCACGATGCGAGCCTCTGATGGTAGGTTTGAGAGCACGGCGGGCTGAGGGATGGGATTCTACTGCAGAGGTGGTCGCGAAGCCAGAAGAAGAGTCTATCCGAACGGTTAGAGGGGCTAACCAGAGAGATAGAGCTTCTCTTGGCCATCACTTTCCTCCTACCACGGCATTCTATATGATAAAACAAGTCCTTAAATCACAGTAAGTTATGAGTGCGAATTGGGACTGGATCCCGCAGGACTCGTCCAATTCACAGCCCACCGGGGCTCCCTCTCCAGGCCGGATGCTCACCGTTCGGATAGGAAAGCGAACCAGTACGTCAGGCTGATTGAGCACAAATGTACACCGCAAAAATCTTTTTTCGCAGTTATGCCCTTGAAACTTCGTCGGATGGAGGGAGCGGGTGGGTTGCCGCCGGAATGACCGCGAGGATGGCACAGCCCTTGCATTAGCAGAAGGCGTCGGTCAGTTAAGAAAAGCAAAACTGAGGTGGAAAATGAACTTCACAAAAAATTTCAAGTGGCAAATGGTTTTGGTGGCCCTAGGCGCTTCGCTGCTGATGACGGGAAAAGCTTACTCGCAGGAAATCGATAACACCAATTTTCAAGCTCCGGTGGCCTCCGTTGGCAGCAACTTCAACACGGCAGCCCCAGCGACGACGAACTCTTTGGCAACCCCCGCGGTCGTTGCTTATGCAGCGGCAATTACTCCGGTGGCTCCTGTAAACGAACCGACAGAAGCTAGTGTGACGAGCGCCCCGATGGCCCGCGGCACGTTGCTTGCAATCGCCATCCTGCTCATCGGATACGCCATCGTTCGCAAAGCTTCCCTCACTAGCCGGAATGACCGGATGAACAACTGGAAGTCGGCTTCCACGCGCACCAACTCATTGTCTGGCCGCAAGCCCCAAGTTCTACACAGCTAAGAACGCTCCGCATCTCATTCCGGGAGCCAGACGAAATTCCCCGCTCCCGGAATGAGGCCAGGCAATAAATCCCGCCGAGATTCCCTCCTCCGCTGTTACTTTCCTGAAGAAAAAAGAGGCAGTTCCCTTCCGAGTTTTCTTTTCCTGGCCAGGACGAAAATTTTTTCGGCTACAGCGAGATCCCACGAGGCGATGCCGTTGGATTTGAAGAGGGTGATCTCCTTGTCGGAAGTGCGGCCGGGAACCTGGCCGGCGACGAGTTGGTGGAGTTCGTGGACGGTGTCCCACCTTTGCGGGTGTTGCTCAAAGGGGATGATGAGGTCTCCGGCTTCCTGCCTGGATTGGGCAATGGAGTCCACGAAGATGGCGTCGGCGCGGGCAATGGCGGTGTCGTCCAATTCGCGCTTGTGGGCGTGGTTTGCTCCAATGGCGTTGATGTGCGCGCCGTCGGGAATATCGCGGCCATCGAGGACGGGCTTGGCGGAGGTGGTGGCGGTGTCAATGATGTCGGCGTCGCGTACAGCTTCGGCGGCGGACGCGGCGGCCTGTACGGAAATGCCGAGGCGCTTGGACATTTCTTCGCAAAAATTCGCGCGGCGGTCGGGGTCGCGACCATAGACGCGTGCGGAATCGAGCTTGCGCACGACGGCGATGGCTTCAAGCTGAGTCCTGGCCTGGCCACCGGTGCCGAGGATAGCGGCGGTCCGCGCGTTTTGCCGGGCCAGATACTTGGTGGCCACGCCGGAAGCGGCGCCGGTGCGCTGTTGACCCAGGAAATCGGCTTCGATCAAGGCAAGCAGGGCGCCGGTGGAGATTTCGTAGAGCGGCACGAGGAAACAGAGGTTTCCCTTTACGTAGGTGTACTGCTTCATGGCGATGAAGCCAGACTGGGTGTCCATCGCGGCCATGTAATGGAAAAAGCCGCCGCCGGCGGGCAGTTCGAAGCGGCGGCGTGGGTGAACGATGACGTGTCCCGCGGCTTGCTTGCGGGAGACTTCCTCGACCGCGGCGATGGCCATGGGCATGGTGAGGAGTTGGCGGACTTCCGATTCGTTGATGTGCAGGGTCATTGGTTTCCACCTGGTGTTGCGGGCGATTTTTGTGCGAGATGGAATTCGACGAGAGTCAGAGAGGTGTCGGCGACGGTGCCGTGGTGGTGGTATTGGTAGCTGAGGATGCCGATGCCGGGAGAAAGCTCGTATTCGGTATCGTCGGGATTGGTCGCATAGCGCAAAAGAAAAACTTCGGCGGTCTGCGGGGCGAGGCCCTTGATTTCGCTAAGATTCTTTTTTTCCCGGTCGATCACGACCCAGCAATATTCCCCGTCTTCGCGCTGGAGGCTTTCGGCATCGCCGAATTTCAGGCCTTTTTTCAGCGGCCAACGGAAGAGAAGATTTTCTTCGGAAAGAAACTTGTCCAGGGTGGCGGCGTCTTTTTGGAGTTTTGCATAATCGAAATCTGGAGGAAGCGAGTCCAAAAAGACTTCGTGGCGCTTGGTTTCGATCAGCAGCCAGGGCATGGGCGCGACTTCGGCGCTGGCCCAATCGAGATCGCGGGGAAATCCGGAGAGAATGGCGATGGTGAACTCGGGCTTCTGGATGACTTTTTGCACGGTCATTTTGAGGGTGACGTTGGTTTGGACAGTCTTGTCGGTTTGCGGGTCGGTCCAATCCACAGTGCCGCGATAGAGCCAGTAAGTTTCCGGGGTGAGGGGCATGAAGAGATCGTCGCTCGCGGTGGGATCTTGAGGTCTGGCGGGGAATTGTTCGCTAACCTCAGGAGCTAACGCCCGACTTACTGACGGTCGTAACGGCACGACCCTTCGACATTGCTCAGGGCAAGCTGAAGTCGTGCCTTCCGTTGGGACATTCGGTGAACTGCTTTGTAGAAGTATAGGTGCGAACTGTTGGGCGTTGAGGGTCGGAGCCCAGTGGAGCGTGAGCGAGGCGAGGAGGACGCCTGCTGCGGCCGATGCTGAAATGGCGGGAGATTTTCTGGATACGCGCATGGTTACTTCTTCGACGGGGCTTCTTTGGGTTTAGTTTTTTCCGGCTTGTGGGCAGCGGCGGGGTTTTCGTCCTTGATGCGGCGGACCACGGTCTGGATCAGGCGATAGTGACGTTCTTCCTTATCGCCGTTGAGAAAGAGGCGGAATTCGGGTTGACCTTTGGCATCTTTTCCGGTGCGAATCGGGAAGGAACCGCAAAGATTGTTGTCGATGAAAGCGGTTTCGTAGCGGGTCTTGCGAGTATTCCATGTGTACACGCGCAGGGTGGTGAAATCGCAGGGCATGCCTTCCGGACCATGGGTGCCGGCGACGAGATATTGCGGGTGGTCGCCGTCACTGTCGGTGACGCGGTTGAGTTCGAACCAGGCCAGCGGGTGAATGTTGGCGGATTCAGCGCCTTCGCGAACCGGATCGGGCAGGTCGAGAGCAAGAAAGCGGGCGACGACCCATCCGGCGATGGGAACGGTCTGATCGCCGGGCTGCGTGGTGGTGGTAATGGCGGAATTGCGGACGATACCCTCGCCGGGAGGACGCGTGGCGTTGCCGCGGACGAGGAACCAGTCTTCCTTTTTGGTTTCAGAAGGCTCGCCGGAGGATTCTTTTTCATCGGAGACCTGCACCCAGTCGGCAGTGGCGCGGCCGACGATTTCCACTGGCACGTTGCGAGAGAATTGATAGAGCCGCGGTTCATTGCGGCCGGGTTCCACGCGCAAATTCGTGGAGACCTTGGTGCGGCCGCGCGCCTGCACGGGAATGCTGGAGGCCTGCTGGAGGAGTTTGGCGCTTCGTTGCCAGAGTTCCGGCTCCATAAGGTAGCGGCCGTCCACCCAGCCGACCAGGCCGGCGGCGGTGCGCACTTTTACATTTTCGTTGCGGCGGCCGAGGATATCCACGCGGTCCCCGTAAAGGAGAACGCCAGTCTGCTCGCGCACCTGGGCGACGCTGCTCCAAAGAGTGACGCTGCGCTCACTGACATACGCGGAGTCGAGCACTTCGTGCTTGGGACGGAAATACCAGGCCAGCAATGCCACCAGGCAGAGCAGCGGCACGGCCACCAGCAGTTTGCGTTTCATGCGGAATCCCCGAAGGTGGCGCCGACGGAGCGGGCGGCGTGGACGATTTCGCCGTTGGGATCCACGTACTTCATTTTTTCGAGGGCTTCGTCGAGGGAAACGGATTCGATTTTGCCGGATTTGAGGCAGACCATGCGGCCAAACTGGTGCCTGGCGACGAGATCGGTGGCGGCGACGCCGAGACGTGTGGCCAAGATGCGATCGAACGGAGTGGGCGAGCCGCCGCGCTGGACGTGGCCAAGAACGGTGACACGAATTTCCTTGTGCAATATTTCGCGGAGGGTGAAGGCGATGGTGTTGGCGACGTTGCCGGGGCCGGCGGGAGGAATGGGCTTGCCGTTGGGGTCGGTGGGGGGAAGCTTGACGCCTTCGGCGACGACAACGAGGCTGAAGCGCTTGCCGCGTAGTTCGCGGGCGCGCACGGCGTCGCAGATATTTTCGAATTTAAAGGGGATTTCGGGGATCAGGATGATGTGCGCGCCGCCGGCGATCCCGGCATGGAGGGCAATCCAGCCGGCGTCGCGGCCCATCACTTCAATGAGCATGACGCGGTGGTGGGATTCGGCGGTGGTGTGGAGGCGATCGACCGCTTCGGTGGCGATGACGAGAGCAGTGTCGAAGCCGAAAGTGACCTCGGTGGCGTCGAGATCATTGTCGATGGTTTTTGGCACGCCGACGACATTGACGCCGCGGCGAAAGAAGTCGCGGGCGATGTGCTGGGTGCCGTCGCCGCCGATGACGATGATGGCGTCAATGCCCAGGCGGCGGGCGTTATCGATGCACAGGGAGGAATAATCCTGCACGGTTTCGACGCCTTTCTCGGTGGTTTTGTAGGCGAAAGGATTGCCGCGATTGGTGGTGCCGAGGATGGTGCCGCCGCGGGGCAGAATGCCGCTGACGGTCTCTTCGGTCATTTCGATGGCGCCTTCGGGCCAAATCAAGCCGTCGAAGCCGTTGCGGACGCCGATGACGCGCATGCCGTGCTGGGAGATGGCGGTGCGAACCACGGCGCGAATGACCGCGTTAAGACCCGGTGCGTCACCTCCACCGTTTACAATGCCGACTGTGCGGACAGGTTTCATGTTTCCTCAAAAGTGATCTTGGAGATTGTACCTGAAACGGCGGCGTTGCCGACGTGACACATCGCGGCGTGGAATCGGTAGAATCAACAGTGCGGGATGAGTATCGTGGGCCGAGGGGGAGCGATGAAATTCTTGAATGGGTTGCAGCCGCTGGGGTTGGCGATTTTGCGCGTGACGCTGGCGGTGATTTTTGTTTACCACGGATATCCGAAACTGGTGCGCGCCGATGCCGGGATGCGGGAATTTTTCGTGCAGCACGGTTTGCCTGGATATTTTGTAGGGCTCGCGGGGATTCTCGAATGCGCTGGCGGGGGGCTGCTGCTGATTGGGTTGTTTACGCGGCCGGCGGCGGTGCTCTTGGCCGTGGAAATGGGAGTTGCGATTTGGAAGGTAAAGTTTGTGCATGGGGTGATGGCGTTAAATGAGTATCAGTTTGAGCTGGCGTTGGCGGCGGCTTGCGTGGCGTTGGCTACAGTGGGGGCGGGGATATTGTCGGTGGATCATTTGGTGTTTGGGGAGGGTGGGAAAAAGAGGAAATCGGCGAGGAGTGAGAGGGAGTAGCAGCGCACGGTTGGATTGGGCTGGATTTGGAAGAGGCCGCCGCCCGCAGCGACGGGCGGCCGGTACTAATGCAAGAGTGGCCGATCTGAAGTTCGGCCACTACATTTTTTGAAGCTACACGCGGGCTGGGGTGGCGGGGACGATCACCGCTTCGGATGCGGGGGCTAGCGGGACCGCTATCCAGAGGACGATGTAGACGAGCAGGCCTGCGCCGCCACACAGGAAGGCCAGCAGCCAGACGATGCGCACGATTGTCGGATCGAGATCGAAGTAGTCGGCTAGGCCCGCGCAGACACCGCCGATTTTCTTGTCACGGCTGGAACGCATCAGGCGCTTGACCGGAGCGGCATAGCCGCCGGCGGGCGGAGCGGCTTGATCGGTCAATTGCGCGCCGCAATTGCAGCAGAATTTAGAACCATCCGGAGCTGCTTTTTGGCATTTCGGGCAGAGCATAGGTCACCCCCACAGAGCACAACTCGGATTCTAAACATAGGTACGCAGAGTTGCGAAAGAAAGTTTCAAATGCGCTGGAGTAGGGCTAGTACTCGAGAAGGTGCGTTACTGCGGCGGTGATGTCGTCGGTTTGCGGGAGGATGGCGTCCTCGAGTTTGGGGTGGTAGGCGCAGAAGGTGTCGGTGGCGGCGACGCGCTTTACGGGAGCGTCGAGCTCTTCGAAAAGTTCCTCGGCAATGCGGGCGGCGATTTCGGCGCCGTAGCCCCAGCTCATCATGTCTTCATAGGCCACCACCACGCGATGTGTTTTGCGGACGCTGGCGACGATGGCCTCCCAATCGTAGGGAGAGAGGGAGCGCAGATCAATGATTTCGACGGAAACACCGGAGCGCTCCAGCGCGGCGGCGGCGACTTCCGCGCGGTGAACGACGGCGCCGTAGGTGATGATACTCACCTGCGAGCCCTCCCTAACCATGCGGGCTTTGCCGAAGGGAACCGTGTAATCCGGGCCGGGATATTCGGAGCGATTGTAGGGCTGGCGGTAGAGGTGCTTGTGCTCGAGGAACATCACCGGGTCGTCGGATCGGATAGCGGTGCGCAGCAGGCCGGCGACATCGAGGGCTGTGGACGGCATCACCACGCGCAGGCCCGGGCAGTGCGCGAAGATCGCTTCGCCGCTCTGGCTGTGGTAGACCGCGCCGCCGGTGAGGTAGCCGCCAATGGCCACGCGCACGACCACCGGGCTCTTGAACGTGCCATTGGAGCGCCAGCGCATGACGCAAAGTTCATCGCGAATCTGCATCATCGCGGGCCAGATGTAATCGAAGAATTGAATTTCGGCGACCGGCTTCATGCCGCGGGTGGCCATGCCGATGGCGCGGCCGACGATGCCGGCTTCGGCGAGCGGCGTGTTGAAAACGCGGTCGGCGCCGTATTTGCGCTGCAGCCCGGCCGTGGCTTTGAAGACGCCGCCCTTGCCTTTTACATCGCGGAGATTTTCCTCGCGGCTGGCGTCGGCGACGTCTTCCCCAAAAACGGTGATGCGCTCGTCGCGTGCCATTTCGTCGTGCAGCGTGGCGGCAACCATCTCGACCATTGTTTTCGGGCCGCCGTGGAACTTGGGCTCGACGACGAAGGCGGGCGAAGTGGGATTGATATCGGGTGAATAAACATTGTGGTGAATCGAAGTAACTTCGGGCGCGGCGGCGGCCAGAGCGCGGTCGGCGGCTTCGCGGACTTCGCGATCGACTTCGGCTTCGAGAGCTTCGATCTCTTTCTGGTCCATCAGGCCTTCGCGAATCAGGAAGAGAGAGAACTTGGAAAGCGGGTCGCGGCGAGCTTCGGCTTCGCGTTCTTCGGCGGTTTTGTAAAGTTTTTCGTCGTCGGAGAGGGAGTGCGAGTAGGGACGGGTTACATGCGCGTGGACCAGCGCGGGGCCGCGGCGCTCGCGGACGTAGCGGATGGCGTCCTTGCACACGGCGTAGCTCTCGAGCGGGTCGGTGCCATCGCACTCGGCGATGTGCAAGCCGGGGAAGCCGCTAACGAGCTTCGAAATGCTGGAGCCGGCGGTTTGCACTTCGATGGGCACGGAGATGGCGTAGCCGTTGTCTTCGATCAGATAGAAGAGCGGCAGTTTTTTGGCGCAGGCGGCATTGAGCGATTCCCAGAACTCGCCTTCGCTGGTGGCGCCGTCGCCGGAGGATACGTAGACAATCTCTTCGGGATCGTGATCGAGCGTATCGCCGAGAGGAGCTTTTTGCGCCTGGGAGAGGGCTTTGGGGTGATGGCCGTAGTAAAGAGAAGCTTCCGCGGAGCCCACGGCCTGCACAAATTGCGTGCCGGTGCAGGAGGATTTGCTGACGATGTTCAATTTGTGGTTGCCCCAGTGCGAGGGCATCTGGCGGCCACCGGAGCTGGGGTCGTCACTCGCGCCTACCGCCTGGAGCAGTGTGTCGAGCGGGGTGACGCCGAGCATGAGGCAGAGGGCGCGGTCGCGGTAGTAAGGGTAAAACCAGTCGACGCCGGGACGAAGAAGCAAGCCGGCCACGGTGGTAACCGCTTCGTGGCCGGCGCTGGAAATCTGGAAGTAGATTTTGTTTTGGCGTTTGAGCTGAATTTCCCGGTCATCCAGGCGGCGAGAAAGAAACATCGTGCGGTAAATGCGGATGAGGGTTTCGCGATCGAGCCCCTGGTACTTGGGAGCTTCCAACTTGGCGGGTTTGACGCGCGTTTGAACCGGCATTCAGTCGGCCTCG